>Ga0233369_1000373_pt1 | contig 19798 bp, 13 predicted proteins | sample ElkDunMinimDraft_26_FD_191537 | JGI IMG/M metagenome (GOLD analysis project Ga0233369, IMG submission 191537) | Fecal eukaryotic communites from dung pellets of Tule Elk in California, USA - Elk Dung D16 | ecosystem: Host-associated > Mammals > Digestive system > Large intestine > Fecal | place... | reverse complement strand
CATCCTCGACGAAAGCGACGTGCTGCTGCACGTCTATGGCGACGAAGCCCGCTTCCGCGAGCCGGTGGCGTCCGCGATGGTCAGCAAGCTCGACTTCCTCGACGTGAAATCGCCGGTGGAAGCCTTGTTGCCGGTATTCGACCGGGGGCAGGTGGCCATCGTGACCGAGGGCGAGGAGTTCCTTGGGCTGATCACCCGGATCGATCTGCTGAACTATCTGCGGCGGCGCGTGCAGTAAGCAGCTTGCCGCGTCCGGGTCTTGAGCTGGCCGTTCAGTCCAGTCGACTAGAATCCCCCGTCTTTCCAGGAAGCCCCCATGTCCGATTCCAATTCCGAGCGCCGCGATTTCGCGCTCGCTACCCTGGCGATCCATGCCGGGCAGTCGCCCGACCCGTCGACCGGCGCGGTGATGCCGCCGATCTACGCGACATCGACCTACGCGCAATCCAGCCCTGGCGAACACCAGGGCTTCGAGTACTCGCGCACCCACAACCCCACGCGCTTCGCGTACGAGCGCTGCGTGGCGGGCCTGGAAGGCGGCACCCGCGGTTTCGCGTTCGCCTCGGGCATGGCCGCGACGGCGACCCTGCTCGAAATGCTCGACAGTGGCGACCACGTCATCGCGATGGACGACCTCTACGGCGGCAGCTACCGCCTGTTCGAGCGCGTGCGCACGCGCAGCGCCGGGCTGTCCTTCAGCTATGTCGACATGACCGATCCGGCGGCCTTCGAGGCGGCGATCACGCCGAAGACGAAGCTGGTCTGGATCGAGACGCCGACCAATCCGATGCTCAAGATCGTCGACATCCGGGCGATTGCCGACATCGCACATGCGCGCGGCCTGATCGTCGTCGTCGACAACACCTTCGCCTCGCCGATCCTGCAGCGTCCGATTGAGCACGGCGCCGACATCGTCATGCACTCGGCCACCAAGTACCTCAACGGCCACTCCGACATGGTCGGCGGCATGCTGGTGGTCGGTGACAACACCGAACTCGGAGAGCAGCTCGCGTTCCTGCAGAACTCGGCCGGTGCAGTGCAGGGACCGTTCGACAGCTTTCTCGCGCTGCGTGGCCTGAAGACCCTGCATCTGCGAATGAAGGCCCACTGCGAGAACGCGCAGGCACTGGCCGAATTCCTCGATGGTCATGCCGCAGTCGAGCAGGTGATCTATCCGGGCCTCGCGTCGCATCCCCAGCATGCGCTTGCCAAGCGCCAGATGGACGGCTTCGGCGGCATCATCTCGGTACGCATCAAGGGCGGATTCGAAGCGGCCAAGCGCTTCTGCGAGCGCACCGAACTGTTCACGCTTGCCGAGTCGCTCGGTGGCGTGGAGAGCCTGGTCAACCACCCCGCGGTGATGACGCATGCGTCGGTGCCGGTGGAGCGGCGTGCGACGCTCGGTATCGCGGATGATCTGGTGCGGTTGAGTGTGGGGGTGGAGGGGTTTGAGGATTTAAAGCGCGACTTCGAGCAAGCGCTCTCATGACCGACGCGCAGGATGTGCAAAAGAACGTGCCGATCAAACACTCGGCTCGAGGAGGCTTCTGGCAGGAATTGGCAATTAGTCTTCGGAATCCGGAGTTCTGGGCGATGTCGAGTTGGCTCGACATCCTGGTGCGTGCTCGGAAGTCTAGGTTAGGAATCCTTTGGTTAATGGCGCCAGCTTTGGTTTACGTTTATGGCTTGGGTTTCTTCTTCGCCAGTATGCAGGGGCAGCCTCTCGCCAAGTTCGCTGCTCATGTGGGGTTGGGGGCAATGGTGTTTCGTACGCTCATGTCGACGATCGTCGGCAGCGCCAATGTCTTCATCGCGAGCCAGTCATTCATCATGGACGGTCATGTGCGATTGACCGACTACCTTCTTCAATCTCTTGCAAAGTCGTTTTTCGACTTCTGCATGTACCTGCCGATCGTTGTGATTGCGCTCGTGACATTCCGTCAGGTAGATCCGGTTGGACTATTGCTCGCGCCGTTTACGCTAGCCCTTCTTTATGTGAACGCTCTGTGGATCAGCGCGGTATTCTCGCTGATTGGTGCGCGATTCGCGGACTTCGGCCAACTCCTCAGCAATGCTTCAGTGTTCCTGTTCCTGCTTACTCCGATCATCTGGTATCCAGACATGATGCCGGCGGACAGCACTCGTGGTCAGCTTATGCGCTTCAATCCGTTCTATCACTTCGTATCACTGTTTCGCGGACCTATTCTGGGCGAGCCGGTCGAGCCGATGACCTACTGGTTTCTCGGAGTCATGACAGTCGGTGGACTGGTGCTTGCGACTTTCGCGTATCGTCGATACGCACGGTTCGTACCATTGTGGATATGAGTCGATGAGTGCGCGAATCAAAGCTACTGGACTGACCCTTGATGTCCCGATTTTCCTTCAGCGGGAACGAGAGCCCGAGCATGAGGGCAAGGGGTGGGCTGGCATATTCCGCGGTGCCGCCTTCGATCCGCCGCGACGTCGGTTGACCCGGCTACTGGATGATCTGAACTTTGACGTTCAAGAAGGAGACCGGTTGGCGATCCTGGGTCGCAATGGCGCCGGCAAGAGCACTTTGCTGAGAGTCCTCAATCGCGTCTACCAGCCGACGAGTGGGAGTCTCCAAGTCGAAGGTAGCTGCCAGGCGTTGCTAAATATGTCGCTCGGCTTCAACGGGGAAGCGACCGTGCGCGAGAACATCTTCTTGCGAGGCGTTGCTATGGGCTTGCGATCTTCGTTTCTAGCCGATCAGGTCGAGCCCATATTGGATTTCTCTGGCTTGAGAGCCAAAGTAGGTCATCGGCTGCGGACGCTGTCAGCAGGACAGAAAATGCGCCTTGGTTTCGCCATCTCCACAAGCATCCAGCACGACATCATGCTGATGGACGAATGGGTGGGCGCAGGCGATTCCGATTTCATGGCAAAGGCGAAGGAGCGGATGCAGAATCGGGTGGGCGGTAGCAAGATCGTCGTTCTCGCCAGCCACAGCATGGGTCTGCTTCGCGACATCTGCAACAAGGGGATCGTGCTGGAGGGCGGTCGTCTGGTATATGCCGGCGATGTCATGGGGTCGCTCAAGTTCTACCAGGGTCTGATGGCGCGCGTACGAGCCGCCGGCGATGCTCAGGATGAAGGCGTCGAAGACAGTGGGGCCGGTGCTCCCTTTGGTGCATTCGAGGAAATCCGCGCTGAGGGGCCTGGCCGTTTCCTCGTCCGAGGATGGATGGTCGACAACCACGGCGTTGCGCACGAGGGCCTTGTGCTGGAGGTAGATGGGGGTCGATATCCGGCGCACGGCTTCGAACGGGTCATGCGTCCGGACGTGATGCGTCATTTCGGTCTGAGTTCTGACGCGTGCGGTTTTCTCGCCCGGGTTGATATCCCGGGACTGTCCAGCCTGGCCGAGATGCCCGCTGGCCTGCGCCTTCTCGGCGGTGTGGACACCGAATCGGCCGATGCGGAACTCAGGATCGCGCCTGCGGTGCGGGCCGCAGTGGGCCGTGGCTGAGCACTCAATGGATTCTTCAGAAATGAGTCAATACCAGTCATTCCCTGACGCGGCGGGTCACTCCCTCACGGTCGACAAGCTTAAAGCGCTCCGCCTGCCCGATCTGGCAGGGCGCCGCTTCCTGGACGTGGGCTGCAATGAAGGATTTTTCTGCGGATTTGCCAGCTTCCAGGGCGCGGCAGAATCGTTCGGGATCGATCACTCCCGGGAGTTCATCGCACGCGCGCAGACGAGGTTTCCGCACTGCCGGTTCGAGCGTCGCTCGTGGGAGCAGCTTCCGGACGGCAAGTTCGATGTGATCCTGCTCGCTTCCGCCCTCCATTACGCCGATGACCAGCCCGCGCTGGTGCGCAGACTCGTCGATGCGCTCTCCGACGACGGTCTTCTGGTGCTGGAGATCGGTATCGCGTCGTCTCCACATCCGGAGTGGGTGAATGTCCAGCGGGGCATCGACGAACGGCGATTTCCCACGATGTCGATGCTGCATCAGGTTCTGGCACCGTACGTCTGGAAATGGATGGGGCCGAGCGTCCGCCAGGGGGGCGATCCTGTCAGCCGCCACGTGATCCATGTGAGCCGGCGTCGTCCGGTGGCTTATCTGCTCATGGAGCCGCCCGGTTACGGCAAGAGTAGTCTCGCGGGTCAGTTGTTCGGAGGCTCCGGGACGCGGGTGGTCTCAGGAGACGAGCAGCTCAACCGTGCGGCGCGCGGCGATGCCGGCGTGTCCGGTGCGCTGGCGACGGCTCTGTCAGAAGGTTATTCCCCATTCGAGATTGACCAGATGACCCGGCGATTGTTCGAAAGGGGGCTCGTCAGCGAGGTCGTCGATCTCTGGTTGCTTGCAGATTCAGAAGGCACGCAAGCAGACATCGCCATCGATGCGTATGTGCCGCCCGAGTACCACTCGGATGTCGTTGACGAGCTCGCTTCGCGAGGCTACATGCCTGTGCAATTGCATTGGAACCGACCAGGCCCGCCCCCGCTTCCGGAAGCGCTGGCCGTCGAATCCGCGGAGCGATTCTATATGTCGCTGCTCAATCCCAATGGGAGGGGAGGGGGCGACGTTTTCCGAACCGAGCCCGCCGGTTTCATCGACAGTGTTACGCTGCGGGCCGGCCGCATCCATGTGCGGGGATGGGCGATCGACGCCGAGGGCCGGCTGCCCGGCACGTTCCTGGTCAAGGCCCAAGGGCGTGTCCACAAGGTCAGCGATGCGAAGGTGGAAATGCGGTTGGACGTCCAGCAGCATCTCGAGCTTCCGCACGCGTTGGTCGGCTTTCGATTCGAGATCGAGGGTGGGCGTGCAACTAGTGCGTGGGAAATCCGTAACAAGCTGCGGGTGAGCATTGGGGACGGCACGCAACTAAAACTATCGGGCGCTGTAGAGATGGTCTTCAAGCAGGGCTCGGAGGGCGCGTGAACACAACACATAAGGGGTGCGATTCGATGAATGAGCACGTTTCGCTCTTCGAGCAGGACAAATTGGATCCGGTCGCCGAAGCCGTCCGTTTGCAGACGCTCGTTGACGACTTGGAAAGAAGGCTTTCTCAGGCATACGCTCGGATGAGGTTGCTGGAGGACAAGCTCCAACAGATCGATGCCTTCAAGCGGGAGATCCAGGCACTTCGCAGCGAATTGGATGCACGCTATGGCGAGCTTGCGGTCCTGGCAACGATCGCATCGACAAGTGATCCTGAGCGCCCCAAGGCCCATGCTACAGAAATCCCTCGCAGTTCCGCGGACAGGCTGCTGGCACGCGTCAGAGGCGTCGTACGCAGGGGGGGCGGGTTCAAGAGGGATGTGTCCCTGGTGAGGTTGAGCGGACTCTTCGACGAGTCCTGGTATCAACAGCGTTATCCAGACGTCGTCGAGGCAGGTCTGGATCCTGTCGAACATTACGTGGCTTTCGGCGCGGCCGAGGGACGAGATCCGTCTTCTTCGTTCAGTACTTCCCAGTACAGGTTGCGGAATCCACATATCGAGCGTACAGGCGTCAATCCGCTTGTCCACTATATACAGAGCAGTCCCTCCGGGAAACCCGCTTTGGGTAAGTCTGGATTCTAAATTTAGCTGGAGCAAGGTTAAAATGGAGAGCAAGAGCGCGGTGACCATGCAACTTGAGCCGTTGTTGCTGGACTCTGGAATATTCGATGCCGAATGGTACTGCGGCAGGTATCCGGACGTTCCGAAGTCTGGCATCCCCCCTCTGGAGCATTTCCTTCGCTTCGGTTTCTGGATGGCGCGCGATCCAGGCCCCGGTTTCAGTCGAGATAGCTACACCGCTCTTTATCCTGACGTGGCGAACGGCGGGGGCGATCCACTGCTCCATTATCTCCGCCACGGCCGCGGCGAAGGGCGCCTGGCTGGCTCTGCGCAGCCCGCGATCGAGCTTTCGCAATCATCGTCCGCAGAGCGGGTGATCGATAACCGCATCAGTGGACATGTAGACCGCATCGATGTCGGCGGCATTGTCGGCTGGGCGATCGACCTCGACGCCCCGGATCAACCGGTCGCTTTACGCTTGCTCGTCGATGGCGCAGTGGCCCTGCGCTTCCATACATCCATTGAGCGTCACGATGTAGTACGGGCGGGCATGCCCGGCAAGTGCGCCGGCTTCAGAATCAACTTTCCTGCAGGCATCTTGAGGAAAGGGCAGCGATTGGAAGTGCGTGCAGAAAAGAATGGTGCGGCGCTAAACGCTAAGGTCAGTAGCGTGTTGGACGTCGAATCTCCGCGCGGGGACGAACCGCTGCCGCTCTACCTTGAGGCTGTCGAGAGCGGATCGCTACTTCCTGTCGTTATCGTGGTGCCCGTCTATAACGCCCATGATGCCGTCAGGGAGTGTCTCGAATCCGTAGCAAGAACGCTGCCGGAATGGGCTCGCGTTCTCGTCGTCGACGATGCCAGTCCCGATCCGCGAATATCGGAGCTTCTCGATACCTGGACGTCGGATCCGAGATTTACCATCGTTCGCAACGAGAGTAATCAGGGCTATACCCGGACCATCAACCGTGCAATCACGCTGGCCCAAGGTGCGGATGTCGTATTGCTCAACAGCGACACAGTCGTGACGCCTCGGTGGCTCGTGAATATGCGCTACAGCGCGTACGCGCAACCCCTCACTGCGACTGTAACTGCGCTCTCCGATAACGCCGGCGCTTTTTCCGTGCCCGAGATGGGGCGGTACAATCCGGTCCCGTCGCACCTGTCCGCAGAGCAGGCCGCACTTGCCGTCACGCGCTCTGGTGCCGGTATCGGACTTTCGGTTCCGACCGGTAATGGATTCTGTCTTTACATTCGACGTCGCGCGATCGAGGTTATCGGCCTCTTCGATGAAGAGCGGTTTCCTCGGGGGTATGGCGAGGAGAACGATTTCTGCATGCGCGCGCTTCATGCCGGCTGGCGCAACATCATCTGCGACAAGGCGTATGTCTTCCATAAGCGCTCGCAGAGTTTTCTGGCCGAGAAGTCCTCATTGATGGAGGCCGGCGGCGCTGCCGTTCGTGCGCGTTATCCCGAATATCGGGCGATGATCAGCCGCTTCAATGGGCTCGAGATTTCCATGATGCGGGGTCGCGTGGCGCATGCACTGGATTCGGCGGTCGCGGCCGAGCTGGCACCGAGGGTCCTGTTCGTGATTTCCACCCAGACGGGGGGTACGCCGCAGACAAATCTAGACCTCATGATGGCGATGGCGGGGCGATACGATTGCTGGCTGCTGCGTTCGGATGCCCAAACGCTGTCGCTCATGCGATTGAAGGGCAAGGTGCTCATTGCTGTCGAGACGCGCTCGCTTCATACAGCAATCGAGCCTTACACGCACCGCTCCAATGAATATGATCGAATCATCGCGGATATGCTCTATCGGTATTCGATTGATCTTGTCCACATTCGCCACATCGCATGGCATGGCCTTGGCCTTCCCCGGGCCGCGCACGCGCTGGATATTCCGGTCATCTATTCGTTGCACGATTTCTACACTCTCTGCTACTCCGTCAATCTGATCGGAGAAGGCGGTGTGTACCTTGGTGCATCGGGTGAAGGTGCCCGGGTCAACTCGCTGTGGCCCAATCACACGATTCCGCCGGGCTTCCTGGAGCGATGGCGGGATAACATGCGTGGCTTCATAGCTGACTGTGACGAATTTGTAACGACTGCGGAGTCGGCAAAGCGTGTCGTTGCCGAGGTGTTTCCCGACCTGGCCGACAGAATCAATGTGATTCCTCATGGTCGGGATTTCAAAAGCTTCCAGACCCTCGGGGCAGTGCCGTTGAGGGGTGAGCCTCTTCGAGTGCTGGTTCCTGGAAACATCTCCGACAGCAAAGGCGCAGCCCTCATCGAGAGAATGGTTGCGCTCGATCAGGATCGGACGGTCGAATTCCATTTCCTGGGAAAAACCATCGGTCGTATCAAGCCGATTGGAATCCATCACGGCGGATACAGTCGGGAAGAGTTCGCAGAACGGGTGCGCGGGATCGCCCCCCATGTCGGTGTCGTGCTCTCGGTCTGGCCGGAAACTTACTGCCATACGCTCACAGAGATGTGGGCCTGCGGCCTGCCGGTGCTCGGAATTGACATGGGTGCGGTAGGCGACAGGATCAAGGCTTCGGGGGCTGGCTGGCTGGCCGAATCTAATGAAACGCCGGAAGCTCTTCTCGCGCGACTAAGAGCTATTGCAGCCGATCAGGGCGGTCTTCTCGCGAAGCGCGAAGCAGTTCGGAACTGGCAGCAGACTGAAGGTATCCATAACAACACCGCGCAGATGGCGAGCACATACCGGGCGCTATACCGGAAAGCGCTTGCCGGCAAGGCCGCGGAAGGTGACTCTCTGAACATCGGCCTTGTTGTTAAAGACCTTCGCAAAGGCCGCTTCCCACCCTCCGCCCATATCCGAACATTGGGACCGATGGCGGCCGTTTCGGCCTCGAGTCGATTCGATGTACGCCGTGTGGGTGTGGAGTGGCTGCTGGCCGGAGGCATCGACAGGCTCGACGGGGTAGTCATCCAGAGAGATGCGGTTCCTCATGCCGATGCGGATCGGCTGATGGGCATGCTTCGCGAGCACGGCGTGCCCTGGATGTACGAGATCGACGACGCGCTTTGGGATATTTCCGACACGCACTCAGATCATCAGATCGACCAAGCGCAGGAACGCGCAATTGTCCGCCTGGTCGAGGGTGCATCGCTGGTGACCTGCTCGACCGAACCGCTCGCCGAGCGACTGCGTAGATTCGCTAAGGATGTCGTGGTCGTGCCTAACGCGCACGACGAGAATCTCTGGTGTGCACCGTTGGATCCTGCTTATGTGCGACGCGTCCGTGCTCAGGTGGGACTGGCAGTCGATCGACCGCGATTGCTGTACATGGGCTCACCGTCTCATGCGCAGGATCTCGACATCGTGATTCCTGCGATGGAAGTGCTTGTCGAGCAGTATCCCGCCCTCGAGGTGGTACAAATCGGAGGCGGGCGTATTCTGCCTGCCGCCCACCAGGTCGAACGCCCGGAAGAGCTTTTCAATTATCCCGACTTTGTTCCGTGGTTCCGAGCCGTAGCAAGCGCTTGCGATTTTGCTATATCCCCGTTGCGAGATAACGCATTCAATCGCGTGAAGTCAGATATCAAGTATTTGGATTATGCGCTTGCTGGGTTGCCTGCGGTGTTCAGCTCTGTCGGCCCCTATGCAACGGCGGTCAGGCACCACGAGACTGGTTTGCTGGTGACTAATGACATGCAATCCTGGCTCGACGCGCTGCGATGGATGGTGGCGGAAGGCGGGGGGGGGCGGTCCGCGCTCGCACAGGCGGCGTTGGAGGATGCTAGGCGACTGCGGCGGGATCGCGTCAATGAGCTATGGATACGCGCACTCAGCCGTGCGTTTGATCGCCAATCGTAATGCTGTGCCGCGTGACAATGCATCCGAGCTTGACCTTGGACGGGGATCATCACGAGAAGCCGCTCAAGGTCACAGATTCCAGAGTTCAGATAAATTCTCGTGCAGCGCTTCCAGCATCGTTTCCACGGGCACATGAAAATTGCTCGCCCGCCCTTTATCGGGCGAGTCGATTTTGCAGCGGACTTCAACGTAGCGCTGTTTTCGGTGCGTTGCGAGGAAGTAAAAAAAGGTGTCCGGCATAACTGCGGGTGCTAGGTTGATGACTAAAGCGCCTCTGTGGGCGAACGCAATGTTCGTCATGGCTGCTCCCATTGCACCGATGATAACGTCCGCATCCTTAAACATGGCGACTTGCTGTCTGAGGTTCATGGCGGAAGGATCGACTGAAATGAAACCAAGGGCAGCGAGCGCCACCTCGAGCTCCGCCTCGTTGGAAATGCAGCGTGCAATTCCGGTGCGGCGGACGAAGACTCGTTTTACTCCACTCCCGGGTTGGGTGGCGCGCATCTCCTCCATGGGTAGAAGCGATCTGGGCGACATATATGTGCCGTGACTCGTCAGTCCATCCACGACCAGCAGGTTCTTGTAGTGCGTCGGCGTTTCGTTTGTTTCCACGCGGGTGGGAAGCCAACTTAGCCCCGTCAGCTGCAACGAAGTTTCGATAACGGCTTGCATCGCTGCTGCATTGGCTGGTACAGCGATGAGGTCTGGATTAACTCCAGCCTCCAAGCTCACACCGATCTTCGGTAAACACTCGATCAGCCAGTGGCCGTAGTTATGATCACCGCGCTTTCGCGCAAGCAGGGTCCTGGGTTCGATGGTGATAGCTTGGCGTTTCATGCGATCAAGAACGGCCAGCGCGCTCGAGATCTGATTGGGCGTGTACTGTGCCGTAGTTTCTTTCACCGGCTGCCCTTCCCGGTCTACTACCAGCCCCTCTCCAACGACAAAAACGTCGTTCAGTTCGATGATCCGGATAGGGCGGTGCTTAAACTCGCCCGTGTCCCAGCCTGGAGACATCGCGCGGCGGATATTTTCGGGAATCAGGTTTTCGCCGATAACGCGGGGCCGGGGGAGCTTGAAATCCGCGTCGGAGACTGTCGCGATGGTCGACTGCATGCCGGGATGATCGTGTGGTGAGTCGGTGAATTGTATGTCAACTTCGTGGTTCGCCAGCGTGACCGTCAATCCATCACAGGCAGCTGCCCATCACAGGCAGCTGCCGGTCTGTGGGCTCGAGCCATCGAAATCTGCTCGATGATTGGAGCGTAGGCTAGTGTAGTCTGCAGTTAACGTGTCCCGGACTGCTTGATCAGGGAGTCATTCTGCGTCGGAGGGGGCGGCGAGCGCCAAGCGCCGGCGATACAGCGTGCATGAGCACCTTTGATTTGGGGGCGCGTGATAGGGCTTGAACAACGTCGCTGACTGGCCTACCGTGTTTGGATTCACCTCTGCCATGGTCAAAGAGAATGACTCAGCAATCGGTTCAAAGGTTGAATTTTTTTCTGGAACGTTTTGATAACCCTCGCTACTTGGAGGTCGGTGTTTTCAAGGGGATTACTTTTTCAGAGATACGGGCTCATCGCAAGGTTGCTGTCGACCCCAAATTCCATTTTGATGTTCCGCCGCCCTCTCCGGACACCGAATTTCACGAGGTGCCTTCGGACATCTACTTTGCGAACGTCGCGAGGGAATCGGTTTTCGACGTGATATTTCTCGATGGACTGCACACGTTCGAGCAGACCTATCGGGACTTCTGCAATGCGGTGCTGCATGTGCACCCTGGCTCTATCATTGTTATAGACGACACTATTCCCAGCGATCCATACAGTGCTATCCGAGACCAGCGCCTCGCTGTCACAACTCGGGAAAAGCACGGTGGCAAGGGAAGGGCTTGGCACGGAGATACTTATAAGACCGTCCTCGCCATCCATGATTTTTTCCCATCTTTCAGCTATGCGACCGTCATGGATGACGGCAATCCCCAGAGCGTGGTATGGCGACAGTCGCGCAATACGAATCCGGCGTTTGAGCGTTTTGAGCAGATTGGTCAGGTGGACTACTTCGAGTTTCTCAACAAGCTGCCTCTCTTCAATCCGGTGACTAACGCGGAATTGATCAGACTTTTCCAAGAGCGGGGGGAGGTGCAGGCCTGAGGTCAGTTCTCGCGGCATGGTCGTCGTGGCGGGAATGCGTATCCGAAATCGGTCGATCGAAGCGTGAGGTTGGGGTTGTAAGCGGGGTCAGCTTTCAATAGATGTCCCCAGCGTGATTCCATCAGTCGTACTTCCGACCGAAACCGTTCGTACTTTTCCGGCGTGTTTTCCGTCCCGCGTGATGCCGACTCATGGTGGTAGAGCTCGGCAAAGGGCGTCCACATATTCCGGTAGCCGTGGGCTCCAAGTCTGAGGCAAAGATCGACATCGTTGAACGCTACCGCCAACTCTTCATCGAGTCCGCCGACAGCGTCGTACGCGACGCGGCTCACCAGGAGGCAGGCCGCGGTGACGGCGGAGAGTTGCTGGACCACCTTGGCGCGCCCCCCGTGGCCTGGATAGCCTCGAGGCAGGCCGACGTACGCATGGTTTGCCACCCCCCCGATTCCGAGGATGACGCCGGCATGCTGGATACGATCATCGGGATAGTAAAGCATGGCGCCGACGGCGCCGATGCCGGTCCGGTGGGCGAGCGAGGTCATTTCGGTGAGCCAATCGCTGGAGATGACTTCGAGGTCGTTGTTGAGCAGGCCGACCAATGCGCCATCGGTTTGGGCTACGGCCCAGTTGTTGATCGCGGAGTAGTTAAAATCGGCGTCGTAGCGCAGGACGCGAACACGTGGATTCACCGAGATCTCCTCGAAATAGGCCATGGTCTCGGGTTCCTCGGAACGGTTGTCGACTATCACGATCTCGTAATCAGGATAGTCCGTCCGCTCGAGAATACTGGCGACGCAGGTGCGAAGCAGGCTGACCCGGTCCCGGGTAGGGATCACTAGGCTCACTTTAGGGCAAGGGGTGCCGGGGCTCCAGCGCACCCGGTAATGCCCGTGCGGGAGTTCTTCAACGGATGCGTCGGCACCGAGGCGCTCCAGGTGATCGCGAACGGCCTTGGCTCCAGCGATTGCGGCGTAATCCTTTGCGTCGCGCGCGAGCGCCGTCGATCCCTCGATCGCACGCCAGTGATACAGGACTTTGGGAATGTGATGGACCTGCTGCGCGCTTATGTGCTCGGAGCAGCGGAGCAGGAGGTCATGATCCTGGCTGCCTTCGTAACCCTGCCGAAAGCCGCCCACGGAGCGCGCCAGTTCAGTCGAAACCACCAAGAAGTGGCAGACATAGTTCTGGCTGCGCAGAAGGTCAGGATCCCAGTCGGGCTTGAAGTAGGGGTCAAAGCGTCGCCCCTCCTCGTCGAGTTTGTCCTCATCTGAGTACACGATTCGTAGATCCGGGTTGGCGCTGATCGCGAGTGCGACCTCCAGTAGCGCATGTGGTCGCAGCTCGTCGTCATGGTCCAGAAGTCCAACGTAGGCTCCGGTGCATAGGGCCAACGCACTGTTCGATGCGGCCGAGATATGCCCGTTGGTCTTCCGATGAACCAGCTTCATTCGCGGTTCCCGGGCTGCGTACTCGTCCAGGATCGTGCGGACATGCGGAGCTGGCGAGGCATCGTCGGCGACGCAAAGCTCCCAATCTTCATAGGTCTGCTCAAGGACGCTGTCCAAGCAGCGTCTAAGCCAGCGCTCGGGCGTGTTGTAAGTGGGTATCACGATCGAGATGAGCGGCCGTGCGGGGATGGCGGTCGCCTGCGCGCGGAGAGCTGGCAGGTGATGCTCTTCAATGGTGTCGTAGCGGCTGACCCATTGCGCGTAGCTGGTGTCGTCGCCGACCGTCGTACGTCTGTAGTGCCTATAGAGTATCTGAGCTGCCTGGGATAGACCGACGCTGCGCCAGTTGGCGAGGAATCGCCGCAGCGACTGCCAGGCAACAGAGACGCCACCTGCGTCGGCGGCAGTCAATTCCGTCAGTGCACGGCTCAAAGCACCGACTCGGCCCATGCGCTCGAGGCGCATGCGCTTTACCCCTACGTGCGCGTGTCTGACGCTGGGCACCAGGCTGAGCGCGAAGACCGGATAGGGTAGGAGGATCATCGAATCGACGCGGCCTTTCCGGTCCGGGCGGCCAAGATAATGTCCCGCGGACATGCCTTCGCCTGCTCCGTGATCCGGATAGAGAACGGGATAGGCGGCCTGTGCATCCATCCCGGTCAGTTGTGCGCGCACACGATACCAGCCGGGAGCGAGCGGCGGACCCAGCACCTGGGAAGGGAGCGATATCCGCAGCTCGTCCACTTCTTCCTGATGCCCTAGGGGCATGCCTATAGGGGCGTCTGCGACGCCCGGGAACAACCCGAGCACTTCGGCATGCATGCCGGGGCCGCGGCGCAGGTCAAGACCGGGCACCGGCATGTTGTCGGCTAGTACTGCGAACTGCCGGATCCGTTGGACCGTGCGATAGGTGTCGTCAAGTCGGCTTGCAAGTCCTGCCGACCGCCTTGGTATCAGTACAGAACGCAGGAGTGAGCCCAGTGCCACCCCGTCGCGCTCGTGACGCGCGTGTCGAAGCGTCCGCAGGATGGAGGCCAATGCTTCGAAGCGTCCGATCTGTTCAAAGCGTAAAGCGACTTGATCGAAGGAGGCAGTGGGGTCACCTGCGGGTCTCCAGATCTTGAGCTCCAGAGCCTGCGCAGGGCCGGGCAGGCGACATACCACATCCTGCGCGACATCTCCGGCTCTATTGAGCATGAGCGTGCCGAGGTCGAAAGCTCCGTTCGCGGACCGTGTGGTCAGCGCGTAGCTCGTCGGCTGCCGGCTGCGGGAGACCGAACCGCTAACCCGGTACCAGCCCGGACTCAGGACGGCATCGTCTTGGAGCGCGAGTTCCAGGATCTCGTACGAACCTTTGCGGACGATATGCTTGGAACCTCTCGCTGCTATCACAGTTCTTTGCAGGGACATCTTGGGGTGCTGCCGAAGTTAATGAACCAGTGCCGGAGACATGGCGACGCGTAGGGCCGCGTCCGATGGCGCTAAGAAGCAGCGCGCGGAATGTCTCTGCAGCCCATAATCGGAATGAACGTTCACCGCGCCTGGTCCGTTGGGCGACTTGCGGCGGCGTCTTGATCTTCCGCGTCTTGTGACAAGAGTGGATGCAGGGCGCGGTTTGGCGTGTTGGCGATGTCGTAGGCGAGAAATCCGACGAGCAATTGGATGCCTACGATGATCGGCAGTGCCGAGATCATCACTTCGCCAGCCGTGGTGACGTCTCCGGATCTAAACGACTGATACCAGAACGCTGTGCCCGCGATGATACCAGTAGCGACGAACGCGGATCCGGCGATGAGCTGGATTGAGGCAAGAGAAGCGTCTCGCAGAAAGTAATTGTAGAAAATCCTCTTCAGGCCGTTTCTGATATGGCGGAAAAGGAAGTCCCCGATGATTGCACCGATCCTGAGATTGCTGACTTCATCGCCGTACCTCGCGTGCATGGGGACATCAGCAACACGGGCACGGAAAGTGTTTAGCCTGAAAAGCATGTCCGACTCGAAGAAATAGCGCTCACTGATCCGGTCGAGCGGAATGTGAGCCACCATTGATGCGTGTAGCGCGGTGTAGCCGTTGGTCGGGTCGAAGATGTCCCAGTACCCGGTTGACGCCTTCGACATCATGGACAGCATCGCGTTTCCGAAGATGCGTGCGCGCGGCATCGTTCCGATGTGGGTCAGGTCGTAGAAGCGGTTGCCCTTGGTATAGTCGGCTTCGCCCCGGGCGATTGGTCTCACTAGCGGACGCATGAAGGCTGGGTCCATTTGACCGTCGCCATCGATCTTGACGAGAATCGCCGCTCCCCGTTCCGCTGCGATCCGGTAACCATGCATGGTGGCGCCTCCCACGCCACGGTTGCGATCGTTCCGCAGCACCACGACCCGAGTGTCGTTGCAGTGCGATTCCACATGGTCCCCGGTTTGCTGCGGACAGCAGTCGTCTACGACATAAATTTTGCTGATCCAGGCAGGTACTCCAGCAATCACGTCAAGAATATGCCGTTTGACTTTGTAGCAGGGGATGATGACGGCAACATCACCTACCGTGGAATCGTGGGGCATGGCTTTGCTCAGTTGTGGTAGCTCAGCGCATATAGGTGTGCGATGAGGCGGGCGATCGGTAGCGGCCAGAAGCGGGTGAACATCTCCAGGTCCTCGCTCGCGCGCGCGCCCGACAAGAGCCCTGCACTCGTCTCGCTGTCAGGGTGCACACGATGGAGCATCAGTATCTGGGGCAAATGAACGAAGCTGCCGTCCAGCTCTGCCACGCGCGTCCATGCTTCCCAGTCGAGATTCGTATGCATGTGTTCGTCGAACCGAAGCCGAGTACGCGTTCGCGAGAAGGTCACGGTGGGGCAAGCGATGGAACAGCCGAAGCGGAGCAGCCGGCGTTTTGCGGACGTATGGGCTATTTCATCGCGGCCAAGATATCCGAAAGCAAGCAGAAGCCGTTTGATTTCCAGAAGCAGCGAATGCCGTCGTACCTGGGTGCCGCGCAATTCCGCGTAACCGGTGGAAACCAGCAAGGCGTTTGGTGCCTTGCGTACCGCCGCTGCCACGCGGGCTCCGAACTCTGGAAGGTAAACGTCATCCTGATGCGCGATCGTCACCCAGTCTGCTCCGGCTGCGTCTACCGCGGCATTCCAGTCGTGTCCGATTCCCCGATTTGGTCCGTGGACCACGCATCGTGCGCCGTAGTGCTTGGCGACCTCGGTCAACCGACGTCCGGGCACCGATGCCGAGACGACCACCGGAGACGCCCGTTGTTGCGACGCCAGCGAGGCGAGGCACGCCTCGAGATGGGGCGAATCGCCGAACGCAGGTACGACGTAGACATGGTCGAGTGGTGCTGACGCCGCACCGCTCACGCGGCACCCCGACCAGGTTGCGTGAGCAGCAGCACACCGCAGGACACCAGTACGATCCCGGCCCACTGCAATGCGTTGAGTCGCTCTCCGTACAGTTGCCAACTGGCCAGCGCGATCAGGAGGTAGAAGAACGAGCCAGAAATTGCGAATGCCATACCCAGCTTGACACGGCTTACGACGACCACCCAGACCATGAAGCCGATGCCCTGGATGCAGACCGCCGCAACGACCGATGGGGAAAACATCGCAGTGACAAGCCACTGTAGGCCGGTGGGGGCCGGGTCGCGGCTGGCAATCTGCTCCACCGCACGTTTGACCAGCAGCTGGCTGGCCAAAGTCGAGCAGGTAACGAAAAGGATCATCAGGATTTCACGGATCATGGCAGCACGTCGGCATTCTTGGTTGGGTGAAGTGCAGGCCGCAGTCGCAGCAGGTATGCGTTTCCATGGTGCGCCACGGTTTCCTCAGTAGCGATCAGTGCGTCGGCACCCGACATGCAGCCGTGCGCCCGGTCAGCGGGAAGGAAGATGTAGCTCACGCGCTGCTTGGTAAGCCACGCGCGGTCGAAATTCCTGCAGACATGCTGATCATAGTTGTCGGTCGTATAAGCGTCGTTCCCCTGGAAGTAAAAGAACGCCGAAGGTGGCAAGTCGAGAAAAGGAGCAAGTCGTGAACCGCCGATCGGGATCAGCCATCTTTCCCGACCTAGATCGCGTACTGCATTGAGCACCAGCAGTCGATCGTCTGTCCGGGGCTGATCTGTTGTTCTGCCGAGTTGGCGCGAGAAAGCTTCGAGCACAGCTACGTCGTCCGGATGAGGGCAGACTAGTCCGCCGCAGTAGTTCCACTTCGGCTCGAGAACCCACTGTTGCGGCGAGCGGCCAGCGACAAATGTTGCGACTACCAAGATCGCACTGACAATCCATATCGAGTAGCGCACATGCGAACGGTCGTTACGCGCGGCGAGTGTCGAGAGCGCGACTGATGCAACCACAAGAGCGCACAAGAGCTTGAGTTGCGCAAAAGAGGTGTCGACGTAGGCGGCGAGCAGGTATAGCCGCGGGTCTGTGGTGAACTGTGTGGCGATGGTATTGGTTGCGGCAACGACGACGATGGCAGCCAAAATGGCGGTCACTGCCTGCCAGGGCAGGTGTCGTCGTGCCGAGGCCGTTGCAAGAACCGAGATCGAGAGCAATGTAGGAACTAGCCACGCTGCCCAGCCTGCAGAAGGAAGAAGACGCAGGGCCATTGCCAATTGATCTTGCGGTGCGGAAACAAGCGTACGCAGTCCTGCACTCACGCCATCCTTGAGTTCGACTTGTGCGAAACCCTCGCCGAGGGCGACGCCGGTACCCAGCCTCTGTCCACCCAGCATCGAAAGATAATAAGGGTCCCCCAGCGCAGGGATCAGGCCGAGAGGCAAACACAGGAGAATCACCGATTCGCGACGCCTCCCCAGGATCGCCCAGAGCGTCACTGCGCCAAGCAACACGGTGCACCCGGCCAGGCTGATAGGGTTGAGCGCCGCGATTGCGAAAACGCCGAGCGTTGATGCGATGAAGCGGAACCGGAGTGGCGGTTCCGGCCGGATCAGCCAAGGGGCTGCCAATAGAGCGAGAAAACCGAAGGCCAGAATGCGTCCGAGCCCTTCCTGATGCACGAAATGCCGATACAGCGGAAATAGCAGGCCAGCTGCCAGGATGCCGACGACAGCAAGCGAAATGGCTGCTCTGCGCGTCAATGAAGGGACGCGCTCAGACGCTGCATCGGAGATGGTGAGCGCTGCACTGAAGTACAGGATCCAAGGCAGTGATGTGATTACGTTCCTGCTGTCTGTCCAGGAGAGCCAGCTCCATGCTGCGCCGAGCAGCGCCGTCCCTCCCGGATAGTTCAGGGGCTGATTTCCCCAGGCTCCCTGCTGCCAAGGCAGGCCGCCGAATCGCTGCAGCTGCAATGCGAAAAACGCATGCTGGTCCGGGTCACTCGACAGCATGGCCAAGCGCGGCAACTCCCGGTCTGCGACCAAGAGACAGATGGCCAGCAGCAGAACAAGCTGGCAGTAAAGCCAAGGGGGCGGCGAAACGCCACGGTCCGGAGCGGAACTCGAACGGCCTATCGCCCAAGCAGCGACGCCAGGCAGCGCGAACATTTCCAGTTGAGTCACCGGCAACCCGAGAGCCATTGTCAGCAGCGATCTGAGCTGCAGGTAGAGCATCGTCACAGCCTGGCCAAGCAGTAGCCAGAGGAACAATCGCGAGGCTCCCGGTTCGCGCCTCCGATCAAGGGCGGCGCCGATGACTGCAAAGCAGAGTGCTCCGAAAAACAGCGGCGTGCCGTAGCGCAATGCTTGGATGGGCCTGAACGCGGGCTCGATGCCAGTCGCCGCGAGCACCAGAACGAATCCACCGGCGAGCAGCACTGCGACAACACCAGCTTGTGATAGTCGTCGCCCCGCACGCAGCGCTGCCAAGGCTGCACATGCCGCAAACGCCACCAGCACCGCCGCAGTGAGCAAGAGCGCCGCAGCCATCGCCAGCCTTTCTGGCGGGCTTATCCTGATTTCAGGGGGCACCAAGAGGCGCAGTGCAGGATCCGGTCCAGTCGAGATCAGGTGCAGAGAGGTCGCAGCATCGACCTCAATGTCCTGAAGCAGCTCGATGGTCTCAGCGAGCTTCGTGCCGTCCAGTTGCAGCGAACGGCTGCCGCTCGTGAACCGCACCGCTTCGAGCACGATCTCCCCCGGCGCTCTGGCAGGATCTAAGCGCAGCCAGCGAGGTGGGCGGCTGCCATTGAGGCGTATGACATAGCGCTGAACTTGACCATCATGTGTCATTGCGAAGCGCATCGACCGCGGTTCGGAAAACTCCAATCCGCGTGAGTAAAACAGCTGGCCCTCGCCAGCCGCCGTACTGGAGAGCCGCAGCTCGACCTCGATCGGACGGTCTGTCAGGCTCCAGCCTGCAGCAACGATGCACGCAGCGCTCGCCAGCCAGACTACGGTTTGGCGCAGCCAGGCGTGACTCAGCCAAGACACAATTGCGTTCATGCTTGGCGTAGTTCGGCGGGGCACCGATGTCGTATACGTGTAGCTAAAAGTCCTCTCGTGTTCATGTTTGTTGGCGCCGGCTTGGTGGCTCAGTTGAGCGCCACCTCAAGCTCCGGCAGCACCTTGAACAGATCGCCGACCAACCCGATGTCCGCGATCTCGAAGATCGCGGAGTCGGGATCCTTGTTGATGGCCACGATCGTGCCTGCGTCCTTGATGCCGGTCAGGTGCTGGATCGCGCCGGAAATGCCGATGGCGATGTAGAGCTCGGGCGCGATGATCTTGCCGGTCTGGCCGACCTGCAGTTCGTTGGGCACGTAGCCGGCATCCACCGCCGCGCGGGAGGCGCCAACTGCGGCGCCGATCTTGTCGGCGAAGTCGAAGACGATCCTGAAGTTCTC
>Ga0233369_1000371_pt1 | contig 20005 bp, 14 predicted proteins | sample ElkDunMinimDraft_26_FD_191537 | JGI IMG/M metagenome (GOLD analysis project Ga0233369, IMG submission 191537) | Fecal eukaryotic communites from dung pellets of Tule Elk in California, USA - Elk Dung D16 | ecosystem: Host-associated > Mammals > Digestive system > Large intestine > Fecal | place... | reverse complement strand
TCACGTCTTCAAGCGTCCCATCTATGCGGGCAATGCCATCGTCACCGTCGAAGCCCCGGCCGACCAGCCGGTCGTCGCCACGGTTCGCACCGCGTCCTGGCAGGAGGCGGCACGCGGCGGCAGCGCGACGGTAGAGACGACCAGCGTCGACGCCGAGCTGCCAACACACACCCGCTTCATCGGTCTCGCAGCAGGCAGCACCGACCGCCCCGATCTGCAGAGCGCCAAGCGCGTGGTCTCGGGCGGTCGCGGTGTCGGCTCGGAAGAAAACTTCAGGATCGTCTTCGACTTCGCGGACAAGCTCGGCGCTGCCGTCGGCGCCTCGCGCGCCGCGGTCGACGCCGGTTACGTACCAAACGAGCTGCAGGTCGGCCAGACAGGCAAGATCATCGCCCCTGAGCTCTATGTCGCCATCGGCATCAGCGGAGCGATCCAGCATCTGACCGGCATCAAGGATGCCGGCACGATCGTCGCCATCAACAAGGACGCCGACGCACCGATCTTCGAGATCGCGGACATTGGCCTGGTGGGCGATCTGTTCAAGGTGCTGCCGGAGTTGGAGGCTGCACTCGGGTGAGTACATCATCTGCGATGGAACGCGCACTTCCGACGGTATCGCCTCAAGTCGCCGTCGTGATCCCGAGCTACCGAGTGACCCGGCATATTCTCGACGTGATCGCGCGAATCGGCGATGAGTGCCACCTGGTTTTCGTCGTCGACGATGCCTGCCCCGACGGCTCGGGCGAGTTCGTCACCCAGCACTGCCGCGATCCGCGAGTAAGAGTGATCCGCAACCCCGTCAATCTCGGCGTGGGCGGTGCCGTAATGGCGGGCTACCGGGCTGCGCTCGACGCTGGTGCCGATGTGCTCGTCAAGATCGATGGCGATGGCCAGATGCCCCCTGAACTTCTCGGGCGATTCATCCGGCCGATCCTCGAGGGCCAGGCCGACTACACCAAGGGCAACCGCTTCTACGATCTTGCGATGGTCCGGTCGATGCCTGCGATCCGCCTGATCGGCAATGCCGGACTGTCGTTCATGTCGAAGGCATCAAGCGGCTACTGGGACCTCTTCGACCCCACCAACGGCTATACCGCCATCCATGCCCGAGTGGCCGCGCACCTGCCGCTAGACCGGATCAGCAACCGCTATTTCTTCGAGTCGGACCTGCTGTTCCGACTCAATACGTTGCGTGCCGTCGTCGTCGATATCCCGATGGCAGCCCGCTATAACGATGAAGTGAGCAATCTCAAGATCTCGCGGATTCTCGGCGACTTTCTGACCGGACATCTGCGCAACTTCGGCAAGCGGCTGTTTTACAACTATTTCCTGCGCGACATGTCCGCAGCGTCATTGCAATTGTTGCTCGGAATGGCACTGGTACTGGGCGGCGGCGTGTACGGAGCCGTTGAATGGCTGTCGCAGGCAGGTGCGCCGGCTACTGCAGGCACGGTCATGCTCGCAGCGCTGCCGATCATCCTGGGCCTGCAACTGTTGCTCGCATTTCTGATGTGGGACATGCAATCGGTGCCGCGACAAGCGCTCTTCCCGCGCCTCCCCAATCGACCCGACTCATCTCAGTGAAAGGACATCCCATGCGGATCCTGGTCATCGGCATTACCGGCATGCTCGGCAATACGCTGTTTCGCCACTTCCAGCCCAATCCGGCATTTACGACTTTGGGAACTGTGCGCGGATCAAGAGCACGGACGCCGTTCGTCGATACGGTCGATTCGATCATCGAGGGGGTCGATGCGGAGAATTTTGATTCGATCACGCGTGCAGTTGAACTCGCCCGACCGGACGTGGTGATCAACGCGGTCGGGCTGATCAAGCAGCTGGCATCCTCGAAAGATCCTTTGAACGCATTGCCGATCAACGCATTGTTCCCGCACAGGCTTGCACGCCTGTGTGCGGTGGCCGGCGCCCGGCTCGTCCATGTCAGCACCGACTGCGTGTTTTCCGGCAGCAAAGGTGGATACACCGAAAGTGACAGCGCCGATGCCGACGATCTCTACGGGCGATCCAAGCTGCTCGGCGAGGTCGACTATCCGCATGCGGTCACCCTGCGAACGTCGATCATCGGCCACGAGCTGGGTTCCAGCAATGGGCTGATTGGCTGGTTCCTAGGACAGCACAGTCAGGTCCGCGGTTTCACGCGGGCGATCTTCTCCGGTTTCCCGACGATCGAGATCGCCCGCATCATCGAATCCAGGGTGCTGCCGAACCCGGAGCTGCACGGGCTCTATCACGTCGCTTCGGCGCCGATCAGCAAGCACGACCTGTTGACCCTGGTCGCCAGCACATACGGCCAACAGGTCCAGATCGTGCCCGACGACAGCCTTGCGATCGACCGCTCGCTCGATGCATCCCGTTTCAATTCGGCTACGGGCTACCGGCCACCCACGTGGCCCGAACTGGTCCGCGCCATGCACACCTTTGGATAATGAAGAACTTTTTATGAATTCTGCATTCGACGGCAAAACGCTTCTCATCACAGGCGGCACAGGCTCCTTCGGAAATGCCGTGCTGTCCCGGTTCCTGGACTCGGACATCGGCGAGATCCGGGTGTTCAGCCGTGACGAGAAAAAGCAGGACGACATGCGCGCGTCCCTCAAGACCGACAAGGTCAAGTTCTACATCGGCGACGTTCGCGACTATGGGAGCATCCGCGACGCGCTCAAGGGCGTGGACTACGTGTTCCATGCCGCTGCGCTCAAACAGGTCCCGTCGTGCGAGTTCTACCCGCTCGAAGCGGTCAAGACCAACATCATCGGCACCGAAAACGTGCTCAATGCGGCGATCGAGAACGAAGTGTCGCGCGTGGTGGTCCTGAGCACAGACAAGGCGGTCTACCCCATCAATGCGATGGGCATGTCCAAGGCGATGGCCGAAAAGGTGATGGTGGCCAAGTCGCGCAACTGCGACCGGAACAAAACCCTGCTGTGTGCAACCCGTTACGGCAACGTGATGGCATCGCGCGGCTCCGTTATTCCGTTGTTCGTCGCCCAGCTGCTGGACGGCAAGCCGCTGACAATCACCGACCCGGGCATGACCCGGTTTCTCATGTCACTGACCGACTCTGTCGACCTGGTACTCCACGCGTTTCACCATGCGCGCCAGGGCGACATCTTCGTGCAGAAATCCCCGGCGTCCACGATTGCGGTGCTCGCCGAAGCGCTCAAGCAGATGCTCGAGTGCGACAACGAGATCCGCATCATCGGCACCCGCCATGGTGAGAAGCTTTTCGAGTCGCTGGTCTCGCGAGAGGAGATGGCGCGTGCCGAAGACCTCGGGCGCTACTACCGCATCCCCGCCGACGCGCGTGATCTGAACTACAAGCAGTACTTCGTCGATGGCGAAGTCGACATATCGTTGAGCGAGGATTACACCTCGCACAACACCGAGCGTCTCGACATCGAAGGCGTCAAGGACATTGTCGGCCGTCTCGGGCCTCTGGAGCGCCTGCGTGTTTAAGGTCATGACCATCGTCGGGACCCGTCCCGAGATCATCAGGCTCTCGCGCACTATTGCCGAGTTGGATGCGCACTGTGAGCACATCCTGGTGCACACCGGCCAGAACTACGATTACGAGCTGAATCAGGTCTTCTTCGAACAGCTTAAGATCCGCGCCCCGGACCGCTTTCTCGACGCCGCAGGCCAAACGCCTGCGGAGACGATCGGCAGGATCATCGCAGAAGTCGACAAGGCGCTGGTAGAGTACGCCCCCGACGCGGTGCTGATCCTGGGCGATACCAATTCGGCGCTGTCGGCAATTGCGGCGAAGCGGCGCAAGATCCCGATCTTCCACATGGAGGCGGGCAACCGTTGTTTCGACATGCGGGTGCCCGAAGAGATCAACCGCAGGATCGTCGACCACATCTCCGACATCAACTTGACCTACAGCCAGATCGCACGCGATTACCTGCTGCGGGAAGGGCTCCCACCGGACCAGATCATCTGGACCGGCAGTCCGATGCGCGAAGTGCTGGATTACTACAAGGACGGAATCGCAGCCTCCACGGTATTGGAGCAGATGGGCCTCAAGGCGGACGGCTATTACCTGGTCAGTGCCCATCGCGAAGAGAACGTCGATTCCGACGACAAGCTGCGCGACCTGTTCGGCGTCCTTGAGACACTCGCCTCGCGCGCACCGCAGGTCATCGTGTCAACGCACCCGCGTACCCGCAAGCGTATCGAGCAACTGGGCCTTCAAGCCAGCAGCAACGTCCAGTTCTGCAAGCCATTCGGTTTCCTGGACTACGTCAGATTGCAGATCGAGGCAATCGCGGTACTGTCGGACAGCGGCACCATTACCGAAGAATCTTCGATCCTGAATTTCCCGGCGCTCAACATCCGCGATGCCCATGAACGTCCGGAAGGCTTCGAGGAGGCCGCGGTGATGCTCACCGGCCTGGATGGATCGCGAATCATCCGTGCTCTGGACGTGCTCGCACACCAGCCTCGTGAAGGCGAGCGCCTGTTGCGCATGGTCGCCGATTACGCGCCGGTCAACGTGTCCCAGAAGGTGCTCCGGGTGATCCTGAGCTACACCGAGTTCGTCAACCAGCGGGTGTGGCGCAAGGCCGATCCCAAGCGTCTCGCGTAGCAACGCGCGGCGTCGAGCGCTGAGCAATGTCCGATGGCACTCGATCGGCTCACAACACGTCGAATCGGTCTCCGGGACAGGGCCTTGCACCGCATTGGATCAGGCTCCCGTCGATCAGCTGTCCTCTGCAAGACAGAGGACAGCTGGACAGATCACTTCAGGTATCGGCACGGGCCGACGACCATAAGGCTGTCAGGACTTGGGCTCGACATCCGACATGGACTTGCCCGGCACCAGGCCGGTGAACGTCTTCAGCACGGCATTGCGCAGCGCGTTGTCGACAGGGCCGATTGCACGCTTGAGGTGTTCGCCCGGTCGTCCTGTGAAGGAGGTGACGTGAAAGTAACCATCTCCATCAGGTGACACTTCGGAGAAGTAGTAATTGGAAACACAGCACCTGACACGCTCGACCTGCACTTTGCTGACCGAGTGCCACGAATACTTGTTGGTCTCCATGACCACCAGACGATTGAACCCGGAGACAAGTGTCTTGGGTTGGCGTACATCATCGTCCCATAGTTCGAAATTGCCACCGAACGATTCTTCCCAGCCCGGGTTGACGTAATACAGCAGGTTGATCCGGCGATACCGCTTACGCTCGCCGTCATGACTGTTGTCGATGTGTGGATTGAGGAAGTCCCCGGGGAACATCATCGATAGCCCGCCCGCATAGAAGCTCCGATCAGGTTCAAGCTGGCTCATTCGCGTGATCGCGCTCACGCGCTCGATCACGCGCGGATCCTGGAATGCCACGCTGATCGCTGCCAACGTCGGATCCGTTCGCCCCAGTTGCGCCAGCGTCTTCTTGCGCTCTCGGAACGAGCTGCGATCAGCGAAGCCAGCACCATCCTTGGGAAATGCCTCGGCGATGGCATGCGCCACTTCGTCTGGCAGCAGATTCTCCAGGATGAAGTGCCGTGTCTTGGTCCCGCAAGGCGCGTTCCACTGCGCGCGTAATTCATCCGCTGCCGCATCGAGACGCGCAACGATGGTGTCTACAAAATAATCCGATTCGATTTCCATATTCCCCCCTGTTCTAAAAATCCGACGCTCTGTCGGCTCGAATAGTGATCCTGCATAAATCCGTTTGCACCGCTTTCCGAAGACAGCGCCAGACCCGACGGGCGCAGCGCCTGCCGCCGCGCTCAGGCAGCGCTGGCCAGCGTGCCGAGCATCGTTTCCAATGTGTCGATTGCGTGTTCGACACTGAAGTGCGCTTCCATGTAACGACGACCGGTGTCGCCTTGCTCGATCAGCGCAGGCGCCGAATTGAGCATCTGCAGCAGGTCCTTGGTGAACGTGTCGATGTCGTCACTGTTGCTGTAGCGCACGCCCGATGTCGCCGGCGGGTGCTTGCGGCGCAGATCGGGCAACGGGGTCGACAACACCGGCAGGCCACAGGCCTGATACTGCAGGATCTTGATCGGAATGATGTCGCGAGTGATGTCGTTGATCTCGAAGGGATTGACCGCAAGTTGCCCCAGCGACAAGTACCGCGGTACGTCCTGGTAGGACACCATGCCGGTCAGAATCACGCACGCCTCCAGGCCCAGTTCGGCGACAGCCGCAGCGAGCTCCGCATCCATCTCGCCGCCGCCGACGATCATCAGCTTGACTGCGGGATGCGTGCGGATGATCCCGGGCATCTGCCGCACCAGCCCGAGCAGGCCGCTGAAGGCATAGGTAGTGCCCAGGAAGACCACCACCTGATCCGCATCGCTAAGGTCGTGGCGGGCCGACAATTCCGCATCCGCCGGGCGCGGCGCGAAGTGGGCACAGTCCACGCCGTGGTCGAGAACGCTCATCGGCACCGCCGCGGCAGGTGCAGCGAGCTGGCTGACGTAATCGCCCATTTTTTCGTTCGTGAGCAGCACGTGGTCGGCATTGCGATAAATGTAGCGTTCGCCCGCGCGCAACAGCGCACGCGTCGCCAGTCCCGGCCGCAACTGGTGGTAGGCGTCGAGGACGCGATACACCACCGGCACCCCGAACCGCCTGCCCAGTTCAACAGCCTGCGTTCCGTTAATGAAGACCGAGTAGACGAACACCGCATCGATGCCCCCTGCCTGCAGGCGTCGGCGCAGCATACGGCGAAACCGCAGCCGCGCCTGGGCATACTTCAGCCCGGGCAGGTTGCCGTGTGGAATCGACGACCGCAGCACCTCGCCTTCACCCGTCCGGCTGACGCGCGTGCTCGAAGTGCCCGTGCGCCGCGACTCTTCGAAATCGATCACCTCGATCTCATGTCCGCGGCCGGCCAAGCGTTCGGGGAAGTCCTGGTACTCGTAGACCGGCTTGTCCATATAACTGACTTCGTGGCACCACAGGATCTTCATCGGGCATCTCCGGCTGGTGTGAAGAGAAACACGCCGCGGCCTGCACTTGCACCATGGCTAGCATGCAGCCGCACGCTCATGCCGGCCTGCCGTAGAGAGACATCAGCAGAACGCCCGACGAGACCATCACCAGACCCAACCATTGCAAGGGCGCGAGCTTCTCTCCGTAGAGCAGCCAGCTCGACAGTGCGATCAGGATGTAGAAGAAGCTGCCCGACACCGCGAACGCGAGTCCCAGCTTGATACGGCTGACGACCACCACCCAGACGATAAAACCGACTCCCTGGATGGCAACGGCGGCGATCACATGAGGCGACAGGCACGCGGCCAGCAGCCATTGAAAGCCTGTCGGCGCAGGATCGCGCAGCGCAAGCAGTGTCACGCCACGCTTCACCATCAACTGACTGCCGAGCGTGCAGCAAGTGACGAACACGATCATCGCGATTTCACGGAACATGGACTTCTCGATTCAGGTCGATGACACGGGCGTTGCCGGATGCGACCACGGTCTCCCATTGCCGTGTGAGCGCGTCCGCGTCATGGATACACCAAGATCCTTCCGCTGCAGGAATCAGGACATAGCGGACTTTCTGTTCCCGCAGCCAAGGCACGTCGAAACGCTCGCAGACATGGGCGACATAATTGCGGGTGGTGTAGTCGGGATCACCTTGGAAATAGAAAAATGCCACAGGCCCTACGTCGGCGTGCGGCGCCAGGCGCCCCCCTCCCGAGGGAAACAACCATAGTTCGGGGCCCATCTTGATCACCTGATTGGCAATGAGCAGCCGGTCTTCCGATGTGTCCGGGTCGACTCCCTGCACCTCGAGATACGCCCGAAACCGGTCGAGGACCGCCACATCATCAGGCGCCGGGCACTCGACACCGCCGCAATAGTCGTGTTTGGGCGCCAGATGGAAATTTGCGCCAGGGCGTATGACTGCACCGGAGCCGAGAACCAGTGCAATGCCGACAACGATCGTCGAGAACAGGCGCCTGCGCGCCGCCGTCTCCGCCATGATGGCGATCGACAACGCCATTACCAGGAGGATCTTCATCTGTGCCAGTGCAACCGGCAGGTAAGGCACTAGCAGGAAAAACCGTTTGTCAGCACCGAACTGCTGGGAGATCGAGAGAGCCACCGACGCCACGGCCAAGGCGGCGAGCGCGGACATCGCCAGGCGCCCAGCGCCTGACCGGCGCAAAATGCAAAGCCAAGTGATCCCCAGCGCGAACAACAGGAGAATGGAAGCAAGACGGGGCGCGCCGGGAAACACCTCCGACGCCGCACCTGCGTACGTCAGGGGATTAGCGACTAGGTCAGCCAGGCCGGCCCGGATGCCGTCCGCCACAGCTACTACCCCGAACCCCTCCAACGCAACCTTCTCCACTGACGGACCCCCGGTCACCATTCCCAGAAAGTAGGGATCAATCAGGACCAGTGCCACGCCAGAGAGTGACAGCAGCAACGCCGCTCCATCCATCCAGCGCCGGCCCGTGAAAGCCCACAACGCGCCCGCTCCTGTCATCAGGCTGGCCGCCACGACATTGATCGGATTGAGACAGGCGAGGACGAACATCAGCACAGCAAGCATCACCATGGCGTGGGCCGCACCCAACGCCCGCGTGCATGCTGCAATCACCACAACGCCTACCATGGCCAGGAAACCGAAGGCCAACACACGACCCAAGCCCTCCATGTGCACATAGCTCTGGTGGAGCGGCATCATGTAGGCAATGAACAATAGAGCGAGTGCCAGCAGCATCGCCGCAACGCGTATGCCACCTCGGCCGTGACGGGTGACACCGTGCGCGAGGGCAAGCGCTGCCAAGCAGTAGCTGACGAACGACAGCACGCTGGCTGCGTCCCTGACGTCCAGTTTGGACAACCACGCCCACAGGGCGATGAGGACGCCGGTACCGGCTGGATAGTTGAGACTGTCCTCTCCCCAGACGCCCTGAGCCCATGGAACGCCACCGAAATGCATCACCTGCCGCGCGAAGAAGGCGTGTGAATCGGGATCGCTGGAAAGCATGACCAGGCGTGGCAACTCACGGTCTGCGACGACGACACACAGCACGAAGAGCACTGCTATCTGGAAGACGGTCAGACCGGTATCGGTGGAGGTCCACGTGTGTACGTGTCTATTCCTGTATTGGAAAATGCCGCACAGCAGCACCAGCCCGATCAACTCGAGCCCAGTCACCGGCAAGGCGACGCCGAAAGCGCCCGGAATCGAACGCACATAGATGTACAAAAGCAGGACTGCCTGCCCCACGATCGCATTTCCGGCGAAGCCAAATGCCCCCGATGCATGCGTACGGGGCCCTGTGTGCAGCACGGCTCGACCTACAACGGCAAACGCCGTGATGGCCAGCATCAGAGCGCTTCCTGCCACTAACGACTGTACCGGCCGAGCTCCCGACAGACTTATGCCAGTAACTCGCAGGATCACGAACGTCGCAAGAACGCCAATCACAGGCCACAGCAGGGCGGGCCGGATCATAGCCACTGTTTCTACCGCACTGCGGATGCCTGCGCGGTTCTTCCACACCAGAGTCACCAGCGCAAACAGTGCAGCGGCTGCCAGCAGGAGGCTGCCCCAGCTTCGTGTCCCGAGTTCATCCGGAACCGCTATGGCGAAATGCGGATCGGTGTCTAGCGATGCGATCGCAAGTCCATCACTGATCGAACCAAGATTCACGCCACCCATTGGCTGGATTGCCGTGGCCAGACCTTGTGGATCGAATGTGATCGCTTCGCCTCCACGCGAAAGCACGATGCTGTAGAGCGTGATCTGACCTGGCCTATCCCCGAGATCGAGCCGGATGGTTCCGGGAAGCTTTCCGGGGATATGGACACGGTACGTACTTCGTTGACCGACCTTCAACTCGAACCGCTGCGAACGGTCCTCGCTGTAGGCAGTGTCCTGCGAATGGAATATCTGGCCTGCCGCAGACGTCTCGACGCGCGCATCGATCTCCAGCACCAGTGGATGCGGACGTATCGTGTGGTAGAGCACAAGTACAGATGCCAGCGCGACGAGGAGCACCATCGCCAAGCGCCACCTTGCTCCGTTCACGTCCTTCGGGCCACGAGCAGGAACGGCCTGCAGATCATCGGTCGTCATCAATTGTCCACTTCGTCACATTCCGCAGGGCCGTGCCCCGGAGACAGTCCACTAGGCATCCGCTACGTCGCCCTTACTCACCGATATCCGGACGCATGCCATTGCACCTAGGCCGAGGTCTCCGAGGACCATTCCCAACGCGGTGGAAGCGCGAGCTGACAGGGCTCCTCGTCAAGGGTGAAATTGGGACTGTAATACGGGTCCACGCGCAGCCTGTCGCCCCAGCGTTCGACCATGTATTTCACCTCACCGTGGAATCTGGCCAGCTTCTCGGGCGAGTCCTCGAGCCCTCTGGACGCAGACTCGTGGTGGTAGAGCTCGGCGAAGGGCGTCCATAGATTGCGCAAGCCCTCGCGGTCGAGCCGCAGGCACAGGTCGACATCATTGAAGGCGACACGGAGTGCTGGATCGAAGCCGTCGATCGACACAAACCTCGCCTTGTCCACCACCATGCAGGCCGCCGTGACCGCGCTCAGAGTCTGGGCCAAGCGTGCGCGCCCCATGTGACCGGGATAGCCCCTGCCATGTCCGGAATAGACATGCGCCGCGACGCCATGGACACCGACCATGACGCCCGCGTGCTGGATGGTCTCGTTGGGGTAATACAGCATCGCGCCGACTGCACCCACACCGGGGCGGCAGGCATGGCCAACCATTTCCTCGAGCCATCCAGGCGTGATCACCGTAATGTCGTTGTTGAGGAAGCACAGAAGCTGGCCGCGTGAAGCGCGGACCGCGGCGTTGTTGATGCGCGCGTAGTTGAACGGCTCGTCGAATGCGATGACCCTGGCCTGAGCGGCTTCGACAAGCTGTCGGAAATAGGCAAGAGTCGCTTCATCGCTGGACTGGTTGTCCATCACGATGATCTCGTAATTCGGGTAGGTGGTGCGCTCTACCACCGATTCAATGCAGGCGCGCAGCAGGCCGACGCCATCCCGGGTGGGAATGATGATGCTGACCAGCGGTGCAGGCGTCGGTACCGGATACACGACGCGATAATTGCCTCTGAGCCCCGGGATCCCCTGCGCGGTCGCGCCTCGGCCCAGGCGGTCCAGATGTTCTCCGATCGCACGCAGTCCGGCGTCGTGGGCGTAGTCCTTCTCCTGCGGCGCCAGCGCCGTCGAGCCCTCGATCGCGCGCCAGTGGTAGAGCACCTTTGGGATGTGACCGACCTGATCGTGGCCGATGCGTTCAATCGCGCGCAGCGCAAGGTCCCAGTCCTGGCTCCCCTCCAGGCCAAGCCGAAAACCACCGATCTCGCGAAACAGTTCCGCGTGATATGCACCCAGATGACTGATGCAGTTGTGCGAGAGGAACAGGTCGTAGTTCCAGTCCGACTTCATGTAGGGATCGTAACGGCGCCCCTTGTCATCGATCTTGTCCTCGTCGGTATACACCACACGCCATTTCGGATTGCGGCCGATGCCATCGGCCAGCTCCAGCAGCGCCAAGCTGTGCAGCTCGTCGTCATGGTCCAGCAGTACCATCCATTCGCCAGTCGCCACCTCTGCCGCCGAATTGGAGCTCGCGCTGATATGGCCGTTCTGTGCGCGATGGATGACCTTGATTCGCTCATCCCGACGCGCGTACTCGTCGAGAACGCGTTTGACATGCGGCGCCGGGGAAGCGTCGTTGGCGATGCACAGTTCCCAGTGCGGATATGCCTGCCCGACAACGCTCTCGATGGCCTTGCGCAACCACACCTCGGGCGTGTTGTAGACCGGCATGAGTACCGAGAACTTTGGCGCGCCGTCACGTACGAGCGACTCGCCCCGTTCCTTGGCACGCCCCACGGCACTTGCGGAGTGCTGATCGTAAAGGTCCAGCCAGCTCTGGTAAGGCGCGGAGAACGAAATCGAGGGCTGGCGGGCGTATGCGCGGTACAGTGCATCGCCCAAGCCACTGACCCCGCGCTTCGCAAGCGCGACCAGAACCATTGCAAGATCGCGCGCCTTGGAATCGGAGTTCCTGAGCAGGTGCCGGGTCATCTCTGTGGCCGCGTGGCGTCGTCCGATCGGAGTGAGGCGCAGCGCGCCCAGACGGAACTCGAACGGCGAGATCGAGGGATCGAAGCGCAGGCCAACCGTGTCACGCACCAGCAGCACCACACCGCGATGCACGCGCTGCCCTGCCTGCACGAACGGCAAAAACACCCGGTTCGCTTCCTGGATCTGCTTGCCGTAGTCGGGATACAGGTAGGCGCACATCGGCGGACCGCTTTCCTGTGTGATCTCGATCTCGACCTCGTACCAGCCAGCAGCCAGACGGCCTCCCGGCAGGCGACAGTCGAAACACGGGTCGTTTCCGACGGCGCACCAGAGGCCATCCTCGCCCGTCTTCAGATGACGGATGGGGACGAGTTCGATCTCGGTCGGTTGGGTCGCTGCGTTCATTCGCAAAAATAGTCCATGGTTCAAGAGGCCGACCCGGTGTCGGCGTGGATACGCAGCGCAGTGCGCCGCAGATGTGGATCAGTCGTCGCCGCGCCGGGCGAAGCGATGGGGATCGACAGTGAAGTCCCGCGGTTCAAGCGCAAGATTAGGGCTGTAGGCGGGATCCTCCGCGAATTGCGTGTGCCAGCGCGACAGCATTGTCCGCACCTCGCCCTGGAACCGGGCCTGCTTCTCTGGGGTGTCTTCGTAGCCGCGGCTCGCCGATTCGTGGTGGATCAGCGTCGCATGGGGCGTCCAGAGGTTGATATAGCCAGCCTGCCGCAGGCGCAGGCAGAAGTCGACATCGTTGAACGCCACCGCGAGCGATTCGTCGAGACCGCCCACCGCTTCGAATGCCGTCCGGCTTATGCACAGGCACGCCGCGGTGACTGCAGACATCGCTTGCGGCAGCTGCGCGCGGCCGAAATAGCCCGCATCAGACGTCGACAAGTGCATATGGGCGTGGGCGGCAACCCCGCCGGCAACTGCACCGACACCCAGGATTACCCCGGCATGCTGCAGCGTGCCGTCCGGGAACAGCAGGCGTGCGCCGACTGCCCCGACACCTGGCCGCGCGGCCTGAGCTACCAACTCACCCAACCACGCTCCGTCTACGATCTCGGTATCGTTGTTGAGCAGAACGACGAACTCAGCCTCGCCCTGCGCGACGGCATGATTGTTGATTGCAGAGTAATTGAACGGCACATCGTGGCGGACCACCTTCACACGCGGATCGGCCGAGATGCGGGCGAAGTACGCCAACGTCTCCGGCTCGACCGAGCCGTTGTCGAGGACGGTGACCGTGTACCCGGGTGTGCGGGTCAGCGCCAGCAGACTGTCGACGCAGACCTGCAGCAACTCGACGCGATCCCGGGTCGGAATGACGATATCCACACTTGCGCCTTCGGGCACGGGCCACTTCACCCGCGCCAGACCAGCCAACGGAGCGGACCGGATTTCCGCATCCGCATGCCATCGCTCACCCCAGCACGACAATGCCAGCTGCATCGAAGCTTCCAGCGTCTGCGCATCCGCATGCAACGGGGCAAAGATCGGCCCTGGCGCATGCACGTGATGGCGGGTGATTGCCGGCAGATGCAAGATGTCCTCAGGGCCCAGCGACTCGCTTGCCATCAGACTGGCCGCGTACAACCAGGCTCCGCCAACGGGTTCTGCCTCGGCGCAGCTGCAGCACCACTTGCGCTCAAGCACGAGGGAACGGGCGGGGTAGTCCTGCGAAAGCAGCAGGGTGGCATCCCATTCCGGTTTGAAGTATGGGCTGTGACGTTCGCCGGCGCCGTCAAGGAAATCCTCGTCGGTGTACATCAGTTTGACCCGGGGTCGGCGATGCAAGGCGTCACGAATGAGCGCGAGAGCGTCGGTGTGAAGCCGCTCGCCCGGGCCGAGCCAGGTTACGAATGGCTTCGTGGCAGTCCCCAGGCCGTAGAAGGCGGGATCGGACTGCTTGACCACTCGGACGCCATCGGGCAACGAGGTTAGTGCAGCGGCCAGCTCGTGCGGAATCAGCAGTTCATCGCCTTCGCCCATCTGCACGATGACACTGGCATAAGCTGCCAGCGCATCCGGTCGATCGGACTGCGGCAGCAGGATGACGCTCACGCCAACCGCATCTTCCACCGGCGCGGGCATGTGCGCTTCGGCATTTCGAATCCACTTGAGATAACGAATCGGCGAGTCGGGATCTTTGCGATGACGGGAGATCCAGTTCAAGACAGCTGCCTCGCCTCCGGTCTCCTGCATGACGCGGGCCTGGGCCAGAAAAGCAGAAAAGCGTGAAGGCGAGATGGATCCCCACTGGCTGCGCTCCTCGCGCAGTGCCAACCAGACCGCCTCGGCAGGGCCGACACGCTGGATGCGCAGGTCGCGAAGCATGAATTCGCCAACCGTATCGATGGGGTCGAAACGCAGACGCGTCGCGTCGTGATCGAACTCCACCAGCACCGCCACAGCCGTCGACGTGTCACAGTCCAGGGACTTGCGCCCCTGTTCGGTGAAGCCTGCGCCTGAATCGATATAAAGCACCGGATGACAGGCTCCGCCGCAGTCCGCTTCGAGCACGAAGCTGACCTGGTACCAACCCGCAACCAACGGCCTTGCCGGGGTCAGCACGAACTGCGGATCGCTGCCAGTGGCGCGCCACCATCCGGGCCGATCGCCGGCCTCAAGGTCAAAGACAGCCTGGACAACCCAACCCGGCAAGCCGATCCGGGGCGTCGTCAGAGCAGTAGTCAAGCGCGTCGCCTCCACCATGGGGTCTCACTGATCCGGCGCACATCCGCGACCTGCGCGGCGAGCTGCTCGAGCGCGCCGGCAATTGCAACGTTCTGCGAATGCACCTGCGTCCATCGCTCGGCAGCGGCAGAGTCCTCCTTGCTGGCCGTCTGTGCGAGAAGCGCCAGCGCAGCCTCGATCGCCGCAAGACGTGCCTCGGCCGATGTCGCATGCTCGCGCGCTCCGACGGCGGCCGCTTGCAAGCCATCGACGAGCACGGCCTGCACGCCCGCGCCCGCCTCGGCGAACGCGCCTTCCACCACGTCCAGGCGCTTGTTGATCAGCTCACGCAGCGCGGCGTCCGCTTCACACGCACGCGCATCGAGCGCTGTCATCTCGTCCGCCGCCGCCCCCATGCGCTCATAGAGCGCGTCGGCACCGAACTGCAACATCTCCAGGCGGCCGGCCTGCTCGCCCTGCAGCTGTTCGAGGCGCGCCAGCACGACCGGGTCACCCTGTAGCGCCGCCGTTGCGGATGCAGTCCCACCCGCGCCCGACTCGGCCGTCACCGCCCGGATGCCATCGCCAGCCTGCAGCGCCAAGAGCGAGCGTCGAGCCGCGAGATCCCTGACCAGCACCTCGAAATCGATCGAGAAGTCGAGCGCCGCGATCTGCGCAGGATTATCAGACACGCCTGAGAGGTCCAGCTCCAGGTAGGGATCGTCGTCCATACAGCTCCAGCGGACCGGCGAAGCAGCAGTCTCAGAGAGACGGTGGCCGCGTATGGCCGACAAGCGATCCGGGAAATCGGTCACGGCGAACTCCCCGCCGTCGGAATGGACGATGCGCATGGCGCGGATCCCGAAGACGCCCGGGCACTCCGCCGGATCCAGTCGGATCGCGTCGCAGACCGCATCAGGTGGCAGCTTGAAACGCAAAAGACTTTCGCCGACCTCGGCCGGGCGATCCACGCTGATCATCTTCGATTCGGAGTACTGTTCGGAATGCGACCGGAAGTACAACCTGCAGGTCTCGACGGCCTGAGGACGCAGTAGCGCAGGTGACTCGGGATCGGGCGCGAGCGATGCAAGGAAATTCTCAAGGCGCTGCGCTTCGTCCGCGAGCTTCATCAATTCGGCCAGCTCTCGCATTGCTTCGGACTGCTTCGCGCCGACCAGCAGCACACCGAGACCATTACTATGACTGAACTCGAAGCCCTCGTAATCGGCACGTAACTCCGCGAAATATCGCCATACGCCGAAATCACCGAGCCGGACTGCAGTGTCATGGAACAACACCACTGCGCGCTCGCTGAGTTTCGGTCGCCACGTCTCGAAGTCGTGGCGCACGGCTTCGTAAGTATGCAACCCGTCGATGTGCAGCAGATCGATAGAGCCGTCCTCGAACGCGCCGACCGCCTCGTCGAAATAGCAGCGCATCAGGCGAGAAAAGCTTCCGTACCGCGGCTCGTGATACGCGCGCAGCGTTTCAAAAACATCCTCGCCGTAGAACTTGGCGTGCTCGTCGCCCTTCCACGTGTCGACGGCGGTGCATGCAGTGCCCGTGCCCAACTCGACTACCGCTTGGCAGAACGCGAGATAGGAGTTGCCCGAATGCGTCCCCAACTCCACTAGTCGGCGAGGTTTGCTGAGTTCGATCACCAGATAAGCGAACGGTATGTGTCCGACCCAGGAATAGGGCCGCGAGACATGCGGCTCCAGCAGGACAGACGGATAATTCTGGAGATTGAAAGTTGTCATGACTGCTTTGTAATCTGGATGCGTCGCATCGGCAGCCCAAGAATGCCGATTGACCATGATTGACAACGCGAGCGCAGGGTCAGTGCTTCATGCACCCAGTGCTGGATGGCATGATCCTCTTTTCCCCCGTCTGCGACTCCGACCGTGATGAAGTAGTCGCCCGCTTTGAGCCGCGGCATCTCGAACTCGAACACCACGCGCATGACATCGTTGGCGTCGAGGGAGACCGGCTCTTCGAGGGTCGACAGAAAGGTGTTGTCTCCAAACAGGAGCTGACCCAGACCATCCTTGAGGTAGAACCCGAGGATCGGTCGGGGCATGGCACTTTCGGCCGCGACTTCGATTTCGAGCACCACGCTCTCGCCGCCAACCACCCAAGAAAGCTCACGCCCTTCCAGGTCGCGCAAATGCACCGAACGGATTCGCCCGCGCATTTCACCGAAGCCGTCTAGCGCAGGATTCAGGTTCTGCACCTCGATATCGTTGCGAAGGTTCGAATTGTTGAACCAGTCACGACGCGCATCATGGCGCTGTGCGGGTTCACCTCCGATTTCCACATCCGCCTTCACCGCCACGAGCTCGCCATCCTGGCGTGCCGAAATCAACGATTGCAGATAGGCCTGGACGACATCCTTGGAGATACCCGATGCGCGGCTGCGTCCGCCGTCGATCCAGAGCGCCCGGTCGCACAGAGCGCTGACCGTTGCATCATCATGACTGACGAACAACAGCGTGCCGCGGGCCTTGAAATCACGAAGAAAGCGCATGCATTTCTGTGTGAAGAACGCATCGCCCACCGCCAGTGCTTCGTCGATGATGAGCACGTCCGCATCCACGTGGGCCATGACCGAAAATGCCAGGCGCATCACCATGCCACTGGAGTAGTTGCGGATCGGCTGGTCGATGAACTCGCCGATGTCGGCGAACGTAAGAATCGCGTCCATACGGGAGCCGATCTCGGCTGCAGTCAGGCCCAGAATCGAAGCATTGAGATAGACGTTTTCTCGACCTGTGAAATCCGGGTTGAACCCGCTACCGAGCTCCAGCAGCGCTGCAACCCGCCCGCGCACCTGCACACTGCCCTCGGTCGGCGCGAGCGTGCCTGCGATGAGCTGCAACAGCGTCGACTTGCCCGAGCCATTACGGCCGATGATGCCCACAGTTTCGCCACGACGCACTTTCAGATCGATGCCACGCAATGCCCAGAACTCGCGGTAATAGCGTCGCCGCTCGCCGAAAAGGCCCTGCATCAGGCGATGAGAAGGCCTGTCGTAGATGTGATAGCACTTGCCGACGCCGGAAGCATCGATGATCAGATCGTCGTCTTGCGGCGTCGCTCCCGGATCACAGGACATCGGCAAATCCCCTGCGGGTTTTCTGGAAGACCGCGAAGCCTGCATAGGCGAACAACAGTGCACCCAAGGTATAGATGCCCAGACCGCGCCAGTCAGGCATCTGACCCCAGAATGCGACTTGCCGTGCCTGGTCGATGATGAAGGTCAGCGGGTTGAGTCGGAACACGAACTGATAAGTCTCCGGCAGCGTCTCGACCGGCACGATCGCCGAGGACAAAAACAACAATGCGGTCGCCATTACACCGGTGATCTGACCGATATCGCGCAAGAAAACGCTCAACGAGGAGAGCAGCCAGACCACGCCCAGGGCCAGAAACGCGAGGGGCAGCATGACGAGTGGCCACAGAAGCACGGTGGCGTGGATTTCGCCACGCAAAATCAGGTTCAGCAGCACGAACACAAAGCAGTTGGCGATGGCGTGAAACATCGCCGACAGCACCACCGTCCAAGGCAGCACATCCAACGGAAACACGATCTTCTTGACCAAGTTCGCATTGCCGACGATTACATTGGGAGCACGCGTCAGGCATTCCGCGAAGAACCCGTGCACGATCAGCCCCATGAACAACAGCATTGCGAAATCGGCCGTGTTGCCACTGGTACCTGGCCATCGCGCGCGCAGGATGTAGCCGAACGCGAGCGTATAGACCACCAGCATGAAGAACGGGCTGATCAGCGACCACAGCAACCCAAAGCTCGCCCCGCGGTACCGGCCGAGTACATCGCGCCGCGCCAGCTCGATCGTCAGTGATCGATGCCGCAGCCAGGCGTTGAAGGGTCCGGCCAGGGTGAAGACGGGCGTACTCAGGCTCGTGTACATGGGCTTCCCGCCAGTGATGCGTGGAGATCGGCGCGAAGATCATCGAGCGCTTCCACGCCGACGCTCAACCGAACCAGATCATCGTGCATGCCCAACTCGGCGCGCCGCGCCGCCGGCACCGAGGCGTGTGTCATGACGGCCGGATGGTTGACCAGGCTTTCCACGCCCCCGAGCGATTCGGCGAGGGTGAACAGTTCGGTGCGTTCGCAAAAGCGCTTGGCCGCCTCGTAGCCACCCTTGATCCGGACGGAGATGATGCCGCCGAAGCCGTCCATTTGGCGCTTCGCCAGCGCGTGCTGCGGGTGCGAGGCGAGGCCGGGGTAGATCACGTGCTCGACGGCGGGATGTGCATCGAGGAACTCCGCCAGCGCCTGGGCGTTCTCGCAGTGTGCTTTCATGCGCAGGTGCAGGGTCTTGAGACCGCGCAACGCGAGAAAACTGTCGAACGGGCCCTGTACCGCGCCTGCGGAGTTCTGCAGGAACGCCAGCTGCTCGGCGAGTTCGGCATTGTCGCCGACCACCAGCATGCCGCCGACCATGTCGGAGTGGCCATTGAGGTACTTGGTCGCCGAGTGCATGACGATGTCGGCGCCGTGTTCGATCGGGCGCTGCAGGATCGGCGAGGCGAAGGTGTTGTCGACGACGACGATCAGGCCGCGCTTGTGCGCGAGGTCCGCGATCGCCCGGATGTCGACGAGCTTGAGCATCGGATTGGTTGGCGTCTCGATCCAGACCAGTTTCGTCTTGTCGGTGATCGCGGCCTCGAACGCGGCCGGGTCGGTCATGTCGACGTAGCTGAAGCTCAGGCCGGCGCTGCGCGTGCGCACGCGTTCGAACAGGCGGTAGCTGCCGCCGTAGAGGTCGTCCATCGCGATGACGTGGTCGCCGCTGTCGAGCAGCTCGAGCAGGGTCGCAGTTGCAGCCATGCCCGATGCAAACGCGAAGCCACGGGTACCGCCTTCCAGGCCCACTACGCAGCGCTCGTACGCGAAGCGCGTGGGGTTGTGGGTGCGCGAGTACTCGAAGCCCTGGTGTTCGCCAGGGCTGGATTGCGCGTAGGTCGAGGTCGCGTAGATTGGCGGCATCACCGCGCCGGTCGACGGGTCGGGTGATTGCCCGGCATGGATCGCCAGGGTAGCGAGCGCGAAATCGCGGCGCTCGGAATTGGAATCGGACATGGGGGCTTCCTGCAAAGACGGGGGATTCTAGTCCATTGGACTGAACGGCCAGTTCAAGACCGGCACGCGGCCTCGCCGCTTATTGCACCCGGCGGCGCAAGTAGTTCAGCAGATCGATCCGGGTGATCAGCCCGAGGAACTCCTCGCCCTCGGTC
>Ga0233369_1000367_pt1 | contig 20090 bp, 16 predicted proteins | sample ElkDunMinimDraft_26_FD_191537 | JGI IMG/M metagenome (GOLD analysis project Ga0233369, IMG submission 191537) | Fecal eukaryotic communites from dung pellets of Tule Elk in California, USA - Elk Dung D16 | ecosystem: Host-associated > Mammals > Digestive system > Large intestine > Fecal | place... | reverse complement strand
TCAGCGGCGGCCTGGTGTGGGAGCACTACCGCAGCGACTGGAGCGTGGACCCCGACTACAACCGCGGCGATCGCAGCAACATCTTCCGCCCCTGGGGCTTCCAGCCGGGGCACCAGGTCGAATGGGCCAAGCTGCTGCTGATCCTGGACCGGCATGCGCCCGAGCCCTGGCGCCTGCCGCGCGCGCGCGAACTGTTCGACCGCGCGATGGCGATGGCCTGGGACCCCGTGCACGGCGGCCTGGTGTACGGCAACGACATGGACGGCGGCATCTACGACGACGACAAGTACTTCTGGGTGCAGGCCGAGTCGATCGCGACCGCCGCCCTGCTCGCTGACCGCAGCGGCGACGCCGGCTACTGGGACTGGTACGCCAGGCTGTGGGACTACAGCTGGGCCCATTTCGTCGATCACGAACACGGCGCCTGGTACCGCATCCTCAGCCGCGACAACCGCCGCTACAGCGACGAGAAGAGTCCGGCCGGCAAGACCGACTACCACACCATGGGTGCCTGCCACGAGGTGCTGAACGTGGTGCGCGAGGACTGAGCGGCCACGCGGCCGCAGGCGCGGCCGGTCCTACACGTCGACCCGCGATGACAGCAGGGCCTCGACCTCCTCCCGTGCGGGCGCATGCGCTCCGGTGCGCGTGCATGCGGCCGCGGCCACCGCGGCGGCGAAGCGCAGGTGCTCCGGCCAGCTCCGCTCGGGGCCCTGCAGCAGGCTCGCCAGGAAACCGCCCACGCAGGCGTCGCCGGCGCCGACGCTGTCGTGCACCCCCACCGCGAAAGCAGGCTGCCCGTAGCGATTCCCGTCCACGTCCAGGCGCATGCCCTGCGCGCCGCAGGTATAGAGCAGCTTCGCCCCGGGCGCCATGCGCGCGCGCAGGCCGGCAAGCGCGTCCGCCGCCGGCATCCGCGGATAGAGGTGGTGCAGGTCCTCGTCCGAGAGCTTGAGCACGTCGGCGATCGCGGCGAAGCGTTCGAACAGCCGCGGGTAGTCCGCGCCCATCAGGTTGCGGCAGTTGGGGTCGAAGCTGATCCGCACGCCGCGCGCATGCAGTTCGTCCGCCAGCGCCAGCAGGCGCGCAGCCAGCGGCTGGCGCACCAGGCTGATGGAGCCGAAATGCGCATACGTGCAGGCCTGCTGCCAGCCGGCGGGCAGGCGTGTGTGGTCGAATCCCTGATCGGCGTCGCCGACGAAAAAGTACTGCGGCGGCTGGAGCGCATGCACGACCGCCAGCAGCGGCGGCTGCGCGACCTGCTGCGCGAAGCGCAGGTCCAGGCCGGCCTGCGCGGAGCGCCGCAGCAGCTCCTCGCCGAACAGGTCGGCCCCCACCGAGCCGCCCCAGCCGGTGGCGACGCCCAGGGTGGCAGCCACCCGCGCGACGTTCCAGCACGCGCCGCCCGGCACGCTGCGCCACTGGTCGGGCGCGGTCCGCACGAAGTCGGTCAGCGCCTCGCCGAAGACGACGAGCGCGGGCAGCGCGCGATCCGCCGCGCCGCCGTCCAGGTCGATCCGCCGTTGCATGTCGTGCCTCCCGTGGCCCATGCCAAGCATGTCACGCCGCCGCCCGCTGCGACGCGCGCGGCCAGGAGGGACGGGCGCCGGCGCCCTCGCCGCCCTGCGATGCCAAATCGTCGCGGCGCTATTCCAGACGCGGCGCACGCGGGCAGGTACGCTCGACCGGACCGCATACGGAGAGTCCGCACGATGCCCCGCCGATGCCTGCGCCCGCTGCTCTGCGCCCTGCTCGCGCTCGCGCTTGCGCCGCTCCACGCCGGGACCGGCGACCCGACGGTCCTGCGTTCGCCGGGCGGCCAGGCGACGCTCACCCTGTCGGAAGACGCGGGTGGCGTGGCCTTCGCGGTGGACTGGCGCGGCAGGCGCGTGCTGCTGCCCTCGCCGCTGGGGGTCATGCTCGGCGACGGCGGGCGCCTGGGCCCGGGCATGCGTATCACCGGCATGCGACGCGATGCGGTGGATGCCCGCTACGCGCTGGTGGCCGGCAAGTCGCGCGAGGCGCGCGACCACTACCATCAGCTCGAACTCGACCTGACCGACGCCGAGGGCCGCCAGCTGGGCCTGGTCGCGCGCGCCTACGACGACGGCATCGCCCTGCGCTACCGGCTGCCGCGCCCGGAACGCGGCGACCTGGAGGTGCGCGAGGACCTCACCGGCTACCTGTTCCCGCGCGACTACCGCTGCTGGTCGTTCAACGTCGGCCGTTTCAATACCCCGCACGAGGGCGAGTTCGATCCGGTCCAGGCCTCGAGGATCCGCCCGATGCACCTGGTCGACCTGCCGCTGGTCTGCGAGACCGGCTGGGGCGGCGCGACCTTCGCCATTGCCGAGGCCGACCTGGACCGCTACGCGGCCTTCTACCTGTCAGGCCGCGGCGACGGCCGGCTCGGCCTCGACACCCGCCTGTCGCCGCGCCACGACGCGACGCAGCTCGCGGTGCGCATCCCGCGCGCCGAGGTCGCGGCCGATGGCCACCTCACGCCCTGGCGCGTGGTGATGCTCGGCGACCGCCCGGGTGCGCTGGTCGAATCGAACCTGATCTCCCACCTCAACCCGCCCACGCCGATCGCCGACACCTCCTGGATCCGGCCCGGCAAGAGCGCCTGGGACTGGTGGTCGGGCAGCGTGGCGCCGGACGTGCCGGATGCGGGCATGAACACCGCGACCATGCGCCGTTACATCGACCACGCCGCCGACATGGGCCTGGAATACATGCTGATCGATGCCGGCTGGTATCCCGGCAGCAGCGGCGGCGACCTGTGGGAGCCGTCCGCCGACGCCAGCCGGCCGGTCCCGGAGCTCGACCTGCCCGCCCTGCTCGCGCATGCGCGCGAGCGCGGCGTCGGCATCTGGCTGTGGGTGCACTTCAAGGCGCTGGACACGCGCATGGATGCGCTGTTCGCGCGCTACCGCGACTGGGGCGTGAAAGGGGTCAAGGTCGACTACATGGACCGCAACGACCAGGAGATGGTCGCCTTCTTCCATCGCATGATGCGCAGCGCCGCCCAGCACCGGCTGATGCTCGACCTGCACGGCGCCTACCGGCCCACCGGACTCAACCGCACCTGGCCGCATTTCCTCACCCAGGAAGGCGTGCTCGGGGCCGAGTACAACAAGTGGAGCCGCCGGGTCACGCCCACGCACAACGTGACCATCCCGTTCACGCGCATGCTGGTCGGGCCGATCGACTACACCCCGGGCGGCTTCCGCAACGTGATGCCGGCGCAGTTCCAGGTCTCGTTCACCCGGCCGCAGGTGATGGGCAGCCGCGCGCACCAGCTGGCGATGTTCGTGGTCTACGACAGCCCGCTGCAGATGGTGGCCGACAGCCCGGACGTGTACGTCGATGCGCCGGGGGCCGACTTCATCCGCGTGGTGCCCACCACCTGGGACGAGACGCGCGTGCTCGACGGCGCCATCGGCGAGTACATCGTGCTCGCGCGCCGCAGCGGCGCGGACTGGTACGTGGGCGCGATGGGCAACGAGACAGCGCGCAGGCTGGACGTGGACCTGTCCTTCCTTGGCGAGGGCGCGTTCGAAGCCACGCTGTGGGAGGACGCGGCGACGCCGGTCGAAGTGCGCCGCGACACGCGCCGGCTGCACAGTGGCGATGCGCTGCGCCTGGCGCTGGCTGAAGGCGGCGGTGGCGCGGTCCTGCGGCTGGTGCCGGTCGCCGACCGAGCCGGCGGCGCGCCGGGGTTGCCGGGGCGCGCGCCCACGATTGCGCCTAGCGCCGCACCACCCTCGCCCATTGCGCGAGCAGCACCGCCGTGGCCGCGGCGACGTTGAGGCTTTCCACCGCACCGGTGCCCGGAATCGACAGGCGCAGGTCGCAGGCCGACGCCAGCGCCTCGCCCATGCCGGCGCCTTCGGCACCCAGCACGTAGACCAGTCGCGGCGGCAACGCGGCCTCGAACAGGTCTTCGCCGCCCCGCACCACGGTGGCGGCGAGACGGAAGCCTGCCGCATGCAGCTGCCCGATCGCATCGTCGGCAGGCCCCAGCTGCACGAACGGCACGGCCTCGGCGCCACCTTCGGCCACGCGGGCAGCGGCGCCCGACAGCGCCAGGCCCGAATCCGGCGGCAGCAGCAGCGCGGACACGCCGAAGTGCGCGGAGGCGCGCAGGATCGCGCCGAGGTTGTGCGGGTTGCCGACGCCATCGAGCCACAGCGCGCAGCACGGGCCCGGCTGCTGCGCCGACAGCCAGTCGGACAGCGCGGCAGGCGCCTGGCGCAGCACGTCGGCGACCACGCCTTCGTGGTGCGTGCTGGCGGCGAGCTTGCGCAGTTCGTCGGCCTCGTCCACCACGCGGTAGCCGACGCGGTTGGCCACGCACCATTTCAGCAGCGGCTGCAGCTGCGCGATGCGCTCGGGCGCCAGGTACAGCTTGCGGATCGCCTGCGGGCGGCGCGCGAACACCGCCTGCAGCGCGTTGAGGCCGTACAGGCGCATCTCGCCACGACGGTCGGGCAGCCGCGCGTCCTCGCGCGGCGGACCCTGGGGCGCCCCGCGCCCGCGCGCGCCCCAGGGCGCGTCGCGGCCGGGACCCGGCACTGGCGGTCGCCTGTCGGCCATGCTCAGGACCGATTGCGCCAGAAGTCGGCGTTGCGGATGCCCAGCGCCTCCGGGTCGAACACGGGGTCCAGGCCCTGCTTCTTCTGCCGCTCGTAGTCGCGCAGCGCGGCCAGCGCCGGCTTCTGCAGCAGCAGGATGGCGATGATGTTGAGCCAGGCCATCAGGCCCACGCCCATGTCGCCCAGGGCCCAGGCGGTGCCGGCGTTGTGGAAGGCGCCGAAGATCACCATGCCCAGGATCGCCAGGCGCAGCAGCAGCGTCGCCAGCGGGCGCGTCCTGTGGCCGTTGATGTAGGTGAGGTTGGTTTCGGCCATGTAGTAGTAGGCCATGATCGTGGTGAAGGCGAAGAAGAACAGCGCCGTCGCCACGAAGCCCGCGCCCCAGCCGGGCAGCACCGTGTCGATGCCGTTCTGCACGAAGCCGGCGCCGGCCTCGATGCCGGGCAGCGCCTCCTGCAGCATGGTGCCATCCGGCCCGACCACGTTGTACATGCCGGTGGCCAGCACCAGGAACGCGGTGGAGGTGCAGATCAGCATGGTGTCGAAGTAGATCGCCCAGGCCTGCACGTAGCCCTGCTTGGCCGGATGCGAGACTTCGGCGGCGGCGGCGGCGTGCGGGCCCGTGCCCTGCCCGGCCTCGTTGGCGTACACGCCGCGCTTGACACCCCATTCCACGGCCAGGCCCAGCATGGCGCCGAAACCCGCGTGCATGCCGAAGGCGCTGGAGAAGATGATGTCGAACATCTGCGGCAGGTAGTCGTAATTGAGCACCATCACCGTCAGCGCGGTGAGGATGTAGCCCACCGCCATGAAGGGCACGACCATCTCGGCGAAGGCGGCGATGCGCTTGACGCCACCGAAGATGATCGTCGCCAGCAGCAGGGCGACCGTGACGCCGATCCCGAGCTTGAGCGCGTCGCGCGTCTCCATCCCCAGCACCTGCCCTTCGAGCGAGCCGCACACCGCCCCGCCCTGGCAGGCGTTGGCGATGCCGTCGGCGATGGCGTTGGCCTGCACGCCCGGCATCAGCACGCCGGCCGCGGCGATCGTCGCGATCGCGAACAGCACCGCGTACCACTTCAGCCCCAGGCCCTTCTCGATGTAGTAGGCCGGACCGCCGCGGTAGCGGCCTTCGTTGTCCTTTTCCTTGTAGATCTGGGCCAGGCAGCACTCGACGAACGAGGTCGACGCGCCAAGGAAGCCCATCACCCACATCCAGAACACCGCGCCGGGACCGCCGAATGCGATCGCGGTGGCCACGCCGGCGATGTTGCCGATGCCGATGCGCCCGGACATCGACATCGCCAGCGCCTGGAACGAGGAAATGCCGGCATCGGACTTCTGTCCGGTGAAGGTCAGCCGGGTCATCTCGACCAGGGCCCGCACCTGCATGAAGCGGGTACGGAAGGTAAACCACAGTCCGGCGCCCAGGCACAGCGCGATCAGCGCCTTGCTCCAGATGATGCCGTTGATCCAGCCAAGGACTTCTTCCACGGATGCACTCCTCCGGTCGATCGACGCTCCGACCGGGACGGCGGGCGCAAGGTGGTCGAAACGATAACCGATTCCGCGGCCTCACCAAGCTCCGATCGTCATGCCTGGCGCGCCGATCCGGCGTCGACCAGGCCGAAGATCCGCAGATCGTGCAGGCAGCCGCGCTTGCGTACCGCGCAGCGCAGCCGGCCTTCCTCGACGAAGCCGTTCTTCTCCAGCACGCGCGCCGAGCCGACGTTGAAGTCCAGTACGCCGGCCTGCAATCGCACCAGGCCCGCATCGCGCATGAGCCACGGCGCGAATGTCCCCAGCACGCGGCTCATGATGCCGCGACCCCAGTGGGCGCGTCCGAGCCAGTAGCCGACCTCCGCGCCAACCGCGCGCTCGCCCGCGAAGCGGCTGGCGCCGATGCCGCCGCAGGCCTCCCCGTCGAGTTCGATCGCGAACACGGGGCCGGACAGGTCGAGTACCCGCCCCGAGAGGAAGGCCTGCCCGTCCTGGCGCGTATACGGGAAGGGAAAGCGGTCGCTGGTGCCGCGCGAAACCTCGGCATCGTCGGCGTGCCGCAACAGGCACGGCAGGTCGCCCGGGCGCCAGGCGCGCAGACGGATCGAGTCGTCCACCGTCAGGATGGTGTCGTGCATGCATGTCCCCTGCGAGCGCCCGCGGCCATTGTGCCGCAGGCGCCCGCGCCGCCGCGGGCCGCGGTCAGGCGTGACCGCCGACCGCCGGGGTTTCCGCCTCCAGCCGCTCCAGCTTGCGCGCCAGCGCATCGGGCGAGCGCGTGAACGGCGCCAGCAGGGCGTAGAACGCGGGCACCACGAACAGCGACAGCAGCGTGGCGAACGACACGCCGAAAATGATCACCACGCCGATCGTCGCGCGGCTGGCCGAGCCTGGACCGCCCGCCACCACCAGGGGCACGGCGCCCATCACGGTCGCGGCCGAGGTCATCAGGATCGGACGCAGGCGCACGGCCGAGGATTCGGCGATCGCCTCGGCGACGCTGCGGCCTTCGTCGCGCAACTGGTTGGCGAATTCGACGATCAGGATGCCGTTCTTCGCCGCCAGTCCCACCAGCATCACGATGCCGATCTGGCTGAACAGGTTGAGCGTGCCGCCGGTGGCCCACAGTCCGATCAGCGCGCCCAGCACCGCCAGCGGCACGGTGAGCATGATCACCAGCGGATGGATGAAGCTTTCGAACTGCGCGGCCAGCACCAGGTACACGATCAGCAACGCCATGGCGAAGGTGACCAGGACCGCACCGCCGGCGCGCTGGTACTCGCGCGATTCGCCCTTCCAGTCGATCTGGGCGTAGTCGGGCAGTTCCTCGTCGACCACGCGGCGCGTCCATTCCAGCGCCTCGCCCATGCTGTAGCCCGGCGCCAGGCCGGCGCTGATGGTGATCGCGCGCAGGCGGTTGAAGCGGTTGAAGCTGCCCGGCTCGGCGATCTCCTCCAGCGTGACCAGGCTGGACATCGGCACCAGGCCGCCATCGCCGCCGCGCACATAGGTATTGGCCAGGTCCGCCGGGGTCATGCGCGCCTGGCGCCCGGCCTGCACCACCACCTCGTATTCCTCGCCGTTGTCGACGTAGGTGGTGACGCGCCGCGAACCCATCATCGTCTCCAGCGTGCGGCCGATCGCCGTCACCGAGACCCCCAGGTCGGCCGCGCGCGCGCGGTCGATCTGCACGCGCATCTGCGGCCGCGTCTCCTTGTAGTCCGAGTCCGGATCCTGGATGCCGGGGTTGGCCTCCATCCGCTGCAGGACGCGGTCGCGCCATTCGGCCAGCTCGGCGTAGTCGGGCCCGCCAAGCACCAGCTGGTAGCGCTGGCCGCGGCTGCCGACCAGGCCGCCCGGCACGCTGGCGCGCACCTGCACGCCCGGCAGCGCCGAGAACTGCCGGCGCAGGCCCGCCACCACCTCGTCGGTGCTCTGCTCGCGGTCGCCCCAGTCCTCCAGGAAAATGATCACCTGCCCGGTGTGCATCTCCTCGCTGCCGCCCCAGCCGCGCGGCACGCGCGAATTGGCGCGCTGGATCGGCTTGCCCTCGCCGACCTCGCCCAGCACGATCTGTTCGACCTGCTGCACCTGGCCGACGGTGTAGTCGAAGCCCGCGCCCTCCGGGCCATCGACCATCACGAAGAAGCGGCCGCGATCCTCCGCCGGCGCCAGTTCGCTGGGAACGCGCAGGAACAGCAGCGCGGCGACGATGCCGAACAGCGCCATCGCCCCCACCAGCAGGGCCAGCAGGCGCCGCCCGGGCAGCGCCACCAGCCGCGCCACGCGTTCGCCGTAGCCGCTGCTCACCCGCGCGATCTGCCGGTTCATCCAGGCATTGAAGCCGGTGGACTTCGTGTGCGGGCGCAGCAGCTTGGAGCACATCATCGGCGTGAGCGTGAGCGCGACGAAGGCCGACAGCGCGACCGCGCCGGCCAGCGCCACCGACAGTTCGCGGAACAGGCGCCCGGTATTGCCGTCCATGAAGCCGACCGGCAGGAACACCGCCACCAGCACGGCGGTGGTGGCGATCACCGCGAAGGCCACCTGCGCGGTGCCGCGCCGCGCCGCGACCAGGGGCGGCTCGCCGAGGTCCACGCGCCGCTGCGCGTTCTCCAGCACGATGATCGCGTCGTCCACCACCAGTCCGATGCACAGCACCAGGGCCAGCAGGGTGAGCAGGTTGATCGAGAAGCCGAAGGCGTACAGCGCGATGAATGCCGCGATCAGGCACACCGGCACGGTCACCGCCGGGATCAGCGCCGCGCGCAGGCTGCCCAGAAACAGCCAGATGACCAGGAAGACCAGCACCATCGCCTCGGCAAGCGTCCAGTACACGCGCTTGATCGAGGCGTCGATGAAGGTGGTGCCGTCGTAGGCGACGAAGATGTCGGTGCCTTCGGGCAGGGTCGCCTGGATCACCTCGGCCTCGGCGCGCGCGGCGCGCGCCACGTCCAGCGCGTTGGCCGTGGACGTGCGCACGATGCCCAGGCCCACGTTCGGCACGCCGTTGCTGCGCAGGTAGGAGCGGCGTTCCTCGGCGCCCAGTTCCACCTGCGCCACGTCGCCCAGCCGCACCACGTAGCCGTCGTCGCCCTTGCGCAGCGGGATCTGCGCGAACTGCTCGGGCTGGCGATAACCGCGCTCCACGCGCAGGGTGAAATCGCGCGATTCCGATTCGATGCGCCCGGCCGGCAGTTCGACGTTCTCGTTGCGCAGCGCGGCCTCGATGTCGGAGGCCACGATGCCGCGCGCGGCCATGGCATCGCGGTCGAGCCAGATCCGCATCGCATAGCGCTGCGAGCCGCCCAACTGCACCCGTGCCACGCCGTCGAGCGCGGACAGGCGGTCGACGACGTAGCGCTCGGCGTAGTCGGTGAGCTCCATCGTGTCCATCGCGGTGGAGCGCATGTTCAGCCAGATGATGACGTCGGCATCGGCCTCGACCTTGGCGACCTGGGGTGGATCGGCCTCGTCGGGCAGGCGGTCCATCACCCGGCTGATGCGGTCGCGCACGTCGTTGGCCGCGGCCTCGATGTCGCGGGTGAGGTTGAACTCGATGGTCACGTCGGCGCGGCCGTTGCGGCTGCTCGACTGGATGGTATTGATGCCCTCGATGCCCGACAGCGCGTCCTCGAGGATCTGGGTGACGCGGGTCTCCACCACCGCCGCCGACGCGCCGGGATAGGTCACATCGACCGAGACGATCGGCGGATCGATGTTGGGCAGCTCGCGCAGGGTCAGGCGCGTGAACGACATCAGCCCCAGCACCACCAGCAACAGGCTGATGACGATGGCGAAGACGGGCCGCTTGATCGAGACGTCGGAGAGTTTCATCGCCGGTCAGCCGTCCTGTCCCGCCGGTGCCGCGGCCGCGGGCGCCGGTGCCGGCGCCGCCGGTTCGGTGACGGCCAGGCCGGGACGCAGCTTGCCGGTGCCATCGACCACGATGCGGTCGCCGGCCGCGATGCCGCGCAGCACCTCGGCCTGGCCGGCACGCCGCTCGCCGACCTCGATGGTGACGCGCTCGGCCGTGCCGTCGTCCTTCACCCTCCAGACGAAGGTGTCGCGGCCCACCTGCACCACCGCGATTTCCGGCAGCACCAGGGCCTGGCGCTGGGGCCGCGAGAGTTCGACCTGCAGCAGCATGCCGGGACGCAGGCGCCGCTCGGCGTTGGGGAAGTCGCCGCGCACCGTCACCGCGCGCGAGGCGGGGTCGACGCGCGCATCGATGCTGGACACCTCGCCCTGGAAGGCGACGCCCGGCCAGGCCACGCTCCGGCCGGCGAGCTTCTGCCCCACTTCGAGGTGCGCCAGGTACACCTCCGGCACCGGGAAGTCCACGTACACGCGCGAGATGTCGTCGAGCGTGGCGACCACGGTGCCCGGCGTCACCAGGGCGCCGGGGCTGACCTGGCGCATGCCGAGCATGCCGGCGAAGGGCGCGCGGATGCTGCGGTCGCCGATGTCGGCGCGCATCTGCGCCACGCGCGCCATCGTGGCGTCGCGCGTGGCGCGCTGGGTGTCGAGCAGCGAGCGGGCGATCAGCTGCTGGCCCACCAGCTCGCTGCCGCGGCGGTACTGCTGCTCGGCTTCCCTGGCTTCGGCCTCGGCCGCCTGCAGCGCCGCCTGCTGCTGCCGCCCCGAGAGCGTGACCAGCGGCGCATTGGCGGCCACTTCGTCGCCGCTCTCGAAATGCACGCGATCGACTGTCTCGCTGACCTTGGCGGTGATGGTCACCGACTCGCGGGCCTTCACCGTGCCCAGCGCCGAAATCGTGTCGTTCCATGGCGCCAGGGCGACCACCTGCGTGGTCACCACGGCCGCGGGCGCGCCCTGGCCGCCGGCCGCGGGCGCGGCGTCGCGACCGCAGGCAGCCAGCAGGAGGCACAGGCCCGACAACAGCAGGGTCGGGGAGGACGGAAAACGGAAATCGGCGGGCATGTCGACAGTGCGAAGGGGAACCGCCCGATTCTATCGACCGGCGATGAAGGACACCCATGCCATAGGAGGGGTGGATTTCCCCTGCGGACCTGTCAACCGGGGCCGCGCTGGCGCGTTACAGCCGCGCCGGGACCGATCAGCGCGCGCCGCCGCTCCACCGGCCCAGGGCCGCCTGGCCGTTGTCCCGCGCGCGCGCGAGCACCGCGTCCTGGGCCTTGGCGATGTTGCCCTGGGGGTCCTGCGACCAGATCTCCAGGGCCGCCGACTGCATGGCGCGGCCGTAGGAGAACGACAGGGTCCAGGGATGCGGGCCCATGCGGTTCATCGCGTCCAGGTGCGCGGTGGCGGCCTGGTCGCCCTGCCCGCCCGACAGGAACACGATGCCCGGCAGGATCGCCGGCACCGTCGATTTGAGGCACAGCAGCGTAGCCTCCGCCACTTCCTCGACCGAGGCGGTCTCGCCGCTGTCGCTGCCCGGCAGCACCATCGAGGCCTTGAGGATGGTGCCCTCCAGGCTCACGTTGTGCTGGTAGAGCGCATCGAACAGCGAGCGCAACACCACCTCGTGCACCTCGTAGCTGGCCTCGATGTCGTGGGTGCCCGTCATCAGCACCTCCGGCTCGACCATCGGCACCAGCCCCTGCTCCTGGCACAGCGCGGCGAAACGCGCCAGCGCGTGGCTGTTGGATTCGATGCAGGTGCCCGAGGGCGTATCGTCGCCGATGCCGATCACGGCACGCCACTTGGCGAAGCGCGCACCGAGCTTGTAGTACTCCTCCAGCCGCGGGCGCAGCCCGTCCAGCCCCTCGGTGACCAGTTCCCCCGGGCAGCCGGCCAGCGGCTGCGTGCCCTTGTCGACCTTGATGCCCGGCAGCAGGCCGGCATCGACCATCAGGCGGGCGAACGGCACGCCCTCGCGGGTGGCCTGGCGGATGGTCTCGTCGTAGAGGATCGCCCCGCTGATGTGCTCGCCCAGGCCGGGCGTTGCGAGCAGCAGTTCCCGGTAGGCGCGACGGTTGGCTTCGTTGCTGGCGATGCCGACGGCGTCGAAGCGCCTTGAGATCGTACTGGTCGATTCGTCGATCGCCAGGATGCCCTTGCCCGGGGCGACCATCGCCAGGGCGGTTTCGGCGAGCGTTTCGATGCTCATGTCGGGCAGGACCGTTGCGGAAAGAGGGCGATTATATCGCCCGCCTTCCGCCAGCCCGGCCCCGCGCGGCCCCGCGCGGCCCCACGCGGCCCGGCGGGGCCATGGCGCGGGCCGCCGCCGCGCCCTTACAGCTCGCCCAGCCCCTCGGCGCGGCCGTCGCTGCCGACCTGCAGCAGGCGCAGGGTGTTGGTGGCGCCGTGGGTCTCCATGTGCTCGCCGCTGGTGAACACCACCCGGTCGCCCGGATCGAGCACCCCGGCCTCGACCAGCAGGCGGATGCTGCCGCGCGCGGCCTCGCGCGGGGTCTGGCCGCGGCTGTCGTAGTCGGTCGGGAACACGTCGCGCATCATCGCCATGCGCCGGCGCGCGCCGGCATGGCGCGAGAACGCGTAGATCGGCGGGCCGGCCCGGAAGCGCGAGAGGTGGCGGGCGGTGCCGCCGGATTCGGTCATGGCCACGATCGCGGCCACGCCGATGTGCTCGCTGATGAACATCGTCGCCATCGCGATCGCCTGGTCGGCGCGCTCGAGCCCACGCTGCGCCTTCTCGAAATCGGTGTCGTGCGCGAACTGGCGTTCGGCGCCCACGCAGATGCGCGCCATCGCCTCGACCGCCCGCACCGGGAAATTGCCGGCCGCGGTCTCTGCCGAGAGCATCACCGCGTCGGTGCCGTCGATGACCGCGTTCGCCACGTCCAGCACCTCGGCACGGGTCGGCATCGGCGAATCCACCATCGACTGCAGCATCTGCGTCGCGGTGATCACCACCTTGTTGCGCGCCAGCGACTCGCGGATGATCTTCTTCTGCAGGCCGGGCAGTTCGGCATCGCCGATCTCCACGCCCAGGTCGCCGCGGGCGACCATCACCACGTCGCTCGCGTCGATCACCTCGGCCAGGTTCTCGATGGCCTCCGCGCGCTCGACCTTGGAAACGAGCGCGGCGTCGCAGCCATGCGAGCGCGCGATCGAGCGCGCCTCCTCCATGTCGGCGGCATTGCGGCAGAAGGAGACCGCGATGAAGTCCACGCCGATCTGCGCGGCGACTTCGATCAGCTCGCGATCGCGCTCGGTGAGCGCGCCCAGCGACAGCCCGCCACCGAGCTTGTTCAGGCCCTTGCGGTCGGACAGCACGCTGTCGTTGAGCACGGTGTTGACGATCCGCTGGCCCTCGATGCGCTCGACCTTGAGCTGCACCATGCCGTCGTCGAGCATCAGCACGTCGCCGGGCGACAGGTCGCCGGGCAGGCCGAGGTAGCTCACGCCCACTTCGTACCGCGTGCCCGCCGGGGCGTCCTCGCTCGCCACCAGGTCGAAGCGGTCGCCGGCTTTCAGCGCCACCTTGCCCTCGGCGAACCGCTCGACGCGGATCTTCGGACCCGGCAGGTCGGCCAGGATGCCGACTTCCACGCCGACGCGTGCCGCCGCCTCGCGGACTGCCGCGGCGCGCGCGACCTGCCCGGCCGGATCGCCATGCGAGAAGTTCAGCCGCACCACGTCGACACCCGCGCGCAGGATCGCGTCGAGCACACCGGGTGGATCGGTGGCCGGACCAAGCGTGGCGAGGATACGGGTGCGGCGGCGATGTTCGGACATGGATGGGATCCGTTGCAGGAGTAAGGGTCGCGGCGGTGCGCGTCCGCTATCCTAGCCGAGCCTGATGGCGATATCGCACATGCCCGCCGACACCAATGCGCAGCTTGCCTCGCTGCCGGGATTCCCTGTCCTGGCCGGACAACGCGTGCGCCTGCGCGCGCCGTGCGAGCAGGACATCGATGCGGTCTTCGCGCTGTTTTCCAGCGCCGACGTCATGCGCTACTGGAGCAGCGCGCCCATGCGCGTGCGTATGCAGGCGCAGGGCAAGATCACCGAGATGCTGGAGGGCTTCGAGCGGCGCGAGTCGCTCGACTGGCTGGTGGCGCGCCGTCGCGACGACGCGGTCATCGGCAGCTGCACCCTGTACCGCTTCGATGCATGCCGCGGCAGCGCGGAGATCGGCTATGCGCTGGATCCGCAATGGTGGGGCCGCGGCCTGGCCGGCGAAGCGGTGACGCTGGTCCTGGACTGGGCGTTCCGCAGCCTCGGACTGGACCGGATCGAGGCCGACATCGACCCGCGCAACCACGCCTCGCGACGCCTGCTCGCCGCTTCGGGCTTCCAGCCCGACGCGACGGTGCGGGAGCGGCCGCAGCGCGATGGCGGCATCGTGGCATCCGAGATCCACGCCCTGTCGCGCCACGACTGGTCTGCGCGCGGCCGATAGAAAAAAACGGCCCGGGCACGGCCCGGGCCGTCGTGCAGGCCCAGGGGCTTGCTACATGATGCAGCCGTTGACCGCGCGCGAGCGGCGCGTGACCACGCCCCAGCCCGGATCCCCGCAACCGTACATCCGCACCCCGACCACCGCGCCGGCCTCGTCGTAGTAGATCACCGAGCCGGGATAGCAGCAGTTGGCCTCGTCGTCGGCGCCGGCAGTGGCCGCCGCTCCGAGCGAGACGACCAGGGCCGAGGCCAGCAACGCGTACTTCAGCTTCCGCAACGGAACATTCATCGTCGAGCTCCCTTTGATGGACGATCCACCGCTGCGGCGGACCGTCCCCCCTGTTCCATCCGGGAGTGTCGGCATGGCCCCATCACGGGCGCATGAAGATCGGCCGGCCCACCTCGCGCCCGGCGGCGCGGCCGGCCGTTTCGCTCAGCCGCGCGCGTCCAGCGCCGCGACCGCAGGCAGGGTCTTGCCTTCGAGGAACTCCAGGAAGGCGCCGCCGCCGGTGGAGATGTAGGACACCTCGCCGGCGATGCCGTACTTGTCGACCGCGGCCAGCGTGTCGCCGCCGCCGGCGATCGAGAACGCCGCCGATCCGGCGATCGCCCGGGCCAGGGTCTCGGTACCCTTGCCGAAGGCGTCGAACTCGAACACACCCACCGGCCCGTTCCAGACCACCGTGCCGGCGCCTGCGACCATGTCCGCGTAGCGCGCCGCGGTCTCCGGGCCGATGTCCAGGATCAGGTCGTCCGGTGCCACATCCGCCACCGCCTTGACCGTGGCCTCGGCGTCTGGCGCGAACGCCTGCGCCACCACCACATCGGTGGGAATCGGGATGTCGGCGCCGCGGGCGCTGGCCGTGGCGATGATCTCGCGCGCGGTGTCGAGCAGGTCGGCCTCGTGCAGCGACCTGCCCACCGGCAGGCCCTGCGCGGCGATGAAGGTGTTGGCGATGCCGCCGCCGACGATGAGCTGGTCGACCTTGCCCACCAGGCTCGACAGCAGCTCGAGCTTGGTGGAGACCTTGCTGCCGCCCACGATCGCCAGCAGCGGCCGCGCGGGGCGATCGAGCGCCTTGGCCAGCGCATCGAGCTCGGCCATCAGCAAGGGCCCGCCCGCGGCCTGCTTCGCGAACCGGATCACGCCATGGGTCGAGGCCTGCGCGCGATGCGCGGTGCCGAAGGCATCCATGACGAACACGTCGCATAGCGCAGCGTACTTGCGCGACAGCGCCTCGTCGTCCCTGGCCTCGCCCGGATTCATCCGGCAGTTTTCCAGCAGGACCAGCTGGCCGGGCTCGACCTCCACGCCGTCCACCCAGTCGCGCACCAGCGGCACGGGACGGCCGAGCAGTTCGCCAAGGCGGGCGGCCACCGGCGCCAGCGAGTTCTCCTGGCTCCACTCGCCCTCCTTGGGACGCCCGAGGTGCGAGGTCACCATCACCGCCGCCCCGCGTTCCAGGGCCAGGCGCAGGGTCGGGATCGATGCGGTGATGCGCTGCCCGGAGGTGATCCGGCCGTCCTCGATGGGGACGTTGAGGTCCTGCCTGATCAGCACGCGCTTGCCGGCAAGGTCGAGATCGCTCATTCGCAGGATGGTCATCGGGTGCTCGCTTGTCTTGCTGTGATCGGATGGGTGCCAGGCACGCAGGGTTCTGCGCACGAACCGGCCGGCAGGCGCGGCGAGGCCGTCGTGCGTCCGGCGCCGGTCGCCATTGTCGAGGCCGCCGACGTGCCAGGCAAACATGCGGGCGGGCCGGTCGCCGCCGCCCCGCGTGGCGCGGGCGCCAGATGCAGGAAGCCCCGCACCAGGCGGGGCTCCGGGATGCCGGTCGGCGGAGGCCTAGCCGGCCGCGACCACGCGCGCCATTTCCAGGCACTTGTTCGAATAGCCCCACTCGTTGTCGTACCAGGCGACCAGCTTGACGAAGGTCGGATCCAGCGCGATGCCGGCATCGGCATCGAAGACCGAAGTGCAGGTCTCCCCGACGAAGTCGGTGGCCACCACCTTGTCCTCGGTATAGCCCAGGATGCCCTTGAGCGCGCCCTGGCTCTGCGCCTTCATCTCGGCCTTGATCTCGTCGTAGCTCGCGGGATTCTCGAGCTCGGCGGTCAGGTCGACCACCGACACGTCCGAGGTCGGCACGCGGAAGCTCATGCCGGTGAGCTTCTTGTTGAGTTCGGGGATCACCACGCCCACCGCCTTGGCCGCGCCGGTGCTGGAGGGAATGATGTTCTCGAGAATGCCGCGGCCGCCGCGCCAGTCCTTGTTGGACGGACCATCGACGGTCTTCTGGGTGGCGGTGGCGGCGTGCACGGTGGTCATCAGGCCGCGCTTGATGCCCCACTTGTCGTGCAGCACCTTGGCCAGCGGCGCCAGGCAGTTGGTGGTGCACGAGGCGTTGGAGATGATGGCCTCGCCCTTGTAGGTGGCATGGTTGACGCCGAAGACGAACATCGGCGTGTCGTCCTTGGACGGCGCCGACAGGATCACCTTCTTCGCGCCGGCATCCAGGTGCTTCTGCGCGCTGGCCTTGTCCAGGAACAGGCCGGTGGATTCGATCACCACGTCCGCGCCCACCTCCCCCCACTTCAGGTTGGCCGGGTCGCGCTCCTGGGTGAGGCGGATGCGGTTGCCGTTGACCACCAGCGTGCCGCCATCGACGGACACCTCGCCCTTGAAGCGCCCGTGCACGGAGTCGTAGCGCAGCATGTAGGCCAGATACTCGGGCTCGAGCAGGTCGTTGATGCCGACGATCTGGATGTCGTCGAAATTCTGGACCGCCGAGCGCAGCACGTTGCGGCCGATGCGGCCGAACCCGTTGATGCCTACCTTGATCGCCATGGTGCACGGACTCCGGACAGGTTGGTTGGTCCCGCGATTCTAGCAGGCCGCCCGTCTGCGCTCCGCGGGCCGCGAAAGTTGCCGCCGCAATGATCCGGATCAAGGAAGCCGCCGCCCCGCTGGCGGGACACTGGCGCCACCCCATTACGGAGCAACATCATGAAGCGGTCCTCCACCCTCCTGCTCGCAGCGCTCGCGCTGGCCACCGCGCTTCCGGTGGCCGCCCAGTCCAAGGGCGACTGGACCCTTGGCGTCGGCATCCACAACGTCGATCCCAAGTCCAACAACGGCAACCTCGACGCCACGGCGCTGGGCCTGGGCCAGCTCCCGCCCACCGAGGTCGGCAGCAGCGTGCGCCCGACCATCACCGGCGAGTACTTCGTCGCCGACAACCTCGGCATCGAGGTGCTGGCCGCCCTGCCCTTCCACCACGACATCGACATCCGCGGCGTCGGCAAGGTCGGCAGCACCAAGCAGCTGCCCCCGGTGGTCTCGCTGCAGTACCACTTCGCCAACGCCAGCAAGGCCACGCCCTTCGTGGGCGTGGGCGTGAACTACACGACCTTCTTCAGCGAGGAGACCACCGGCGCCCTGGCCGGCACCAAGCTGAGCCTGGACGACTCCTGGGGCCTGGCCGCGCACGCGGGCGTGGACTTCGCCATCGGCGAGCGCAGCGCCCTGCGCGTGGACGCCCGCTGGGCCGATATCGACAGCGACGTGAAGGTGAACGGCGTCAAGGTCGGCACCGCCAACATCGACCCGCTGGTCTACGGCCTGTCCTGGGTCACCAGGTTCTGAGTTCCACCGGCGCGACGCTCTGCGTCGCCGCCACGCCAGACGCCCGGGCAGCCAGCCGGCTCCCGGGCGTCAACGTATCCGGACCTGCTCCCGCGCGTGCCGCGCACTGGCCGCAGGCACAGCAAAGCCAGATCGACGCGACAGGGTGGTGGGGGCTTCCGACCGTGCGCCGGCCGCCCGGCCGGGACGGATGTCCCACGCAGGGCCATGCGGCGCCCGGGCACCGCGTGCCGGGTCAGCGCGATTCGTCGCCGGCCGCTTCCGGCCACTCGCCGGGGGGCTGGTCGCCGACCGTCCACAGCCGCTCCAGCGCGTAGAACTCGCGCACGCGCGGCAGCATCACGTGGACCACGACATCACCCAGGTCCACCAGCACCCATTCGGCCTCGCGCTCGCCTTCCACGCCCAGCGGCTGGCAGTCCAGCTGCTTGGCCTGGCGCACCACCTCGTCGGCGATGGACTTGACGTGGCGGGTGGAGGTGCCCGAGGCGATCACCATGTAATCGCAGACGCTGGTGCGGCCGCGCACGTTGATTTCGGTGACGTCCTTGGCCTTGAGTGAATCGACTGCGCCGTGGATGACGGCGAGCAGCGCCTCGGCGGACGGCGGCGGACTGGGTAGACGGGTCTTGATGACGTGCGCGGAACTGGACAAGGGCGCTGACTCTGGAGGTAGCGGGCGATTATACCGGGCCGGGCGTCTGGGACCCGTGCAGGCCGTACAGGCCCTGGCGGACGATGTAGTCGGCGACCGGCGCCGGCACCAGTTCGCGCCAGGGCCCACCGGCGGCAATGCAGTCGCGCACCCGGGTCGCCGAGCCCGGGTGCAGCGGCTGGCGCAGCCGCAGCACACGGCCGCCGGGGCGATCGCGCAGCGGCTCCGCGTTCGTGCTCCAGCGGCCCTCCAGGGCCCTGGCCAGTGCCGGCGGCAGGGGCCGGTCCAGGCCGCTGCCCGGCCGGTCGGCGACCACGAAATGCGCCAGGTCCAGCAGTGCGCGCCACTCGCGCCAGCCCGGCAGACCGAGCAGGCTGTCGGCGCCGATCACCAGGGCGACAGGCGCGGCCTCGCCGAGTTCCTGGCGCAGTTCGCGTAGCGTCTCCACGCTGTAGCTGGGCCCCTGGCGCCCCAGTTCACGCAGGTCCACACGGAAGTCGGGATCGTCCGCGGTCGCCAGGGCCAGCATGGCAGCGCGCTGCGCGGCCGTGGCGCCCGGGACCGGGCGGTGCGGCGGATCGGCCGCGGGCATGAAGTACACCGGCCCGCCAAGGGCGTCGCGCGCGGCGCCCGCGATGGCCAGGTGGCCGTTGTGCACCGGATCGAAGGTGCCGCCATAGAGGATCAGCAGCGGGCCGTTCGCGCCGGACGAGGCCGGGGCGGTCATGGGCAGTGGCGCGTGCACGGTCGGGGCCCTGCCGACCGGGACCGGCCACCGCCCCGGACGGGACGTGGACCGGTTTCCGCACCATCCCGGCACGCCCCGATGCCAGCGGCCGGCGGCAGCCGGCCTGCGGGCCAGCGGGCCAGCGCACGGACGGCGCTGCGACCGTTCATCCGGCCAGCGCCACGGCCCTGGGTTCGGCCACCGCGACCAGCAGCCGCTCCAGCGCGAGCCAGGCGTCCGCCGGCTCCTCGCCCATGCGCACGCGGCCCTTGGCGATGCGGTCCACGCCGCCGGCCATCACCACGAAGCGCTCCCACCGCGCCGCCGGATGCCGCGACAGGGCGCGCCGGTACACCGCCTGCTTGGAATCCCAGACCCGCTGCGCCTTGAACTCGGCGGCCAGGTTGCCGCCGCGCGCCTGCACCCGCGCCAGGGCCGCGACCCGGTTGAGTTCCATCACCACCATGCCCATCAGCGCCGGGACCGCTTCACCCTCGGCCCGCAGCCCCGCGAGCATGCGCGTGGCCTGCGCGGCCTGGCCGCCCAGCGCGGCGTCGACCAGGCGGAACACGTCGAAGCGGGCCGCATCGGCCACCAGCGACTCCATGCGGG
>Ga0233369_1000363_pt1 | contig 20253 bp, 16 predicted proteins | sample ElkDunMinimDraft_26_FD_191537 | JGI IMG/M metagenome (GOLD analysis project Ga0233369, IMG submission 191537) | Fecal eukaryotic communites from dung pellets of Tule Elk in California, USA - Elk Dung D16 | ecosystem: Host-associated > Mammals > Digestive system > Large intestine > Fecal | place... | reverse complement strand
TACTGGCGGTGGAGCTGGCCGGCCGCGCCCGCCGCGACGCGCTGCAGGCGCTGGTCGACGTCATGCGGGACTACGCCCGGGAGCACCCCGGCCGCTGGGCCGCCACGCAGGTGCGCGTCGACATCACGCAGGCAGCGGCCGCCGGTCAGCGCATCTCGGCGCTCACGGTGGGCGTGCTGCGCGGTTACGGCCTGCCCGTGGCCGAGCAGGCGCACGCGGTGCGGTTCGTCGGGAGCACCGTCAACGGGTTCCTGCACCTGCAGGCGGTCGGAGGCTTCGACCACTCCGCGCCCGACGCCGAGACGTCCTGGGTCCGGATGGTCGACGTGCTGGACGCCGCGCTGCGCGCGTGGCCCGGCGCCTGACACCCACCCGTGGCACCACCCACCCGGACGAGAACGAGACGATGACCTCCCCCACCTCCACCGTCCCCCTGACCGACGACCTGTTCCACGGTGCGCTCGAGCTCGAGCGCACGCCGCGCGGCATCCAGCCGCACCGGCTGCCCGGCTGGGTGCGCCGCCAGCTGCCCGACCCGCAGCTGCTGATGGCCGAGCAGCAGCCGTCCGGCGTGCGCCTGGTCGGCCGCACGCGGGCGACCCGCATCGAGCTCGACTGCCTGCCGACGCGCGTCACCTACGTCGGCGCTCCGGCGCGGCCGGACGGCGTGTACGAGCTGCTCGTCGACGGCGAGGCCGCGGGCCGGGCGACGGTCGACGGTGGCGACGTGCTGGCGATCGACCCCACCACCGGGGCGCGCGAGGTCCACCCGGGTGCGCCCGGCACGGTGACGTTCTCCGGCCTGCCCGCCCGGGACAAGACCGTCGAGCTGTGGCTCCCGCACAACGAGCTGGCGACGCTGGTCGAGCTGCGCGCCGACGCGCCCGTCACGCCCGCCCCCGCCGGGGCCCGGCCGGTCTGGCTGCACCACGGCTCGTCGATCAGCCACGGCTCGAACGCGCTGACCCCCACGGGCACCTGGCCGGCGCTCGCCGCGCGGGCCGCGGGGGTCGACCTGGTCAACCTCGGGTTCGGCGGCAGCGCACTGCTGGACCCGCAGACCGCGCGGACCATGCGCGACGTCCCGGCGGACCTCGTCTCCGTGAAGATCGGCATCAACATCGTCAACGGCGACACGATGCGGCTGCGGGCGTTCACCGCCGCGGTGCACGGCTTCCTCGACACGATCCGCGACGGCCACCCCCGCACGCCGCTGCTCGTGGTGTCCCCGCTGCTCTGCCCGATCCACGAGGACACCCCGGGACCGGGAGCGTTCGACCCGAGCAGCTTCGGCTCGGGTCCGGTGCGGTTCATGGCCACGGGCGACCCGGCCGAGGTCCCCGCGGGCAGGTTGACGCTGACGGTCGTCCGCGACGAGCTGCGCCGCATCGTCGCCCAGCGCCGCCAGGAGGACCCGCTGCTGGGCCACCTCGACGGGCGCGAGCTGTACGGCGCCGACGACGCGGCGGCCCACCCCCTGCCCGACGCGCTGCACCCGGACGCCGCGACGCACCGGATCATCGGCGAGCGGTTCGCGCGCCTCGCGTTCGGCCCGGGCGGCGTGCTCGCCGGCGCCTGACGCCCGGCGCACCCCGACGTTCGGGCGACCGCTTACCGCGAGACGCGGCAAGTTGGTCTCCGAGGGGCTGACGAAACGCTTAAGGCGCCCCTGCACCCCTTCAGTCCGACACGCGCCGCGTGGCAATGTGAAGGTTCACAATCGCCACCGCAACGCCCGGGCGACGACGAGGCCGACCCGGCGCTGTGACGTCACAGCAGTCCCCCCGCTCGATCCCGTGACTCGAAGGAGAGCAGCATGAGACCAGCACGCGCTTCCGGGCCCAGCCCGACGCCAGGACTCCGACGCCGGTGGGCGTCCGCACTCGTCGCGGCAGCGACGGCCACGTCTGCCGTCGCGATCTCGTTGGCCGTCGCCCCCGCGGCGTCCGCGGCGACCATCGACCCCAACGCCTCGTACGTGCTGGTCAACCGCGGCAGCGGCAAGGCGCTCGACGTCTACAACCTGTCCACGGCCGACGGCGCCCGCATCACGCAGTGGAGCCGCAACGACGGCTCGCAGCAGCAGTGGCAGTTCGTCGACTCCGGCAACGGCACCTACCGGATCAAGTCGCGACTGTCGGGCAAGGTCCTGGACGTCTACAACTGGTCGACGTCCAACGGCGGCGCGATCGTCCAGTACACCGACCGCAACCAGGCCAACCAGCAGTTCCGCGTCCAGGACGTCGCCGGCGGCTACGTGACCCTCATCAGCCAGCACTCGGGCCTGGCGGTCGAGGTCCAGGGCGCGTCCACGGCTGACGGCGCCAACATCGTGCAGTACTCCAGCTGGGGCGGCAACAACCAGCAGTGGCAGCTCGTCCCGCTCGGTGGCGGCACCCCGACGCCGACGCCGACGACACCCGCGCCGACGGTCAGCCCGACGGCGAACCCGACGACCCCGCCGCCGACCGGGGGCTGCAGCCTGCCGTCGTCGTACCGCTGGCGGGACTCCGGCCAGCTGGCGCAGCCGCGCTCCGGCTGGGCCTCGCTCAAGGACTTCACCGTCGCGCCGTACAACGGCCAGCAGCTCGTGTACGCCACGACCCACGACAACGGCGAGTCGTGGGGCTCGATGAAGTTCGGGCTCTTCTCGAGCTACTCGCAGATGGGCTCGGCCAGCCAGAACGCGATGCCGTTCACGGCCGTCGCGCCCTCGCTGTTCTACTTCGCCCCGAAGAACGTCTGGGTGATGGCCTACCAGTGGGGCGGACCGGCGTTCTCGTACCGGACGTCCACCAACCCGGACAACATCAACGGCTGGTCGGCGCACCAGACCCTGTTCACGGGCTCGATCAGCAACTCGGGCACCGGGCCGATCGACCAGGCGCTGATCGGCGACGACCGGAACATGTACCTGTTCTTCGCCGGTGACAACGGCCGCATCTACCGTGCGTCGATGCCGATCGGGAACTTCCCCGGCAGCTTCGGGTCGAGCTACCAGACGATCATGACCGACACCACGAACAACCTGTTCGAGGCCGTGCAGGTCTACAAGCTCGCCGGGCAGCAGCGGTACCTCATGATCGTCGAGGCGATCGGCAGCCAGGGCCGCTACTTCCGGTCCTTCACGGCCACCAGCCTCGACGGGCAGTGGACGCCGCAGGCCGCGTCGGAGTCCAACCCCTTCGCCGGCAAGGCCAACAGCGGCGCCACGTGGACCAACGACATCAGCCACGGCGAGCTGCTGCGGACCAGCGCGGACCAGACCATGACGGTCGACCCGTGCAACCTGCAGCTGCTCTACCAGGGCCGCTCGCCGTCGTCCGGTGGCGACTACGGCCGCCTGCCCTACCGCCCGGGCCTGCTGACGATGCAGCGGTGAGGCACCACCCGGCCGGACGGCACTCGGCCCGCCGGCCAGGGGCTGGACTGCCCTCTCACCAGAGGGCGTGAGAGAGCAGTCCAGCCCCACCCCCAGGAGTGAGAGCGCAGTCCAGCCCCCGGTGTCGTGTCGACGCCGGGGGCTGGACTGCGCTCTCACGGGGTGGGGTGGCGGCACGCGTATACACCGTGCGTATACGCACTGTGTATAGTCGTCTCGGTGAGCATCGCCCCTGCCCTTCTCGGGCTCCTGCAGTCGGGCCCTCGGCACGGCTACGACCTCAAGCGCGCGTACGACGAGCGCTTCGGCCACGACCGCCCGCTGGCCTACGGCCAGGTGTACGCCACGCTGGCACGCCTGCTGAAGAACGGGCTCGTCGAGGTCGAGTCCGAGCCCGGCGACGGCCCCGACCGCAAGCGGTACGCCATCACCGCCGCCGGCGTCAGCGACGTCGAGCACTGGCTCTCCCACCCGGAGAAGCCCGAGCCGTACCTGCACAGCGCGCTGTACACGAAGGTCGTCCTCGCACTGCTCACCGGGCACGACCCGGCGGACGTCCTGGACACCCAGCGCGCGGAGCACCTGCGCCTCATGCGCGAGCTCACCCGGCGCAAGGCCGCCGGTGACCTCGCCGACCAGCTCGTGTGCGACCACGCCCTGTTCCACCTCGAGGCGGACCTGCGCTGGCTCGAGCTCACCGCCGCGCGCCTCGACCAGCTCGCCGCCGCGGTCCGCGCGTGACGCGCCCCGACCGCGCCACCCCACGCCCGCCCACCACCCAGCTCAGGGGAACCCCCATGACCGCCGTGCCGCCCACGCCCACCGACCGGACCGGCGGCACCGCCGCCCTGCCGCCCTCCGGGCCGCTGCTCGTCGCGCGGGGGCTGCACGTCGCGTTCGGCCCGACCGTCGCCCTGGCCGACGCTTCGATCGAGGTGAACCCCGGCGAGGTCCTCGCCCTCATGGGCCCCTCGGGGTCCGGCAAGTCGACGCTCCTGCACTCGCTGGCCGGCATCCTGCGGCCCGACTCCGGCACGGTCACCTACCAGGGGCGTGACGTCACCGCGATGCCCGACGCCGAGCGCAGCGCGCTGCGCCGCTCGGAGTTCGGCTTCGTGTTCCAGTTCGGCCAGCTCGTCCCCGAGTTGACGTGCGAGGAGAACGTGGCCCTGCCGCTGCGTCTCGCCGGCGTCACGCGCCGCCAGGCCCACCGCACCGCGCGCGACTGGCTGGCACGGCTCGAGGTGCCGGACATCGCCGACAAGCGCCCCGGTCAGGTCTCCGGCGGGCAGGGGCAGCGGGCCGCCGTCGCGCGTGCGCTCATCACGCGCCCGCGCGTCGTGTTCGCCGACGAGCCCACCGGCGCCCTCGACTCGCTCAACGGCGAGCGCGTCATGCAGCTGCTCGTCGCCGCCGCACGCGACACGGGTGCCGCCGTCGTGCTCGTGACGCACGAGGCGCGCGTCGCCGCGTACTCCGACCGCGAGGCAGTGGTCCGTGACGGCCGCGTCCGCGAGCAGGTGCGCGCATGAGGCGCAGGCGCAGCAGCCGGCTGACCGAGCTGGTGCTCGGCATCCGCATGAGCGTCAGCGGCGGACGGTCCGGGTGGGCGCGCCTCGCGCTCATCGCGACCGGCATCGGCGTCGGGGTCGCGATGCTCCTGCTCGTGGCATCCTTGCCGACCGTGCTCGACACCCGGGCCACGCGCGATGCCGCCCGCGTCCCCGGTACGGCTGTTGCCGAGCGCGGCGACGACACGCTCCTCGTCAAGCGGGTCTACTCGGAGGTCGGTACCGAGATCGTCGTCGGATACCTCCTGCAGCCCGAGGGCACGCGCGTCCCGCTGCCGCCGGGCGTGGACCGCAGCCTCGCACCGGGCGAGGCGGCGCTCTCGCCCGCGCTGCTGCGCCTCGTGGAGGCGCCCGGCGGCGAGGTTCTGGAGGGGCGCTGGGGTGAGCGGATCGTCGGGACGATCGCCCCGGACGGACTCGTCGGCCCCCAGGAGCTGTGGTTCTACCTCGGCTCGGACCAGCTCACCGAGGCGACCGCCACACGCGTCGACGGGTTCGGCAGAGGTACGCCGGGCGGGTCCGGCGTGGCCGACCCTGTGACGCTCCTGATGGCGCTCGTCGGGCTGACGGGCCTGCTCGTGCCCGTCGCCGGGTTCATCAGCACGGCCGTCCGCTTCGGCGGCGAGGCCCGCGACCGGCGGCTGGCCGCCGTCCGCCTGGTCGGTGCGGACGCCGCGACCACCCGACGGATCGCCGCAGGCGAGACCCTCGTCGGCGCGCTCGGCGGGCTCGTCGTCGGCGCGGTGCTCTTCGCCGTCGTGCGCGCCGTCGTGCCGCCGCTGATCCCCCCGTCGCTGTCGTTCCACGGCGCCGACCTGCGCCCCGCACCCGTGCTGGCGGTGCTGGTCGCGCTCCTCGTGCCCGTCGCGTCGGTGCTCGTCACGCGCTCCGCGCTGCGGCACGTCGTCGTCGAGCCCCTGGGCGTCGTGCGGCTCAGCACGGTCGTGCGGCGCAGGCTGTGGTGGCGGGTCGCGCTGCCGGTCGGCGGGCTCGCGCTCATGGTGGTGCCGCTCGTGACCGACGGCAGGGGCGCCTACGTCGGCGATGCCCAGCAGCTCGTGCTGCCGGGCATGGCGCTGCTGCTCGTCGGTGTCGCCCTGCTGCTGCCCTGGTTCGTCGACGTCACCGTCCGGCGACTGCGACCCGGCAGTGTCGCGTGGGACCTCGCCGTGCGCCGTCTGCAGCTCGAGAGCGGCACCGCCGTCCGCGCCGTCTCGGCCGTCGTGGTGTCCGTCGCCTCGCTCATCGCGGTGCACGGCATGCTCGGCAGCGACACGGGGATGCCCGGGCTCGACGGTGAGCGGTTCGAGGCCCAGGTGCTCGACGACCGACCGGGCTCCGACGGATCGCACTGGGAAGCCGCGCTCGCCGGGACGCCGGGCGTGCGGGACGTCGAGACCGAGGTCCGCATGCGCGTGCAGCCCGTGGCCGACGGTGAGGAGGTCCCGCTCACCATCGGCAGCTGCGCGAGGTTCACGGCCACCACGGGGGTCTCCGGCTGCGCCGAGGGCGACGTCATGGTGGTCGTGCCCCCGGGTGCGGACGCCCCGGCGGCCGGGACCGAGTACGTGCTCGGAGAGCCCGGCTCGGGCGCCTCGACGTGGAGCCTGCCCGCCACCGCGGCGACCGTCGAGCCGACGGTCGCGGACCTCGCGGGCGCGCCCGCGTTCCTGTTCGCCACTCCGGAGGCGCTCGATGGCGCCGTCGTCGTACCGTCCGGCGCCCTGTACAACGCGAGCGTGACGATCGGGCTCGACCGTGACGTCCCGGACGCCGCCGAGCACGTGCGCACCGCGGTGGCGACCATCGATCCGACCGCCATGGTCATGATCAACGACCCCGAGGCCACCAGCCCGATGATCGGGGCCATCCGCCAGGGCCTGCTGCTCGGCACCCTCGCGTTGCTCGCGGTCGTCGGGGCCAGCCTGCTGGTCAACGTCGCCGAGCAGCTGCGTGAGCGTCGCCGCCCGCTCGCCGTCCTCGCGGCGTTCGGTGCGCGCCGCCGCACGCTCGGGGTGTCGGTGCTGTACCAGGTCAGCATCCCGGTCACCATCGGGCTCACGCTCGCCGTGGTCGTCGGTGCCGGGGCGTCGACCCTCCTGCAGGCCGGGTCGGGGATGCCGGTGAACGTCGACTGGGCGGGCATCGGGTTCACCGCGGGAGGCGCGGCCGCCGTCGTGCTGCTCGCCACGGCCGCGATCCTGCCGCTGCTGGGGCGCATGACGCGACCCGCGGGGCTGCAGGGCGAGTGACGGCCGAGCCCGTCACCCCGTCATGCGTCCGTACGCGTCGACCAGCGTGACGAACTCCGACCGAAGGCCGTACGGGTCCTCGCCCAGCGCGCCCTGCGCGCGTTCCCGCGCGCGGTCGGCGTCGGCGTCTTCGGCGTGCGGTGAGCGCGTCAGCGCGAGCGCGAACTCGACGACCGCGGACGCGAACCGGAAGTCGGCGGTCGGCGTCCCGGTGTAGGCGGCGGCACGCGCGGGGAACACGACCTCCGTGCTGGCGTCCGCGCCGGGCTCCTTGTAGCGCACGTGGACGGTCAGGAAGTCGCTCGAGCCCCCGGCCCGGACGTCCTGGTACTGCAGGTCGTCCTCGAGCGGTGCACCGTCGGCCGGGACCAGCTCGTAGAACGCGGTCACCGCGTGGCCGGCGCCGACGTCACCGGCGTCCTTCGTGTCGTCGTCGAACTCCTCGTCCTCCAGGCGGCGGTTGTCGTAGCCCAGCAGGCGGTACCGGGCCACCGTGGCGGGGTTGAGCTCGACCTGCACCTTGAGGTCCTGGGCGACGACGAACATCGTCGAGTCGAACTCGTCGACCAGCACCTTGCGTGCCTCGTCGAGGGTGTCGATATAGGCGTAGTTGCCGTTCCCGTGGTCGGCGATCGCCTCCATCGTGCTGTCCTTGAGATTGCCCATGCCGAATCCCAGCACCGAGATGTACACACCTGTGCGGGCGTGTTCCTCGATCAGCTCGGTGAGCTGCTCCGGTGTGGACGGCCCGACGTTGAAGTCGCCGTCGGTCGCCAGGACCACCCGGTTGTTGCCACCCTCGACGAAGTTCTTCGTCGCCAGGTCGTACGCGGTCCGCAGGCCCGCGGCACCGCCGGTCGTCCCGCCGGCCCGCAGGTCGCGCAGGGTCCGGACCAGCTCGTCGCGGCGGTCGCCCGGCACCGAGTCGGCGAGCACCTGGTCGCTGCCGGCGTACGTCACGATCGAGACCGTGTCGTCCTCGTCGAGCTGCTCGACGAGCAGCTCGAACGAGTCGGCGAGCAGCGGCAGCTTGCTCGGGTCCTCCATCGACCCCGACACGTCGAGCAGGAAGACGATGTTGTTGCCCCGGCTGGTCGGCGTCGCGTCCGTGGCCTGCACGCCGATCATCGCGAGCTGGTGGCCCGGAGCCCACGGCGCGTCCGCGACCTGCGTCGTCACGGTGAACGGGTCCGCCGCGCCGGGCGCCGGGGCCGGGTAGTCGTAGTCGAAGTAGTTGACCATCTCCTCGATCCGCACCCCCTGCGGCTCGACGCCCTGACGCACCTGGCGCCGCAGGTTGCTGTACGACGCGGTGTCGACGTCGGAGGCGAACGTCGACAGCGGGCTGGTGGTCACGTCCTGGAACGGCTGCTCCGGGGAGTCGTCGTACTCCTCCTGCTCGTCGACCGGGACGTCGCGCCACTCCTGCGGCGCGACGTCGTCGTAGGAGAGGTCCTGCGCGTACGAGGCGTCGCTCGCACCGTCCGCGCTGCACGCGCCGAGCCCGCACAGCGCGGCGACCACCGCTGCACCGGCGACGCCGCGGCGTGCGAGGAAAACGCCTGGCAATGTCCGACCCCGCATGGTGTCCTCCTTGTTCGAGGACTGAAGCGTCGCGGGTCGCGACGACCCGGGCCAGCACGGGGCGGTCACACGAATATCCCGTTCAGGTCACGAGGACGTGCATTTCTTGTGTGCGAGCGCCGACGGCAGCGATTGTTCCGGGAATGTGATCGAACGGTGACACGAACGAGCCCGACCACACCCGGAGAATGCGCTACCGCCGGGCCTCACCAGGCCAGCTCGCCGTTCTCGTCCCTGAGCGTCCCCGTCGGGGCGAAGTGCGGCTCGGTCGCGGCGCGCACGACGACCCGGGCGCTCTCGTGCGGCGCGCGCCCGCCCTCCAGCGACGCGGTCAGGTCCGTCGCGGTGTACCCGGGCTCGACCGCCGTGAACCGGATGCCCGGCTCGGCCTTCGCGTACCGGACCATCAGCATCGTGGCCGCGGCCTTCGACGCGGAGTAGAGGATCGGGTTGAGGTGGAACTCGACACGGTCGGGCGTGGTCGACGCCCAGAACGACCCCGCGCTGCTCGACACCGTGACGACCGTGGCCTGCGGCGAGCGGCGCAGCAGCGGCAGCGCGGTCTGCGTGACCCGCACGACGCCGACGACGTTGGTGTCGAAGGTCCGCAGCGCGCGCGGCCCGTCGGGCTCCTCGGTGTCGAGGACACCCGCGTTGTTCACGAGCAGGTCGAGCCCGCCCGCGTCGGCGTCGATCGTCGCGAGCGCGGCGGCCACCGACGCGTCGTCCGTGACGTCGAGCTGCACCCAGCGCGCACCGAGCTCCGCCGCGACGCGGGCACCCTGCTCCGGGTCACGGGCGCCGACGTACACGTCGTACCCCCGCTCGACGAGCCGGCGGGCGGTCTCGAGGCCGATGCCCCGGGTGGCTCCGGTGACGAGTGCGACGGTCATGTGTCCTCCTGTGGTCGGTGGCCGGGCGGCCGTCGAGGAACGTAGGTCGCGGGGCGCACCCGGCGGCAGGTCCCCGCGCAGCCCAGGGGGTGACGGGGCCCCCGCTGTCCGCGCACGGCCGACCTAACCTGAGCCCGTGAGCGAGACGACGAACCCCCTGGGCACGTACCTGCGCGCCCGTCGTGAGCAGGTGACGCCGCAGCAGGTGGGCCTGCCCGCCGGTGGTGTCCGGCGCACGCCGGGCCTGCGCCGCGAGGAGGTCGCGATGCTCGCCGGCATCAGCGCCGACTACTACCTGCGCCTCGAGCGGGGCCGCGACCGCAACCCGTCGGCCCAGGTGCTCGGGGCCATCGCCCGCGTCCTGCAGCTCGACGACGAGCACCGCGCGCACCTGCTGTCGCTCGCGGCCGACGTCCCGCGCCGACGGTCCCCCCGGGCACCCGCCGTGCCGGACGACGTGCAGGTGCTCGTGGACTCGCTCGTCCAGCCCGCGTTCGTCGAGGGCCCGTACTTCGACGTGCTCGTGGCCAACCGGCTGGCGCGCGCGCTGTCCCCCGGGCTGGCGCCGGGGCGCAACCAGCTGCGCGACCTGCTGCTCGACCCGGCCGAGCAGGCGTCGTTCCCCGACTGGCGCGCCATGACCGAGTGCTACGTCGCGAACCTGCGGCAGGCTGCCGGTGCCGCCGTGGACGACCCGGGGCTCGTGCGGCTGACCCAGGAGCTGACGGCGGCCAGCCCGCACTTCCGCGAGCTGTGGGCCCGGCACGAGGTGCGGGGGCAGAGCACGGCGCACCTGCGGCTCGTGCACCGCGACGTGGGCGAGCTGGCGCTGCGTCGCGCCCGCCTGGGCGTCGACGGGGCCGAGGGGCTGCGGCTCGTCGTGTACTACCCCGAGCCGGGGAGCCGCGACGCGGACATGCTGGGCCTCCTGGCGTCCGCGAGCCTGCCGGCCGCCGACGCCCCGCGCGGCCTGCGGCACCCGGCATGACGACCATCGCGGTCATCGGCGCGGGCGAGGTCGGCAGCCAGCTCGCACGCGCGGCCGTCCTGCACGGGTACGACGTGGTCGTCGCGAACTCCCGCGGCCCCGAGTCGCTCGCCGGGCTCGTCGCCGAGCTCGGGCCGGCGGCCCGCGCGGACCACGCGCCGGCGGCGGCCGCGGCGGGCGACGTCGCGGTCCTGGCGTTCCCGTACCACCCCGCGCACGTGCTGCCCGTCGCGGAGCTGGCGGACAAGATCGTGCTCGACACCAACAACTACATGGTGTGGCGCGACGGCCACCTCCCGGACATCGACTCGGGGCGGTTCACCGAGCACGAGCTGCGTCAGCAGCAGCTGCCGACGTCGCACCTGGCCAAGGCGTTCACGCACGTCCAGGCCCCGCACCTGTTCCGGCTCGCCCGGCCGGCGGGTGCACCGGACCGGCTCGCGCTGTCGGTGTCGAGCGACCACCCCGACGCCGTCGCGTTCGTCACGCGCCTGTACGACCAGATCGGGTACGACACGGTCGACAGCTCGCCCCTGCGCGAGTCGTGGCGCACGACGCCGGGCACGCCGGCCTGGCACGACCACGCCCGTCAGGGCCGGGGACGGCTCGAGGCCAACCTGCGCGCCGCGCGACGGGTCGTGCGGCCGTGAGAGGCGACCGGCGCGTGGGCTACGGCGTCCCGAGGACGGGCGCGCCCGTGGCGAGGCGCATCAGCTCGGCGCGCATCGACGGGTAGGGGTCCTCGATCGGCGCCGACGGACCGACCATCCGGGCGACCTCCGCCAGCGCGTCCCCCGCGACGTAGTACCGACCCTTCGTCTCCCCCACCGCCCGCAGCAGCCCGACGTCCGCGAGCGCCTTGAGGTCCCTGCTCGCGGTGCGCTCGTCGATGCCGGTCTGCTCGACGTACGTCGAGCGCCGCAACCGGAAGCCGATCAGTGCGGTGTACAACCCGTCGAGCGCACGGTCGGGGATCCGTTGCGCCGCGAGCACGTCGTCGAGGACCTCGTAGGTCCGCTGGGCGCGCGCCAGCCTGTGACGCAGCGTCTGGGCCTGCATGTGGTGGGCGCGGAGGTTGAAGCTCACCCACAGCCCGGCGTCGCCCTCGGGCGCCCACCGTCCGCGCCCCGTGACGGCGAGCACGCGGTAGTAGTCGTCGGTGTTCGCCCCGAGCCACTCCTCGATGCTCGCGAACTCCGGCGCGGCGACACCGCGTCGGGCGAGCACCAGCGTCTGCAGAGCGCGCGCCATCCGGCCGTTGCCGTCGCGGAACGGGTGGATCATCACCAGGTCGAGGTGCGCCATCGCGGCCTGCACCAGTGGGTCGACCCCGTGGTCCGTCCGCAGCGAGTCGACGAGCTCCGACATGAGCCCCGGCACGTCGTCCGCTGCGGGCCCGGTGTACACGACCTGCTCGGTGCGGTCGTCGTGGACGAAGATCTCCCCGCGCCGGTACTGGCCCGGGCTCTTCGCGAGATCGTGCGCGAGCATCATGTAGTGCATCGAGCGGAGGGCAGACGCATCCAGGTCGAAGTGCTCGTCGGCCGCCATCGCGAGGACGTACCCGAGGGCCTGCCGGTACCCCCTGATCTCGGCGAAGGTCCGCTCGTCGGCGCTCAGCGGCTCCTCGTCGTCGAGCGCCGCGTCGGCGTCGTCGAGCTCGACGCGGTAGCCCTCGATGCTGTTGGAGCCCTGGATCGCGCGTGCGAGCGCCGTCCTGCGCAGGCGTCCGGTCCATCGCCGCGGCACACGGACGTGCTCGGTGAGGTCCTCGCGCATCGCGCTGATCTCGTCGAGCACCTGGACGTCACGCAGGTCCAGGTCCGGGGTGCGGAAGAGCATGGCTCGATGTCCTTATTCTGAGGACGGGATGGCTGTTCTGGCGTCAGTGTCGCAAGAATAGAGACATCTGCCAACCCCGGGTGACTGCGACCGCGTCCCGGTCACAGCCCTGCGATTCCGCCCACGACGCGGGCTCAAGGCACGATGTCCAGGACGGACGAGCGCACGGGACGGAGGAGACGCGGGTGACCGACGCAGCAGCCGACCGCGTCCTCGCGGGCCTGGACGACGAGCAGGCCGCCGCCGTCCTCGCACCACCCGGCCCGCTCCGCATCATGGCCGGCGCGGGGACCGGCAAGACGCGCACGGTCACGCACCGCATCGCGTACCAGCACCTCACCGGGGCGGTCCCGGCGCACGCGGTGCTCGCGGTGACGCACTCGGCCAAGGCCGCCGGTGAGCTGCGCGACCGGCTCGCACGGCTGGGCGCGGGCCAGGTGCAGGCACGCACCTTCCACGCCGCCGCGATGCGGCAGCTGCGGTACTTCTGGCGGGCGACGGGCCTGCCGGGCGACGGTCCCGTGCTGATCGACGTCGACGGGCGCGGCGCGTACTACCGCTACCTGCGCGGCGCGCTCGCCGTCACGTTGCGCACGCCCGCGGGCGACGTCGACGCCGCGCTGGTGACGGACCTCGCGACCGAGCTCACGTGGGCCGCCGCGCGCGACCTCACGCCCGACGAGTACGCCGACCAGGCCCAGGCGGCCGGCCGACGGCCCGGCATGGCGCTCGCGACCGTCGCCGGGGCCATGCGCCGGTACGCGACCGCCAAGCACGCCGCCGGGGTGCTCGACTTCGCGGACCTGCTGGCGGTGTGCGCGCGGCTGCTCGAGGAGCACGAGGAGGTCGCGACGCAGGTGCGGCGGCAGTACGCGTCGTTCGTCGTCGACGAGTACCAGGACACCGACCCGGCGCAGCAGCGGCTGCTCGACGCGTGGCTCGGCGGGCGCGACGACCTGACCGTCGTGGGCGACGCCCGGCAGGCGGTCTACGGGTTCAAGGGCGCCGACACGTCGCTGCTCACGAGCTTCACCGCGCGGTTCCCGCACGCCGTGACCGTCGACCTGGTGAAGGACTACCGGTCGACCACCCCGGTCGTCGACGCCGCGAACCGGCTGATGGCGGGCCGGCCCGAGGCGACGGGCCCGGCGCTCGTCGGCATGCTGGGCGACGGCCCCGCCCCGCGCGTGGTGCGGTGCGACGACGAGGACGACGAGGACACGCAGGTCGTCGCGACGGTCCGCGGGTGGCTCGACGCGGGCGTCGCCGCGCAGGAGATCGCGGTCCTGCACCGCTTCAACGCCCAGGCCGTCAAGCTCACGGCCGCGTTGCGCGACGCCGGCATCCCGGTGGTCGCCGGCGACGGGTCGGCCTACTTCGCCCGCCGTGAGGTCGCGCAGGTGCTCGCGCTGCTGCGGGGGCGCGCGGCCCGGGCCCCGCACGACGACGCGGCCGGGGTCCTCGACCAGGCACTGGCCCAGGCCGGGTACGACGCCGACGCCCCACCCGAGGGCACCGGCGCGGCCCGCGAGCGCTGGGACGCCCTCGACGCGCTGCGCGCCCTGGTCGCGTCGCTCCCCGAGTCCCTGACCCGCACGCTGGGTGCGCTGTCGGCGGACCTGGACCGCCGCGCGGCGGAGGACCACGTGCCGCCCGGCCGGGGCGCCGTCACCGTCACCACGATCCACAAGGCCAAGGGGCTGGAGTGGGACGCGTGCCTGCTCGCTCGCGCGACCGCGGGGTCGCTGCCGTCGGTGTACGCGACCACGGGCGCCGAGCTCGCCGAGGAGCGCAGGCTCGCGTACGTCGCGGTGACGCGTGCGCGCCGCCACCTGGTCGCGACGTGGGCGGCGGGTCGACCGGGCGGTCGACCGGCCCGTCGGTCGCCGTACCTGGACGCGCTCGAGACCCCGACGGCCCGCCGCACGCGGGACGTCGGCCCGCGTACGCCGGCCCGTCCGACGGCGGCGCGGTTCACGGCCGGGCAGCGCGTCACGCACGACCGGCACGGGCTGGGCAAGGTCGTCGACGTGCGGTCGGGCACGGTGACCGTGGACTTCGGCTCGGCCGGGCGGCGGACCGTGGCGGCGGACGCCCGGCTCGTCGCGCTCTGACCGGCGCCCGCGGACCGCGCGCGTCGGGTGCGACACGGTCGCGGCCGGGTGACGTCGCGGCGATCACTCCCGCAGGGCCTGTGCGCGCGCTAGCCTCCGGGCGTGGCCCGCCGCCGGTTCCTGCACGACGTCGAGATGGTCGAGGAGGACGACCTCGACGCGGGACCTGGTGCGCCGTCGGAGCCCACCGCAAGCGCACCGCCCCGGGGCCCGGGCCGACGGCGCGCGATCACGTCCGGCGTCGCCGTGCTCGTGGTCGTGGCCGTGGGGGCGGTCGCCGCTCAGGTGGTGACCGAGAGGCGGCGCGAGGCGCACGTGGCCGCCGTGGGCGCTCTGCCCTACGCCGTGGCGCCGTTGCCCGGCCCGCCGACACCGCTGTGGGACCTGGACGAGCACACCAGCCTGTCCGACGCCCAGGTGCGCACCGGGGACGACCTGCTCGTCGGGGTGCAGCGCAGCATCCGAGGCCCGGTACGCGCGATCGCCCGCGACGCCCGCACGGGTGAGCCCGTGTGGGAGGTCGAGCTCCTGGACGCCTCGGGGCGCCCCGAGGCGGACGGGGACGCGCAGGACATGCTCGCCGGCTCGGGGTCCTGCGTGCCGATCCCGCGCAAGGAGCACCACGTGGCCTGCCTCGCGCACGACGGCCTGACGGTGATGGCGGACGACGAGGTGCTGAGGCTGCCGGCATCCGACGCCCGTGTCGTCGTCCTCGACACCCGCGACGGGTCCGTCGCGTCGGACCTGACGCAGGCGCTCGCACCGACCGCGACCTCGTCCCTCGCCGCTGTCGGTGACGTCGTGGCCGTGCTCGACGCAGGCCTCGACCCGTCCCCCGGGACCGCCCCCGGTGCGTCGCGGGTGCGCGTCTCGACGTCGGACGGCGCTGCCGCCTGGGAGGCGACCCTGCCCGCCGCGTCACGCCCGGGCCCCCGCAGCTGGGTGGCGCCGCTGGGCGACCTGCTTGCCGTCATCTCGACGACCGAGGTGACCGTGTTCGACACGGACGGCGGTCGGGTGCGCACCGTGCCCGTGCCGGAGGGTCACGAGGCATGGGAGCCCGACGCCGACACCCTCTACGTGACCCCCCACCTTCGGGCACCGGGGACGTCCCGCGACCTGCGGACGGAGGAGGTCACGGTCGTGCGCCCCGCGGGCGACATCGAGGTGACGGGCGAGCTCCTGGTCGTCAACGTCGACGACGACAGCGTGCCGGGGCTGGTGCTGACGCTGGGGATGGGCGGGATGCTCCAGGCGTGGGACGGCGACGATACGTCGCTCTGGTCCACGAAGCTCACACCCTCGCAGGGCGCGCTGCTCGTCGACGGGCGCCTGCACCTGAGCACGAGCGCCGAGGTGGTCACCCTCGACGCCCGGACGGGAGCGGAGCTGTGGCGGTCCGACGCCACGGGGGAGACCCTCCTCACGGACGGGCGTCACCTGCTGGCCATGGCGACCGCCGAGCCCGACGCACCACCCGAGCTCGTGGCACTGGACCCTGCCGACGGCTCCGAGCGGTGGCGCAGCCCGCTGCCCCCCGGCACGGTGCTCGTCGGCTCCCACCTGAACCTGCTGACGGCGTACTGGTTCCGCGGTGCCGACCAGGACGGGATGGGCATGACGGTCCTCGGCTGACCGTCGACGTGGTCGCGCGGACGTCCGCGCACCCGACGATCCGGCCGCCGACGCCCGAGGGCGGCGACGGCCGGATCGGTCCGCCGTGCGGCCGGGTCAGCCGGCGAGCTGGCGTCGCACCCCGTCGGTGTCCATGAGGTAGCGCATGTTCTTGAACCGGCCGTCCTGGACCTCGTAGAACGCGGTCTCGGTGAACGACACCGACCGGCCGGTGGGGGTCAGGCCGTTCCACTCCTGGACGGGCGTGCCCGTGTCGGTGAGGCGGGCGGCGATCCGGTTGCCCTCGACGACGAGGTCCTCGATCTGCCAGTGCAGGTCCGGCACCGCCTCCACGTGGCGGTAGAACTCGGCGACCATGTCGGCCATCTTGACGGGGGTGCCGTTCATGACGACCTCCTCGTGGGCGAAGTCCGCCATGCGGTCGAAGTCGCGGCTGTTGGCCAGCCCGACGTAGCGCACGTAGAAGTCGCGCAGCTCGTCGGTGGTCATGGCCGCGGTGGTGGTGTCGGTGCTCATGGTCGTTCCCGTCGTCGGTGCCGACCCGGTGGGTCGGCGGCTCCTCCAGAGCGGACTAGTTCTGTACCACTCGGTATGGAAGAACGTAGCAGGTTCTGTACCGATCGGTTGCAGGTGTTCGGAAATCTGTACCGAGCGGTAGGATCGACCCATGAGCAGCGCGACACCGACCGTCGGACGCCCCCGCGCGTTCGACGAGGAGACCGTCCTCGACCGCGCCACCGAGGTCTTCTGGGAGCACGGCTACGAGGGCACGTCGATGACCACCCTCACCACCGCCATGGGCATCAACCGCCCGAGCCTCTACGCGGCGTTCGGCAGCAAGGAGCAGCTCTTCGAGCGCGCGTTCACGCGCTACCGCGACTCCCAGCTCACCCACGTCCGCACCGCCCTCGACCAGCCCACCGCGTACGCGGCCGTCGAGGCCTTCCTGCGCCGCAGCGTCGACGGCCTCACCGCCGACGACCACCCGCGCGGCTGCCTGTCCGTCCAGGGCGGCCTGGCCTGCTCACCGGAGAACGCGCGCGTCGCCGAGGTCCTCGCTGCGGGCCGCGCCGCCAACCAGGCCGCGGTCGAGGAGCGTCTGACCCGGGCCGCGGCCGAGGGCGACCTGCCGGCCGGCGTCGACCCGCGCGCCGCAGCACGGTTCGTCGCGGCGCTCAGCGAGGGGTTCGCCGTGCAGGCCGCCGCCGGCGTCAGCCGCGCGGACCTGCACGCGGCCGTCGACGTCGCCCTGCACGCGCTGCTGCCGGCCCCCGCCTGAGCCGGCCCGCCCCGGCCCTGGCCGCGCCCCGCACCATCGGCCGCCGCCACCAGCGCACGTCCGCGGCCAGGTGCGGCCCCGAAGGCACGGACGTAGCGTCGAACGTGTTGGTCGACGCAAGGGGGGCGCCGTGTTCGACAACCTGCTCAGCCCAGGCCGTATCGGCCGGCTCGAGACCCGCAACCGCATCGTCATGCCACCCATGCACGTCGGCTTCGGCCGACGCGTCGAGGAGCGCGAGGTCGCGTACTTCGCGGCGCGCGCCGCGGGGGGCGCGGGCCTGATCATCACCGGCACGATGACCACCACGTCCCGCTTCGAGGACAACGAGGGCTGGCCGAAGGTCGAGGACGACTCGGTGATCCCCGACCTCGCGCGCCTGGCGGACGCCGTCCACGCCGAGGGCGGCCTCCTGGCCGGGCAGCTCACCCCGGGCTCCGGGCGGGTCGGCCCGGCGGAGCCGGGCGGCGAGGTCCCGGTGTCCGCCTCACCGACGCCGTGGCTCGCCGACCCGTCGCGCACGTGCCGCGAGCTGAGCACCGCCGAGGTCGAGCAGCTCGTGGCGGACTACGGCCCGGCCGTCGCGCGGCTCGCCGCCGCGGGCTTCGACGCGGTCGACATCCACTCCCACACCGGCTACCTCATCGACCAGTTCATGAGCAGCCAGTGGAACCAGCGCACCGACCGCTACGGCGGCTCGCTGGAGAACCGCCTGCGCTTCCCGCTCGAGCTGGTCGCCGCCGCGCGCGCGGCCGCACCGGACCTCGCCATCACGTTCCGCCTCACCGTCGACCACCACATGCCGGGCGGCCGGCGCCTGGACGAGGCCCTGCAGATGGCCCCGGTCCTCGCCGGGGCGGGCATCGACCTGCTCATGGTCGACGACGGCGCCTTCGAGACCGTCGACTGGATCTTCCCGCCCTACTACATGGGCGACGCCCCGCTGCTGCCGGGGGCTGCCGCCGTCCGCGCCGTCGTCGACGTGCCCGTCATGGCCACGGGCAACATGACGCCCGAGATCGGGGACCGGGCCGTGGCCGCCGGCGAGGTCGACTTCATCGGCATGGGTCGCGCCCTCATCGCCGACCCGGCCCTGCCGCGCAAGCTCGCCGCCGGTCACCCCGGCGCTGTGCGCCCGTGCATCCGGTGCAACCAGCTGTGCGTCGGCAACATCCTGGCGAGCAAGCCGCTGGCCTGTGCCGTCAACCCGGAGGTCGGCATCGAGGCGCACCTGCCGGGACCGGCGCAGGAGCAACGGCACGTGGTCGTCGTCGGCGCCGGCCCGGCCGGGCTGGAGGTCGCGCGGGTCGCGGCGTCCCGAGGCCACCGCGTGGACGTCTACGACGAGAACGAGCACGCCGGCGGCGTGCTGTGGCCCGCCGCGACACCCGACTTCAAGCGCGAGCTGCGCCGCATGGTCGACTGGTGGGAGGGGCAGCTCGCCGAGCTCCCCGTGACCGTCCACCTGGGGCACCGCATCACGGCCGACTCCCCCGAGCTGCGCGACGCCGACCAGGTGGTCGTCGCGACCGGGTCGGTCCAGATCGTCCCCGGCTCGATCCCCGGCAGCGACCGCGACGACGTGGTCGACGTGCTGCGCTTCCACCAGGGGGCCGACGTGGGGCACCGGGTCGTCATGGTCGGCGGCGGGCTCTCGGGGTCGGACGCCGCGCTCGAGCTCGCGAACGAGGGGCACGACGTCACCGTCGTGGAGATGCTCGACGAGATCGCCCGCGACATGCTGCTGGTCAACCGGATCACGCTGCTGCGCGACCTGGACAAGGCCGGCGTGCGGCTGCTGACGAGCACCCGGGTGCAGGAGATCACCGACGACGGCGTGCTGGTCGAGGGCCCCGACGGCCCCGCGACGCTGCCCGCGGACACGGTCGTCCTGGCGCTCGGCAGCCGGCCACGCGCCGACCTGCTGACCGCGCTGACCGCAGCCGGCCTGCCCGTCGAGGCGGTCGGGGACTGCGTCGAGCCGGCGAAGGTCGGCGAGGCCGTCAACGGCGCCTACGCGCTCGCCGCGCGGCTCTGAGGCCACCACCTCGGGGCGCGAGGGCCGCGCTCCCAGTCGCGCACCGTACGATCCCGAGCGTGCCAGCCGTTCCCGTCATCCGCGTCAGCGCCGTCGTCCTGCGACGCCCGACGGGTGAGGTCCTCACCGTGCGCAAGCGCGGCACGCACCGTTTCATGCTCCCGGGCGGCAAGCCGGAACCCGGTGAGAGCGCCGCACGGACGGCCGTGCGCGAGGCGTACGAGGAGGTCGGCGCCGTGCTCGACGAGGCGCGCCTGCGCGAGCTGGGCACGTTCCGCGCGGCGGCGGCGAACGAGGCGGGGCACGAGGTCCTCGGCACGGTCTTCGAGCACCCGCACACCGGTACCACGGCGGCGGCGGGCGAGATCGAGGAGCTGCGCTGGCTCGACCCGTCCGGCGACCTGCCCGACGACCTCGCTCCCCTGCTCGTCCGGCACGTGCTGCCGGCCCTGGCCGGGACGACCCCGCCCGCCTGACGCCGTCGGCGACGTACGCCAGGATGAGCACGTGAGCGAGCTCCCCACCTTCACCGTCGCCGACCTCGAGGCCGAGCCCCGGCTCGACCTCCCGACATTCACGCAGGACGACGCCGTGGACCTCGGCCTGCTGGCCGTCGCCGTGGCACGCGAGCGCGGCGCGAACCTCGCGGTGCGCGTCGAGGTGGGCGGCGAGACG
>Ga0233369_1000359_pt1 | contig 20498 bp, 23 predicted proteins | sample ElkDunMinimDraft_26_FD_191537 | JGI IMG/M metagenome (GOLD analysis project Ga0233369, IMG submission 191537) | Fecal eukaryotic communites from dung pellets of Tule Elk in California, USA - Elk Dung D16 | ecosystem: Host-associated > Mammals > Digestive system > Large intestine > Fecal | place... | reverse complement strand
GCGAGGCGTGCACGGCGCTGATCGCGGGTCTTCCTGGGCGCCTCGCCGTACTCGACCACCGAGGGTCCGGGCGCGACTGGCACCATGGCCCTTGTGACTGAACGGTTCTCCTGCGTCGGCGACGACGACGAGCGTGAGGCAGGCCTCGAGGCCGCCAGGGCGGCCCTGCAGAGCGAGAAGCTGGTCGTGACCCCGACCGACACGGTCTACGGCATCGCCGCGGACGCCTTCTCGCCCGACGCCGTCGCCGCTCTGCTGGCGGCCAAGGGACGCGGGCGGCACATGCCGCCCCCGGTGCTCGTCGCGTCGACGACGACGCTGGACGCGCTGGCCACGCGGCTCGAGCCGTACGTCTACACGATGGTCGAGGCCCTCTGGCCGGGACCGCTGACGGTCATCTGCCACCAGCAGGACTCCCTCGCCTGGGACCTCGGGGAGACCCGCGGGACGGTCGCCGTACGGATGCCGGACGAGGCGACCACGCGCGCCCTCCTGACACGGACGGGCCCGCTCGCTGTCTCGAGCGCCAACCTCACGGGCCACCCTGCGGCGACGACGGTGGACGAGGCCGAGGAGCAGCTCGGTGACTCCGTCGCCGTCTACCTGGACGGCGGCCCGGCAGGCAGCGGGGTCCCGTCGACCATCGTGGACTGCACGGGGGAGCGCCCCCGGATCGTGCGGCCGGGCGCCGTCACGGCCGCGCGGCTCGCCGAGCTGGGGCTCGAGGTCGCCTGAGCCATGCGCGAGTATCTCGTCGTCTTCCTCGTCGCCGTCGCGGTGACCTACCTGCTTGCCGTGATGGCCCGCGAGAGCGCGATGAAGGTCGGCGCGTACGCACGCGTCCGCGACCGCGACGTCCACGCGGTCCCCATCCCGTACCTCGGGGGCGTCGCCATGCTCCTCGGGCTTCTGGCGGCCTACCTGGTCGCCGCACGGATGCCGTTCCTGTCCAGCTCCGAGGACGCCGTGCTCGCCGACGCGGGGGCCGTGATGGTGGGAGCGACGGTGATCACGCTGGTCGGTGTCATCGACGACGTCTACGAGCTCGACGCCCTCACGAAGTTCGCCGGGCAGCTGCTCGCGGCCGTCATCACGGTGTCGATGGGTGTCCAGCTCGTCTACCTGCCGCTCCCGGGCAACACCTGGGCCATCGACCCGCTGCAGTCGATCCTGTTCTCCGTGCTGACGATCGTGATCTGCGTGAACGCGGTCAACTTCGTCGACGGCCTGGACGGACTGGCGGCGGGGGTGGTGGGGATCGGCGCCGTCGCGTTCTTCATCTTCGCCTTCGTCCTCGTCGCCGAGAACCGTCAGACCAACGCCATCGCGTCGGCCATGCTCTGCGCGGCGCTCGCCGGGGTGTGCGTCGGGATCCTGCCGCACAACTTCAACCCCGCAAGGATGTTCATCGGCGACGCCGGGGCGATGCTCATCGGGTTCGTCCTCGCCTGCTCGGCGATCTCCCTCTCCGGACGGTTCTCGGCAGCCGAGGCGATCCAGGGGCTCGGTGGCGCGCAGGCGTCGCTGGTGCCGGCGCTGCTTCCTCTCCTGCTGCCGTTCGCGGTGCTCCTGGTGCCGTTCGTCGACCTCCTCATGGCGGTCGTACGCCGGACCCGTGCGGGGCGCTCGCCGTTCGCCCCCGACAAGCTCCACCTGCACCACCGGCTCCTCGAGATCGGCCACTCCCACCGGCGTGCCGTCCTCGTCATGTACATGATCGCCGGGGTCGTGGCCTTCGGTGCCGTCGTGATCGGTCTCGTCGGGGGCTGGCGCGCGGTCGTCGGAGTCGCCGTCATGGCGGCGGTGACGGCGTTCGCGGTCTTCTGGCTCCCCCGGGTCGGGCGGACCAGCCAGGCCTGAGCGACCCCCGGTGTTGGGCCCTGGAAGGGGCTTGTGCTAACTTTCACAAACACCCACCCGCACGTTTGGACGGCCGCCCCATGACGACCACCCAGCGATCCGATCGCCCCGCAGCACGCCTTCCGCGCGTGCTCGCCGGTGTTGCGCTCGGGACGGGTCTGGTCTGTGTCGGGGTCGCGTCCCTGGTCTCCGGCGCGCCTGGTGCGATCGGCGCCGCGATCGGCGCCGTCGTCGTGATCGCCTTCTTCGGCATCACGTCGGTCGTGCTGAGGCCGCTCACCCGGATGGCCACCGGTTCCGCGATGCTCGTGGCGCTGATGCTCTACGGCACCAAGGTCCTCGTGCTCCTCGCTGCGGCGGTCGCGCTCTCGCGCTCCGGCCTCCTCGGGGACGGCATCGACGCCCGTGCCCTCGGGGTGACGATCATCGTCTGCACCCTCGTCGTCACGGTGCTGGAGGTCGTCTCGGCGACCACCCGGCGTCAGCCGTTGTACGACCTCGGTTCGACCCCCGACCTGGGGGAGGAGCGATGAGGACGACGTGCTACCTTTCGGTTGGCAATGAGCGATTCTCCGAAGTCCCCCTCCTCGCACGACCCCTGGGTCGCTGTCGGGCGGATCGGCGGCGGAGTGCTGGTCTACGGAGCCCTCGGCTACCTTCTGGACCTTTGGTGGGGGACCTCGTTCATGGTGGTGATCGGCATCGTCTTCGGAGCGGCGCTCGGCATCTACACCGTGTTCGCTGCACTGCAGGACAGGTCCTGACCCCGCGCTCGCTCTGCGCCGCGACACCCGACGTACCAGCTACGCCCGTGGACCCACGGTGCGACCGCGCCCAAGATGAGGTGATCGAGTGACCACCGAAGGACGGACCGTCCTCGCCGAGTTCCACCCGCCGGGACCCGCCGACTTCGATCTGCCGCCGATCTTCGGCGACGTCACCAAGCCCATGGTGCTGTACGTGCTGTCGGCCGTGCTGATCTTCGGGGTGTTCTACGCGGCCTCGCGCCGCGCCGCCGTCGTCCCGGGCAAGATGCAGTTCGCCGGCGAGTACGCCTACAACTTCGTGCGCAACAGCATCGCCCGTGACTCGATCGGCTCTGCCGACTTCATGAAGTTCGTGCCGTACCTCACGGCCCTGTTCTTCCTGATCCTGGTCAACAACTACTACGGCCTCCTCCCGGTGCTGCAGTTCCCGACGTTCTCGCACTCGGGATACGCCTACGGGCTCGCCGCGCTGACGTGGATCCTCTACAACGGCGTCGGCATCGCCAAGCACGGGGTCGGCGGCTACTTCAAGCTGCAGACCGTCCCCGGTGGCGTGACCGGCCCCATCCTGCTGCTGATCGTGCCGCTGGAGTTCATGTCGAACATCCTGGTGCGTCCGGTCACGCTCGCACTGCGACTCTTCGCCAACATGTTCGCCGGCCACCTCCTGCTGATCCTGTTCACGCTGGGCGGCAGCTACCTGGTGTTCGACTCGGGCAACATCCTGTACGCCCCGGTGGGTGTCATCGCCTGGCTGCTCGCCATCGCGGTGAGCTTCCTCGAGGCACTGGTGATGTTCCTCCAGGCGTACGTCTTCACGCTGCTGACGGCTCAGTACATCGGCGGCGCGCTCGCCGACGAGCACTGACCGGTCACCGGACCACGACCGACAACTTCATACTCGACCCGCAGCGAACCCTCGAAGGTTCACCACAGCGACGCAACCCAGCGTCACGACGAAAGGAACAGCCGTGGACGGCAACCTCAACATGATCGGCTACGGCCTGGCCGCGATCGGTCCCGGCGTCGGCATCGGCCTCATCTTCGCCGCGTACATCAACGGTGTTGCGCGTCAGCCCGAGGCTCAGTCGCGCCTCCAGACGATCGCGATCCTTGGCTTCGCGCTCGCCGAGGCCCTGGCGATCATCGGCATCGCGCTCGCGTTCGTCCTCTGACGAACGCCCGGCGTTCCACCGACCATCCCTGATGACGAGGTCAGCTCATGAGTAGCACCATCCTTGCGGCGGAAGGGCTCAACCCGCTCATCCCGCACGTCGAAGAGATCATTCTCGGCGTCGTCGTCTTCTTGATCCTGGTCTTCATGATCAAGAAGTTCGTCGTGCCCAACTTCGAGAAGGCGTACGCGGAGCGTACGGCCGCGATCGAAGGCGGCATGAAGGAGGCGGCACAGGCCCAGGAAGAGGCCAAGGCTGCGCTGGAGCAGTACAACGCCCAGCTCTCCGAAGCCCGCCACGAGGCTGCACGCATCCGCGAGGAAGCGCGTGAGCAGGGCGCTCAGATCACCGCCGAGATGCGCACCCAGGCCCAGGAAGAGGCCCAGCGCATCGTCACGGCCGCGCACCAGCAGATCGAGGCCGAGCGCGCCCAGGCAGTGCAGTCCCTGCGCCGCCAGGTCGGTGAGCTCTCGACCGAGCTCGCGTCGCGGATCGTCGGGGAGTCGCTGGAGGACGAGGCGCGTCAGCGTCGCACCGTCGAGCGCTTCATCGTCGACCTCGAGGGCTCGTCGAACGGATCGGCGAACTGATGCGGGGCGTCTCGGCGGCCTCGCTCGCCCAGGTCCTCGATGTCGTCGACGGTGCTGCCGCGGGCGGTGCCGAAGGCGTCGCCGTGGCCGAGGACGTGTTCGCGGTCGTCGGCGCGCTCGACACCAACCCGGTGCTCCGCCGGGTGCTGTCCGATCCCGCCAGCGAGGGCGAGGCCAAGGCCGGCCTCGTCCGCAGCCTGTTCGGCGACAAGATCGGCTCCGGTGCGCTGGAGATCGTGTCGAGCGCCGCGCAGGGGCGGTGGGGCGCGTCGCGTGACGTGGCCGACGCGCTCGAGCAGGCCGGTGTTCAGGCGGTGCTGAGCCGTGCTGCCCACGACGGCCGCCTCGACCAGGTGGCTGACACGCTGCTCGACTTCGCCCGTGTGGTCGTCAACGATCCCGATCTCCGGCAGGCCGTGAACGACAAGTCGGCCTCGGTCGAAGGCCGTCAGGTGCTCGTCGCCCGGCTGCTCGACGGCAAGACCGACGACGTCACTCTGGCCCTGGTCCGTCAGGCAGTGGCCGGACGCAACCACGGGTTCGAGCAGACGCTCGCAGGGTTCGCCCAGGACGCCATCGTCCGCGAGGGCCGGCTCCAGGCGCTGGTCACCGCCGCGTACGAGCTCAGCCCGGACGAGAAGCAGCGTTTGGCCGGAGCACTGGCCCGCAAGTACGGTCGAGAGGTGTACGTGGACGTCACCGTCGACCCGGCTGTGATCGGCGGGCTCTCCGTCGAGATCGCCGGCGAGCGGATCGACTCCACCGTGTCGACCAAGCTCGCGGACGCCCGCCGCGGACTCGTGGGCTGACGATGGCCCTCACAACCCTGGACCCAGTACTTCCCCAGCACGATCGAGAAGAAGGTAGGCACTGACATGGCGGAGCTCACGATCCGTCCCGACGAGATTCGCGACGCGCTCCAGCAGTTCGTCAGCGACTACAAGCCGCAGGCGACCACCGAGGAGATCGGCGTCGTCTCGGAGGCGATGGACGGAATCGCCCGCGTCCAGGGCCTGCCGTCCGCGATGGCCAACGAGCTGCTCGAGTTCGAGGACGGCACGCTCGGACTCGCCCTGAACCTCGACTCGCGCGAGATCGGCGTCGTCATCCTCGGCGAGTTCGCCGGCGTCGAGGAGGGCCAGCCCGTCAAGCGCACCGGCGAGGTCCTCTCGGTCTCCGTCGGCGACGGCTACCTCGGCCGTGTCGTGGACCCGCTCGGCAACCCGATCGACGGCCTCGGTGAGGTCGAGACCACCGGTCGCCGCGCGCTCGAGCTCCAGGCGCCGAGCGTCGTGGAGCGCAAGAGCGTCCACGAGCCCCTCATGACCGGCATCAAGGCCATCGACTCGATGACGCCGATCGGCCGCGGCCAGCGTCAGCTCATCATCGGCGACCGCCAGACCGGCAAGACCGCCATCGCGATCGACACGATCATCAACCAGAAGCAGGCGTGGGAGTCGGGAGACCCCAGCCAGCAGGTGCGATGCATCTACGTCGCGATCGGCCAGAAGGGCTCGACCATCGCTTCGGTGCGCTCGGCTCTCGAGGAGGCCGGTGCTCTCGAGTACACGACGATCGTCGCGGCCCCCGCGTCCGACCCGGCAGGCTTCAAGTACCTCGCCCCGTACACCGGCTCGGCCATCGGCCAGAACTGGATGTACGAGGGCAAGCACGTCCTCATCGTCTTCGACGACCTCTCCAAGCAGGCCGAGGCCTACCGCGCCGTGTCGCTGCTGCTGCGCCGCCCGCCGGGCCGCGAGGCGTACCCGGGCGACGTCTTCTACCTCCACAGCCGGCTGCTCGAGCGTTGCGCGAAGCTCTCGGACGAGCTGGGCGCGGGCTCGATGACCGGTCTGCCGATCGTCGAGACGAAGGCCAACGACGTGTCGGCCTACATCCCGACCAACGTCATCTCGATCACCGACGGCCAGATCTTCCTGCAGTCGGACCTGTTCAACTCCAACCAGCGTCCCGCCGTCGACGTCGGCATCTCGGTCTCCCGTGTGGGCAGCGCCGCGATGCTCAAGTCGATGAAGGCCGTCACCGGCTCGATCAAGGTCGAGCTCGCGCAGTACCGCGCGATGGAGGCCTTCGCGATGTTCGCCTCAGACCTGGATGCCGCCTCGAAGCAGCAGCTGGCGCGTGGCGAGCGGCTCATGGCGCTGTTCCGGCAGGGCCAGTACCAGCCGTACCCGGTCGAGGAGCAGGTCGTGTCGCTCTGGGCCGGCACCACCGGCAAGCTGGATCCGGTCCCGGTCGACGACGTGTCCCGCTTCGAGTCCGAGTTCCTCGACTACCTGCGTCGCAGCGAGCCGGCGATCCTCGACACCATTCGTGAGACGAGCAAGTTCGGCGACGACTCGGCGAGCTCGCTCGAGTCGGCGTACGACGCGTTCGCGAACCAGTTCGAGACGAGCGACGGCCGTTCGATCAAGCCGGGCAAGGAAGAGCACGAGGCTCTCGCCGACGAGGATGTCGAGCAGGAGCAGATCGTCAAGCAGAAGCGAGGCTGACCTCTCGTGGCCACCTCACTGCGCGAGTACCGTGCGAAGATCAAGTCGACGCAGTCGATGAAGAAGATCACGCGCGCCATGGAGCTCATCGCGGCGTCGCGCATCGTCAAGGCGCAGCAGCAGGCTGCGGCGGCGACGCCGTACGCCCGTGAGCTCACGCGCGCGGTGTCCGCTCTCGCGACCTTCGGTGCCGTCGACCACAAGCTGCTCACCGAGAACCCGGAGCCGAAGCGCGCCGCGGTCCTGGTCATCTCCAGCGACCGCGGTCTCGCCGGGTCGTACTCGTCCTCGGTCCTCAAGGAGTCGGAGCGTCTCGTCGAGAAGCTCCACGCCGAGGGCAAGGAGGTCGACATGTACGTGACGGGCCGCAAGGCCGAGGCGTACTTCCGGTTCCGCCAGCGCCCCGTGGTGCAGGCGTGGAACGGCTTCTCCGATCGACCGGGCTACGCGAACGCCCGCGAGATCGGTGACGTCCTCACCTCCGCGTTCCTCATCGATCCTGAGGACCCGGAGACCGGGGACCCGGCGCGTGCCGTGGACGAGCTCCACATCGTGTTCACCCGGTTCCGTTCGATGATCAGCCAGACCCCCGAGGTCATCCGGCTGCTCCCGCTCGAGGTCGTCGAGGGGACGGAGGCGCCCGAGAGCGTCGACGTCTACCCGTTGTACGAGTTCGAGCCGTCGGCCTCCGAGGTCCTCGACGCACTTCTGCCGAAGTACGTCAACCACCGGCTCTACTTCTGCCTCCTTCAGGCGGCGGCATCGGAGCTCGCGGCTCGCCAGCAGGCGATGAAGAACGCGACCGACAATGCCGAGGATCTGATCCAGAAGTACACCCGAATCGCCAACCAGGCCCGACAGGCCGGGATTACCCAGGAAATCAGTGAGATCGTCGGTGGCGCGAACGCCCTCGCCGACGCGACCGCCGGGAGTGAGTGAAACATGACTGCCACTGTCAACGAGACCACGACGACGGGCCGTATCGCCCGCGTCACCGGTCCGGTCATCGACGTCGAGTTCCCGACGGACCAGATGCCGGAAATCTACAACGCCCTGCAGGTCCACACTGCGCTCGACGCCGAGGGCCGTCCGCTCACGCTCGAGGTCGCCCAGCACATCGGTGACGGCATGGTGCGCGCGATCTCCATGCAGCCCACCGACGGCCTGGTCCGCGGTGCCGAGGTGCGCAACACCGGCGAGCCGATCTCGGTCCCCGTCGGCGACGTCACCCTGGGCCACGTGTTCAACACGATCGGTGAGTGCCTCAACCTCGAAGAGGGCGAGGTGCTCGACATCAAGGAGCGCTGGGGCATCCACCGCAAGGCTCCGTCGTTCGACTCGCTCGAGCCGAAGACCGAGATGTTCCAGACCGGCATCAAGGTCATCGACCTCCTGACGCCGTACGTCCTCGGCGGCAAGATCGGCCTGTTCGGCGGCGCCGGCGTCGGCAAGACGGTGCTCATCCAGGAGATGATCGCTCGTGTTGCCCGCGACCACGGTGGTGTGTCGGTGTTCGCCGGGGTCGGCGAGCGCACCCGTGAGGGCAACGACCTGATCGTGGAGATGGACGAGTCGGGCGTTCTCGGCCAGACCGCGCTGGTCTTCGGCCAGATGGACGAGCCGCCGGGCGCGCGTCTGCGTGTCGCGCTGTCGGCGCTGACGATGGCGGAGTACTTCCGCGACGTCCAGAAGCAGGACGTGCTCCTCTTCATCGACAACATCTTCCGGTTCACGCAGGCCGGCTCGGAGGTCTCCACGCTGCTCGGCCGTATGCCGTCCGCGGTGGGCTACCAGCCGACCCTGGCCGACGAGATGGGCGTGCTGCAGGAGCGGATCACCTCGACGCGTGGTCACTCGATCACGTCGATGCAGGCGATCTACGTCCCCGCGGACGACTACACCGACCCGGCACCGGCCACGACGTTCGCGCACCTCGACGCCACGACCGAGCTGAGCCGTGAGATCGCCTCGCAGGGCATCTACCCGGCCGTCGACCCGCTGACGTCGACGTCGCGGATCCTCGACCCGCGCTACATCTCGGCCGAGCACTACCAGGTCGCGACCCGCGTCAAGCAGATTCTCCAGCGCAACAAGGAGCTGCAGGACATCATCGCGATCCTCGGTGTCGACGAGCTGTCGGAGGAGGACAAGACGGTCGTGTCCCGCGCCCGTCGCATCCAGCGCTTCCTCTCGCAGAACACCTACGTCGCGAAGCAGTTCACGGGCATCGAGGGCTCCACGGTCCCGCTCGACGAGACCGTGGACGCGTTCAAGCGCATCTCGGACGGCGAGTACGACCACGTGGCCGAGCAGGCGTTCTTCATGTGCGGCGGTCTGGACGACGTCGAGAAGAAGTGGGCCGAGATCCAGAAGAACTCCTGATCAGGAGAGAAGGAGTCCTCTGATGGCAGGCACACTGCACGTCGAGCTCGTGAGTGCCGACCGGCTGCTCTGGTCCGGTGAGGCCACGTCGCTGATGACGCGGACGCTCGACGGTGACATCGGCATCCTCCCCGGCCACGCGCCGGTGATGTCGGTGCTCGCCGACGGGGTCGTGGAGATCGAGACGGACGAGAAGGAGACCTGGGTGGCTGCGGTCGACTCGGGCTTCCTCTCCGTCGCCGCTGATCGCGTGTCGATCCTGGCCGAGAGCGCGGTCATGTCTCACGACATCGACCTGGAGCGCGCGAAGCGCGACCTCGATCGCATCAAGGCCGAGGGCAACGACGACGAGGAAGCGGTCGAGACGGTACGCCGTCTGGAGGCCCGCATCCGCGCTGTCGAGATGGCGTCCTAAGGTTTAGCCTCAGGGTTCTTGAGCGACTCGCCGAGGGAGGAGGGCACACATGCCGATCTGGTTGTGGGTGCTCGACTCCCTCGGCGTGCTTCTGGCCCTTGCCGTCCTCGCGGTGATCGGTCTGGCGGCGCGTCGTCGCATCCTCGCGCGCGGCGGCAGCACGTTCGACCTCAGCGTCAACCGCAAGCTCGCCGAGCCGCGTGAGGAGGGCGATCCGAGGGGCTGGACGCTCGGCATCGGCCGGTACGGCGACAGGCACCTCGAGTGGTTCCGCACGTTCTCGCTCTCGCCTCGGCCGGTGCTACGGCTGGAGCGCGGCCACGTCGAGGTACTCAGCCGCCGCACGCCCGTCGGGTCGGAGACCTACGCCCTGCACGCCGGGAACACCATCGTCCAGTGCTCGATCGACGGCGAGATCTCGATCCAGCTGGCTCTGAGCCCGCAGGCGCTCACGGGTCTCCTCGCCTGGCTGGAGTCCTCGCCACCCGGCCGCGAGGTCAACAACGTCATCTGACGAGCCACTCTCCGCGCACCCGCGAGCCACTCTCCGCGCACCCGCGAGCCACTCTCGGCGCACCCGCGAGGCGTCCGTGGACGCCCACCCACCGACGTAGGGCTGGCCTGCGCTCAGCGGTCTCCGCCGGGAACCCACAGCACGTCGCCGACCTCGCGGTTGGCGTGACGCGCGAGGATGAACAGCAGGTCGGACAGGCGGTTCAGGTACTTCGCGGTGAGGACGTTCATCGTCTCCCCGTGCTCCCCGATCGCCGCCCAGGCGCTGCGCTCGGACCTCCGGCACACCGTACGGGCGATGTGCAGGACCGACGCCGCCGGCGTACCCCCGGGCAGGATGAACGACCGCAACGGCTCGATCGCCTCGTTGTACTGGTCGCACCACTGCTCGAGGCGCTCGACGTAGTCGGGCTCGACCCGCAGCTGGGGGTACTCCGGGTTCTCGACGACCGGCGCCCCCAGGTCCGCTCCGACGTCGAAGAGGTCGTTCTGCACCCGCGCGAGCACCGCGTCGACGTCGTCGTCGAGGGTGCCCAGCGACCGTGCATAGCCGAGGTGGCTGTTGAGCTCGTCGGTGTCGGCGTACGCCTGGAGGCGGAGGTCGAGCTTCGATGTCTTGCTCATGTCGACCAGCCGGGTGGTGCCGTCGTCGCCGGTGCGCGTGTAGATGCGGGTGAGGTGGACCATGGCGCCACCCTAGCCCCGGCGGTTCGGCTGCCGACCGCCGCCGCAGCCGGTCAGGAGCGCCCCCGACGCGACGCGACCCAGGCGCGCGCGACCTCGGCCTGAGCGGACCAGGCGAGGACGCGCCAGCCCCGGACGTCGTGGGTGACGGTCGCACGGATCCCCTCCGTACGGAGGCGCGCGGCGGTGACCTCCGCGGCGTGCTGGTCCTTGCACCGGGCGATCGGCACGAGCATCCCGTACGAGGGGAGCCGGATCCGCTTGCCTGGCGAGTGCGCCCACTTGAGGATGAGCGCGAGTCCGCCCACCGCGAGCAGGCTGACGACCGGTACGAATGCGTACCCGAGGAGAGCGCCGCCGCTGCCCATAGGGCCAGTGTGCACCCATGAGCGGCGACAGGGGACCCCGTGACTCCGATCACGTGGGTGTTACTGACCGTTCACAAGCAACTAACCTATGCCGCATGGCCGACCAGACCCACCGCGATCGCCCCTGGGTGATGCGCACCTACGCCGGACACTCCTCGGCGTCTGACTCCAACGCGCTCTACCGTCGCAACCTCGCGAAGGGGCAGACGGGTCTGTCCGTCGCCTTCGACCTGCCCACCCAGACCGGGTACGACCCTGACCACGAGCTCAGCCGTGGGGAGGTCGGCAAGGTCGGTGTTCCGGTTCCCGATCTCGGCGAGATGCGCCGCCTCTTCGACGGCATCCCGCTCAACACGATGAACACCTCGATGACGATCAACGCGACGGCCATGTGGCTGCTCGCGATGTACCAGGTGGTCGCGGAGGAGCAGGCCCGCGAGGCCGGTGAGGACCCTCAGGAGTGGGTCGGCCAGCTCTCGGGCACGACCCAGAACGACATCATCAAGGAGTACCTCTCGCGCGGGACGTACGTCTTCCCGCCGGAGGCCTCGATCCGGCTGACGACCGACATGATCGCCTACACGGTCGTCAACATGCCGAAGTGGAACCCGCTCAACATCTGCAGCTACCACCTCCAGGAGGCCGGAGCCACGCCGGTCCAGGAGCTGGCGTACGCCCTGTCGACGGCGATCACGATCCTCGACGCGGTCCGTGACGCCGGTCAGGTGCCCCCGGACGAGTTCGAGAACGTCGTCGGTCGTATCTCCTTCTTCGTCAACGCAGGCGTCCGGTTCGTCGAAGAGACGTGCAAGATGCGTGCCTTCGGCCAGCTGTGGGACGAGATCACGCGCGAACGGTACGGCGTGGAGGATCCCAAGATGCGCCGCTTCCGGTACGGCGTCCAGGTCAACTCGCTCGGCCTCACCGAGGCGCAGCCCGAGAACAACGTGCAGCGGATCGTCCTCGAGATGCTCGGCGTCAGCCTGAGCAAGAACGCCCGTGCGCGCGCCATCCAGCTGCCGGCCTGGAACGAGGCTCTCGGGCTCCCGCGGCCCTGGGACCAGCAGTGGTCGCTGAGGCTCCAGCAGGTGCTCGCGTACGAGTCCGACCTGCTGGAGTACGGCGACATCTTCGACGGCAGCCACGTGATCGAGGCCAAGGTCGCCGAGCTCGTCGCCGGTGCCAAGGAGGAGATCGACCGGGTCCAGGCGATGGGAGGCGCGGTCGCCGCGGTGGAGTCCGGATACATGAAGCAGGCGCTGGTGGCCTCCCATGCGGCACGCCGCGCGAAGATCGAGGCGGGCGAGCAGCTGGTCGTCGGCGTGAACGCATACAAGGAGACCGAGGAGTCCCCGCTGACGGCCGACCTCGACGCGGCGATCCAGACCGCTGACCCGCTGGCCGAGGCGAGCGCCATCGAGCGGCTCGCCGCGTGGCGCGGCCAGCGTGACGAGTCGGAGGTCGCGGAGGCGCTGGAGCGGCTCCGGACCGACGCCAAGACCGATGCCAACCTGATGGACGCCACGCTGGCGTGCGCCCGCGTCGGCGTGACCACGGGCGAGTGGGCAGGCGCGCTGCGCGAGGTGTTCGGCGAGTTCCGTGCGCCGACCGGTGTGACAGGGGTGGTCGGCGTGTCGGAGGCTGGAGCGGAGCTCGCTGCGGTGCGCGAGCGGGTCAGGTCGACGGGGGAGGAGCTCGGCGGTCGGTTGCGGCTGCTGGTCGGCAAGCCCGGGCTGGACGGGCACTCCAACGGCGCGGAGCAGATCGCCGTTCGTGCGCGCGACGCCGGGTTCGAGGTCGTCTACCAGGGGATCCGCCTGACCCCGACGCAGATCGTCGCGGCCGCGGTGGACGAGGACGTCGACTGCATCGGCCTGTCGATCCTCTCCGGCTCGCACATGGAGCTGGTCCCCGACGTGCTCGCCCTGCTGCGGGAGGCGGGCATCGGTGACGTCCCGGTCGTCGTCGGCGGCATCATCCCCGAGTCCGACGCCCGCCGGCTCCTCGAGGCGGGTGTCGCCGCGGTCTACACGCCGAAGGACTACGGCATGACCCAGATCATGGACGACATCGTCGACGTGATCCGCAGGGCGAACGACCTCTCCTGAGGCCACTCGTCGTCGTGAAGGCAAGCCAGTCCTTGCTGGTAGACGTCCGCAGCCCCGACTAGCGTCGGGGTTACGGACGACGACGCGGGCGGGAGCCCGCAGCAAGGAGCGAGGCACATGGCATCCGAGAAGTTCGCGGCACTGCTCAGCGAGCAGGTGGGGCACGAGTTCGCCGCCCACCAGCAGTACGTCGCGATCGCGTGCTACTACGACGCGCTCACGATGCCCCGCATGGCGGCGCTGTTCTTCCAGCAGGCCATCGAGGAGCGCGACCACGCGATGATGATGGTCCAGTACCTCCTCGACGCGGACGTGCCCGTACGGATTCCCGGCGTGGCCGACCCGATCAACGACTTCGAGGACGTGGTCGCGCCGGTGACCCTGGCACTGGCCCAGGAGAAGCGCGTCACCGACCAGATCAACGAGCTGACGCGGGTCGCGCGCGACGAGAACGACTTCGCGTCCGACCAGTTCATGCAGTGGTTCATCAAGGAGCAGGTCGAGGAGGTCTCCAAGATGGGTGACCTCCTGGCCGTGGTGACACGGTCGTCAGGCGACCTCGAGGCGATCGAGCACTGGGTCGCGCGCGAGGAGAAGGGCGTGGCGGCCGACCCGACCGCCCCGCCGGTCGCCGGGGCCTGAGAAGGTCGGGCGCCGGGTGCGTGTCCTGGTGGTCGGCGCCGGCGTCGTCGGACTGACGTGCGCCGTGGTGGCCGCCGAGCGCGGCCACCACGTCGACGTGCTCGCCCGTGACCTGCCGCCCGAGACGACGTCGGCGGTCGCCGCCGCCTGCTGGTACCCGTACCTCGCGCTCCCCGTCGAGCGTCTCCTCGGCTGGTCACGCCGCTCGTACGAGGTCTTCACCGCGCTCGCGGCGCAGACGACCGACGGCGCCCCGGACGTCGTCGTACGACCGACGCGGGAACTGCTCGTCGAGCCGGCGCCCGACCCGTGGTGGAGCGGTGTCGTGCCCGCGCTGCGTCGGGTCGAGACGCCGCCGGACGGGTACGCCGACGGGTGGACGTTCGACGCCCCCGTCATCCACATGCCCCGCTATCTCGCCGCCCTCGAGCGTCGTCTCGCCGCGTCCGGGGGCACGGTCACGCGGATGGCGTTGTCGGCCATGCCGCCCGGTGCCGACGCCGTCGTCAACGCGTCCGGCCTCGGGAGCCGTCTTCTCAGCGGTGACGCGACGACCAGTCCCGTCCGCGGTCAGGTGCTGCGCCTGCCGCCGGTGGCCGGCGTCGACGAGGTGGTGTTCGCCGACGGGCCCGACACGGTCACGTACGTCGTCCCGCGTGGTGACGACATCGTCGTGGGAGGCACCAGCGAGACCGGTGTCTGGGACCTCGATCCCCGCGCGAGCGACACCGACGCGATCCTGCAGCGCGCCACGGCCGTCGTCCCGGCGCTGCGTGGTGCGCCGGTGCTGGGCGTCCGGGTCGGTCTGAGGCCCGCGCGGCCGACCGTGCGGCTCGAGGTCGAGCGGCGAGAGCACGCGAGCCCGGTCGTGCACTGCTACGGACACGGCGGCGCCGGTGTGACGCTGTCGTGGGGCTGTGCCGACGAGGTGGCCTCCCTGCTCGACGCGCTCTGACGCGCCTCGCCCGACGTGCCGCCCCGACCCGCCGGCCGTGGTGGCACTCCCTGCTCGACGCGCTCTGACGCGCCTACCCCGACGCGCCGCCCCGACCCGCCGGCCGTGGTGGCCCGCGTGGTCAGCTCGCGGTCAGCTCCTTGAGGGGTTCGTCGAGGTCGGTGTCCTGGCGCGGGTGAGCGCTCGGAGCAGGTGGTGTCGCTGCGTCGGCGAGCACCTGCAGGTGGTCCGCGGCCTGGCGCGCGGCGCGTACGGGCAGGGTCGGCGACGACTTCTCGACCCGTGTCCAGTCGGCGCGGATCTCCGAGAGGCGGTCGTCGGTGATGCGCTCCGACAGGACCGCCTGCTCGAGCTGGCGACGGACGTCGCCGTAGTCGGCGCTTGCGCGCTGGTGCGACGCGATCACGTCGGGATCGTTCAGGAACGTGTGCAGGAGTGCCGTGCCCGCGGTGACGAGGGCCAGCACGCCGGCTGCCACGAGCAGCGACGTCCGGGGAGCGGTCAGCAGGCACGCGAAGCCGGCCGAGGCGGACAGGGCGGCCAGGACGGCGGTCGTCGCCCCGAGCGTACGGTGCCGGCGGCGGGCGACCTTGGCAGCGAGTCGATGGCCTTCGTGCCCGACCCGGATGGCGGCGAGCCATTGGACGACGGTCGGCTCGTCACCGCGATAAGTCCACATGCGCAGGACCGTAGCGGCATTGCAGGGCCATACGGGCCGGAACTCCGAGGTCGTGCACACGGTAGCGCGAAGAACTGCTTGCCAAAGCGGACAAAGCGGCGTAAGACGGATTACATGATTACCAAGGCCGAAGCGGACGAGGTGCGTGGGTGGTTCGAAGGTCGACTGCCGGACGGTCTCTTCGACACCCTCGTGAGCGTGACGGTGGACCGGGAGGAGATCGTCGTCATCGGCCGTGTCCCGGGGCCTCAGCTCCCGGAGACGGCGTCCGAGGCGGAGCGCGGAGGCGCGGTCGAGGGACGGATCCGTGAGTTCCGCTCGCGCACCCGCGACCAGCGCATCGAGGTGGCACGGGAGGCCGAGCACCGGTTCGGGCGCACCGTGTCGTGGGGTGTCGAGTGCGACGGCACCCGGGCGCTCTTCACCCACCTGGCGACGCCAGTGATGACGCGCCTCCGCCAGCCGGAACGCCAGGTGCTCGACACGCTCGTCGCCGGCGGGGTCGCCCGCAGCCGCAGCGACGCGCTCGCCTGGTGCGTCCGGCTCGTCCAGCAGCACGCGGACACCTGGCTCGACGACCTGCGCGACTCGCTCGACGCGGTTCGGCGGGTCCGGGAGCAGGGGCCCGACGCTCAGGGCTGAGGTCAGTCGACCGCTGCTCGGAGCAGGCGGTCAGCCGCCTCCCCGTAGGCGACGAGCACGACGTGCTCGACCTCCGTGGTGGCGCCGCGGAGGGTGGAGACCGCGACGTCGACCGCGTCCTCCAGCGGCCAGCCGTAAGCCCCCGCCGAGATCAGCGGGAACGCGACGACGCGGGCCCGCAGCTCGTCGGCGACCGCGAGGCTGCGCAAGTAGGCCGACCGCAGCAGAGGGGTGCGGTCCGTGGCGCCGGACCAGACGGGCCCCACGGTGTGGATCACCCACCGGGCAGGCAGGCGACCGGCCGTGGTGGCGACCGCGTCACCGGTAGGCAGGCCGTCGCGGTGGGTCGACGCCCGCAGCTCGCGGCAGGCCTCGAGGATCTCCGGCCCCCCGGCCCGATGGATGGCGCCGTCGACACCGCCTCCCCCGAGCAGCGTGGAGTTGGCGGCATTGACGACGGCGTCGGCGCGCACTGCCGTGATGTCGCCCTGGACCACCTCGATGCGGATCATGCCTCTTGCTTACCTGATGGCGGCGAGCAGGGCCATGCGTTTAGCCTCACGCGAGACGAGACGCATCGTCTCGTCACCCAACAAAGACAGGGAGTGCCATGACCCAACAACGGACCTGGTTCGTGACCGGAGCAGGACGAGGGCTGGGGCGGGCGTTCGTCGTCGCCGCCCTCGAGGTCGGTGACAGGGTCGCGGCGACCGCACGTACGCCCGCCGTGCTCGACGACGTCGCCGCCGCGTACGGAGACCAGCTCGTCGTCCTTCCGCTCGACGTGACCGACCGGTCCGCCGTCGTCCGGACGGTCGCGGAGGCTCACGGCCGGCTCGGACGACTCGACGTCGTGGTCAACAACGCCGGATACGGGCAGATCGGCGCGATCGAGGAGCTCGCCGAGGACGAGGTGCGCCGCCAGCTCGACACGAACCTGCTCGGCGCGATCTGGGTCTCGCAGGCCGCCCTGCCCTACCTGCGTGCGCAAGGCGGCGGCCACGTCGTCCAGATCTCGACCGTCGGTGCGGTCGGGACGCTTCCGCTGTTCGGGCTCTACAACGCGAGCAAGTGGGGCCTCGAAGGGTTCAGCAGCGCGATGGCCGACGAGGTCGCACCGTTCGGCATCCACGTGACCATGGCGCAGCTGGGCGGCTTCGCGACCGACTGGGCGGGCACGAGCATGGCCTTCGCCGAGGGCGCGATCGCGGCGTACGCGCCGGTGCGCGAGGCGGTGCTCGGCATGCCGTCCTATCCCGACGCAGCCGCCGCCGACGCCGCCGCCGCCGGCGACGCTGACGACGCCGCCGCCGACGAGCCCCCCGAGGTGGCCGCGGCGGCTCTCCTCGCGCTCGTCGCCCAGCCCGCCCCGCCACGTCGCGTGATCATCGGTCGCGGTGCCCACGAGATGGTGGCGACGGCACTGGCCTGGCGCCGCGACGAGTACGCGCGTGATCCCGCGTTCACCTGGCCCGCCGCCCCCGAGACGTGGTAGCGGGCAGGTCGACCGGTGCGCGACGCGGGTGGTCCGCCCCCGTGACCCGGGACTCGGCCCACCAGGCGAGCTCCAGCAGGACGATGCCGACCCCCGCGACGACGAGCCCGGTGAGCAGCTGTCCCGGTTGGCTCAGGTCCAGGGCGAAGAAGTCACGCGAGACCGGGACGGAGAAGAGCACGACGTACGCGGCGACCATGGCGGCGAGAAGCCCGATCTTCCACGGCAGCAGCGGACGGGCGACGATCGCGAGGAGCCACAGGGCGAGGACGATCATCGTCACGAGGACGGCGGTGCCCGACTGCTCGAGCTCGGCCTCGCTGGGATGCGGTACCCGCACGAGCAGGTAGGTGGCGAAGGCGCAGAGCCCGATCACGATCCCTGACGGGACGGACACGCGCAGGACCCGCCGGACGAACCCCGGCCGTGCCCGCGCGGCGTCGGGGGCCAGGGACAGGACGAACGCGGGCACGCCGATCGTGAACCAGCCGACGATCGTCAGGTGCCGGGGGAGAAGCGGGTACGACAGCCCTGCGACGGCGACCACGGTCGCGAGCACGAGGGAGTAGCACGTCTTCGCGAGGAAGAGGGTGGCCACCCGCTCGACGTTGCCGATGACCCGACGGCCCTCGGCGACCACCGACGGAAGGGTCGCGAACGCGTCGTCGAGCAGGACGAGCTGGGCCACGCTGCGGGCGGCCGGGCTGCCCGAGCCCATCGCGACACCGATGTCCGCGTCCTTGAGCGCGAGCACGTCGTTCACGCCGTCCCCGGTCATCGCGACGGTGTGCCCCCGCCGCTGGAGCGACCCGACCATCGTGCGCTTCTGTGCGGGAGTCACCCGGCCGAAGGCCGACGTACGTTCGACGACGTCGCCGAGCGCGGGCTCGTCCGGCGGCAGGTCGCGTGCGTCGAGAGGATCCGTACGAGCGTCGAGTCCGACGGCGTGCGCGACCGCTCCCACGGAGACCGCGTTGTCACCGGAGATCACCTTGACGGCGACCCCCTGGTCCGCGAAGTACGCCATCGTCGCGCGGGCGTCGGGTCGTACCCGCTGCTCGAGCACGACGAGGGCGAGCGGTGTGACCGCACCGGGTGCGTCGGCAGCGTCGACCGCTGCTCGAGTGCTGCCGAAGAGGAGTACCCGCAGGCCCTGGGCGCCGAGCCGCTGGGCCTCGTCCCGTACGGGCGAGCCTGGTGGGAGCAGGACGTCGCTCGCGCCGAGCACCAGGTCGCGGGGACCGCCGTCGGTGTCCTCGTAAGAGGCGCCGCTCCACTTGCGCGCCGACGAGAACGGCGCGACCGCGGTCGTACGCCAGCGGGGCGCAGCGGGGAGTCCGGCGACGATCGCGGCGGCGCTGGCGTTGAGGTCGTTGTCAGCCGACGCCACCGCCGCGAGGGCCCGCTCGGTCCAGGCGGTGTCGGTGCCGTCGAGCGGTGTCACGGTCCGCAGCCGCATGCCGTTCTCCGTGAGCGTGCCGGTCTTGTCGGTGCAGACGATGTCGACGCGCGCCAACCCCTCGATCGCCGGAAGCTCCTGCACGAGGCACTGGCGGCGTCCCAGGCGGACCACCCCGACGAAGAACGCGACCGAGGTCAGGAGCACCAAGCCCTCGGGAACCATCGGCACGAGCGCGGCGACCATGCGGCGTACGGAGTCCTGCCACCCCTCGTCCGTGCGGACGAGCTGGTTCAGGATGGTGAGGACGGCGACCGGAACCATCAGGTACGTCACGATCTTGAGGATCTGGTTGATGCCGTCACGCAGGTCCGAGCGGACCAGCGTGAACCGCGACGCCTCCCGGGTGAGCTGCGCCGCGTGCGCCTGGCTGCCCACGCGGGTCGCGACCATGGCGCCTCGTCCTGCGACCACGAAGCTGCCGGACAGCAGAGGGTCGCCACGCTCCTTCGTGACCGGGTCGGACTCGCCGGTCAGGAGCGACTCGTCGACCTCGAGGTCGGACTCGTCGACGACCTCGCCGTCGACCACGACCTGATCACCGCGGCCGAGCTCGATCACGTCCCCGCGGACGACCTCCTGCTGCGCGATGTCGATCACCGTCCCGTCGCGGCGTACCCGCGGCCTGACCTGGCCGATGATGGACAGCCGGTCCAGGGTGCGCTTGGCCCGCAGCTCCTGGAAGATCCCGATCCCGCTGTTGGCGAGGATCATCAGGCCGAAGAGGCCGTCGATGACGTACCCGGTGCTCATCACGATCAGCCAGAGCACCAGGAGGATGCCGTTGATCCGGGTGACGACGTTCGCGCGGACGATCTCCTGGACGCTGCGTCCGGCGCCGGACGCCGTCTCGTTGCCCTGGCCGGCCGCGCGGCGCCGCGCCACCTCGGCGCTGGTCAGGCCGACGGCATCCGGCGTCTGCACGGCATCGGCGGCCATGCGGCGAGCCTAGGATCGCCGCGCACCGGGCGCGCGCTCAGAACAGGCGCAGGCTCGGGTCGTCGATGCCGCGCAGCGCGTCGTAGTCGACGACGCGGCACTCGATGCCACGGTCCTTGGCGAGCGTCCGGGCCTGGGGCTTGATCTCCTGGGCGGCGAACACGCCGCGCACCGGCGCCAGCAGTGGGTCCCGGTTCATCAGCTCGAGGTAGCGGGTGAGCTGCTCGACCCCGTCGATGTCACCGCGGCGCTTCACCTCGACGGCGACCGAGCGGCCGTCGGGGTCCTTGCAGAGCAGGTCGACCGGGCCGA
>Ga0233369_1000358_pt1 | contig 20590 bp, 20 predicted proteins | sample ElkDunMinimDraft_26_FD_191537 | JGI IMG/M metagenome (GOLD analysis project Ga0233369, IMG submission 191537) | Fecal eukaryotic communites from dung pellets of Tule Elk in California, USA - Elk Dung D16 | ecosystem: Host-associated > Mammals > Digestive system > Large intestine > Fecal | place... | reverse complement strand
TCAGGCGTCGCGGTGGATCTGGAAGCCCGCGAACGACTGGCTGACCGGCATCACCTCGATGCGGTTGACGTTGAGGTGCGCGGGCAGATTGGCCAGCCACCACAGTGTGTCGGCGATATCGTCAGCCGTGATCGGCTGCGCACCGGCGTAGAGCGAGTCCGACGCCGCCTGGTCGCCTCCGGTGCGCACCAGGGTGAACTCGGTTTCGGCCAGGCCCGGCTCGACCGATGTCACGCGCACGCCGGTGCCGTGCAGATCGCTGCGCAGACCCAGCGAGAACTGGGTGACGAAGGCCTTGGTGCCGCCATAGGTGTTGCCGCCGGGGTAGGGGTAGCTGCCCGCGACCGAGCTGACGTTGAGGATCGCGCCGCGGCGCTCGATCAGCACCGGCAGCAGCGCATGGGTCAGCGTGACCAGCGCGGTGATGTTGGTGTCGATCATCTGCCGCCACTGCGCAAGGTCGGCGCGCTGCGCCGGCGCGGTGCCGAGCGCGAGGCCGGCGTTGTTGACCAATGCGTCGATGGCGCGGAATTCCGTCGGGATCGCATCCAGCGCGGCGCGCATCGCGGCTTCGTCGCGGATGTCGAACGCGGCGGTGTGCAGGCGCTCGCCGCCATGCGCGTCGACCAGGGCCTGCAGACGTTCGGCGCGGCGGCCGGTCGCGACGACGCGCCAGCCGCCGGCCAGGAAGCGCGCCACCGTGGCGGCGCCGAAACCGGACGTCGCGCCGGTGACGAGGATGGTGCGGGTCATTGCGGAATCTCCGTGGGGCATGCGCGCCGGCACGCACGGCGCGATCGATTCGAAAACCCGTGCCGGCGCATGTCACGCCGGCGGGCGCGGTTCACTCGGCGGCCTGGTCCGCGCCGCAGCACTTCTTGTACTTCTTGCCGCTGCCGCAACTGCAGGGATCGTTGCGGCCGGGCACGTCGGCGCGCCTGGCCGGCGCCGGGCGCCGGTCGTGCAGACGCTGCAGGTACATGTCGTAGAGCATGTCGGGGATGTCGTAGGACAGGTCGAAACGCTCGTCGAGGGTGAGCATCTCCACCTCGGTCATTTCCGCGTCCTCGAGCTGCGAGGTATCGACGATCGCCAGGCGGGTGATCACGCCGAGGTCGTTGTCGATCGCATCGTGCTCCTGCATCCAGCTCGACCATTCCTCTTCGTGCTGCGCCGCGCCGCGCAGGAAGCCCGCCGCCCAGGCCGCGGCGAACGGGAAGTCGGCGGGGATGCCGTCGAGCGCGTCGTCATGGCCATTGGCGACCGGCGCGGCCTCGCCTTCCTCTTCCGGTGGCAGGCCCAGCAGCGGCATCAGCGCTTCGCGGTCCTGGGTTTCGGCAGGGTCGTGGCGGATCCGCTGCTCCACTTCTTCCGCGAGTCGGGCGATCAGGGCTTCGGCTTCCCGGGTCTGGCGTTCGTCGCGGCGCGCCACCGTGCCGGTGCCCCAGACCGCAGGCAGCACCGTGGACAGTTCCACCTCGACCGGCCCGACCGCCAGTGCCGACAGGAAACCGTCGAGCATCTCCAGGTTGCCGAGCCCCGTCTGGGGGTCGCTGCAGCGGTCCAGCAACTGGTCGAGGCGATCGAGCTCGGCGTCGGTCAGGGCGGTCGGGGTGGGAGCGGTCATCTGGGAGTCCTCGCCGATGGCGATACGGGGGAACGCGGCGGCCGCGCCGGACCTGTCGATCGACAGCCCGGCGCCGTCGCGCACGCGACAGGGCCGCACAGTTTAGCGCCCGCGTCCGTGCCGGCGCCGGGAGTTACCAGACGCCCGGCAAGAGCCGCCGCGTGGCCTTGGCATAGGCCGGATAGTCCACCGGGAACGCCGCCGACAATGCGGCCTCCTCGACCTCGATGCGCCGCCGCAGCGCCAGCCACAGGGGGGCGGCGACCACCAGCGGCGAGGCCCAGCTCCCGAGCGCGCACAGGAAGCCGGCCAGCGTCGTGCACAGCCCGGTGTAGGCGGGGTGGCGGACGAAGCGGTAGGGCCCGCTGCGGATCAGCCGGTGATCCGGCGCGATCGCCACGTCCACGGTGAAATGCTCGGCGAGCACGCGGATCGCCCACCAGCGCAGCAGCATGCCCAGCAGCATCAGGGTATTGCCGCCCCACAGCAGGGCCGGCTGCCACGCAGCGGGCAGCCGTCCCGGGGACCACAGCGCCACGAACACCGCGGCCCCGACGCCGCCGCCGATCACCAGCACCAGTCGCGCCAGGGTCCCCGCATCGCGGCTGCGGTCGGTCGCGCGTCGCCGCAGTCCGATCCAGAGTTCGCTCGCGCACCACAGTGCGCCAAGCGCCGCCAATACGAGCATGCCTGCCATGGATGACTCCAGAACAAAGGGAGGACAGCCTTGCAGCCTCAGTGTGAGGTCGGAGTCCGTGGCGTGGCCTCGTCGGGCGGCGCGGCGATGTCGGCGCCCGGATCGCCCGGTTCCGACCGCGTCCGGCGGCGCCCGGTCGTCGCCTTGCCGCGCGTGCGCGCCCGGCTTGCCCGGTGCTTCTGCAGCATGTCCTCGGCCAGCACCACATCCTCCGACAGGATGCCGGCGGCACGCGCGATCGCGATCCGCGCGGCTGCGCGGTTCTCGTCGGGGTTGGCCTGCAGCAGTTCGCGGATCGCCTCGCGCACCGAGGCCTGCGCGTTGTGCTTGAGCTTGAGTTCGCTGCCCTGCTGGAACAGCGCCAGCAGCACGTCGACGACGGGTTTGATCAATGCGGCTTCGATGGTCATGGCGCTCTTCTCCCTTGAGCACCCAGTGTCCGCAGCCGGATCGCGCGGATTGCGATCAGGCTGCGACGGCCGGCACGGAATCGGGCGACAGCGGTCCAGATCGGGAGGCGGGCGGGCTGCGGGGGCGCGAGGGCCGGGATTCGAGCCGGTCTGGCCGGGGAAGGCTTGAGCCCCTGTCCCCCGGGGGAGAGGGCTGGGGGGGTGAGGCCGAGCCTCGCGCCGGGTCCGGTGGAGCGCTTTTGCGGAATCCGGATGCCGCGAGAGCGCCCTCCACCCCACCATTTGCTTTGCAAATGGTCCCCTCTTTCGGTGGGGGGCGTCGGCGGTGTCCTCCGGCTCGCCTTGAGTTCTCTCCCATCAGGAAAAGGGGCTGGGGGAGGCCGAATCTCGCGCCGGGTCCGGGGACCGCTGGTGCGGAATGCGGACCCCGCGAGAGCGCCCTCACCCCACCATTTGCTTTGCAAATGGTCCCCCCCTCTCCCTGGGGAGAGGGGCCTCGGTGTCTTCCGCCTTCGGCGGAAGACGCGTTTTTACTGAGCCTTGATCGCCAGCGCTGGCAGGCCGCCGTTGCCGAGCTTCTGCTTGGCTTCCGCCAGATCGGTCGCGGTGCCGTAGGGCCCCATGCGTACGCGGTAGACGGTACGGCCAGCCGCCTGGCCCGATTCCACCCGCGCCGACAGTCCGAGCAGGGCGATCCGGGCCTTGAGCGCTTCGGCATCGCCCGACGCGCTGAACGAGCCGGCCTGCAGGATGTAGCGGGCATCGCCGTCGCCGGCGGGCGCCGGGGTGGCCGCCGCAGTGGCCGGTGTGGCCGGGGCCGGCGGTTGCGCACGCGCGGTCGCCGGGGTTTCCGGCAGTGGCTGCGGCTGCGGCGAGGTGGCTACGCCACCCGCCAGGTCGGCAGCATCCGGATGCCGCGCCTGCAGGGCCTGCTGCTGCGCTTCGGCGCGGCGCTGGCGGTCGGCCTCGGCGCGCGCGCTGGCGGCGAGCTCGGCGTCCGTCATCGGGACTTCCTGCTCGGGCAGCATCGTGTAGAAATCGTAGTCCGGCGAGGCGGACGTCTGCCCGGCGCGCGGGCGCTGGCCGGCCGGCGTGGGCAGTTCCGGCTCGTCCTCGGTCGTGCTTGCCGCCGGCCGCGCGTCGGGGTTCGGGCTCGGCCGGAAGAAGCCGTCCTGGGTATCGGGCTTGAGCAGGCGTGGGACTGCCAGCACGACACCCAGCGCCAGGACCACGCCGAGGGTCATCCACGCCCAGCCGGGCAGGCCGCCGGAGTTGCCGGTGCTGCGCCGGGCCTGTGATTTTCCGCGTCTTGCCGCCATTACATCGCCTCCGGGGCCTGCACGCCGAGCAACGTCAGGCCATTGCGCAGTACCTGCTGTACCGCGGTGGCCAGTGCCAGCCGAGCGTCACGTACGTCCGCTTCGTCGACCAGGAACTGGTGATCGTTGTAGTACGTCTGGAAGGCCTGGGCCAGTTCCAGCAGATAGGTCGCGATCAGGTGGGGTTCAAGCTGCGCGCCCGCGGCGGCGACGATCTCCGGCCAGCGTGACAGGTCGATCAGCACGTCGCGCAGTGCTGTATCGGTCATGTCGGGCAACTGCGCCAGGCCGTTCTGCAGGTCGAACGCCAGGCCCGCCTCGGCGAGCTTGCGCTGCAGGCCGCAGATGCGCGCATGCGACAGCTGCACGTAGTAGACCGGGTTGTCGAGCGACTGGCTGCGGGCCAGGTCGATGTCGAACACCAGCTGCGAATCGGGCTTGCGCGCCACCAGGAACCAGCGCGTCGCGTCGCGCCCGGCTTCCTCGATCAGGTCCCGCAGGGTGAGGTAACTGCCGGCGCGCTTGGACAGCTTCACTTCCTCGCCGCCACGCATCACCGTGACCATCTGGTGCAGCACGTATTCGGGGTAACCCTCCGGAATGCCGGCATCGAGCGCCTGCAGCCCCGCCTTCACCCGCGCCAGCGAGCCGTGGTGGTCGGCGCCCAGCTCGGTGATCGCGCGCACGTAGCCGCGCTGCCATTTGGAGAGGTGGTAGGCCACGTCCGGCACGAAGTAGGTATAGGTGCCGTCGGACTTGCGCATCACGCGGTCCTTGTCGTCACCGTAGTCGGTACTGCGCAGCCACAGCGCGCCGCCCTCCTCGTAGGTGTGGCCGTGGGCGATGAGTTCGCGCACGGTCTCCTCCACCTTGCCGTCGGCGTACAGCGACGATTCGAGGAAGTACACGTCGAAGGACACGCCGAACGCGGCGAGGTCGGTGTTCTGTTCGCGGCGCAGCCAGGCGACGGCGAACCGGCGGATCGCATCGAGGTCCTCGACATCGCCGGCGCCGGTGATCGTCTGGCCGTCGATCTGCAGCGTGGCGCCATCGAGATACGCGCGGGCCACGTCGGCGATGTACTCGCCGTTATAGGCGTCTGCAGGCCAGTCGGTATCGCCCGGGCCGATGCCCTTGGCGCGCGCCTGGGTCGAACGGGCGAGATTCTCGATCTGCACGCCGGCGTCGTTGTAGTAGAACTCGCGCTTGACCAGCCAGCCGTTGGCATCGAGCACGCGGGCGATGCAATCGCCGATCACCGCGGCGCGGCCGTGGCCGACGTGCAGCGGGCCGGTCGGGTTGGCCGAGACGTATTCCACGCCCGCGGTCCGCGAGCCGCCGCTGTCGTTGCGGCCGAAGCTGTCGCCCTGGGCGTGGACGGCGACCAGCTGGTCGCGCCAGGCCGCGGCGGCGAAGCGGAAATTCAGGAAGCCCGGCCCGGCGATTTCGATGCGTTCGATCGCATCACTGGCCGGCATGGCATCCACCAGCGCCTGCGCGATCGCGCGCGGATTCGACTTCGCGGGCCGGGCCAGCAGCATCGCGGCGTTCGTCGACGCATCGCCGTGGTTGCGGTCCTTCGGACGTTCGACGGTGAAGTCGGGCGTGGCGAGGTCGGCGGGCAGTGTGCCGGCATCGCGCAAAGTGGCGATGGCCTGCTCGACGAGCGGCTCGATCAGGGCGCGGAGCTGGGATTTCACGTGGGTGCGCGTCGGGGACAAACGGCCTCGCATTGTACGTCAGCGGGCCCGCCCCCCGGCACGGTCCGGGCGGGTATGCTGCGCGCCCCTCTCCGTGGTTGCGGGCCCTGGACGCGCTGTTTCCGGAACTGCTGTGGCTGCTGTGCGTGGCACTGATGGCCGGCGTGGTCGATGCCGCGGTGGGCGGCGGCGGGCTGGTGCAGTTGCCGGGGCTGTTCACGGCGCTGCCGCAGCAGTCCCCCGCGGCGCTGCTGGGCACCAACAAGTTCAGTGCGATGTTCGGCACGGCGACCGCCTGCTGGCGATATGCGCGCACGGTGCGCTTCCCGTGGACACCGGTGTTGCTCGCAGCCGCCACCGCCTTCGTGTTCTCGTTCCTGGGCGCCACCGCGGTCAGCCTGCTGCCGCGCGACCTGGTCCGGCCGCTGATCCTCGGCCTGCTGATCGCGATGCTCGCCTACACGCTCATCCGCAAGGATTTCGGCGCCCTGCACCGGCCGCGCACGCTGGGCCGCGCCGATCTGGCGATCGCGCTGGCGATGGGCGCGGCCATCGGCTTCTACGACGGCCTGTTCGGCCCCGGCACCGGCAGTTTCCTGATCTTCCTGTTCATCCGCTTTTTCGGTCTCGACTTCCTGCGCGCATCGGCGGCGTCGAAGGTCGTGAACCTGGCGACGAACCTCGCGGCGCTGTCGTTCTTCCTGCCGGCCGGGCACGTGCTGCTGGCATTCGCGGTGCCGATGGCCGCGGCCAATGTCCTGGGCGCGGTCATCGGCACGCGGCTTGCCCTGCGCGGGGGGACGCCGGTGATCCGCAAGCTGTTCGTGGCGCTGGTGGTGGTGCTTATCGCGAAGATGGGGTGGGACACCTTCGCCGGCGCGTGACCGGCAGGCGCCGGACGACCGGCTCAGCGGATCTCAGCGGCGAACGCCGCCCACCTCGATGAACTGCAGGAACTCGGCGCGGGTGCGCGCGTCCTCGCGGAAGCTCCCGAGCATGGTCGAGGTGATCATGCTGACCCCGCGCTTGTGCACGCCCCGGGTGGTCATGCACTCGTGCGCGCCTTCCACCACCACGCCTACGCCCAGCGGCGCCAGCGCGCGCTGGATGCAGCCGGCGATCTGCGCGGTCATCTTCTCCTGCACCTGGAAGCGCCGGGCATAGGCCTCGACCACGCGGGCGAGCTTGCTGATGCCCACCACCTTGCCGGCCGGCAGATAGCCCACGTGGACCTTGCCGATGATCGGCGCCATGTGGTGCTCGCAGTGGCTTTCGTATTCGATGTCGCGCAGCACGATCATCTCGTCGTAGCCGGCAACCTCTTCGAAGGTGCGCGCGAGATAGGCGTCGGCGTCGAGCGCGTAACCGCTGAACCATTCGGTATAGGCCTTGGCCACGCGTCGCGGGGTGTCCAGCAGGCCTTCGCGGGCCGGGTCTTCGCCCGCCCAGCGCAGCAGGGTGCGCACTGCCGATTCGGCTTCGTCTCGGCTCACGCCGTGGCGGGCGTCGTCATCGGGGGATCGGGTCATGGCGGTCGCGGCGGCAAAGGGCGCCATGTTACCGCGTGGCAGGGACGGGCTCAGTCGAGGTCGCGGCGCGACTGTCGATTCGTGCGGGGACACGGCGGGTCGTTCGAAGCGGTCGCGCGCTCCCAGGCGTCTTCGACTGCGCCACGCGCCTCCACCCAGCCCAGGCGCGAATGCCCGCGGGCCGCCTCCCAGCCATCTTCGAGCTGGGCCTCGATCTCGGCGAAGCGGCGGCCGGCATGGCGTTGACGGCAGTCGCGTCCATAACGGTAGGCGGGGGCGTAGTCGTCCCAGTGTCGTCCGGCCGAGTAGTAGGGGGCCTGGGCGAGGCCGGGCTTGAACTGGGTCTCGAGGGCTTCCTCGCCCGCAACCGCGGCATCCGCCGGAGTGTGGTGTTGCTGAACGGCGCTGGTGTGTGGGGAGTCGTTGTGCATAGGGAGATCCGGCGGCACGACAGCGCCAGGAGAGCGCGGAGGAGGGGTGCGACCACAGGCGAACCTAGGGCCGCTGTCGTTGGAGAGCGGTGAAGCCCCCCTATGCATCCACCCGTCCACCAGCCCTGATTCAGGGAGCCTGCGCACCTGGCTCGGCCAGCGCTTCGAGCACCGCACCGGCAAACCGCGCCGGGTCGAAGCGTGCGCCGACCGGATCCTCGCCGCGACGGACGACGACGAGCTCGCGTGACGGCGTCACGATCACGTACTGGCCGCGGTTGCCGAACGCCGCGAACGTGTCGGAAGGGACGCCGGGCGAGCGCTGCATCAACCACAGGGTGGCGCCGTATCCGAACTCGCCCTCGGGCTGCGGGCCCGACGGGGTCGTCGCCGCGCGGACCCAGCCTTCGGGCAACACCCGCCGACCGTCGAATACGCCATCGTTCTGCAGCAGCAGGCCGAACCGGGCGAGATCACGCGCTGTCGACCACACCTGGCTCGACAGCACGAAACCGCCGCGCCAGTCGGTCTCGGCCCGGGTGCGGGTCATGCCCAGTGGCCAGAACAGATCCGTGAACGGTCGCGACAGGGCGCGTGCCTCGTCGCCGCTGATCGCGCGCAGCGCATGCACGGCCAGCACGCTGTCATTGTTGGCGTAGCGGAACCGGCTGCCCGGCGGATGCACCAGCGGCCAGCCGGTCGCGGCCTCGGCCACGGTGACCCCGCCGAAGTACAGCGCATCGGTGCGGTTGCCGGCGGTGTCGCTGTGCAGGCCGCTGGACATGCGCAGCAGCTGGTCGACGGTGATCGCGCGTCGCGGATCGCCCGGCGCCTGCCATTCGCGCACCGCCGCCGGCGCCGCGGGGTCGAGCTCGCCTGCGGCCTGCGCCACGCCGACCAGTGCGCCGGCCAGGCTCTTGGCCACCGACCAGGTCCGCTGCGAGACGTGCGGGCCGAAGCCCTCGCGATAGCGCTCGGCAATGATGCGGCCGTCCTGGACCACGATGACGGCAGTGGTCGCGTGACCGTCGCCGTAGCGGCCACCGTCGAACGCGTCGGCGACGGCCTGCTCCAGCGCGGCGTGGTCACCGCGCGGTGCGGCGGTCGCATCGCGGTCACCCAGCGGCCAGGGCGCGTCGTCGAGCCGGGGTGCGGGCGCGTCGAAACGCGGCAGCGCATTGATCGCCTCCGCTGCCGCGCCGATCGGCAGCTGCGCGCAGCCCAGGTTCGGGCGCCAGGCGGCCATGCGCGGCGGCAGGGCGACATCGAAGGCCACCGAGACGGTCCGCGCAGCCGGATCGACCACGGCGTCGAGCGCATCCACGCCGGCCTGGTATTCGGGATAAATGCCGACCAGTTCCAGCGCCTCTGCCTGCGCGGGTGTCCGGCCGGCATTGAAATGCGCGCTGCACAGGGTCAGCGCCTTGTAGCCGGCGGCGATCGCACGTGCATGCAGGGCCTGCTCGCGCTCGACGACCGTCTGGGCGGCCACGGCCGTCGTGGCGAGCAGCAGGGGCAAGAGCAGGGCATGACGCATCGGCATTCCGGTCTCGGGGCTGAACCCGAGTGTAGAGGGACCGCTTTGCCGCACGCCGCGCGGCGGGCATGATGGACGACCCGCACACACGACGGCGCACGGACATGACCGACGCACGCGATACGCGACGCCTGAAGCGTTCGAAGACCACCGCGCTGCTCCTGATGGGCACCGCCCCCCTGCTGTTCAGCGCCTGCCAGCGCGATGCGCCGGTGCAGGTGCAGGAAGGCCTCTACACCTCGGTCGAAAGCTGCGCGCAGGCGATCGGCGATACCGCCACCTGCCGCATCGCGTTCGAGCAGGCCAAACTGCAGGCTGCCGACACCGCCCCGCAGTACAGCAGCCGCGCCGAATGCGAGGCCGAGTTCCCGGCCGAGGAATGCGTGGAACAGAAGACCTCCGCCGGCCACTCCTTCATCGGCCCGCTGATGGCAGGCTTCTTCCTGTCGCAGATGATGAACAACAATCGTGCCGGCGCGGCTGCGGCCCAGCGCAATGCGCAGGCGGCGCCCGCGTTCCGCGACAACCGCCAGGGCTGGCTGCGTCCGAGCGGCGCGCCCGGCGCGGGCCGTGCCGGCATGGCCCCGGTATCGATGACGCCCGATCGCGCGGTCACCGCCAATCGCGGCGGCTTCGGTCGCTCGGCCACCGGCCGCAGTACCGGCGGCTGAGGTGCGGCGGGTCGGGATCGTCGAGCGCGGCGACTGGCAGGCGCAGGCCGCCGAGTGCGGCTTCCGGTTCCACACCATCGATGGCGCGCGCTACTGGGACGAGCGCGCGTACTACGCGTTCACGATGGCGCAGATCGAACACGATCTCGAAGACCCCAGTGTCGAGCTGCATCGCATGGCGATGGCACTGGTCGACGAGATCGTCGCCAGCGATGCGCTGATGCAGCGGCTGGCGATCCCGGCGGAGTTCCGCGACTGGATCGCCGAAAGCTGGCGCCGACGCGAACCGCATCTCTACGGCCGGCTCGACCTGGCCTACGACGGGACCGGTCCGGCCAAGCTCTACGAACTGAACTACGACACGCCGACCTCGCTGTTCGAGGCCGCGTTCTTCCAGTGGCAGTGGCTCGAGGATCAGCGCGCCTCGGGGCGCCTGCCGCGTGAGGCCGACCAGTTCAACTCGATCCACGAGGCCCTGGTGGACCGGTTCGCCGAGCTTGCCGCGAGCCTGCCGCCGCCGCTGCTGTTTGCCGCCGTGCGCGACTCCGAAGAGGACCAGGGCACGATCGCCTACCTGCGCGACTGCGCGGCGCAGGGCGGCCTGTACGGCGAGGCGATCGCACTCGAGGACATCGGCCTGTCGGAGGACGGACGCTTCACCGATCTCGACGACGTGGTGATCGGGTCGCTGTTCAAGCTCTATCCGCTCGAGGACCTGTTCCACGACGACTTCGGCCGCGCGCTGCCCAGATCCGGCCTGCGCCTGATCGAGCCGCCGTGGAAGGCGCTGCTCAGCAACAAGGGCCTGCTGCCGCTGTTGTGGGAGCGGCATCGCGGCCATCCCAACCTGCTGGCCGCCGAATTCGACGACGGCGGCGAGCTGCCTGCCGGCTGGGTGCGCAAGCCGCTGCATTCGCGCGAAGGCGCCAACATCGAACTGCACCTGGCCGACGGCCGGCGCCTGCACAGCGACGGCCCCTACACCGGCCCCTGCATCCGCCAGGCCGCGCATCCGCTGCCGTCGTTCGACGGGCATTTCCCGATGGTCGGCAGCTGGATCGTCGGCGACACCGCCTGCGGCATCGGCATCCGCGAGGACGACTCGCCGATTACCCGCGACAGTGCGCGCTTCCTGCCGCATGCGATCGTCGAGGACGGGGCGCAGGTGGTGTTCGCGGCCTGAGCACGAGGCGCCAGGCGCACGCGGCAATGCCCGAAGCGTGCACGGCCATGCACAGCCATGCACGGCCTGGAGCGTGCGAGCGTGGCCGCGTCGGGGAACACCGCGGACCCGAGCGGCGCAGCAGGTGGAGGCTGCCTGTGCCTTCCCTCGGCACCGAGCATGTGAGCGGGGACGTCCGGATCTTGCCGCAAGAGCCGGCGCGCCCGACCAGCGCAGGACACGGCCTGGGCGCCAGCCTCCTGCATCCCTGAAGGCCGAAGCGCACCCCGCGTCCGGTACATCGCCCCCACTCCTGCGATCATGTGCGCATGACCACGCCTCTTCCGTTCTCCACGCTCGACCTGTCGCCCGCCCTGTTGCAGGGCGTCGATGCCCTCGGTTACACCGCCATGACGCCGATCCAGGCCGAGGCGCTGCCGCCGATCCTCGAAGGCCGCGACGTGATCGCCCAGGCGCCCACCGGCAGCGGCAAGACCGCCGCCTTCGGCATCGGCCTGCTGCGCAACATCGACACGGGCCTGATCGAAACCCAGGCGCTGGTGCTGTGCCCCACCCGTGAGCTGGCCGACCAGGTCGGCAAGCAGCTGCGCAAGCTCGCCACCGGCATTCCCAACCTCAAGCTCTCGGTGCTGTGTGGCGGGATACCGCTGGCGCCACAGCTGGCGTCGCTGACCCACCCGCCGCATGTGGTCGTCGGCACGCCCGGCCGCATCCAGGAGCTGGCCAAGAAGAAGGCCCTGCACCTGCGCCACGTGCGCACCCTGGTGCTCGACGAGGCGGACCGCATGCTCGACATGGGCTTCGAGGAATCGATCCGCGACATCGTCAAGCGGGTGCCACCGACGCGGCAGGGCCTGCTGTTCTCGGCGACGTTCCCGGAGGAGATCCGCAGCCTCGGCACCGCGATGCTGCGCGAGCCGGTGCAGATCGGTGTCGCCGGCGATGCGCCGGCGCCGACCATCGAACAGATCTTCCACGAGGTCGAGCCCGCCCGCCGCGCGCCGCTGCTGGCTGCATTGCTGCTGCGGCACCGGCCCGAGTCGGCCGTGGTGTTCTGCAACACACGCGCCGACGTCGACGAGGTCGCAGGCTCGCTGAACCATTACGGCTTCGATGCCCTCGCCCTGCACGGCGACATGGAGCAGCGCGACCGCGACGAAGTGCTGGTGCGCTTCTCCAACCGCAGCGGCAACGTGCTCGTCGCCAGCGATGTCGCCGCGCGCGGACTCGATGTCGAGGACCTTGCCGCGGTGGTGAATTTCGAACTGCCGCACGACGCCGACACCTACGTGCACCGCATCGGCCGCACCGGCCGCGCCGGACGCAAGGGACTGGCGCTGAATCTGGTCACGCCGCGCGAAATGCCGCGTACCGCCTTGATCGAGGCGCACTTCGGCGCGCCCGCGCGCTGGGAAAAACTGCTGCCGCTCAGCGGCCGGGCCAACGACGTGCCGGTGGCGCCGATGGTGACCCTGCGCATCGATGCCGGTCGCAGCGACAAGCTCAGGCCCGGCGACATCGTCGGTGCGCTGACCGGCGAGGCCGGCCTGCACAAGGACGCGATCGGCAAGATCGACGTCTTCGCCACGCGCAGCTATGTCGCCATCGCGCGCGGCAAGGCCCAGCAGGCGGTCTCGCATCTTCGCGAAGGCAAGATCAAGGGCCGCCGGTTCCGCGTCCAGCTGCTCAAGACCAGCTGACCTCACCCGCGCACCCTCAGGCTTTCCGGTCATGCGTCTGCTGATCATCACCTATGGCACCGAGGGCGATGCGCGCCCGCTCGCCGCGCTCGGCGGCGCGCTGATGCGTGCGGGGCACTCGGTCCATCTGCTTGGCGATGCCGACACGCTCGATACCGCCACCGCGCTCGGCGTGCCAGCGACCGGTCTGGCCGGCGACATCCGCGGCACGCTCTCGCGCATGGGCGCGATGCGGCAGATCGAACGCGCGCTGATCCGCATCGTCGAGGCGCGCACGCCCGAATGGATGCAACAGGCGATGGCGCTTGCCGAGGGCTGCGATGCGGTGATCGTGTCCGGCCTCACCGCCTTCGTCGGCCTGTCGGTCGCCGAGGCGCGGGGCGTGCCGGCAATCGGCGCGATGATGATCCCGATCAGCCCGACGGCCGCGTTCGCATCGCCGCTGGTGCCGCTGCGGGTGCCACGTGCGCTCAACCGCCTGTCCCACGGCTTCGTCAACGGCATGGTCTGGCGCACCTTCCGCGCGACCACCAACCGTGGCCGCGCGGCGATCGGGCTGCCGCCGCGCAGGACGCTGCCGATGGCCCACCCGGTGCTCTACGGCATTTCCCCGGCGCTGCTGCCCAACGTCGACGACTGGCCGGCCGACGCGGTCGCCTGCGGCCAATGGGTCCCGCCGTCGCAGGACTGGGCGCCGCCGGCGGCGCTGCAGGCGCTGCTCGACGCCGGCCCGCCCCCGGTCTACGTCGGCTTCGGCAGCATGAGCGGCTTCGATGCGGCGCGCGTGCGCGAGGCGGTGGTCACCGCGATCGGGAATCGACGCGCCCTGTTCAATCCCGGCTGGAGCGGCATCGACACCACCGGCCTGCCGCCCAATATCCACGTGATCGGCAGCGCGCCGCACGACTGGCTGCTGCCGCGCTGCGCGCTGGCGATCCATCACGGCGGCTCGGGCACCACCCATTCCGCGTGCCGGGCCGGGATCCCCTCGGTGATCCTGCCGTTCGCCGGCGACCAGCCGTTCTGGGCGCGGCGCCTGCGCGCGCTGGGTCTCGCCGACCGCGTCCTGTCGGGACGGCGGCCATCCGCGCGCGGGCTTGCCGCCGCGATCGCCTTCGCCGAGCGTGCGGAGACGCGCGCGCGTGCCGTCGCGCTCGGTGCGCGCATGCGGGGCGAGGACGGGTGCGCCGCCGCGGTCGCATGGCTCGAGCGTCGTGTCGCCGCGCACCCCGTCGCCGGTTGAAGATGCGGCCGAAGGGCTGCGGCAGCGGACGCACCGAAGGCCTGTCGTGTCGGGGCTGCCTCAGCCGGCCTCGCGGAAGCGGCGCACGTGTTCGATCAGGGCACGCAGTTTCGGCGGCTGGTTGCGCCGGTCGGGGAAGTACAGGAAGAACCCTGGAAACGGCGGCAGGAACCTGTCGAGCAGCGTGACCAGCTCGCCGCGCGCCAGATAGGGCGCGAACGTCTCCTCGATGCCGACGGTGATGCCACCGCCGGCCAGTGCGGTGCGCACCATCAGCAGCATGTCGTTGGTCGTGACCTGCGGCTGCACGGCCACGTCGAAGTCGCGGCCGTCTTCGACGAACTCCCACCGGTACGGCGCCACGCCCGGAGCCGGGCGCCATCCGATGCAGACGTGATCGACCAGATCGCGCGGATGCGCCGGCGCGGGATGCCGGGCCAGATACTCCGGCGCCGCCACCACGACCTGGCGCACATCGCCGGTCAGCGGCACCGCCACCATGTCCTGCTCGATCACCTCGCCCAGGCGCACCCCGGCATCGAAGCCCTCGGCGACGATGTCGGATTCGGCGTCGGTCACGGTGACGTCCAGCGTGACCTGCGGGTAGGCCCGGGCAAACGTGGCGACCAGCGGCCCGGACAGGAAGCGCTCGGCGATCGAGGTCACCGCGACGCGCAGCAGCCCCCGGGGAGGTCCGTCATCGAGCGCGTCGTCGAGCGCGGTGGCGATCTGCGCCAGCGGCTGCGCGATCTGCCGATGCAGGCGGGCGCCGGCTTCGGTCAGGCGCACGCTGCGCGTCGAGCGCTGCACGAGCGCCACGCCCAGACTGTCCTCCAGCCGGCGGACGCCCTGGCTCACCGCCGATCGGGTCACGCCGAGGCGGTCGGCGGCCACGCGGAAATTTTCACTTTCCGCGACGGCGAGGAAGACGCTCAGAAGCTGGAGGTCGGCGCGCATTGGTTAGAAATTCTAACCAAGGTATCCAGCAATGAGGGAGTTCTCTGGACGTCGGGCCTTTCCTAAGGTGGCTGCACCTAACCAGGAGACGCCCCATGCAGACCCTCGCCAATCGCATCGTCCTCATCACCGGCGCCAGCAGCGGCATCGGCGCTGCCACTGCCCGCACGCTTGCCGGACGCGGCGCCACCGTCGTGCTCGGCGCACGCCGCGTCGAGCGGCTCGAAGCGCTGGTCGCCGAGATCACCGCCGCCGGCGGCCGGGCCGAAGCGCACGCGCTCGATGTCGTCTCGCGCGACGCCATGCAGGCCTTCGTGAATGATGCCGCCGCCCGACACGGCCGCATCGACGCCATCGTCAACAACGCCGGCGTCATGCCGCTTTCGCCGCTGCGGGCGCGCCAGTTCGACGAATGGGACCGGATGATCGACGTCAACATCCGCGGCGTGCTGCACGGCATCGGCGCGGTGTTGCCGGTGATGGAGCGGCAGGGCTCCGGCCACGTGATCAACGTCGCCTCGATCGGCGCGCATCAGGTCTACCCCAACGCCGCCGTCTACTGCGCCACCAAATATGCGGTGTGGGCACTGTCGGAAGGCCTGCGCCAGGAGACCGACACCTTGCGCGTCACCGTGGTGAGCCCCGGGACCACGGCCTCGGAACTCGCCGACACCATCACCCACGCCGGCGCAGCCGAGGACATGCGCAACTTCCGCCGCGTCACCATCGCCCCCGAGGCGATCGCCAACGCGATCGCCTACGCGCTGGAGCAGCCCGCCGACGTCGATGTCAGCGAGCTGATCGTGCGTCCCGTCGCGAGCGCCGCCTGATGGCCGCCCGACGTGGTACGGCTTCGGCGCCGCGACCGTTGCCGCGCTGTTGCCCGCTCGCCGGCGTGGCGCTCGCGATGGGCCTGGCGCTGCCGATGGCGCCGGTGCGCGCCCAGGACGTGGCGACGGGCACGCCGACCAGTGACAGCGCCGCCGCGCAGGTCCGCGCGGCCTTCGATGCCTGGCGCGCCGGACGGGGTGGCGTGTTCGACCTGCTCGCCGACGATGTCGTCTGGACGGTGGCCGGCGACAGTCCCGTCTCCGGCACCTACCGCTCCAGGCAGATCTTCCTCGACGAGGCGGTCGCGCCGATCACCGCGCGACTGTCCACACCGATTGTTCCCGAGGTCACGCGCATCGTCGCCGACGGCAACCACGTCGTCGTCATGTGGCGCGGCAGCGCAGTGACAACCACGGGCAGTCCGTATCACAACGACTACGCGTGGTACCTGGAACTGCAGGGCGGGCGCATCGTGCGGGCCACGGCCTATCTCGACACCTGGGCACTGGCTCGCCTGCTCGAGGCCGACTGACCGCGCATGGGCCTGGCCGCGTGGCGCGCAGACCGTCGTCGCGCCCGCGGTCGACGCTCAGCGCGGCACCAGGGCGATGTTGGGATGCGCGGCGATGATGGTCAGCACGATGTCGAAGAAGGTGGGGCCGGTGCCCGCGTCGAGCGCCGCGAGTTCGCGCTCGATTCGCGCGCTGTCGTAACGCGTGGGCATTGCGAGCTTGGCCTGCAGCCAGGTGCGTGTGGCCGGGATGCCGAGCGCGGCCCGGCTGCGCTCGAACTCCGTCCATACCAGCGTCGCCCGCGCCTCGCCATCGAGCGCGCCGTAGAGGCCATGGAGCAGGTCGTCGAAGGCATCGAGGCTGTGGGCCAGGTCCCAGTCTTCATCGGCCATGAAGACCCGATTGACCTCGTCGAAGAACGAGGCGATGTCGTGGATACGACTGCCGTCGAGGGTGAGGATGTTCGGCATCGGTGGTTGCACTCGGGAAATGGCGCGCGGCGCATCATCGGGGGCGCACCGGAACGTTGCGTCAACGCTATCCGAACGCCTGTGTGCCCGCCAAGGACCTGACGCGATTGTCCGTGCGCGCGGCGGCTGAAGCGAGACGCCGTGCCCGAGGTCAGGACAGCGCTGCGGTGGGCCGGTACGACGCGGCCCACTATCCTTTCATTCGACCTTTGCGAACGCCCACCCACACTCGCCGCTCCCCTGTTCCGGAGCATCCCCATGGGCCTGTTTTCCAAGATCTCGGACCGCATCTTCGGTCGCAAACCCGCCGCCAAGCCCACCGCCACGCCGGGGGGCGCGGTCGCCAGGCCGGCCGCGGTGATCTTCACCGGCAGCAAGGACGACCCCAAGGTGTCGCCACCGTCGCGCAATCCGGCGCCGGCGCCTGCGGCGGCAGCCCCGGCCGAGCCGGTGGACGTCGAAGCGGTCCTGACCGACATGGCCGCCAAGAAGGGCGGCCCGAGCGACTGGCGGCATTCCATCGTCGACCTGCTCAAGTTGCTCGATCTCGATTCCAGCCTCGAGGCCCGCAAGGAGCTGGCCACGGAACTCGGCGTCAATGCCGGTGCAGCCGGCAGCGCCGAGCAGAACATCGCCCTGCACCGGGCGGTCATGCGCAAGCTCGCCGAGAACGGCGGCAAGGTGCCCGACTCGCTGAAGGACTGAACGCCAGCGCCGCTGCCCGGCCCCGGGCCGCCGGCACGCGGCGGCCGGGGCCGCGAACACGCCGGTGCAACCGACGTGCTCGCGTATTGCCGATACGTCACACCTCGGGCGAAGGTCGATCCTCGCGACAGGCGCTTCCGGTCGTGTCCGGCATGGCCGGGGGCGCGTTACGATGCCGCTCCCACGCCGCAGCCGTAGATCCCCGATGAAGGTCCGCATCTCCGGCGAATCGCTGGCCGCATGAGCAAGGCATCGCGTCACGCGGGGGGCCAGGCCACGACCCGGATCGACCGTCTGCAGCCGTGGATCGCCGCGTTGGCGAGCGCATTGCTGCACCTGTGGTTCGCCTACCTGCTGCTGACGTCGCAGCCAATCGTGATGAGCACGCCGCAGGGCGCGTCCGCCGGCAGTCGCATGGTCGTCGACTTCGTCGGCATCACCCCGCCACAACCCGTGCAAGGGCCGGTTGTCAGCCCTGCGCCCGCAACCCCGCCTGCGCGATCGGCGCCAGCGGCCTCGCGCGTGCGGACCACGCGCGTCGAGCAGGCCGAAGCCCCGGTGCCGCCGGAAGCGCCGGATCCCGCCGACGCCCTCACCGAGGTCCGCGCGCCGCAGCCCGCACAGCAGCCCAGCGACGTGCCGCCCGTGCCCGTGCAGTCTCCGGCCGAAGCCGGCCAGGGCGCTGCGCAGACGGCGGCCAGTCCTCCGTCGCAGCAGCGCCGCCAGCATGTGTGGGGGCAGCCGCCCGGCATGCTTCCGGAAGAAACGGCGGCAGTGAACTCGGGGCTCTCGCGCAGTCCCAGCGTCGGCCGCGGCCGTGGCCGCGATGCGTCCTCCGACCAGCCCAGCCTGGAGGTCGGGGGCTATCAGGTGATCTACGACACCACCAGCGAGACCCGCCTGCGCGAATGGCGCGACCAGGGCGTCAGCGAACTGTTCATCCCCTTGCCGGGCACGCGCCGGCTCATGGTGTGCCCGCTGGAGACGGCGCTGCGCCGCGAATCCAGCGACTGCCGGATGGTCGACCCGGAGGATCCGCAGATGCGCGGTATCGGCGATGCGCGCGAGGTGATCGGTTTCCATCGCGTCTACCGGCAGGGCGAAGTGGTCTGGCGCGGACCGGGGCCCTACCGCTGAGGGCAGCGCGCCCCGCACGGCAGACCGCGCACTACGCGAGCCTCTCCGGTGGGCGTCACGGCCGGCTACCGCACGGCCGGCCCGGGCGGAGAGCGGGTCCGCCGATGTCGCATCCTGCGCCGTCGGGCGGGTAGGGTCGCCCGCATCCCCGTCGCCTGGGGGCGCACGGGCTAGGGTCGCCCCGAGTGTTGCGCCGCGCGCGGCTTGGTTAACGTCGGCCCAGACTTCCTGCCCCCTGGATCCCGTCATGGTGATCGTCGCCGATACCGCGCGTCTGTCCGCCCTTCCGCAGCAGTCCGCGCCGCCACCGCCGCCGGTCACGACGGATTACCGCGCCGGCGTCCACGATCTCAGCGACAGCATCCGCGGCACCGCGCCCGACAGTCGCGACCAGCTGTTCGCGATGATGGCCAACGGCGCCTACGCGCCCGAGAGCCCGCAATACGCGCAGGCGCTCGCCGACGCAGGCTGGACCGCCCTCGAGCCGCACGCCGATGGCGTGAGCCTGACGGACCAGCACGGCAACCGGATCCCGATCGATCCCGGCCTGCTGAGCGACGACCGCTCCGGCTTCCATGCCGAGATCTACCAGCACCAGGACGGCGGGTACGTGGTCGCCTATCGCGGCTCGGAGCTCGGCAGCAAGCCCAGCCAGCTGATGGACTGGGTGAACAACGGCCAGCAGGGGCTGGGCATGGATGCCTCCCAGTACAGCAGCGCCATCGAGCTCGCCAAGCGCGCCGAGCACGTTCTGGGCGATGGCAATGTCGCCCTGACCGGCCACTCGCTCGGGGGCGGTCTCGCCTCGGCGGCCTCGTTGGCCACGGGCGCCTCGGCCGTCACCTTCAACAGCTCGGGCCTGAGCAACAACACGCTCGAAAGCCTGGGCTTCAATCCCAATGCGGCGCGCGAAAGCGTGGCCGAGAGCGGCCAGGTGCGTCGCTACGCGGTCAATGGCGATCCGCTCACCGGCGCGCAGGAAGACGTCCCGGCGCTGCCGATCGTCGGCTCGCCGCCCACTGCGGTCGGCCACGCGCTGCGCATCGATCCCCCTGCCGGCACCAGCTTCGGCGGCCTGCACGGCGGCGGCGGTCCGGATGCGGTCTATGTCGAAGCCTTCGACCATGCCAGCCCCACCGATCCCGCGCTCGGCCCGAGCATCGGCGACACCGTCGGCGCGGGTGTGAACCGCGGCATCGACACCGCCGGCGACGCCCTCGCCACCGGCATGGAGTCGCTCGGTGATCTGATGCGCAACGGCCCTGGCGCGACTCCGCGGAGCTGGGTGGTGGGCAGCCTGCTCAACGGCGCCAGCAGCGTGGTCGACGCTGGCACCGACGCGATCGGAGACGTGGTTGGTGCGACCGCGGCGTTCGGCACCGACACCCTGGTGGCGGGCGTGACCGCCGTCGGCGACCTGCAGTTCAACGCGCTCGCGTCGGGCATCCGCGAGGTGGTCGATCTGGGCGGGGACCTGGCGGGCACGGCCTCCGAACTGGGAACCGGGTTCGGTGAGTTCACCGCCGGCGTGGCAGAAGGCAGGGGCATCGCGGCCAGCTACGGCCTGCTCGGCGATGTGGCCGACGCCACCGTCGGCACCGTCGGCGACGTGCTCGACGGCGCGGTCAGCCTGGTCGGCGAGACCGCGCAGAACACCGCGAATGCGACCGGTGGCTTCGTGCGCGACCTCGGCCGGATCACCGGGCTGCAGACGCCGGCCAATGCGGTCGCCGGCTTCGTCGAGGGCACCGGCGACGTGGTCGGCAACGTGGCCGACGGCATCGGCAGCGCGGTCGACATCGCGACCGACAAGCTCGGCGATGGTGTCGAAGCGGTGGCCGACCTGGCCGGCAACGTGGCCCAGGGCGTCAACGACTTCACCGCCGACGTCGCCCAGGGCGTTGCCAACGGCGCGCGCGATCTCGGCCGCG
>Ga0233369_1000350_pt1 | contig 20839 bp, 20 predicted proteins | sample ElkDunMinimDraft_26_FD_191537 | JGI IMG/M metagenome (GOLD analysis project Ga0233369, IMG submission 191537) | Fecal eukaryotic communites from dung pellets of Tule Elk in California, USA - Elk Dung D16 | ecosystem: Host-associated > Mammals > Digestive system > Large intestine > Fecal | place... | reverse complement strand
CTGGCCGGCGAGACGACGATCGAGGAAGTGCTGCGCGTGACGGAAGACGCGTGAGTGTGTACACCAATCGGGGGGAATGCCATGGAGTCGGTGATGCGATATGCAGCTTTTTGCGGACTGGTCGCGGCGATGCTCGTGGGCTGTGGCGACCGTGGCGCGCCACAGGAACGCAAGGCGGGCGAGGATCCTGCAGCCGTCGACAGCCGACCGGATGTCGCAGCTTCAAACCCAGTTCACGCCCGGGGTGAAGCGCCGACGCAGCCAACGGCACCGGAAGGCACCGTGGTTGTCAGGCATTTGCCGTCCACCGACCTGCTCGCTGTCCCCGGGGATTCAAGCGGACGCAGCCCGGGGACTGCTTCCGAGCGCGCCATGCCGTTTGCGCCACCTGCTGATGCGTCATCGGCGCCCGCAATCGCCGAATCGCGGTTCCTGCGCAATGGCAGGCTGCGCGCGGACGCGATGGGGGTTTTCCACGACGGGCCGGGGTGGTCGAAGCTCGCGCGGGATTTCGAGAATGACGGCCTGAGCGATCCGGACGCGCGGGATCTGCACCTGCTGTTCGGCGATTGGCTGGCCACAACGCTCGGCCGCCATGACCTGGAGTTCGCCGACTTCGGCTGCGGCCGCAGCCTGTGCCTGGCGACGATTCCGCTGTCCGGGCCAGACGCGCTGGCTGCCTACCAGGGCTGGAGCAGGCAGGAACGTAAGACGTCGCCGATGCCGCTTCCGGTTTTCGTGGAATCGGCGTTCACCTGGCCGGACGGACGTCGAGAAATGCGGTTGATGTTCTCGACCGATCCCCACAGCGCGGCGATCGGCACGCCGTAAGAGACCGGTCCATGCCCCTCTACCGCTACAAGGCCCTCAACACGCGCGGCGAGACGCTCGACGGCACCATGGATGCCACCAGCGAGGCCGAGGTGGCCTTGCGGCTGCAGGAGCAGGGGCATCTGCCGATCGAAGCGCGGCCGGCCAGCGAAGCGCGCGCCGTCGAGGACTGGAGGGCGCTGTTCAAGCCGAAGCCGTTCTCGGGCCAGCGGCTGGTGCAGTTCACCCAGCAGCTGGCGACGCTGCTCAATGCCGGGCAGCCGCTGGACCGCGCGTTGACGATCCTGCTGGACCTGCCCGAGGAACCCGAAGCCAAGCGCACGATCACCGAGCTGCGCGACGCCGTGCGCGGGGGCGTGTCGCTGTCGACCGCGCTGGAGCGCCAGCACGGCACGTTCTCGCGGCTGTACGTGAACATGGTCCGCGCCGGCGAGGCCGGGGGGAGTCTCGAGGACACCTTGCAGCGCCTCGCCGATTACCTCGAAAGCGCGCGCCTGCTGCGCGGGCGCGTCGTCAACGCGCTGATCTATCCGGCGATCCTGATCGTCATGGTCGGCGCGTCGCTGATGTTCCTGCTCGGCTACGTGGTGCCGCAGTTCGCGGCGATGTACGACAGCCTCGATGCGGAGCTGCCTGGCTTCACGATGGTGGTACTGGGCGTGGGCGAGTTCGTCCGCGACTGGTGGATCGCGCTGGTCATCGTGCCGGTACTTGCGGTCTATGCCTTCACGCTGAAACTGCGCGATGCGCGCTTCCGGCTGCGCTTCGATGCCTGGCTGCTGCAGCGGCGGATCTTCGGACCGCTGGTCGCGCGTATCGAGACCGCGCGGCTCGCGCGCACCCTTGGCACCCTGCTTCGCAACGGCGTACCGCTGATCGCGGCGCTGGGTATCGGCCGCAAGGTGCTGGGCAATCTCGCGCTGTCGGCGGATGTCGAAGCGGCGGAGGCGGAGGTCAAGAACGGCGTGGGCCTGTCGGCCGCGCTCGGCCGCAGCAAGCGGTTTCCGCGGCTGGCGATCCAGATGATCCAGGTCGGCGAGGAATCCGGCGCGCTCGATGCGATGCTGCTGCGCACCGCCGACACCTTCGACCAGCAGACCGGCACCTCGCTCGATCGCATGCTCGCCGCCCTGGTGCCGGCGATCACCATGCTGCTCGCGCTGGTGGTGATGGTGGTGATCCTCGCGGTGCTGGTGCCGATCTACGACCTGACCAGTGTCATCGGCTGAGCGGGCATCGGGTCTGGACGGGGAAGGCGGCATGTGGAAACCGGCAATGAAGTGTCTCGGCGCGGGCCTGCTCTTGCTGGCGCTGGCCGCCTGCCAGCCCCCGGTCACGGACGGCGCTGCCGACGACGTGGACGCCCAACCGCAGCCGGCGGCGGCAGACAGTCATCCGGCGGGCTCGCGCGTGGCGCGGAGCGAGGCCGCGCTCTGGCGGGTGAGCCGTTACGAGCAGCTGCAGCACGCCGCCCAGGAGGCAGGTGCTCCGTTCGGCGTCCTCCTGCTGGGTGCGTCGGGCACCGAGGTCTGCGTTCTCGACACGATCTCCCTGGAGAAGCTCCATGGCGCGTACCGCGACGATCCCGGCTTGACGCTTTCGCTCGCGGAGCTGCGCGCGTTCCAGGCGCGCTTCTGCCCGGCGGAGAAGCCGCTCGACCGGCGCGAGGCCGAGCGCGTGGAGATGCAGCGTCGGATCGAGGCCGGTGATGCGGACGCGCTGCTGATCTCCGCGCTGCTGGAAGCGGATGAACAGATGGACCATGAAGATCGCCACGCGCTGCGCCTGGCCGCCGAGAGGACAAGCGCGGAAACGCGCAGTCCCGCGGTCTTCGAAGCGCTTCAGATCCTGCTGCTCGAGGCCACTTTTTTCGATCCCGCCAAGGTGATCGACAGACCACTCGGGATGGACGACGAAGCCCTGCGCGATGCCTGGGGCCATGCAGTACTTCTCGCCAGGTGCGAGCGTTTCGGCGGCTGCGGCCCCGGCTCGCTGATGGTCTACCGGATGTGCATGCCGCAGCATTGCCGTCGGGGTCTCGACGTCAGGGGCTATGTCCGCGACCAACTGTCCCGGGACGGTTACGAGGAAGCGCAGCGCCGCGCGCGCCAGTTGCTGGCGAAGGCCTGAGCGGCCCAGGTCCGTTTGCGCCCGGCATACAATCCGGGCATTCCCCCGAAAGAGGCCGTCCCCATGCAGACCCTGCTCCGCTCGCGTTCTCCCGGCAGCCCGCGCATGGCGCAAGGCGGTTTCAGCCTGATCGAGATCATCCTCGTCGTCGTGTTGATCGGCGGCATCGTCGCGTTTGCGGCGACCCGCATCCTCGGCGGCGGCGACCGCGCCCGCGTCAACCTGGCCAAGGCGCAGGTGCAGACGCTGGCCGAGAAGGTGCACCAGTACGAGATGGACACCGGGGCACTGCCCGATTCGCTCGGTGACCTGGTCATCCAGCCGGGCGGCGCCAGCGGATGGCTGGGACCCTATGCCAAGGACGCCGAGTTGCGCGATCCGTGGAATACGCCCTACGAGTACAGCGTGCCGGGCAACAACCAGCCCTTCGAGATCGTCAGCTTCGCCGCCGACCGCAAGCCGGGCGGCGACAGCGTGAACGCCGACATCCGATACGAGTAGTCAGGGCCTGGAAAACCTCGGCGGCGGCGCGGAAGTGCGGCGCTGTTGATGCTAGATTCCGGAGCTGTCCCGCTCCGGAAGATCGCCGCGCCAGATGTCGCACCGCATCGCCAGGATCCGCGGTTTTTCGCTGCTGGAAGTGCTCCTCGTGGTCGGCCTGGTCGCCGTCACCGGTGTGCTGGCTGCGGCGGCGATGAGTGGCGGGTTCGATCGTGTCGCCCTGCAGTCCACGAGCAAGACCATTGCCGCGCAACTGCGCTACACCCGTGCGCACGCGATCGCCACCGGCGAACCGCAACGGTTCGTCCTCAATCCACAGGCACGCAGCTGGCAGGCGCCCAATGGCCGGCACGGCAGCATTCCCGAATCGCTCGAGGTCGAGTTCACCGGCGCGCGCGAACTCCAGGCCAGCGCCGACGAAGGCGTGATCGTGTTCTTCGCCGATGGCGCAGCCACCGGGGGGCGCGTGCGCGTGCTGCTGCGCGATGCGGCCTGGCAGGTCGATGTCGCCTGGTTGACGGGCGAGGTCAGGCTTTCGCGCGGGAACGCCAACGAATGAGCATGCGTGGGCAGCGCGGTTACACGCTGATCGAGGTCATCGTCGCGTTCGCCGTACTCGGCATTGCGTTGATGCTGCTGCTGGGCACGCTGTCGAACGGGACGCGCCAGGTGCGCTGGGCGGCCGATTCCGGTCGCGCGGCGCTGCATGCGCGCTCCTTGCTCGACGGGGTCGGCATCGAGGTGCCGATCGTGCCCGGCCGCAGCACCGGCGAGTTCGAGGACGGGCGCTACCGCTGGTCCCTGGCGATCACGCCCTTCGTCGATGCGGAGCTGCCCGCCCAGGTGCCGGATCCTTCGGGCCGGCAACTCTTCGAACTGGTGCTGGATGTCCACTGGGGAGAAGGCAGTCCGCGCGAGCGCCTGCAGGTGCATACGCTGCGCCTGCATGAACCCGGCGCTTTGGCGGTGCTGGCGCCATGAGGCAGGCCCGCGGTTTCACCCTCATCGAGGTGCTGCTGGCCACGGTGCTGCTTGCCGCCGGCCTCGCGTTGGCCCTGACCACCCTGCGTGCGGCGACGGCCACGGTCGACCGTGGCGAAGCGTTGTCGCAGCGCAGCGAGCGCATGCGCGCGGTCGCCGGCTTCCTGCGCCGGCGCATCGCATCCGCGCAGCAGATTGCGTTCCAGACCGATGAGAGCACCGGCGAGATCGCACAGTTCATCGGCGAGCCGCAGCGCCTGCGTTGGGTCGCGGATCTGCCGGATTATCTCGGTCAGGGCGGCCCACACCTGCACGACATCGCGGTCGACGATTCCGGCCGGGCGCAGAGGCTGACGGTGGCGTTCGGCATGGTCATGACCGGCCGCACGATCGAACCGGAGGATCCGCGTCCGCCCGAAACCCTGGTGGATGACCTGACCAGCCTGCGTCTGCGCTACCGCGGTTTCGACGAAACCGGCGCGCTGGGGGCGTGGAACGAGCGCTGGGGGCCGTCGGCGTTGCCGCTGCAGGTGGAAGTCTCGATCGAGACCGAGCGCGACGGTGCGTGGCCGGTGCTCGTGGTGACCCTGCCGCAGGGCACCGGCCAGCCGGGCGCGGAACTGCAGCCATGACTGCGCGGCGGCATGTCCAGCGGGGCGCGGCGTTGCTGCTGGTGCTGTGGCTGATCACGCTGCTGGCGGCGCTGGTGGGCGCATTCGCGCTGACCGCCCGTATCGAACAGCAGCAGGGCCGCGTGCTCAGTCGCGGGCTCGCCGCCGACCAGGCCGCACGCGCCGGCCTGGAGTACGCACTGACGCGCCTGGCGGCGGACGATCCGGCGCTGCAGTGGCAGCCCGACGGGCGCCCCTACACCTGGCGCTTCCACGACGTGGATGTGGAGCTGTGGATCGTCGACGAAACCGGCAAGGTCGATCTCAATGGCGCCGATGCCAGCCTGATCGCCGCGCTGCTGCAGGTGACCGGCGCCGAGCCGGATGTCGCCCTTCAGGTGGCCGGCGCAGTCGTCGACTGGCGGGACGGCGACGATCTGGTGCAGGTCACCGGCGGCGCCGAGGCGGCGGACTATCGCAGTGCCGGCCGGCCCTACGGAGCCAAGAATGCCCCCTTCGAAAGCGTGGCCGAGGTCGAGCAGGTGCTCGGCATGACGCCCGCCCTGTTCGAGGCGATCGCCCCCTACCTGACGATCCACAGCCGCCTGCCGACGCCGGACCCGCAGTTCGCGGCCGCGCCGGTGCTGCAGGCGATGGGGGTGGACGCCGATCCGATCCTGGCGGGCCGCGCGGCGGTCGGCGCACAGCTCGTGGGCGCGCTGCTGGGGGGCGGTAGCGGCACGTATAGTATCGAGAGCCAGGCGCGGCTCCCGGAGGGGCGGACCGCGCGGCTGCGGGCCGTGGTCAGGAGCGGCAGCGGTGCCATACCCGGCACGGCCTACAGCGTGCTGCGTTGGGAGGAAGGAGCGTCGCCACGATGATGTCCGCTACACCCGCAACCCCAGGCGAATCCGCGCCCGACCGGCGTGCCTGGCGTGTCGACGGCCGCACGTTGGCGCGGCTGCGTGGTTTCCGGTCGTGGTGGGGGGCGTCGCTCGCGGCGTGGCTGCCGGTGCGCGTGCGCGAACTCTTCGGGTTGGCCAGCCGTCGCCTGTTGCTGGTCGGTCGGGGCGCGGACGTGGCCCTGCAGCTGCAGGACAGCGAAGGCGTGCGGGAGCTCGCAAGCCTGCCGCGCGCCGCGCTCGACACCGGGGCGGCCGATCCGCTGGCGGCTCTGCTCGCCCCGCGCACGGTCGAACTGCCGCGCTGGCTGCTGCTGCCGGCCGCGGTTGGCCTGCGGCGTCGCATGACCCTGCCAGAGGCGGCGGCCGACCGGCTCCATGACGTGCTGGGCTTCGAGATCGACCGGCAGACCCCGTTCGCCGCAGCCGACGTGCGTTACGACCATCGCCTGCTCGGACGACGCGGCGATGGCCAGATCGACGTGGAACTCGTGGTGGTGCCGCGCGCCGCGATCGATGCCCAGCTCGTCGCGCTCGGGCCGGTCGCGCCGACGCTCGCCGGCATCGACCTCGCCAGTGATACGGGGCCGCTGGGCGTCAATCTGATCGACGATGCGCGCAGGCGCCGGCGCGGCGATCCCCAGGCCCGCGTGCAATGGCTGATCGCCGGCATCGCCGTGCTGTTGACCGCGTTCGGCCTGTGGCAGATGCGCGAGAACCGCGCCGCAGCGGCCGATGCCCTGGAAGCGCGCGTCGCGTCGGAAGCCGTGCGCGCCCGCGCCGCCTCTGCGCAGCGCCAGCAGCTCACCGAACTGCGCGAGGGCATGGCCTTCCTGCAGGCGCAGCGCGCCGCGCGGCCGATGACGGTCGCGGTGCTCGACGAACTCGCGCGCAGGCTGCCCGACAGCACGTCGCTGGAGAAGGCCGCGATCGAGGGCGACCGGGTGCTGCTGATCGGCCTGAGCACCGAGGCCTCGGCCCTGGTTGGGCAGCTGTCGGGATCGGCGCTGTGGCGCGCGCCCGCATTGGCGGGGGCCCTGCAGAACGACCCGCGCACGCGCTCGGATCGCTTCACCCTCACCGCCGAACTCGTGGCACCGCCCGCCGCGCCGGCAGGCCCGACACTGGAACCCGTGCGTGCGGACGATGACCGGTAGGCCCGTGTCGGCCCGCGACCGCTGGCTGGCGCTGGGGCTGCTGCTCGGTGTCCTGGCCCTCGCGTATCTGTTGCTGATCCACCCCTGGTGGACACGGCCGATGCGCGAGATCCAGTCCAGGATCGACACGCTGCAGGAACGCGAGCTGCGCATCCGGCGTGAACTCGAACAGGCGCCGCAGGTGCGCGCCGAACTCGAGCGCTTGCGCGCGGCCATGGACGAGGCCCCCGGCTTCATGCCGCAGCCGGGCGTGGAACTGGCGACTGCCGCGCTGGTGCAGCGCCTGGAGCAGGCCGTGCTCGAAGCCAGCCCGGGCAACCGCAGCTGCGCGATCAGCAATCGCTCGCCGATCGCCGGTCAGCGCACCGACCAATACCCGCGCGCGACCGTGCAGGTGCGCCTGCGCTGCGGCAATCCGGAGCTCGCCGCCGTGTTGTATTCGCTCGAGACCGGTACGCCGCGGCTGTTCGTCGACAACCTCAACATCCTCAGTCAGCGCCACACGTTGACCGCCGGGGCGAGCAGCGGCGGGGTGGACGTCAGTTTTGATCTGTCCGGCTACCTGCTGCCGTCGCCGGCCGCCACGCCCGGCAGCAGCGCGGCGGCGCCTGCACAGCCACCCGCCAACGGAGGCGCCGATGCGGATTGATGCCAGCAATGCGCGCACCGTGCTGCTTGCCGCGGTCGGCGGCTGGGCGCTGGTGTTCGCGGCGCTGTCGCTGGCCGGGCTCGGCAGCCGCATCGGCACGCTCGAAGGCGACGGCAGCACGCTCGCGGCGCCGGTTGCCGCGGTGGCGCCCATGCCGCCAGCACCGCCGCTTTCGGAATTCGGAGAGTTCGCGTCGCGGCCGTTGTTCTCCGGCGATCGCCGGCCGCACCCGTTCTTCATCGATCCCCAGGACGAAGGCGAGGGCGAGGGGGTCGGCTTCGATTACGTGCTGACCAGCGTGCTGCGCACGCCCGATTTCGCGATGGCGATCCTGCAGCCGGGCGACGGCGGCGATCCGGTGCGTCTGAAGATCGGCGACGCGCCTCCGGCCGCGTCCACATGGCAGCTCGAGACGGTCGATGCCCGCAGCGTGGTCTTCACCACGCCCGAGGGGCCACGCACGCTCGAGTTGCGCGTGTTCGACGGCATTGGGGGCGAGCCGCCGACCCCGATGGCGCCGACAGCGCCGCCGGTCGGGCGCACGCCCCAGGCCGCGGCGCGCCACGTGCCCGCGCAGGACGAGACGAACGCGGCCGTGCAGCGCGCCGCCGACGCGGCGCGGTCACGGCAGCCGGTCGCGCCCCAGCCGCGGCCCCAGGGCAGCCAGGCAGCCCCGCAGGTCGACGCCGGCGGCGCCGCAAGCTCCGAGAGCGCGCCGGCCGCGGGCCCTTCCGAAGCGCAGGTCGAGGCGATCCGTCGCCGCATCGAGGAGCGGCGCGCGCGCTTGCGCCAGCAACAGCAGTCCAACCCCGTCCAGACTCCGTAGACCCGTCGATGAAGCCTTCCATGACGCCAGCCCTCCATCTCCGTGCCATCGCCATCGGCACCGGCATCGCGCTGCTTGCGGGCTGCACGAGCGCGCCGACCGCGACGATGCGTCGCGATGCCGACATGCGCCAGGGCGTGGAGGCCGGCGCAGCTGCCGACACTTCATCGACGACCGGCGCGCGCACCCAGCCGCTGCTGGCCGACGAGGAACGTCCGCAGCCGCAGATCCGCCGTGGCAGTGGCACGGTGATCAACCAGCGGGCCGCCTCCGCGGCCGCGCCGTCGCTTGGCGCGACCAGCGGGCAGGCCTCGTTCAATTTCGAGGGCGAGTCGGTGCACGCGGTCGCCAAGGCGATCCTCGGCGACATGCTCGGGCAGAACTACGTCATCGCGCCGGAAGTGCAGGGCACGGTGACGCTCGCCACGCCGCAGCCGGTCAGTCCGGCCCAGGCGCTGAGCCTGCTGGAGATGGTGCTGGGCTGGAACAACGCCCGGATGATCTACAGCGACGGCCGCTACAACATCGTCGCCGCCGACACCGCGCTCGCCACCGGCACCGTGGCCCCGCGGACCGGCGGTACCGGCGCGGCGCGTGGTTTCGAGGTGCGCACCGTGCCGCTGCGTTACATCTCGGCGACCGAGATGGAGAAGGTGCTCGAGCCGTATGCGCGGCCGAACGCGATCGTGTCGGCCGACAACGCCCGCAACGTCATCACGATTTCCGGCAGCCGCTCCGAGCTTGAGAACTACCTGCGCACGATCGAGATCTTCGATGTCGACTGGCTGTCGGGCATGTCGGTGGGCGTGTTCCCGCTGCAGTCGGGCAAGGCCAGCCAGGTGGTCGCGGACCTGGAGAAGGTGTTCGGCCAGGACAGCGAATCGCCGGTCTCGGGCATGTTCCGCTTCATGCCGCTGGAAGGCGCGAACGCGGTACTGGTGATCACGCCGCAGGCCGATTACCTGGGCGAGATCCAGCAGTGGCTGGAGCGCATCGACAACGCCGGCCAGGAGGCGCGCCTGTTCTCGCTGGAGCTGAAGTACGTGAAGGCGCGCGAACTCGCGCACCGCCTGGCGGAGGTGTTCGGCGGTGGCCCGGGCAGTGGCGGGGGTGGCCAGGGGGGCGCTTCGATGATGCCGGGCCTGACCGGCAACACGATGCGCAGCGGCGGGCTCAACACCCAGTACGGCAACCAGTCCGGACTCGACAGCGGCGGCGGACTGGGCAGCAACAACCGCGGCGGGATGGCGGGCGGCGGTCGTGGCGGCCGTGGCGGTCTCGGCAGCGGCAGCGGTGGTGGCGGTGGTGGCGGCGAGATGCAGCTCAACGAGGTCGAAGAAGGCCCGGGTACCGTCACGCTCGAGGTCGAGGGCGACCGCGTCGGCGTTTCGGCCGTCGACGAAACCAACACCCTGCTGGTGCGCGCGACGCCCGCGGCCTGGCGTTCGATCCGTGATGTCGTCGAACGGCTGGACGTGATGCCGGCCCAGGTCCACATCGAGGCGCAGGTGGTCGAGGTGCTGCTCAGCGGCGAGCTCGAATACGGCGTCAACTGGTACATCGAGCAGGGCATGACCGACAACGGCCTCGGCCCGTTCCTGCCGCCGGCCGCCGGGGGGCCGAGCCGCTGGAGCACGCTGGGCGCGAGCATCGGCGGCGTGCGCGGCCCGGGCGCAGCCTGGACGCTGGTCAAGAACGACGCCGCGGCGGTGATCCGTGCGCTCGACCAGGTGACCGACGTGCAGATCCTGCAGTCGCCTTCGGTGTTCGTGCGCAACAACGCGATCGCCGAGTTCAACGTCGGCGCGAACATCCCGGTCGCCAGCACCAGCGTCAATCCGATCCTCGGCGACAGCCAGCTGACGCAGGTGCAGTACATCGAGACCGGCATCATCCTCAAGGTGCGCCCGCGCGTGACCCGCGACGGCATGGTCTTCCTCGACATCGTCCAGGAAGTCAGCTCGCCGCAGCCGCAGAACACGGCCGACAGCCAGGGCAACGTGCGCATCGACACGCGCCGGCTGAAGACGGAAGCGGCGGTACAGGCGGGCGATACGGTGATGCTGGCCGGCCTGATCCGCGACGAGGTGGGACGCACGTCCGGGGGGCTGCCGGGGCTGAGCCGGATCCCGGTGTTCGGCGGCCTGTTCGGGACGCAGAACTCGCGTACCGAGCGCACCGAAGTCGTCGTGCTGCTGACCCCGACCATCGTGCGCAATCCGCTCGAGGCGCGTCAGCTGACCGACGAATACGGCCGTCGCTTCCGCGCCCTGCAGCCGCTGCAGCGCGTGCAGGACTGAGGGTCCTGCCGGTGCACGGAGGCGCGGCGCATGGCTGAGCTGCCGGTGATCCTGCTGCCGGTCGGGCACGACGACGACGCACTCGATGCGTGCCTCGCCGCGCTCGATGCCGGAACGCCGGCGGGCACCCGGATCTGGCTCGCCGACGATGCGCGCATCGGCCCGCGCGGCGCGCAGATCGTGCAGCGCTGGCTCGCCAGCACGCCGCTGCAGGCCGACTACACCTGCCGCCAGCGCTCGATCGGAGAGGTCGCGCATCTCGACGACGTGCTCCGCGCCTGCGGCGATGCGGACGTCATCGTGCTTGCGCCCGACGCGATGCCCGCGCCGGGTTGGGCGAACGCGCTCGCCCGCTGTTTCGCCGGTGACGCATCCATTGCCACGGCCACGCCCTGGTGCAACGCCGGCGAAGCCGCTGCCTGGCCGCGCATCGGCGAGATCAATCCGGTGCAGGACGATCCCGCCCGTCTGGCGCGCGCCTGCCAGGCGCTGCCGCCGCTGTATCCCGAACTGCCGGCCGCCGTCGGCCATGCGGTGCTGCTGCGCGGCAATGCGCGGCGCAAGGCCGGCGGGCTGGATGCATCGAGTTACCGCTCCTGGTATGCGGCGTTGATCGACCTGTCGCTGCGCATGGCGGGCCTGGGCTGGCGCAATGCGCTGTGCGAGACGGCGTTCGTCGCGCGTGGCGGCGAGGGCGGCCCGGCCGACGGCGACATGGACGCGCTGGCCGTGCGCTGGCCGTCCTGGCATTCGCGGCTGGCGACCTTCCTGATGCAGGACCCGCTGCACGCGACCCGGATCGCCCTGCAGCGCGGATTCGATGCCCTCGAACACGCGCCGGCCCAGCAGCAGTTGTTCCAGGACGAGACGGCGGACCCGGCTTGCCCGCCGACGCCGCTTTCCGCCGCGGAAGCGGGAGAGGGCGGCGGCGAGGATGAGGGATCCAAGCCGGCCGACGCCACGGCCAGCCCGGACTCCGCGTCGCTGCCGGCCGCATGAGCGAACCCCGGGTAGCGGGCGCCTGGGCCGGCGATGGAACCACACCCGGAACCCACGATGCCCCGGTGTGGCGGACAATGGCCCTCCCGCCGCAGCCCCGCCGACGAAGTGACCGCAGCCCCTGCCTCGCCCGACATCGTGGCCGTCGTCGTCACCCACCAGAGCGCCAGCACGCTCGACGCCTGTCTGGCGCGGCTGCGCGCGGCTGAAGGCGTGGCGCAGATCCGCGTCGTCGACAACGCCTCCAGCGACTCGACGCTCGCCATCGTGCAGCGCCATGCCTCGCTGGACCCGCGCCTGCGCTTCATCGGAAATCCCGACAATCCCGGCTTCGCGGTGGCCTGCAACCAGGGCGCACGCGATGCCGATGCGGCGTGGATCGCCTTCGTCAATCCCGATTGCCTGGTCGATGCGGACACGCTGATGCGCCTGCGCGGCCACGCCGCCGCGCTCGATGCGCCGTGCCTGCTCGGGACCGAGCTGGTGGGCGAGGACGGCGTACGCGATCCCGCCGCGCGACGCCGCGATCCCGACTTCGCGGCGATGCTGCGCGCGTCTGCCGCGCGCGTCCTGGCAGTGCCGCGCGACCCCGCGCAGGCCCTGCAGCGCGTACAGGCGGTGTCCGGCGCGTTGATGCTGCTGCCGCGCACGCTGTTCGACCGTGTCGGTGGATTCGACACCAGCTACCGCCTGCATGCCGAGGACCTGGACCTGTGCCGGCGCGTACGCGAAGCCGGCGCGGTGGTGGCGGTCGCCAACGACATCGCGGTCCTGCACGTGCGCGGGGTGTCCAGCCGCGCACGCCCGGTATTCGTCGAATGGCACAAGCACCGCGGCCTGTGGCGCTATTTCCGGCGTTTCGAGGCGGACCGTCGGGCCTGGCCCGTGCGCGTCGCCGTGTGGGCGATGATCTGGACACGCTTTCCGCTCGCGGTGCTGCGCCGCGCATCCCAGGCAGGGGTCTGAACAATGGCTACGGTCGCCTCGCTGCTCGATACCGATCTGTACAAGTTCACGATGATGCAGGCCGTGCTGCACCAGCATCCCGGCGCGGTCGTGCAGTACCGCTTCAAATGCCGGACGCCCGGTATCGATCTGGCCCGTTACATCGACGAGATCGATGCCGGGATCGATGCGCTGTGCGCGCTACGGTTCACTGCGGACGAGCTGGCCTACGTCCGCGCGCTGCGGTTCATCAAGCCGGACTTCGCCGACTTTCTCGGCCTGTTCTATCTCGACCGCAAGTACATCGTGTTGCGTCCTTCCCGCGATGTTCCGGGCGAGATCGAGCTCGAGATCACCGGGCCGTGGCTGCACACGATCCTGTTCGAAGTGCCGCTGCTGGCGATCATCAACGAGGTCTGGTTCCGCAACACCACGCAGCCCGATTTCGCCGAAGGCGTGCGGCGCCTGCAGGCGAAGGCCGCGCTGCTGCGCGACGTTCCGGGCTACGAGGAGTGCCGGATCGCCGACTACGGCACGCGTCGCCGCTATTCGCTGCATTGGCATGGGCACATGCTGCCGCTGCTGCGCGATGCACTGGGCGAGCAGTTCGTCGGCACCAGCAACGTCCACTTCGCGCGCCTCTACGGGATGACGCCGCACGGCACGATGGCGCACGAATACCTGCAGGCCTTCCAGGCGCTGGGCCCGCGGCTGCGTGATTCGCAGGTCGTGGCGCTGGAGTCGTGGGCGCACGAATATCGCGGGGACCTGGGCATCGCGCTGTCGGATGTCGTCGGCCTGGACGCGTTCCTGCGCGATTTCGACATGTACTTCTGCAAGCTCTTCGACGGCGTGCGCCACGACTCGGGCGATCCCTTCGTCTGGGGCGACCGCATGCTCGAGCACTTCGCGCACAACCGCGTCGATCCGGCGAGCAAGATCCTGGTCTTCAGCGACGGCCTCGACATCGACAAGGTGAAGCGTCTGCACGCGTACTTCCGTGGACGCTGCAAGCTGGCCTTCGGTGTCGGCACGCATCTGACCAACGACCTGGGTCCGACGCCGTTGAACATCGTGATCAAGATGGTCCGCTGCAACGGCCAGCCGGTGGCCAAGCTCAGCGATTCGCCGGGCAAGAGCATGTGCGACGACCCCGCCTATCTTGCGTACCTGCGGCAGGTGTTCGGACTGCCGGCCGACGCGGTCGACTGATCGCGGCGCGAAACGCGCGCGGGCAGGTCGAAGGCATGTCGGGCGCGCGGTCGCGATGGGTCGCGCAGCGGTGCGCCATCGTCAGGGCCCGCTGCACCTTCCCTATCGCGTTGTCCAGGCCGCCCGACGCGTATTTTCCCAGTTGGACCGGAGTCGGTGCGGTTCAACGCACCCGGTTGATCGCGTCCCGCAACGTGCGAGCCTCGTGCGCGGCTGCCTCGGCGTAGTCGTCGCCGTTGGACGCGTAGAGGATCGCGCGCGAGGAGCTGACCATCAGGCCGGTGCCGTCCGTGGTCTTCGCATTCTTCACTACGGCCTCGACATCGCCGCCCTGCGCGCCGACACCCGGCACCAGGAACGGCATGTCACCGACAATGGCGCGCACTTCGCGCAGCTGCCCGGGCCAGGTCGCGCCGACGACGAGCGACACGTTGCCGTGGCCGTTCCATTCACGCGCGATGGTCTCGGCGACGTGCTGGTAGAGCGGGCGCGTGCTGCCGGCATGGGCGACCGGCAGATCCTGCAGGTCGGCCGCGCCCGGATTCGACGTGCGGCACAGGACCACCACGCCCTTGTCGCTGCGCTCCAGGAACGGCTGCACCGAGTCGCGCCCCAGGTAGGGATTCACCGTCACCGCATCGGCGCCGAAACGCTCGAAGGCTTCGGTGACGTAGCGCTGCGCGGTGCTGCCGATGTCGCCGCGCTTGGCGTCGAGGATCACCGGTACGCCGGGATGCGCGGCATGCAGATGGGCGATCAGTCGTTGCAGCGCATCCTCGGCGCCGAGCGCGGCGAAGTGCGCGATCTGCGGCTTGAACGCGCAGGCGTATTCGGCGGTCGCATCGGCGATGTCGCGGCAGAACGCGAAGACCGCATCGGGATCGTTCGCGAAACGCGCGGGAAACTTTGCCGGTTCGGGATCCAGGCCGACGCAGACGAGCGTGTCGGCGGACTGCCAGCGCGCGCGCAGCGCCTGCATGAAGGTGTGCGTCATGTTGCGGGCCTCAGGTGACGATGATCGGTGCGCCGCGGGTGACGACGACGGTGTGTTCGAACTGCGCGCCATAGCCCCTGCGGCAGGCCAGCGACCAGCCGTCGTCCAGATCTTCGGTGCGCGTGACATGGGTGGCCAGGAACGGCTCGACGGTGATCACCATGCCGTCGTGCAGGCGACGGGTATCGCGCCGATCGAAGTAGCCGGGAATCGATCCGGGCGATTCGTGCAGCGCACGACCGACGCCATGGCTCTGCAGGTTGCGGATGATGCGGAAACCACGGCGCGCGGCGACGGTCTCGATGGTGCGGCCGATGCCGCTGATCAGTTCGCCCGCGCGCAGCTGGGCAATGGCTGCGTCGCGCGCTTCGCGCGTCGCATCGAGCAGGCGCTGCTGCGCTGCGCTCGCGGTGCCGACAACGAAGCTCGCGCCGGTGTCGGCGAAAAAACCGTCGAGTTCGGCCGAGACATCGATATTGACCAGATCGCCATCGCGCAGCGGCGTCGCGTCCGGAATGCCGTGCGCGACGACGCGGTTGACGCTGATGCAGGTCGCGGCCGGGAAGCCGTAGGTCAGCACCGGGGCGGATTGCGCGCCGGCGTCACGCAGCATGCCGGCGCCAATGGCGTCGAGCTCCCGTGGCGTGGTGCCGGGCAGTGCCTGGTCGCGCATCGTCGACAGGATGCGCGCCACGAGTGCACCGGCGCGCTTGAGGCCTTCGAGTTCTTCCAGGGTCTGGATGGTCATGTGTGGCTCCCGGTTGTCCGCGCTGCCCTCACCCCAACCCCTCTCCCAGAGGGAGAGGGGCTCGACCCTCTCCGGAGGAGAGGGAGAAGGGCTCGACACTCTCCGGAGGCTTACTTCAGCGCCTTGAACCGCAGACGCTTCGGACCGGCGTCGTCGCCCATGCGGCGGCGCTTGTCTTCTTCGTACTCGCGGTAGTTGCCGGGGAAGAACTCGACGTGGCTGTCGCCCTCGAACGCGAGGATGTGCGTGGCGATGCGGTCGAGGAACCAGCGGTCATGCGAGATCACGAAGGTGTTGCCGGGGAACTCCAGCAGCGCGTCCTCGAGTGCACGCAGGGTCTCGATGTCGAGATCGTTCGACGGTTCGTCGAGCAGCAGCACGTTGCCGCCCTGCAGCAGGGTCTTGGCCATGTGCAGGCGACCGCGCTCACCACCCGACAGCGAACCGACCAGCTTCTGCTGGTCCTGGCCCTTGAAGTTGAAGCGGCCGATGTAGGCGCGCGACTGGATCTCGGTGCCGTTGATGTTGAGGATGTCGAGGCCTCCGGAGATTTCCTGGAAGACGTTGTGGTTGCCCTCGAGCGCATCGCGGCTCTGGTCGACGTACGACAGCTGCACGGTCGGGCCGACCACGATCTCGCCCGAATCCGGCTTCTCCTGCCCGGTGATCATCTTGAACAACGTGGATTTACCCGCGCCGTTGGGACCGATGATGCCGACGATGGCGCCCGGCGGGACGATCATCGACAGGTTGTCGATCAGCAGGCGGTCGCCGAACTTCTTGGAGACGTTCTTGAACTCCATCACCGCGTTGCCCAGGCGCTCGCCCGGCGGGATGAACAGTTCGTTGGTCTCGTTGCGCTTCTGGTAATCCACCGACTGCAATTCTTCCAGGCGGGCCAGGCGTGCCTTGCCCTTGGTGCGGCCGCCCTTGGCGTTCTGGCGCGACCATTCCAGCTCCTTCTGGATTGCCTTCTGGCGCGACTTTTCCTGGTTGTCTTCCTGCTTCAGCCGCTCGTCCTTCTGCGTCAGCCACTCGGTGTAGTTGCCCTTCCACGGAATGCCGCGGCCACGGTCGAGTTCGAGGATCCACTCGGCGGCGTTGTCGAGGAAGTAGCGGTCATGGGTGACCGCGACCACGGTGCCGGTGTAGCGGGCGAGGAACTGCTCCAGCCATTCCACCGATTCGGCGTCGAGATGGTTGGTCGGTTCGTCGAGCAGCAGCATGTCCGGCTTCTGCAGCAGCAGGCGGCACAGCGCCACGCGGCGCTTCTCGCCACCCGACAGCTTGCCCACGATCGCGTCCCACGGCGGCAGGCGCAGCGCGTCGGCAGCGACTTCCAGCTGGTTCTCCAGCGTGTGTGCGTCGCCGGCGGCGAGGATGGCCTCCAGCCGCTCCTGTTCCTTGGCGAGTGCGTCGAAATCGGCGCCTTCCTCGGCGTAGGCGTCGTAGATCTTGTCGAGTGCGGCCTGGGCCTGGAGCACTTCACCCACGCCCTCCTCGACCGCTTCGCGCACGGTCATCTCGGGATCGAGCTGCGGCTCCTGCGCCAGGTAGCCGACCTTGATGCCCGGCTGCGGGCGGGCCTCGCCTTCGAAATCGGTATCGACGCCGGCCATGATGCGCAGCACCGTCGACTTGCCCGAGCCGTTCAGGCCGAGCAGGCCGATCTTCGCGCCGGGGAAGAACGACAGCGAGATGTCCTTGATGATCTGCCGCTTCGGCGGGACCACCTTGGACACGCGGTTCATGGTGTAGATGTATTGCGACATGGAGGCTCCGGTTGCGCCGACCCGCGCCGGGGCCCGGTCGGGCGGCGTCGGGTCTCGAGGGGAATGGGGCGATTATAGCGGGTCGGAGGCGGCCGGGCCGGCGCCGCCGGTGGCCGGGCGCTACAATGGCGGGCCCGCCGACCCCCTCTCCGGAGCCCTCGATGTTCCAGCGCGACGCCCGCCTCGAAAGCTTTGATCCCGACCTCGCCAAGGCCATCGCCGACGAGACCCGCCGCCAGGAGGATCATGTCGAGCTGATCGCGTCGGAGAACTACTGCAGCGCGCTGGTGATGGAAGCGCAGGGCAGCCAGCTGACCAACAAGTACGCCGAGGGCTATCCGGGCAAGCGCTACTACGGTGGCTGCGAATACGTCGACATTGCCGAGCAGCTGGCGATCGACCGCCTCAAGCAGCTGTTCGATGCCGACTACGCCAACGTGCAGCCGCATTCGGGTTCGCAGGCCAACCAGGCGGTCTATTTCGCGCTGCTGCAGCCCGGCGACACCATCCTGGGCATGTCGCTGGCGCATGGCGGCCACCTGACCCACGGCGCCAAGGTCAATGCATCCGGCAAGCTGTTCAACGCGGTGCAGTACGGCGTGAACGATGCCGGCCTGATCGATTACGACGAGGTCGAGCGTCTGGCCGTCGAACACAAGCCGAAGATGGTCGTCGCAGGGTTCTCGGCGTATTCGCAGGTCATCGATTGGGCGCGCTTCCGCAGCATCGCCGACAAGGTGGGTGCGTATCTGTTCGTCGACATGGCGCACGTCGCCGGCCTGGTCGCGGCCGGCGTGTATCCCAACCCCGCGCCGCATGCGCACGTCGTCACCTCGACCACGCACAAGACCCTGCGTGGCCCGCGCGGCGGCGTCATCGTCGCCAGCAGGCAGGGCGCCGGCGAGCAGTTCGACGAAATCGCCAAGAAGCTGCAGTCGATCGTGTTCCCCGGCATCCAGGGCGGCCCGCTGATGCACGTGATCGCGGCCAAGGCGGTCGCGTTCAAGGAAGCGCTGGCGCCGGAGTTCAAGGCCTACCAGCAGCAGGTGGTGAAGAACGCCCAGGCGATGGCGAAGGTCATCATCGAGCGCGGCTACAAGATCGTCTCCGGCGGCACCGAGAACCACCTGATGCTGGTCGACATGATCGGCAAGGACGTGAGCGGCAAGGACGCGGAAGAAGCGCTCGGCCGCGCCCACATCACCGTCAACAAGAACTCCGTGCCCAACGATCCGCGCAAGCCCTTCGTGACCTCGGGCCTGCGCCTGGGCACGCCGGCGGTGACCACGCGCGGTTACACCGAGGCCGATTGCGCCGAACTCGCCCACTGGATCTGCGACGTGCTCGACGCGCCGGCCGACGAGAGCGTCATCGCCGCGGTGCGCGACAAGGTCGCCGCGCAGTGCGCGAAGTACCCGGTCTACGGCTGAGCGCCACGGCGCGCGACCGGCTGACGGACTGACGCATGCATTGCCCCTTCTGCCAGAGCACCGACACGCGCGTGATCGACTCGCGCGTGTCCGAGGACGGCGCGACGATCCGTCGCCGGCGCGAATGCGAGGCCTGCGGGGAGCGTTTCAGCACGCTGGAGACGATCGAGCTCAAGCTGCCGACGATCATCAAGGGCGACGGCCGGCGTGAGCCGTTCGATGCGCGCAAGCTGCGCCTGAGCATGGACCGCGCGCTGCACAAGCGCCCGGTTTCCGAGGAGCAGATCGAAGCGACGGTGCGCGCGGTCGTCCACCAGCTGCGCATGACCGCCGAGCGCGAGGTCTCCTCCCGGCGGGTCGGCGAATTCGTGATCGCCGAGCTGCGCAAGCTCGACCATGTCGGTTTCGTGCGCTTCGCCTCCGTCTACCGCGCCTTCGAGGACGTGGCCGATTTCCGCGAGGAGCTCGACCGGCTCGAGCGCGAGCTGCCGGGTGACGGACAGTTGCCGCTGCTCGAAGGTGCCGCCGCCGCCCCTGCCAAGGGACCGCGCAAGCGCTGAACGCTCCGCCCGTTGGGGCGTGCCACGCGCGCGGTGCATATCTGTCGCATCGGGCCGGGACGGCTTCCCGGTCCGGCAGTCCCCCGGCCTGACCCGCCATGGGCGAGGCATGTCCGGCGTGCATTTCGCCGGCACGCGCGCCCGCGATCCCGGATCGGCCCCTTCCGGGCAGGATGCGAACCGGCGGCCCCATCGATTCGAGGATTGCGCATGACCGACTTCACCGCCGACGACCACCGTTTCATGGCCCGCGCGCTGCACCTGGCCGAGCGGGGGGCCTGGACCACTCGTCCCAACCCCATGGTCGGCTGCGTGCTGGTCGCCGCGGGCGAGCCTGTCGGCGAAGGCTTCCACGTGCACAAGGGCGGCCCCCACGCCGAGGTGGTCGCATTGCAGGCGGCCGGCGAACGTGCGCGCGGCGCGACCGCTTACGTGACGCTGGAGCCCTGCGCGCATACCGGCAGCACCGGGCCGTGCGCGGACGCGCTGATCGCGGCGGGCGTCTCGCGCGTGGTCGCGGCGATGCGCGATCCGTTTCCGCAGGTCGACGGGGCTGGGTTCGACCGGCTGCGGGCGGCCGGCGTCGAGGTGGCGTCCGGCCTGATGGAGCCGCAGGCGCGCGCGCTCAACCGTGGCTTTCTCTCGCGCATCGAGCGCGGACGGCCCTGGCTGCGGGTCAAGCTCGGCTGCAGCCTCGATGGCCGCACCGCGATGGCCAATGGCGATTCGAAATGGATCACCGGCGCGGCCTCGCGCCGGGACGTGATGCGCTGGCGCGCCCGCGCCGGGGCGCTGCTGACCGGCAGCGGCACGGTCCTGGCCGACGACCCCCGGCTCACCGTGCGTCTGGAGCCGGAAGCGCCGTTCGCACCGCCGCTGCGCGTCGTGCTGGACGCGGGCCTGGCGACGATCGCGCGCGGCAATGTGCGCGATGGGGCCGCACCGACGCTCTATATGCACGCCCGCGATGCCAAGCCGCCGCAGGGCTTCGCGGCGCCTCGCCTCGCCGTCGCGCGCGGGGCCGACGGCCAGCTCGATCTGCAGGCGGTCCTCGCAGCGCTGGCCGAGGGTGGCATCAACGAGGTCCAGGTCGAGGCGGGCGCGACGCTGTCGGGCGCGTTCCTGCGCGCCGGACTCGTCGACGAACTCCTGCTCTACATCGCCCCGGTATTGCTGGGCGAACGCGGCCGGCCGATGTTCGACGGCCTCGGCATCGAATCGATGGCGCAGCGGCTGCATCTGGAGACGGTCGACACGCGCCGGATCGGTGACGACTTCAGGGTCCTGCTCC
>Ga0233369_1000347_pt1 | contig 21022 bp, 14 predicted proteins | sample ElkDunMinimDraft_26_FD_191537 | JGI IMG/M metagenome (GOLD analysis project Ga0233369, IMG submission 191537) | Fecal eukaryotic communites from dung pellets of Tule Elk in California, USA - Elk Dung D16 | ecosystem: Host-associated > Mammals > Digestive system > Large intestine > Fecal | place... | reverse complement strand
TCGATCAGGTCACCGGTCGCGGTATCCATGTCGACGGTCGACGAGGGCGCGACCACCATGAACTTCACGCCGTGGTGGCGCGCGGCGATCGCCAGCTGGTAGGTGCCGATCTTGTTCGCGGTATCGCCGTTGGCGCAGATGCGATCAGCGCCGACGATGATCCACTGCACCAGGCCGCTCTTCATCAGATGCGACGCCGCGGAATCGGCGATCAATGTCGCGTCGATGCCGTCCTGCTGCAGCTCCCATACCGTCAGCCGCGCGCCCTGCAGCCACGGCCGCGTCTCGCCGGCGAACACCTTGCCGATGCGGCCCTGCGCCATTCCGGCGCGGATCACGCCCAGCGCGGTGCCGAAACCCGCCGTCGCCAGCGATCCGGTATTGCAATGGGTCAGCACGCCGCTGCCGGGTGCGATCAGCTCGGCGCCGAGCGCGCCCATGCGACGATTGGCGGCGAGGTCTTCCTCGGCAATCGCCTGCGCTTCACGCTCGAGCACTTCCCGCCAGTCGGCGCCAGCGGTCGCAAGTACGCGGCGCATGCGCGCCAGTGCCCAGGCAAGATTGACGGCCGTCGGACGCGCCGCATTGAGTCGTTGCAGTGCGGGCTCCAGCTTGGCCTGCGCCGCAGCGCCGTCCTCGGCTTCCACATCGCGTGCGCCGAGTACCGCGCCCCACGCGGCGGCAATACCGATCGCCGGCGCGCCACGCACGGTCAGCGCATGGATTGCCTGGGCCACGTCGTCGCTGGTCCTGCAGCTGACGTGCTCGACCACGAACGGCAGCTTGCGCTGGTCCAGCAGTTCCAGCGTGTCGCCGGTCCACAGGATCGGGCGGATATGGTCGTAGCGATCGAAATCGAGCAGGGATGTATTCATGGCGCAATTGTAAATCGGGGATGCCGGATTGCCGGGTGCGGCTCGAACTTCGATTGCACTGGCGTTCTCCGCCGCTTCCGGCGCGATTCACGGGACGATGCCGGCATGAATCGTGCGGAAGCCGCGTTGCGCTACGCCCGCGCGAAATCGAAGGCGATCACATCCGCGATGCTTCCGGTGCCGAGCATCGCCATCATCAGGCGATCGACACCCAGCGCCACGCCGGCGCAGTCGGGGAAGCCGGCATCGAGTGCGCCGAGCAGGGCCTCGTCGATCGGCGGCAGCGGCGCGCCACGCGAGGCGCGGACCGCATGATCGCGCTCGAATCGCAGGCGCTGTTCGAAGCCATCGGCCAGCTCGTGGTAGCCGTTGGCCAGCTCCAGTGCGCCCAGGTACAACTCGAAGCGTTCGGCCACCTGCACGCCGTCGCGTTCTGTGACGCGTGCCAGCATGCACTGCGAGGCCGGATAGTCGTGCACCACGAGAATGCGGTCGGCTGGATTGGCGGGCTGGATGCGGTGGGTCATCAGCAGGTCCAGCCAGTCGTCGCGGGTAAGTCCCTGCGGATCAATCCGGATGTCCCCCAGGGCTGCCTGCAGTTCCGCCTCGGGCGCCGTCATCGGATCAAGGCCGAGCTGGTCGAGATAGAGCGCGCGGAAGCTCGTCTGCACGACATGCGCACGCCCATCCACCAGCGCGAGCGCGGTCTGCACCAGCGTGACGGTCTCGTCGGCGAGTGCCCGCTGATCCCAGCCGACGCGGTACCACTCGAGCATGGTGAACTCGGGGTTGTGGCGGCCGCCGGCCTCGCCATCGCGAAACACGCGGCCGAGCTCGTAACAGTCGCCGAAACCGGCGGCCAGCAGGCGCTTGAGCGGAAACTCCGGCGAGGTCCGCAGCCAGCGCGTCCGCGGACCGGCCGAGACATGGCCGCCGAACTCGGTGCGGAAGCTCGCGACGTTGGGATCGGTATTGCCCGCCTGCGACAGCATCGGGGTTTCGACCTCGATCACGCCACGGGCAGCGAAGAATGCACGCAGCGCTTCATTGAGGCGCGCGCGCAGCCGCAGGGTCTCGAAGCTCGCCGAGGGCAGTCGTGGATCTCTCACGCCTGCGTCCCGAGGAAAGCGAGCAGCGCGGCCTCGTCCCAGATCTCGATCCCGAGCTCCTGGGCTTTGGTGAGCTTGGACCCCGCGGCCTCCCCGGCGACCACCAGCGAGGTTTTCCTGGAGACGCTGCCCGCCAGCTTCGCGCCCAGTGCTTCCAGACGCTCGCCGGCCTCGTCGCGGGTCATCGCCGCCAGGGTGCCGGTCAACACGACGGTCTTGCCCGCCAGCGGGCCGGCCGCCTTCGACGCCCGCACCGGCGCGGCATCGAGCAGACGCCTCATCGCGGCGTCCTCTGCCCGCAGCGCGGCGAGCGCGTCGGCATTGGCGAGATACGCGGAGAGATTGTCCGCGCCCGCGCTCGAAAGCCCGGCGCCCGTCCAGCCACTGGCGTTCGCGCGGAGCAGTGCATCGAGAGTGCCGTAGGTGTCGGCGAGGCGCTCGGCACTCTTTCCGCCGAGCTTGTCGACCGGCAGCGAGGCAAGCAGGTGCGCAAGGCCAAGCCGCTCGCGCAACTCGGCGGCAGGCGCCGTTTCATCAGTGAACGTGATGCCGGCGGCGAGCAGTGCGTCGACGACCGCGATGTTGCCCGGCTGCTCGAAGAACGTCGCGATCGAACGCGCCACCTCGCCGCCGATGTCCGGCAGCGCCTGGAGCAGCGTGGCCGGCGTCGAGCGCACGAACTCGAGCGAGCCCAGCCAGTGCGCCAGCGACTTGGCCGTGGTCTCGCCCAGGTGCGGAATGCCAAGGGCGAACAGGAAGCGCGGCAGCGTCGTGGTGCGGCTGGCGTCGATACCGGCCACGAGGTTCTCGGCCCACCGCGTCGCCAGTTTGCCCTCAGTACCGAGCGCGAGGTGCTGGCGCAGGAAGCCGGCCTCCTTCCACACCGGCGCCTCCTCCGCGAGCACCGCCTCGCCTTCGGCATCGAGCACCAGCGCGCCCCTGCTGTCACGTACCGCCTGCGCGAAATCGGCAGCCGTCGCGGCATCGAGCGCGGTTTTCATGCGCACCAGATCCTCGACCGTGAGCACATAGAGATCGGCCGGGGAATGAACGAAACCGAACTCCACCAGGGCTTCGGCCTGCCTGTCGCCGAGGCCTTCGATGTCCATGGCGCGGCGCGAGGCGAAATGACACACGGCCTCCTTGCGCTGCGCCGAACAGGTAAGCCCGCCCGTACAACGCCAGGCTGCGGCGCCCTCCTCGCGCACCAGCTCCGAGCCGCAGACCGGGCACGTGGCCGGCATCGACCATTCGACCGTCCCCGCCGGCCGCCGCTCCTCGATCACGCGCACGATCTCGGGAATCACGTCGCCTGCGCGGCGCACGATCACGGTGTCGCCTTCGCGGGCGTCAAGACGGCGGATCTGGTCCTCGTTGTGCAGGGTCGCATTGGTGACCGTGACCCCGGCGACCTGCACCGGCTCCAGTCGCGCAACGGGGGTGATCGCGCCGGTACGGCCCACCTGCACCTCGATCGCGCGCAGCACGGTGGACTGTTCCTGCGCCGGGAACTTGTGCGCCAACGCCCAGCGCGGTGCCCGCGAGACGAAACCCATCGTCGCCTGCTGATCGAAGTCGTCGAGTTTGTAGACCACGCCATCGATGTCGTAGGGCAAGCTGTCGCGCACCTTGCCGATGCGGCGGAAGTACGCGATCAATCCGTCGAAACCGGTCGCGGTATCCACCTCCGGCGCCACCGGAAAGCCGAACTGTCGCAGCAGTGCCAGCGTCGCCGAATGCGTCTCGGGCAGCTCCAGCCCGCGCACCTCGCCAACCGCGTAGGCGAAGAACGCGAGCGGACGCCGGCGCGTCACCGCCGGATCGAGCTGGCGCAGCGAGCCGGCGGCGCCGTTGCGCGGATTCGCCAGCAGCTTCTCGTTGTGTTCGAGCGCCCTCGCATTCCAGGCCTCGAAGGCCTTGCGCGGCATGTAGATCTCACCGCGCACCTCGAGCACCGCGGGCGGCGGGCTGCCGGCGGTGCGCAGCTTCAACGGCACCGCGCGCACCTGGCGCAGGTTGGCGGTGACGTTCTCGCCGGTGGCGCCGTCGCCGCGCGTCGCACCCTGCACGAAGATCCCGTTCTCGTAGCGCAGGCTGATCGCCAGGCCATCGAGTTTCGGCTCCACCGAAAACACCGGTGCGGAGATTCCGAGTTTCTGTTCGATACGGCGCTCGAAATCGGCGACCTCGGCGTAGCGCGTGCGGTCGTCGGCGTCCTCGCCTACGCCGGGCGTCTCGAAGGCATTGGCCAGCGACAGCATCGGGATCGCATGCCGCACTTCCGGGAAGCCGCCATCGGGTCTGGCGCCGACCGTGCGCGTCGGCGAATCGTCACTGGCCAGCTCCGGATGAGCGGTCTCCAGGGCCTCGAGTTCGCGCAGCAGCGCGTCGTATTCGGCGTCGGGGATCGACGGGTCGTCGAGCACGTAGTACCGGTGATTGGCGTCTTCGATGCGCGCGCGCAACTCGGCGACGCGGTCGGCGGGGGATGGAGTCGGCATGCGGGAATTGTAGGCCCGCCGCGTTCGCAAAGCGGCGGACATGGAGTGAAACCGCTCGCGCGAGATGTCTCCATGACCGTGCCCCGGGCACGCGGGAGTGCCCGGATCAGGGCTGCATGGCGCTACGCCGAGTCGCCGCGCTCACGGCAGGTCGGTTCTCGACCGGGCACGTGCCTCGAGCGATCGCGCGTTGCGTCCTAGAGCCCTTCGCCCGCTCCAAGCGGAGCCGCGGTCACGGCCGCGCGGTAGGCCTGCAATCTGGCTTCGAGCGTCCCTGCGTGCAGTTCGAACAGGTGGTTGTCGAAGTCGTGAAAGTAGAGGGACTCGCCCTCGCCTTCGATCCGCGGCCTCGATGGCCCGAACTCGACACCCAGCGCTTCGAGCCGGACGCGATAGCCCGGCAGTTCGGCGGCCGTGACCGCGAAGGCGACATGGCGGTAGGAACGCGCCGGCAGCGGCTCGCCCTGCATCGTCGCGATCCAGATGCCACCGAGCAGGAAGAACTTCTCGGGCGAAAGCGAACGGCTGTCGGCACCACTGGCGTAGACCTCCTGCGCGCCGAGCCCTTCGACGAACAGCCGCGTCGTCCGGTCGAGATCGCGGACGACGAAGGTCAGGTGGCTGAGGCCGGAGACCGCCACCCTGCCGGCCCTACCAGCGCGGGCTGCGGGTCACCGGCGGGGCTTCGTGCTCGCGATCCCAGGTGCGCAGTTCTTCCCGCAGGCCGCCGATACGCTGGCGACCCAGGGCATTGCGCTGCTCGTCGAGCAGTACGCCATCGAGCAGTTCGGCCATGCGCTCGGCGGTCGGCAGCATCGCATCCCAGGCGTCCAGTGCACGGGTTGGCGCCGGCAGCGTCAGGAAGAACGCGATCGCCGGCGTCTCCAGCGACTGGATCTCCGCCATGTCGAAGCTGCCGGGGCTGCGGATGTTGGCGACGCTGAAGATCGGGCCGCGCTCGGGATGACCGTCCACCAGGCGGTGGAACACGTTCATGTGGCCGTAGGTCAGCCCGGTCTTCTCCGCAGCGACCACGATGTCCGGACCGCGCAGCACGCTGCCGGCGCGCGCCGCGATGTAGAGGGTGATGATCTTGTCGAAGTCGTCGGTATTGCGCTTGCCCAGCTCGCTGTTGGGAGAAACGCTGCCGACGGTTTCGTCGAGCAGGTCCATCTCCGCCTGCACGGCCTCGGTATCGCCCGCGGCGCGCGGCACGCCCGCGCTGCCGAGATCCTGTTCGAGCTGGGCGCCCAGCGTGGGTTCCAGGCGCTGTTCGCGCTCGTCGGCCGGGGCGATGCGCCGGCCCTGGCCGTTACGCGGACGTGTGCCGAAGTACCAGATCGCGCCCATCAGCAGAAGGCCCGCGACCAGGATTCCGATCCGCATCATCCAGTCATCGGTCATTGGCAAAATTCTCCAGTCAGGCGGCGCCGGCGAGTCGCGCGGCTTCGGCAAGGTCAACAGACACCAGGCGGCTGACGCCGGGCTCGCGCATGGTAACGCCGCTGAGCTGCGATGCGGCCTCCATCGTCGCCTTGTTGTGGCTGACGAACAGGAACTGCACCTGCTCGCTCATCTCCTTGACCATCGCCGTGAAGCGGCCGACGTTGGCCTCGTCGAGCGGCGCATCCACCTCGTCGAGCAGGCAGAACGGCGCGGGATTGAGCTGGAAGATCGAGAACACCAGCGCCACCGCGGTCATCGCCTTCTCGCCGCCCGACAGCAGCGAGATGTTCGATACCCGCTTGCCCGGCGGACGCGCCATGATCGCCACGCCCGTGTCGAGCAGATCCTCGCCGGTGAGCTCCAGATACGCATGGCCCCCGCCGAACAGCCGCGGATACAGCGCCTGTACCCCGGCATTCACCTTGTCGAAAGTGTCCTTGAAGCGGCCGCGGGTCTCGCGGTCGATCTTGCGGATGGCTTCCTCGAGCGTTTCGAGCGCCGAGTTGAGATCCGCGTCCTGCGCGTCGAGGTACTCCTTGCGCTGCGCGGCTTCGGCGTGCTCGGCGATCGCCGCGAGGTTCACCGGTTCGAGACGACGCAGCCGCGCGTCGAAGTCGGTGACGATCTTCTCCCAATCCCTGGCATTGGCCGAGTCGTCGAGCCCGTTCAGCACTTCCTCGACGACGAAGCCGGATTCGACGACCTGCGCTGCCAGCTGGTCGGCGGCGATCACCAGCGCCTGCTGGTCGAGCCGGCGCTGGCCGATCGCCTCGCGTTGGGTCAGCGCCTGCGCATCGCGTTGCTGGCGGACCTGCTCGAAGGTGCGCAGTTCATTGTCGATGCCTTCGAGCAGCGAACGGGCCTCGCCGAGCGCGCGTTCGGTGCGCACGCGCGCCTCCAGTGCAACCTGGCGCTGTTGCTCGAGCGTCTCGACCGGCGAGTCGCCATGCGCGAGCTGTGCGGACAGTTCGCCCAGGCGGCTGTCGATCTGACCGCGCTGCCCACCCATGCGCGCCAGCGCCTGGGTCAGCGAGGTGATCTGGGCGCGTTGCGATTCCAGCGTCAGCGCGAGGGCGTGCGCCGCATCGCGCGATTCCCGCGCCGCCGCGCGGGCCTGGTCACGTGCTTCGACCAGGCTGCGACGCTCGAGCTCCAGCGCGCTGCGCGCGGCTTCGAACTCGGCCATCCGTTCGACCGCGTCCTCGAGCCGGCCGCGCGCGTCGCGCGCCTGCTGGGCGGCGTTGTCGAGCGTTTCGTGAAGTTGGGCGAGATCGGCATCGATACGCTCGATCCGGTTGCGCGCCGCTTCCACCCGCCCCTGCTGGCTCTGCACCTGGCCGGCGAGTTCGGACACGCCGCGATGCGCGATGTACAGCGCACGTTGCGCTTCCTCGCGTTGCTGTTCGACGCCGAGCAGCTGCTCGCGGCCCTGCGCGATCCGCGCCTCCAGCGCCTGCTCCTGGTCCTGCAGCGTGGCGATCTGTTCGCGCAGCGACTGGATTTCCCGCTCGCGCAGCAGCGCGCCCTGCTTGGCGGCGCCCGAGCGGGAGACCCGCACCCAGCCCGCGCCGAGTCGCTCCCCGCCGCGGGTGATCACGGAATCGCCATCGCCCAGGCGCGCCTGCAAGGCGCGTGCTTCGGCAAGCGTTTCCGATACATGCAGCCGCGCCAGCAGGCGACGGATCGCCAGCGGGCCCTGCACCTTCGCGGCCAGCGACGTCGGCGCGAAGACATCGTCGCCCGTGTCGGCCGAGACCAGCGCCAGCCGGCTCTCGCCAAGCTCGCCGAGTGCATCGACCAGTTCGGCCGGGACTCCGTCGCCATCGACCAGCACGCCTTCGATCAATTGCCCGAGCGCGCTCTCGACCGCGAACTCCCAGCCCGATTCGACCCGCAACCGCTCGCCCACGCGCGCGGCGGAATCGAGCCCGCGCTGGCGCAGCCATTCCACCGCGGCGCCCTGCTCCTGGCCGAGCGCTGCGTTCTGCAGGGTCTCCAGCGACGACAGCCGGCCGCGGGCCTCCTGCGCCTGCTTGCGCACGCCGGAGATCTCCTCCTGAGCGCGCCGCTGGGCGTCCTGCAGCTCGACCGCGGCCGCCTTGCGGGTTTCCAGATCGTCGCCGAGCGTGTCGAGCGCGGCCTTCTGCTCGTCATGGCGGATCTGCAGATCGGCGAAGGTTTCGCTGAGCGCGTCCAGATCAATGCCGGCGCGCTCGGCCTGCAGCTGCTCGCGCCGGCGCTCGGCCTCCAGCGCCTGCTTGTCCAGATAGTCGACGCGGGTACGTTCGACATCGCCCGCGCGGGCGGACTCGCTCTGTTCGCGGTTGTGGGTCTCCCAGCGCGTCTGCCAGTCGGCCAGCGCGGTTTCGGCATCCCGCAGCATGTCCTGGCGCACCGCATCGTCGTCCTGCAGCTGCGCCAGGCGCGGCTCGGCGTCGGCAATGCTTTCGTGCAGGGTGTCGAGCCGCAGCTGGTCCTGGTCGATATGCGCGCCGATCTCGGCGAGCTGCGCCTGGGCCTCGTCGCGGGCCTTGAGCAGCCGCGCCGACAGTTCGCGCTGGTGCTGGATCTGCTGCTCGACCCGCGCGAGCATGCCGCTGACTTCGTAGCTCTCGGCCTGGGCGCGGTTGAGGCCTTCACTGGCCTCGTGCCGACGCTCGCGTCCGGTCTCCAGTTCGCGCTCCGCTTCGCGCTGCTCGGCGATGATCTGCTCGAGCCTCGTTTCTTCCTGCGCCAGACCTTCGCGGAGTGCGCGCAGGCGCGAATCGAGCGTGCGCCATTCCAGGGCCTTCCACTCGGCGTCTCGGACCCGACGCTCGGCCTGGATCGCGGTGTACTGCTCGGCCTGCTTGGCCTGCCGCGCGAGATGCTGCAGCTGCTTGCCGACTTCCTCGCGCAGGTCGCTGAGGCGGTCGAGGTTCTCGCGGGTATGGCGGATCCGGGTCTCGGTTTCCTTGCGGCGTTCCTTGTACTTGGAGATGCCCGCAGCTTCTTCGAGATAGACCCGAAGCTCCTCGGGCTTGGCATCGATGACCTGCGAGATCATGCCCTGCTCGATGATCGAGTAGCTGCGCGGCCCGAGGCCGGTGCCGAGGAACAGGTCGGTGATGTCACGCCGCCGGCACTTGGTGCCGTTGAGGTAATAGCCGCTCTGTCCGTCGCGGCTGACCGTGCGCTTGACCGAAATCTCGTTGAACGCGGCGAACTCGCCGGCGATCGTGTGATCGGAGTTGTCGAAGACGAGTTCGACCATCGCCTGCGACACCGGCTTGCGCGCGGTGGAGCCGGCGAAGATCACGTCGGTCAGCGAGTCGCCGCGCAGGCGGCTGGCCGAGGACTCGCCCATGACCCAGCGCACGGCATCGATGATGTTCGACTTGCCGCAGCCGTTGGGCCCCACCACGCCGGTCATGTTGGTCGGCAGGTGCAGCGTGGTCGGATCGACGAAGGATTTGAAACCGGCGAGCTTGATCGTGGACAGGCGCATGCGGGCTTTGGTGGCCTCTTGGCGCCTGCAAAGGCGCGATGGATGACGGAAGCGTGTCAGGCGCTACGCGAAATCCCCGCTGTAACCAGTTGATTCCAAAAGCCCAGACCGGCCTTCGCGCGCACAAGCAGCCAGTATACCGAGGCGCGGGGCTGCCGCGGGCCGCGCGTCGTAGCCGCTCGCCGGGGCCGTGGTCCCGCACCCGCACCTGCGATCGTGCCCGAGCGACCGGCGGGTGCGCCGCTGACGAGGTCGCCTCGCCCGACGGCCTCGATCCCTCCACGGCCAGCGTGGGCGCTTCAGGCCACGGGCCAGACACGTAGGCGCCGCTTGGAAGACCGTCAGGCGCGCTCGCGGGGGCGCTGCCGCGCGGGGAATGATCCCTGACGGGGTGGAAGCTCAGGCCTGCGTGAGCAGCCGCTCACCCGTCCCGACATCGAATGCGTGCACGCGCCCGGTCGGGATCGACAGCGGCAGCGTCTCCCCCGGCACGGGCACGCGGTCGGGGGGCAGTCGCGCGATCAGCGCATGCCTGCCCAGCCGCAGGTTGACGAAGACCTCGCTGCCGACCGGCTCCACCACCTCCACCACCGGCGCGAGCGAGGCGGCGCCGGCAGTGGCCGGCAACAGGTGCTCGGGGCGGATACCGAGATCGACTTCGCGCCCGGCCCAGTCGAGCGGAAATTCCGCCTCGCCCAGCGCAAGCGACACCTCGTCGCCAGCCTCCAGCGTCCAGCTCCGGCCTGCGCATTCGAGGCGCCCGCGCAGCACGTTCATCGCCGGACTGCCGAGGAAGGTGGCGACGAACAGATTGGCGGGGCGCTCGTACAGCGCCATCGGCGTGTCGATCTGCTGGATGTGGCCATCCTTGAGCACGACGATGCGCTGGCCCAGCGTCATCGCCTCGATCTGGTCGTGGGTGACATAGATCATCGTCGTGCCGAGCTTGCGGTGCAGCCGGGCGATCTCGACCCGCATACCGCTGCGCAGCTTGGCGTCGAGGTTGGACAGCGGTTCGTCGAGCAGGAACACCTGCGGCTGCCGGACCAGGGCGCGGCCCAGGGCGACGCGCTGGCGTTGTCCGCCGGAGAGCTGACCGGGCTTGCGGTCGAGCACCTGGTCGAGTTCGAGCATCTGCGCCGCTTCGGCCACCCGCGCGGCGATCTCCGACTTCGACTGTCCGCGCAGCTTCAGGCCGAACGCGAGGTTCTCGGCCACGCTCATGTGCGGGTACAGCGCGTAACTCTGGAACACCATCGCGATGTCGCGGTCCTTGGGCGCCACGTCGTTGACCACGCGATCGCCGATCATCAGCGTGCCGTCGCTGATCGCCTCCAGTCCCGCGACCATGCGCAGCAATGTCGACTTGCCGCAGCCCGAGGGCCCCACCAGCACCAGCAGTTCGCCATCGGCGACCTCGAAACTCGCGCCGGCCACGCCGACGAAGCCATTGGGATAGACCTTCCGTACCGCGTCGAACCGCACCTGTGCCATGCAAGCTCCCGTCTGCTGCCGTGTCGGCCCCCGCCCGCGCACGATGGCAGGCGTGGAGCGCCATCGCGCTGTTGCGCTATTCTCGCATGTAAGCGGTTCCAGACATGTCCGTGGTGGCGCGTCCGCTCCCGGAGCCGTGACGCACGATGCCTCGGCGGCGTGCTCGACAGGCAGGCGGTTCGGCGACGGACACGACGCCGCGATCCTGCAGTCGAGCATCGCCACCGTTGCGGTTCGAGCGCCTCCGACGACACACTCCGTGATCTCCCACCTGAACCAAGGCAGTTGCGGCGCCCATGCACGATTCCCTGCTGTTGTTCGGCGCCACCGGCGACCTGGCTCAACGCTACCTGTTCCCGTCCCTCGTGCACCTGCTGCGCGATCGGCTGTTGCCGGCACAGTTCCGCGTGATCGCGATCGCGCGCAGCGACCACGATGACGAAAGCTTCCGCGCGTGGCTGCGCGGGCGTCTGTGCGAGGACTATGATCCCGCCGCACTCGACGAGCTGTTGCGGCGTATCCAGTACGTATCGGTCGATCTCGCCGACGCCGACTCGATGGCCGCCTCGCTGTCGAAATTCGCCGACCGTCCGTCGGTCAGCTATCTGTCCACCCCGCCCAACCTGTTCGCTTCCGCATGCCGCGGTCTCAAGGCGGCCGGCCTGCTGGAGGCGCCGTCGCGCCTCGTGCTCGAAAAGCCGATCGGCCACGACCTCGCCAGCGCGCAGGAGATCGACGCGACGCTGAAGGCCGCGCTCGACGAATCGCGCATCTTCCGCATCGACCATTACCTGGGTAAGGCGCCGGTGCAGAACCTGCTCGCGTTGCGCCTGGGCAACACGCTGCTCGAAGCGACCTGGGAGCGCCGCTGGATCGAGTCGGTGGACATCATCGTCGCCGAAACCGCGGGCGTGGATGGCCGTGAAGGCTATTACGCCGACTACGGCGCGCTGCGCGACATGGTCCAGAACCACATGCTGCAACTGCTGGCGCTGATCGCGATGGAGCCGCCGGCAGCAATGGATACCAACAGCATCCGCGAGGAGAAGCGCAAGGTGCTGCGCGCGCTCCGTCCGATGACGGCGGCCACCGCCGACGTGGACAGTGTGCGAGGCCGCTACGTCGCCGGCGTCGTCGATGGCCAGGCGGCCAAGGGTTTCGACCATCGCGGCCACGAGGACGTCGAGACCTTCGTCGGACTGCGCGCATGGATCGACAACTGGCGCTGGGCCGGCGTGCCGTTCCGCCTGGTGACGGGCAAGCGCATGCCCTCGCGCACGACCGAAGTGGTGATCACGTTCAAACCGGTGACCCACTGGCTGTTCGGTGCCGACGAGCGCAGGCGCGCCCGCGCCAACCAGCTGCGCGTGCGGCTGCAACCGGAAGAGACGATCGAGCTCGGCCTGATGGGCAGCCTCGCCGCGTCGGAGTGGAGCGCGAACGAGCTGCAGCCCATGTCGCTGGACCTGGCGATGCTGCCGCCCAAGCGGCGCATCGCCTACGAACGCCTGATGATCGATGCGCTCAAGGGCGACCAGACCCTGTTCGTCCGCGACGACGAGGTCGAGGCTGCCTGGCGATGGATCGACAGCGTCAGCGCCGCGTGGCGCGAGGCCGGCACACCGGTGCTCGACTATCCGGCCGGCAGCTGGGGACCGGCCGAAGCGCAGCCGTTCCTGCCACGCACGCTCACCACGACAGCGGGCCGCAAGCCGTGACCGCTGCCAACCTTGCCCTGCTCGCCGACATCGGCGGGACCAACGCACGATTCGCGCTGGCCGACACCGCCAGCCCGACGCCGCTGCAGCTCGATACCGTGCGCGGTTTCCCGGTGGCGGACTTTCCCTCGCTGGCCGACGCAGCCCTGCACTACCTGGCGCAGATCGGACACGACGGCAGTCCCGGCGAAGGCACGCACGCCTCGCTGCCGCGCGCCGTGTTCGCCGTGGCCGGGCGCGTGGACGGCGACGATGCACGCATCACCAACCATCCCTGGGTCATCTCGCGCACGCGCACCCGTCAGCGGCTCGGCATCGACGATGTCGTGCTGACCAACGATTTCGCAGCCCAGGCGATGGCCATCCCGTTGCTGCAGCCCGGCGACTACGCGCTCGTCGGCGGCGTGCAATGGTCGGTGCCCAAGGATCCCGACGGCCCGTGTACCTACGCCGTGATAGGGCCGGGCACGGGCCTAGGCGTCGGTGGCCTGATGATCCGCGATGGCCGCCACCATCCGCTCGAGACCGAAGGCGGCCATGTCAGTTTTCCGCCGGGTACACCGGAGGAAACAATGATCCTCGAGCGCCTGTCGGCGCAGTTCGGCCGGGTGTCGAACGAACGGCTGATCTGCGGGCCGGGCCTGGTCAACATCCATCGCGCGCTCAGCGAGATCGCCGGCGTCGATCCCGGTCCGATGCAACCGGCCGACATCACCGCGCGCGCAGCCGCGGGCGATGCCCTGTGCGCGCGCGCCGTGGACGTGTTCTGCGCAGTCTTCGGCGCGATCGCCGGCGATCTGGTGCTGACCCTGGGTGCTTGGGATGGTGTCTTCCTCACCGGCGGCCTGGTACCGAAGATGCTCGACTCGATCCGCCATTCCGGCTTCCGCCAGCGCTTCGAACACAAGGGCCGGTTTTCGCCGAACATGGGGCGCGTGCCGACCATCGCGATGCTGCACCCGCATGCCGGCCTGCTCGGCGCTGCAGCGATCGCCGCGCGCAGGGCCGCGGCATGACGGTGCAAGACGCCCCGACCTTTGGCATTGCCGGCGGAATCGGCGACGATGGGCGCATGCAGTTGCATGCCTACGAATCGGCGACCCAGTGGACCTGGGGCGCCGCGATCGCCATCTCGTCCGCCATCGCCCGCGATCTGGAACACAGGCCGCGTGCGCGCCTGCTGCTGTCGGGCGGCAAGACGCCGGGCCCGGTCTACGAAGCGCTGTCCAAATCGCCGCTTGCCTGGGATCGCGTCGACGTGGCCCTGGTCGACGAGCGCTGGCTGCTGCCCGACGACCCCGACAGCAATGCCCGCCTGCTGCGCGAGACGCTGATACAGAACAAGGCGCAGAAGGCGCGGCTCGAGACGATCACCCGCGCCGGCCGCCCCTTCGATGAGGCCGTCGCCACAGCCAACCTGCACGCGCGCCAGCCGGCCGGCGTGGTGGTCCTGGGCATGGGTGACGACGGCCATACCGCATCGCTGTTCCCCGGCATGATCGATCTGGAAGGCGCGCTTGCGTCGCCGTCGCCCTATGTCGGCGTCGATGCCGGTGGCAGCCCCGGTGCCGGTATCTGGCAGCGGCGCATCAGCCTGACGCCGGCGGGCCTGGCGCCCGCGCACACGCGCATCCTGCTGATCCGCGGCGAAAAGAAGCGCGCACTGCTGGACCGGCTGCTGGAGAGCGACGATGCCACCGAGTTTCCGGCTCGCGTCGCGTTCACCACGCCCGGGGCCACACTGCACGTGCACTGGTGCCCGTGACCGGCGAATGATGCCGTCCAACCTGCCGAGCCGGCACCGCATCGCGCGCACCCGGCGCGCATCGGGACGGCCGTCCCGCCTCCCTGCCCGTCCCGCGCCTGTCGGGGCCCCTGGATCCCATTGCCGACGCCCATGAGCCTGCATCCCGTTCTTCATTCCGTGACCGAACGCATCCGCGAGCGCAGCGCGCCGTCGCGGCGTGCCTACCTCGAAGGCATCGCGCGCATGCGCGACGAAGGGCCGCTCCGCGGACGCCTGAGCTGCGCGAACCTCGCCCATGGCTTCGCCGCGTCCGGTCCGGTCGACAAGCAGCGCCTGCGCGGCGCGCCGACCGCCAACCTCGGCATCGTCACCGCGTACAACGACATGCTCTCCGCACACCAGCCCTACGAGGTGTACCCGGAGTTCATCCGCGAGATCGCCCGCGATCTGGGGCATACCGCGCAGGTTGCTGGCGGGGTACCGGCGATGTGCGACGGCGTCACCCAGGGACGCGCCGGCATGGAACTGTCGCTGTTTTCCCGCGACGTCATCGCCCAGGCCACCGCGATCGCGCTGTCGCATGACATGTTCGATTCGAGCGTCTATCTGGGCATCTGCGACAAGATCGTCCCGGGCCTGCTGATCGGCGCGCTCGCCTATGGCCATCTGCCGGCGATCTTCATCCCGGGCGGACCGATGACGCCGGGCATTCCGAACAAGACCAAGGCCGAAGTGCGCGAGCGCTACGCCGCCGGTGAGGCGACGCGCGAGGAGCTGCTGGAAGTCGAAGCGCAGTCCTATCACTCGGCCGGCACCTGCACCTTCTACGGCACTGCCAATTCCAACCAGACCATGCTCGAGGCGATGGGCGTGCAGCTGCCGAGCGCGGCCTTCATCAATCCGGGCACGCCGCTGCGCGAAGCCTTCACCCGCGAGGCGGTGGAACGTGCCCTGGCGATCACCGCGCTGGGCGGGGACTATCGCCCCATCGGCGAACTGATCGACGAGCGCGCGATCGTCAACGCGATCGCGATGCTGATGGCGACGGGTGGTTCCACCAACCACACGATCCACTGGATCGCCGTCGCCCGTGCGGCCGGGATCGTGCTGACCTGGGACGACATGGACCGCCTGTCGCAGGTCGTGCCGCTGCTGGCCCGCGTGTACCCGAACGGCGAGGCCGATGTGAATCGCTATCACGCCGCCGGCGGCAATGCCTACGTCTTCCGCGAACTGCTCGACGCCGGCCTGATGCACGGCGACATCCCGACCATCGTCGAAGGCGGCATGGCCCGCTACGCCGAGGAACCCAAGCTCGACGGCGGGCGCGTGCGCTACGAGCCCGGGCCACGGGTCAGCGCCGACGAGGGCGTGCTGCGACCGGTCTCGGCGCCGTTCGAGGCCCAGGGTGGCCTGCGCCTGCTGCGCGGCAACCTCGGGCGCTCGCTGATCAAGCTCTCGGCGGTGAAGCCGGAATTCCGCAGCATCGAAGCGCCCGCCGTCGTCGTCGACACGCCGCAGGCGCTCAACCGCCTGCACGCCGCGGGCGCGCTGCCGCACGATTTCGTCGCCGTCGTGCGCTATCAGGGGCCGAGGGCGAACGGGATGCCCGAGCTGCATTCGCTGGCACCGCTGCTGGGCATGCTGCAGAACCAGGGACGGCGCGTGGCCCTGGTCACCGACGGCCGCCTGTCAGGCGCGTCCGGCAAGATACCCGCCGCGATCCACATGACGCCCGAGGCCGCACGCGGCGGCCCGCTCGCCTACCTGCGCGAAGGCGACATGATCCGCCTCGACGGCGAAGCGGGCACGCTCGAAGCACTGGTGGACGCCGACGAATGGCGCGCGCGCGAACCTGCATCCGACACAGCGCCAGCCGCGACCGACTACGGCCGCAACCTGTTCGGCTTCAATCGTGCGAATGTGTCGCCCGCCGACCAGGGCGCGCTGTCGATCAGCTGCGGTCCCGGGACCAGCAAAGGCAGCCTGTGGGACTACGATGCCGAGTACGATCTCGGCGCCGATGCCGCGGCCGCGGATGCGCCGCATGACGAAAAGGACAATTGACCTGATGCCCGACGTTTCTTCGATGCCCGAACGCCAGCAGCGCGCTGCCGACCTCCTGCGTCATGCCGGCGTGCTGCCGGTGATCACCGTCAACACCCTCGACGAGGCGCGCGCCATCGCCGATGCCCTGCTCGAGGGCGGCCTGAGCACCTTGGAGCTGACCCTGCGCACGCCGGTCGCGATCGACGCACTCGCCATGCTCAAGCGCGAGCGTCCCGGCATCGTCATCGGCGCGGGCACCGTGCTCGACGCCAACAACATCCGCGCCTCGATCGACGCCGGCGCGGACTTCCTGGTCACGCCGGGTACGCCGCCGGGCCTGGCCGATGCGCTGGCCGCGGCCGACATCCCGGTCGTGCCCGGTGCCGCGACGCCGACCGAGTTCATGTCCCTGCGCGAACGCGGGTTCCGCAACTGCAAGTTGTTCCCGGCGAGCGCCGTGGGCGGGCTGGCCATGCTCAAGGGCCTGGCCGGACCGCTGCACGACATGCGCTTCTGCCCCACCGGCGGGATTTCCGAAGCCAATGCCGCCGAGTTCCTGTCGCAGCCGAACGTGCTGTGCATCGGTGGATCCTGGATGCTGGACAAGGCCTGGATCGAAGCCGGCGACTACGCCCGCGTCCGCGAGACCGCGGCGCGTGCTGCCGCGATCGTCCGCGAGGTACGCGCGCAGCGCTGATCCGCGTCAGCTGCGCAGCAGCGATGGCAAGGTCGCTGTCCGGCCCGATCGCGGAAACAGCGTGCGCGCCACCAAGCCGGGTTCCAGCGAGAAACATTCGCCGACGGCGGACGCGATCAGCGCATCGAGATCCATCGTCGGCCGCAGGTCGCGTCCCTCGTAGAGATCGCCAGGGGCGAGACCGGGCCAGTCGGCCAGTACCCGGCCGCCCTTGACCGCGCCACCGACCAGCATCGCCGCCGAGCCGGTGCCGTGGTCGGTGCCGCCGGTGCCGTTGATCGCGGCTGTGCGCCCGAACTCGGTGGCGACCAGGACCACCGTCTGTGCCCACGCCGGGCCGAGCCCATCGCGCAGCGCCCCGAGCAGCCGATCGAGTGCGCCCAGGTGGGTCGCCAGGCGCGCCTGCTGCCTGCTGTGCGTATCCCAACCCTGGGTTTCGATCATCGCGATGCGCGGGCCGTCCGCGCGCGCCAGGAACCCCGCCGCCAGCGTACCGATCGTCTCCGCGTCCCGGCGTGCAGCGCCAAGTCCGCCCACCGCCTCACCGGCGATGCCCCGCGTGCGCAGGGCCGATTCCCACAGGCTGCCCAGCAGGGGGTCCGATGCGTAAAGCTGACCGACTCGCAACAGCAGGTCATCGCTGGCACCGGGCAAGGCCGACGGCACGTAGGACGTGACCTTCGCATCGCCGCGCAGGGCGGTCGGCACGGTGGAGGCCAGCGCAAGCGGCTCGCGGCCGTCGGAGGGCAGCAGCGCTGCCAGCCGGTTGAGCCACCCGTCCTTGAGGCGGTACGGTGCCGCGCCACCGGTTTCCAGCATATTCTGGCCATCGAAATGCGAGCGGTCGCGATAGGGCGACGCCACCGCATGCACGAACAGCGCCTGCTTCGCAGCGAACAGGTTGGCCGCCTCGTTCAAGGCAGGATGCAGCGCGAAGCTGCCGTCGAGCCGGTGCGCGGCCGAGGCATCGATTGCCAGCCCGCCACGCAGCGCGGCGTACGCCGGGTCGGCATACGGCACCAGGGTGTCGAGACCGTCGGCTGCGCCGCGCTGGATCACGAACACGAAGCGACGCTCGGTCGCGGCGTTCGCCAGCAGCAGCCGCGGCGCGAGCAGCGCGAGGCCACCCGCCATGCCCGCCGCGCGCAGGAATCCGCGTCGTGTGCCAACTCGGGTCGGGGTCGACGTCATGCTCACCTCCTCATGAATTCCGGTGACATCAGCAGCAGCGCCAGCGCCGATGTCGGACTTTCCGCGCGCGCCACTTCATCCGCCGTGGCCTGCGACAGCACGCCGGGCAGCAGGACCGGCCCGAGTGCGCGTGCATCGACGTCAGCGCCAGCCCGCCTCGCCAGCCGCTGCGCCATTTCGACCCGGCGCATCAGAGCGTCGGGCGCCGCCCAGGCCGCGGCGGTATCTTCGAAACCGGCCGGCGAACCCGGCCGCCACACCGGCTGTCCGAGCTGCACCACCAGGCGGTCGGGCCGCAGCGTGGGACCCTCGGCCAGGCCCGTGCCACGCATCACCGACAGCAGCCAGTCCCACGGCGTCTTGAACTTGGCCGGTGCCGGCGCCCAGGCCTCCGGCGATTCCACCAGCGCACGGTAGACATCGGTGAGCTGGCCGCCATTGCGGAGGAACGCCCGCGCCAGACGATCGACGAGTGCCCGCGGCGGTGTGTCGGAGACGAAATGACGCGCGAGCTTGCCAGCCACGTGCCGCGCCGTCGCCTCGGACGTGGCCAGGTCGTGCAGGATCGCCAGCGCCTGGTCCTGGTCCGCCTGCGGATAATCACGGCCCAACACGCGGCGGGCGCCGGGTTCATGCAGCGCGGCGCGGAACCCGAACCCGGGCGCATCCGGCCACATCGGCGCGGCGTCCGCCTGCCCGGCCGTCTCCGCGGGGGCGACGCTCCAGCCGGTCAGCGCACGGGCGAACTCGGTGACATCGTCCTGGTCGTAGCCGCCGCGCACGCCCAGCGTGTGCAATTCCAGGATCTCGCGCGCGAGGTTCTCGTTGAGGCCGCGCGCAGGCCCATCGCGGCGCGCCGCCCGCCGCGCCGCCAGGCTGTCCGGTCCGGCCGACTGCGGCTGGTCGAGGTACAGCAGCATCGCCGGATGCCGTTCCGCAGCGACCAGCAGATCCTCGAAGCGGCCGAGCACGTGGGGACGGATCGCGTCACGCTCGAAGGCGCCAGCCAGCGCCTCGACCGCGGGCTTTTCGACCGAGATGGCGAAATGGTTGGCCCAGAAATGCACCAGCCGCTCGACGAACGGCGTGGAGGTTTCCAGCGCGGAGGTGATCCGCGCGCGGACATCGGCGCCATGGGCTTCGCGTATCCGATCGCGGACCCGCTTGCGCTCCGCCGTCCGCGCCGCAGTTTCATTCCCTTCCCCGCCGAGCGCCTGTAGCTGCGCCTTCGCGCGCAGCGACTGCAGGGTCCCGGGCGTCGCCGCCCAGGCGGGCGGCAGTGCTTCGTAGGTGTCCAGCTGCCGCAGCAGCCAGCGCCGGGGATCGGTCGGCAGCGTGGCGCCGGCAGCCGCGCCGAGTCCGAACCGGTTGATCGCGATCGCGACGTGGGGATCGTCGTTGCGGGAGATATTCATGGCTACGTCCGAGTTGGCGCCGCTGCGGCTGGTGGCGGGACCCGGAACGTCCCCAGTCGCGCGAGCGCACGCCGCCCGTCCGGCGGCGCCGGGACTTCCGCAATCGTCACCACGCTCGATTTGAGGCGTGCGCGTGCGTCGGGATCGGTATCGCGTGCGCACCGCAGGGCCGCAGCGATCGCCGCGCGATCCGGAGGCCCCGCCCGCAACGGATCCAGGGCCTCGCGCGGCCAGCGACGCACATCGGCATCGCGGGTTTCGGGCCCGCGCTTCAGCGGATCAGTCAGCATGTCGTGTCTCCATCGATGCGGCCAGTCCCGGCGCGCGGATTGGGACGCGCCCGGCGCCGCAAGCCAGAGCGTGGATGCCCAGTGCATGGCGTCGGCGCTCCCCGCATTGGACAGCTCCTCGCAGCCGCGCAGGATCAGGTCCTCGTCGCATGGTCGCCTTCGCATGCAGCGCCGGGCTCGGTCAGGCCCAGTCCGGCGTCGGCCCAGCCCTGCGCCGGAATGCCCAGGCGCGGGGCCGGCACCACCTGGCCGGCAGCGGTTAGCACTTCGGGACTTTGGGCCCTCGCCGATCGCGAAACCGCCGCGGATCAGCGCGCACTTCCCGTCGGGGTCATCGCCGCGACCGGCAGCGCGGCGCGCCAGGCGACATGGTAACGCCCATCCACGGCTGCGAACCCGTCGCATCATGCGCGAATGGGGCTTGCCGGTCAGCAACGCCCGCATGCGCATCGACGTCCTGCTCCATCGAACGCTTGCCTCGAAAATGTGGCCGCCGGCGCGCAACGGGCCTTGCCGGGAATGCCCGTTGCGCGCCTGGAGCAGAGCCTGCGGACACCTGCCTCCGCAGAGGTGGCGCCGGTCAGCCCGGGCCGGCGATCCGCACCTTCGCGCCCGCGCGGGTGATCCGCAGTTCATTGCCGTCCCACTGCGCCGCCTGGCCGTCGATCGTCGTCACGCCGGGCACGCTTTCGTAGGGCCACTGAAGCACCAGACCGCCCTCGGGCAGGCCGCTGCCGGCTGCGATGTCGAGCAGCAGTGCATCGCCATCACGGCGCAGCGAATACCCCACCGTGCCCTGCGGCGTGCGCATGCCGCGCAGCGCCACACCCTCGTTCAGCCAGTCGGCCGGCACACCGGCCGCCAGCACCAGGCTGTCGTCGATTTCGCGCACGTAGGCAAACATGTCGAGCGCCGAGCGCACGAAGTCGGAGCCGACCCAGGCATGCGGCAGGTCCCCGAGGAAGAACGGCGTACGCGGCGTCGGCGTCACCACCTCGCCCCA
>Ga0233369_1000345_pt1 | contig 21097 bp, 16 predicted proteins | sample ElkDunMinimDraft_26_FD_191537 | JGI IMG/M metagenome (GOLD analysis project Ga0233369, IMG submission 191537) | Fecal eukaryotic communites from dung pellets of Tule Elk in California, USA - Elk Dung D16 | ecosystem: Host-associated > Mammals > Digestive system > Large intestine > Fecal | place... | reverse complement strand
CGGGCCTTTGCCATGGATATGATCCTTCCACTATAACGAGCGTGGCGCGCGCTACGCACTGGCCTGCGGATTTCGCCACACGGCCTTGACGGAGCCAAGTCGCGTCTACCGGAATTCCATGAGCGCCCCGAGAGTGGAGTCGAGGCTGTGCCATCGCGCCAGCCCACGTCGTTGCTGGGTTAGGGCTCTACCCCGTTAACACGCCCGGGTACCGATCGGCTGATGGCTGTAGTCGACCGGATCAACGCCCAAGAGGGCAGGGGTAGAGTGCGACTCGGTCGTATCCCTGCAGCCCCTAAGTGGGCGATGCGGCGCGAGATGATGTCGCAGCGGTACACGACGCGGTAGGATGAGTTGATGGTGGTGAGATGAGCGACAGCTATCGGCCAAAAGCGGGCATCGAGTGTCTACGAACACAGGGGCGATTCACTCCACTAAAAAGTACGACGACATCGTCGTAGGCGTAGAAGAGATTCAAGAAAAAATTGAAGAGTCACGAAGCAAGCTTTCAACCTCCTCTAGGTTCGCTGAGTCCAGGCTTAATGCGCTAACCCGCGTATGCTAGCTAATACTCATACTTATAAGCCTAATTCTGCTCAAACGCTTCTTGGAAGCTTAGCGTCACAGTTTTGGCCAATTCACATGCTGATACATTACGATTCGATGCTAGGAATGGCGCTGCATTAGAAGGTTGAAAGGATGAACATCGAGCGATACCCAGCTGACTTGGTTGTCTCTGCAGACGATTTCCGCTGCTCGGGCTGGAGGGAAATTCTTGAACAGACGCGTAGAGAAGGGTATCCGGCGCTCTGGCAGGCACTTTCGAGTGCAGCGCGCCTGGCATTAGAAAGCGGGCAGCAAGAGCGGAGTAAGGTACTGTGGTTGCTGGCCGACGCCTGCTCGATGATGCTCTCACCATCGAGTCAAAACCGGCCCTTCAAGCCATTCGCCGTATTTCATGATCGCCGATCGGTGATTCCGGAAGACCTACTCGAGACCGATTACAGCTTTTTCTCCCAGATAGTCGACGAGGTCGATGATTTCTGGCTCAAGGCAAGGCTTGCCGACTTACTATGGCTGATGTTCATGCCGAGGAGTGTGGCCTACGCGGTATCCGCGCTGGATGCGTACCGTTCCATCCCCTTAGATCCTGAAACGTGGATACAAGGTGGAAGAGAGTGCTGGGCGAGAGCTATCTGCTTAGCGAAGCAACTCAAGGCCGGTGCGGGTGATCGGCTTGAACAGATCGAAAAAACAATCCTAGCTGCATTCGGCGCTGCTTCACCTGAAGAGGGCTTCTATGCCCTCTGGCTCGCAGATCTTCTTAAGGCGAATGGCTTGGGACGGAAACGTCGAAGCGCAGTCGCCAAGAAGCTAGAAGCTCTGGCTCATGAGTTTGACGGGAAGGGCAACATACAGAGCGCCAGGGGTTACTTCATCGCTGCTGCTGAATGGCATAAATATTCCGCAGATGAAGCGAAGGCCGCTGAAATGACGGTAGCTGTCGCTGACAGCTGGGTTAAAGAGGCCGTGGCGCGTATCACCATGCAACCTCCGAGCTTCTTGGTCGCGGCGAGCTGCTACGAAAACGCCATCCAAACGTTGAGGTCGGTCCCGCGAGGACAGAGGGCGGCTCATAAGATTGACGACCGAATTCTAGATTTGCGGGAAAAACTGAGTGAGGCGGGGAGCCAATCACTTGGCGAGATGATGACAATTCAAACACCGAGCACCGACCTGACTCCCCTTGCGGTACGAGCTCGAGCGGCTGTCAGCGGGAAATCGGCGACCGAGGCCTTACGGGCTTTCACGTCATTGTACGGTGGAGTGAAAGTAGACGAGCTGCGGGCGGGTACGTTGGAAAAAATGCGCCAATATTTCGTGCAGTTCCTCTTTGCAGCAACTGTCTATAGCCGCGATGGGCGGGTTATCGCCAAGCGACCTTCGATTGGTTTCGCGGATGAGTTGACTGAAGAGGCCGAGATTACGATCCGCTCCGAGATGGTGCATGACTACTGTCTCGAGATTGGGATCGTCGTTCATGGGGACATCTGCCCGGCACTAGAAGTACTTCTCCATGAGCATCGGTTGACTGAAGCAGACTTCGTGAACCTAGCGCTCCAATCCCCCATCATTCCCAAAGGGCGCGCTGAGCTATTTGGGAAGGGGCTTTACTTGGGCTATGAGCTCGACTTCGCTGCAGCTCTCCACCTTCTAGTACCGCAAATTGAGCACATGGTTCGTGTTCATCTCAAGGACGCAGGGGCTAAGACCTCGAATCTGGATAAAGACGGAATCGAAAACGAAAACGGCCTGAGTACGCTGATGGAGCTGCCGGAGGCAAAAAAAGTCTTTGGTGCAAACCTGACCTTCGAGCTCAGGTCTCTGCTCTGTGATGCCTTTGGCCCGAACTTACGAAACGAGCTGGCACATGGGCTTGTCGACGAGGCGGACTGCAGCACACCGTATGCGATCTACGCCTGGTGGTTAGCTCTACGGTTGACCTTCACCTTCTGGTGGCATCAAGCCAGACCGTCTGCATTGGCAGAGTCTTTGACCACAGGTGCAGAAGACCCGCCTGCTTCTGATGCACAGCACGAGCCCGAAAACGGAGCTGTTGAAGGCTCGTCATAGGGGCACATGTCTGTACTCCTGGCTTTGCATCGCTAAAAGCGCGGCTGTTAACACTTCTGCTCGGCGGCAGGCCCTCCTTGGTTTAGAGGGCTTCTGCTGAAGCCATTGGATTGATGAGTGAAATGTTTTGGAGGCATTTTGCAGGTATCTAGATATCAAGGCCGCACGCCCTTTGCGCAATGCGCACAAACGACAATCCATGATGATTTTCTGGAAGCGCTGTTAACGAACAAGCGTCGTACCGAGCGCTACAAGCACATTAACCCGATAACAAGCGGGGGGCACGGCAGGGGGCTCGTAGCCAGACAGGTTCTAACTTTTCTTGTTCGACGTGCACTCGGGATATTCAGGATTCCTGGTGCCTATGATTTAGCATTAAAAAGTGAGCACTTTAAGAGCTTGACTATTGAGGAAATAGAAGGAGCCTGTAAAGACATTAAAAGAATATACGAGCATACTCAGGCCGAGATGCTTAAGTTCGGAAATACTATTAGGCTGGTTCGAGGCGTGAGTGGAGTCGAGGCTAGCGTGTGCGCGGAGCTTCTCAAGGATATTCCTGGTGCACAGATCCCATATTTCTTCCAAACCATTACTTTCTTCAATCACTTGTCCGGTGCCTATGCCGGAAATTTTAGCATCACGATAGACTGCCCGATTAGCTGGGTATGGGTAAGTGCCTATACTGTGAAAGACTTGGAAATTGAGTCGGGAAGTGATGAGGAGTTCATGGTTGTGTGCCAATCACTAGATGGGTCGATAATGGTGCCCAAGGGAAATTTTGTGTACACACCGAGTGCGAAAGTATTGGAGCCTGTAGTGAATGTGAGTCAGAGAAAGAAAGAGCTTCCAAATCGGTTGCCGGAAGTTATATCAGCTCTGACGCAGGACGGCTTTGAACCTGATAAATACTCTGGGCTCACGGCTACATTCAAGCAGGGGACATGGGAGTCTCGCCTGGCGCAAATCGGTAGTAGAGCAGATCGATTATTGAGCCAAGCTAAATGGAGCTCTGTATTCATTCATTCTGCGGAGTGAATACCTTGCTGACAGGGTAGAACCCTAGGCAGTCCAAATCTCGACTCTGAACACTTCACAGTGAGGCATTAGGTGCTTAGCACATGGCCAGAGGTTGTGGCCTTCTGCAACCAGCTGCTTTGGGCGTAAACAGCCTATAACGACAGTCCGCTTCTGGCCGAAAGCAGCCGTAGGTTGCTTGGAAGTGAGAACATCAAATGGATGTCATCACGGACGTCGTGATCAGCCTGTTACTCCATCGCGAGGCTTACGAACCCTAGGCTTCTAGCATCTTGTCGATTGCGGGATTCGCGCGGCTGGATGGCGTCGGTTGGAGCGAATGCCCAGGGAGCGCTAGATCACTCCGAGCCCATGCTGTTCCATTCGGAATCTGATGGCCTCGACGGGATCAGAACGTGGGATCGGATAGTGTTCGTCTTCATATTTCTCGATCAACGCTGCGAGCGCTTCTAGCGCATCACCCTCTGGCGTACCGATCGGGGCACCCCACAGTTGCTCCATAAGCGCCAAAGCGGTAGCTAGGTCGCCATCAGTACGAATCGACTTGATCTTCATTAAAACTGCCTCGACATTAATGGATGCACTGTACCTGCATAAGCCAGAGCGCTACTTTTTAAATTAGCTCCCGAATAGGGATAGATAACGCCTGATAGTCGCGCCGCTATGCGTAGCATAATATACGGCGCTTTGGGTTGGCTAGTTAATAGAAGTTATATGGCCGGTCATTGGTCCTTTGCCAGCCATCTGAGTCTCGCTCTACGGATATGGCTTGGGGAAACACCTAGGCGCTCGGCTAAAATACGGTCAGAGGTCAAGCCAAACTCGGCTGCAATATCAGCAGTGATCTTAGGATATGTTTTTTCGAATGCGTTTATCCCTAACTCTTTTCGTTTGGCTTTGATCGGGTAGTTACTAATCTTTAGCATATCGGCTAACTCGTAGTCGGGCATAGTGCCAAGAAGCGCGATCGTTTGCTCGTTCCAAATTTCCTCAAGTGGTTGAAACCTAGGCCGGAGAGGTTTTGGCTCAGGAATACCAAGCTCGGCTCTGGCTTCTTTAATTATTTTTGCGGGAATATCGAATTCTTTGGATAGGCTGTAGTCCGTCTGTTCTGCCAGCCGATCAATTAGCGGCTGTGTGAGTTCTAGTTGGTAGCGAAACGCAGGGATGTCGTTGGCCTTGCGATACCGGCGGACTGTAGTCGCACCCACCCCAAATCTCCTCGCAATTTCGCGGTCGCTGAACTGGCCGACCTGGGCTTTCCAGTCATCACTTCTATGCATATTCACTTCCTCCATTTGAGCTGGCGAGAAATTCACCGCTCTATGAGGTAGTGCCCAGAGCAAGTGCACCGATTCCAGTTCGATATGCCTAGGCACCGAAATTTTATCGAATAGTGAGCGGGCGGCCCTATGTCTATTGCCTGGAGGGGATGGCCTCGACTTTGGAAGCGCTAGAGCATGTTGCTGGGCTGCAGCGCTTCTAACCCGCGCATGCCCGGAATCCGTATGAGAATGCTCGGCGTATCGGCCTGTTTTCCGCGCATGCGCGGAAAACAGGTATGAGGTCAGCCGGTTTTGCGAAATCAGAACTATTTTTCAGAATTTCCGTAGCGCGCCCCCTGAATGGGTACCTCGGCGATGCTGTAATCAAAAAAGCTCTCAGCCCCGAAGACCTGAGCAAAATAGTGGCCTGCAGAATGCCGAAATGGATGCGCGCAGCGCTGGAAACAACATGAGCCGGTAAGAAAAAGCCAGACACTCCGTTTGGCTGCCTATCCCTCTATCAGTGTCGGACCTACATCTATTGCTGGCTGCCCTTCTCCATGTTTATCCGCGCCCTGCGGATATAACTCTCCAAATACATTAGACGGCCAGGCAATGATTTGCGTGGCCTCGTATTCAGAGTGTGACTTTGAATACCCCAGCTTACCAAGGGATGGTCTGAAGTAGTCAGGTATTTCTGGCTGACTCCAGCCCTTGCCGATTTCAAAACGGTGATTCGGCTAAAAAACGATCAAATCATCCCCTATTTCCGGATTTATAGCCGGCGCGAGCACCTCGCGCCGGCCATTTCCCGCATTACAGACGCACCTCTCCTGCATTCGTCAGCAAATGTCGGCGCGCCATCCACAGGTTCGACAGCGCGAACAGTGTCACCAACTGCGCGGTGTTCTTCGCCAGGCCACGGAAGCGTGTCTTCACGTAGCCGAATTGGCGCTTGATCACCCGGAACGGGTGCTCGACTTTGGCGCGCACCTGGGCCTTGGATTTCTCGATCTTGCGCTTGGCTTTGTACAGCGCACTGCGCTTACTCAGCTTCTTGTACGTACTGCGGCGGGCCGCAATCTGCCAGATCACCTCCCGGCCTTCATGTTCCGGGCGTTTCTCTACGCCGGTGTAACCCGCGTCGGCGCCGACCATGTTTTCCTTTCCATGCAGCAGTTTGTCGACCTGGGTAACGTCAGCAACGTTGGCTGCCGTCCCCACCACGCTGTGCACCAGACCTGACTCGGCATCCGCGCCGATGTGAGCCTTCATGCCGAAGTAATACTGGTTGCCCTTCTTGGTCTGGTGCATTTCCGGGTCACGCTTACCGTCCTTGTTCTTGGTCGAACTCGGCGCATGGATCAGCGTGGCATCGACGATGGTGCCCTGGCGCAGCGACAGGCCCCGATCGCCCAGGTAACCATTGATCACCGCCAGAATCCCGGCCGCCAACTCGTGCTTCTCCAGCAGGCGACGGAAATTGAGGATGGTGGTTTCGTCGGGAATACGCTCTAGGTTCAGCCCGGCAAACTGGCGCAAGATTGTGGTCTCGTACAGCGCCTCCTCCATCGCCGGATCGCTGTAGCCGAACCAGTTCTGCATCAAATGTACGCGCAGCATCGCCATCAGCTGATACGCCGGACGACCACCTTCACCCTTGGGGTAGTGCGGCTCGATCAGGGCAATCAAACCCTTCCACGGCACCACCTGATCCATCTCGATCAGGAACAACTCTTTGCGGGTCTGCTTGCGCTTGCCGGCGTACTCGGCGTCGGCGAAGGTCATTTGCTTCATCGGGAAACTCGGGCAACGGGATCGGCGTATTTCACCAGATTCGGGAAGTCTTTTTCAGACCATCCCAAGCTGCATAGCAAGGTATTGACTGAAGCACCTGGGCCATTGCGACAAACACCAAAAACCGCGCATGCGCGGTTTTTGTATGAGCGGACCCGTATGACTCTGACCTCAAGAGGCCGGTCAAGATCGATGTGGGCCAGCAGATCTGTCTCGTAGCGCCGCGTTAGAGATATGACGATTTTTCCGCGCATGCGCGGAAACAAGAACAACTGAAAAATAAAATTACCTGGCGCGTAGCTCTACCCCAGAACCAGTGGCCTTGGGCTTTTCACTATCAGGTAGTAATCCAAAAAGTGGGAGCCCCGAAAATGCCAGACACATCCAATCATTCGGCGAGTGATAACCAGCCACACATCAGCCCTGACTCGCGGAATGCACAGCTGCTAGCGCTGGCTACAGATTCTGGGCGTGATGTTGGTGTGATAGCGGAGATGCTGAGGTTTCTAGATGTTCACCCGCAGCTGATTGATTTCCCCCGAGTCATGCAGGGACTACTGAATTCGCTTGATGCCATGGACGTACCGCCGGTGCTCAGCTTAGGCGCGTGCGACATCAGAGCCTGGCGGGACGAGTGCTGTTGGATTATTTCAATCCGAAATAATCCTGATTTTGTTGCGGCTTTGGGCCCCATGTTTTATCAGGGGGATGAGCGGCGTACACGTAACCCGGTCATCGGTAAGGGTGTACAAGAACACGCATTCCCATACGCGACGCTGTGGCACGAACCTGCTGATTCAGAATGCGAGCAGGATTACTACCGGCTTATTGGGCAGCTGCTCGTGGCCTATCAGCAAAGGGCTGATGGCTTGGGCCTCCGAGGACAGAAATACACCGCGTACCTGGAACTCCGAGCGCTCTGCGCACTGCAGATACTGTCTATACCAAGTGATCTAAATATATGGTCCAGTTTTGCTGTATTTGCGCAGGGCTGCCGTCAATTCCACTCCGGCAATTCAACTAATTATCTAGCAGAGTACTTCGCACCGGTCGTTCGTCTCGCCCGCTACCTCGGTGGTGAGGAGCCGCCTGAGCGTCACGGTGGCGGCGGCCATCGTCACCATGGCGGTTCAAACAGCGCAGGCCTAGGCGTACTAATTAGCCAGGGCGCCACCGAGTTCCCGCTTGATGATCCAGACGACCCAGATTTGCTCCCTGGATATATAAGTTTCGTGGTGTCTCAACCGCTCGACGATGATTTAGATGAAGCACTGCCGCCGGGAGAACTAACCGCGGCGAGTGAAGTATTTTTAATCGATACGAGGGGTGAGCTCAGGCCATATGTAGCTGAATTGCTCAGCCATGAGGGCATGCTTGCTCATATTGCTCGCAGTAGGCAATTTTTGCCTTTTGGCTACAACCTGCTCACGCAGTATGAACTAGCAAACCTACTGTTCGGTGTCACTGATGAATTTCTATTCTGTCGGGAACGAATTCGTAATGCTCCTGGCCAGGAGCAGACACAGATACGGAGGCGCTTGGAGGCACTGCTGGTACTTCATCTCATGCTCTGGTTCGGTCGCTCACTCGAGGACTGCAAAAAACTACGGATAGCTGAACGCAATGCGCGCCCGAGCTCGGTGCTGGAGTTGGTTCTGGCTGATGAGGCAGGGCCGGCGGAGTTCAGATTTTTTGCACCGACACCGGCCTATGCAGCGGAAGAGCACTTGCCTCGAGAGGCCGTTCGAGAGTCTCAACCAGCAATCGCGGTACCAGATATGGTTGGGGCAGCTGCGCTCGTTATGGCAATCCGGGACTTTTCGCCGGTAAATGGTTCTGCCGTTATCACCTGCAAGATCAAAGACGTCGAGCGTGAAATCCGAATCTTATTGGGCGAGCTTGGAGGAGAAGATTCTCGCTACACGATGCACAAAGTGCGCTCCTATCTTCATCGCCAAGTCATCGCAGACTCTCACGATGTGGTTGCAGCCACCATGCTATCTGGGATGCCCTGTCTTTCGGCAAACACACCGCTGTATTACAGCCAGTACAGCATCAACTATCTGCGACGCCTGTATTGCCAATCAGTACAGCGGGTGTTGGCTGCGGTTTATGCCACCGTAGAATTGGAGGCCCCTAGTGCATCGATTCCCGCTGTTCCTGAGATGGCTGTTGGTGCCCGAAACTGCCTTAGGCTGGATACGGTAAAAGCTAATCTTAATGCGTTGCTGGCAGTGCTGCGTAAACGCCCTCGAAAAAGTCTTCAGCAGCTTGTTCATTGGCATAACTGCTTTTCGCTGTGGACGGTTCAAATGTTCTTTATGGCGACCGGATGTCGAGCTATTCGCGACCCGTTGAAGCAGGAAGACGAATTTATATCGTCTGGGGGGCACGGCGCGCTGGGGGACAAAGGCTCAGATGATGGGCATATGAGTCGCCTAGTAGTGTTAACTGACCTGCTAAAACGACAGTTAAAAGCCTATAAGGCTCACTGCAGGGCAATTACCGCACAACTCGAGTTACATACACCGGCTCCTACCAACGGATTTTTCCTGCGCTTAACCGATGATGGTTGCCTTTGCTACGAGGAAATTCGGCCGCTCCATATCAAAGCTGTAATGCGCCAGATTGAGGGTTTCACACCTCATGCAGTGAATGGATTCCGTAAACTTTTGAGAACTGAGCTCGCCGAGCGCGGATGTCCGCCTGAGACACTGTCGGCTCTGATGGGCCATTGGCTGAGTGGCGAAGAACCACAAGATATTTACTCGAGCTTTTGCCCGCGTACCTATGTTCAAAGTCTTCATGCCCACTTGTTGCCACTCATGCGGGAGCTCGGCTGGACGGTTCGCAACAGCCACCTGGTTGCGGAGGCTGATATATGAATAGCTCACGTCTTTCGGATGAAATGCTGTCTGTTGTCTGGAGCCCGGAAAAACACGATCCAGAGTGGAAAAATGAATATCTTCTGACACTCCAGGAGCGCTGCAAAGATTCCGGCAACAGCATCGGTGAATGGCTCTGCGGACAACGTTCGCTGCGTAATTTCCCCATCAAAGAGATGCAGAATCTCGGGAGTCAGCTCGAAAACACAACATTACGCAATACGCTTCTAGAAGTGACGCGTCGTGCGCAGCGTTTTAATCTGAGCTTACCGCTGGCTCCGATCGCGATCGAAACGCAGCGCCGCTCAAATCCGATTAATCCCGACCTTTACACCGCAGTGAATCTGTCGGCCAGTCAGGACATGGTTGATTCGATTGGGCGCGCCATCAGGCGTGATCTAGAACAACTCACACCCCATACGCGGATTGGGCTGCTGCTTCTGAGTGCTGCCTATTACGGCGCTCTGATGGACATTCCCCAGCTGAACGCGCTGACTCAACTTGACCCTGGGCAGGTCATTTGGATATCCGGAATACCTGAGTTCCGGCTGCGGCTCTCAATCCGAGGTCAGCCTGAGGCTGAGAACCGGCAGTGGTTTCCAGATCCGATAACGCTGTCGCTTCTGTCGCGCTGCGCTGCAGATCTAGGCGAGAACCGGTCTTACCTGGCTCGAAAAAACGGAAAATTAAAATGCATTCAAGCGGCCCTGGCCACGGGAGGAATTTGCCCTGATAACCAGCCAGCCTCTCTAGAGCGTGTGTTTGAGTTGCTGCGCATCGAGCGTCAAACACAGTTGCCACAGCTGCTAATAAATTACGCTACAAGATCCAACTTTGTGTCGCATTCTGTTTTGCCGGACTCATGGCAGCATTTGAACGGGAATGCACCAGGGCCAAGAAGCGAAGAGAAAGAGAAACGGAAAAAGCACCGATTTCGCAGACCCCAGCAAAATGTTCCCGGGTGGTTGACGGTGTTGTGCCGAAAACTCCGCAAACAGCAAATTTCAGCAGTTGAGAATATACCTCCACCTCAGACGCTTGAAGCTTTGATCAATGGCTGGGCTGCGCTCCTGCTTCACGGCCGCTCGTTTTACGGCAACACGTTACAGCCCCAAACAGTTGCCAACTATGTTCGGAATGTCGGTGTTGGTTTGGACAATATGCTCTGTGTTGACTCGATCTTGGACGTTTCGCCGGATGCACTTGAGGAGCTCTATGAGCTGATGCTGGAGGCTCAGCCCACCTCGTCTATGAGAAGGAATCTCGCCAAGGGATTGCTGGAGTTTCATGGCCACCTGCAGAAAACATTTGCGTATCCGCCAATCAGCCCCTATAGCGTGCTAGGCATTGGGAAAACACCTCAGTTCGTCGACGCCCAGATCCTCAATGAGGACCAATATCGTCTGGTCCTAAGGGACTTGGCCACAGGCCCCTTGAGCCAGCGCTCACCACGTCTCGCTATCATCGCTCAAGCCATGATGATCTTCGGATTTCGACTGGGATTGCGCCGCAATGAGGCGCTGAAATTGCTGCGTCGTGACCTGCAATTGCGTTCACTGTCTGATGCGCGAGCCGCTGCAGTAAGGCGTCGACATCAGAACCTCAAGCGGCTATCGCCTGAACGATTTACTGTTCTCGAGCGACCGATCAACCTGCATATTCGACCACATGCTCAGCGCGCGTTAAAAACACGCAACTCAACACGGACGCTGCCACTTCACGTGTTGCTTGAGCCAGATGAGTTGCAGTTGATTGAGCGCCTTGCCCAGCTGCGCGATGCCGAAGAGCTGAAGAATCCATATTCGGAATTCTTGTTCTGTATTCCGCAGCTTCAGACTCGATGGGTTTCTGAATCAACACTGATGCCGGCTATTCATGATGCTCTACGCCGGGTGACTAGGTGCAGCGATATGCACTATCACCACCTGAGACATTCTGCTGCGACATGGCTGACGTTCAAGCTGGCCGCGTCAGCATTAGGTGTTGGTCAGGCGTCTGGATTGCTATTCGGCGAGCATCCGCAAAGTATGAAATGGCTCTTGGACACAGAACGGCTAAACCGTGCATTTTTTCACTCCCCCGAGTCCGCCACCCGACGGGTAATGCATATAACCAGCGCTGTACTTGGTCATGCGAGCCCCAAAACATCCCTACTGCACTATGTTCATTGCATGCCGTGGTTATCGGCGCTGTGCTGGCAGTGGAATCCCGGATTTTTACCACCTGGCTATGTCATCGCCAAAGTTGCCCAAGTCAGCTTGCCCAACAAGCTGGACGACCTACCTGCACTAAGCCTGCCTGCAGAAATTCAGCACATGCAGAGAATCATCGGCCGCATGCGGGTCTATAGGCGCAGCGATCAAGGAAAAGTTAAGCGTTCGCTGATTTCCCATCAGAGGAGTGACGGTGGATGGGCATTGACAAGAATGAATGAAATTTCATCCATGCTTGCGTACCAGGCTTACGCGGAGGCATCAGGGCACTCGGTCAATATGGACTGGGTAGCGTTCTCCGAATCGGATCGATTAGTCATGTTGGAGCGGGCGAGATACATCAGCCATCTCGGTAAGCATCGCCTGCAGAGCCCAGCAACCTCTGACTCAGATCATAGAATTGAGCTTGTCCCAAGACCGCCTAGGCACGGAGGTCTGGCTGGGGTTGCGGCCTATGCGGATCGGCTTTATGGCCTGCTAAGCAGCCGGCATAAAGCCAAAGCTGGTCGAGTGCTGGACGATTTCGTGGAGCGCTGTTGGGCTAGCGAGACGACACTGCGTTTCTACTCCGGCAAGGATGAGCAGAGTGCCCGCGAGTACGCCTGGCTGCTATCTGAACTGGGCATCCCTTTGGTTGATACTGAGTTCATCATTTACGACACGCGCACGCCCAGGCAAACCAAAAGCCGTTGGCGAACGGTTCTGGGGAAACCTCGCTTGAAGTTCACTGAACAAGTTTCGGAGAACCGGTGCGCTGAAAACAGGCATATGGGGATTCGAGTACAGCTGCGTTTACCGGGTGTCGAGCTCACCGCTCAAGAGCAAAACCACCACTCCGGCGCTGCCCTGCGCTATCTGATGCTAATGGCTTCCATCGACTGGCATTTCCGCGCCTGACCAAGTCCGGAGGGCGTTCAGCCCTCCGGATCATCCTGCAATTCCAGCAAATCGCCCACCTGGCAGTTCAGGTACTGGCAGATCGTTTCCAAGTCTTTGAGCTCCACCCGCTGCGCGGTCTCGTGATAGAGCCGCGTGAGGGTTCCGCGATTCATTCCTGTATCCCTGACTACGTCACTGATTTTCAGCTTCCGCTCGCCCAGTAAGCGAGATAAATGGCACTTGACCATTCTAATCTCCGAAAAATGATCTTCAGAAGATCATTTTGCCCTTGCAAAGCTCAAAATGAGCGTTATATTGATCTGCAGGAGATCATTATGAGTATTCAGAAGCTCATAAGAATCCGCTGACGTTCAATTTAGCAGAGAGGGCATAGCCATGTCTCACACATACCTGACTACCGAAGAGTTGGCCACGCGCATGAAGTACGACGCGCGCACCATCCGTAATCGCTTGAAAGATTCAGTCCTGCTCGAGGGGATCCACTACTTCCGCCCCTTTGGTGGCCGCAAGATCCTTTTCATCTGGGAAGCCGTCGAAGAAGACATGCAGAAATTCTCGCGGACTTCGGGGCTGGTTCCTATGGCCGGCGGGGGCATCTGCCATGGGTAAGATTCGTGCTCGCGCCGACAACGAGAAGTTGTTCTTTGACTTCACCTACCTGGATCAGCGCTGCCGCGAGCAGACCACGCTGCCTGATACGCCCGCTAACCGGAAAAAGCTCGAGAAGATCCTGGAGCGCATCGAAGCGGAAATTACCCTTGGGAGCTTCGACTACGCCACCTACTTCCCCCAAAGCAGCAAAGTACAAAAGATCAGTCGGCTGCGGGCGGGCTGTACATCGCTGAAAACACCACTGTTCAAGGATTTTGCCGAACTGTGGTTTGAGGAGATGAGGGTCGAGTGGCGTGATACGCACGCCAAAACCGTGCGCCTTACCCTTGATAAGCATTTGCTGCCTGAGTTCGGTAAGAAAGAGGTCAGCGCCATCACCAAGGCAGAAATCCTGTCCTTCCGCTCGGCACTCGGCAAAGTTCCCGGGCTGAAAGGGCAGGCTCTGTCAGCGACGCGAATCAACCACATCATGACGCCATTGCGCATGATCCTCAGTGAAGCGGCTGACCGGTTCGAGTTTACTTCACCGTACCTCAACATCAAATCTCTGAAAGTCCCCAAGACCGATGTAGAACCATTCACCTTGGAAGAGGTGCTGCAGATCCTCAATGCCGTGCGCGAGGACTTCCGCAACTACTACACGGTGCGCTTCTTCACCGGCATGCGCACCGGAGAAATTGATGGCCTGCAGTGGAAATACGTCGACTTCCAGAGGCGGCAGATCCTGATCCGCGAGAGCTGGGTGGGTGGCCGACTCGACTACACAAAGAATGACGGCTCGCAGCGCGAGATCGACATGTCAGGACCGGTCTACCAAGCCTTGCTTGATCAGCGACAGAAGACCGGTGCCGGCCAGTTCGTCTTCTGCAACCGGGAAGGCTCGCCCTACGCGTACCGCAACATCAACAACCGGGTCTGGTACCCGCTGCTTCGCCACCTGGGGCTGCGCCAGCGACGTCCTTACCAGACGCGCCATACCGCAGCGACCCTGTGGCTGGCTGCCGGTGAAAACCCGGAGTGGATCGCCCGGCAGATGGGCCACACGACTACCGAGATGCTGTTTCGCGTCTACTCGCGCTACGTGCCCAACCTGACCCGACGTGACGGAAGCGCCTTCGACAACCTGATCCAAGCCAATCTCAAGGTCTGATGGAGTACCCACATGAAACTGATCAAGCGCAACAACCTCATCCAGCTGCACCCGTCGATGGAAGCTCGCGAGCACCAGTATCTGAAGCACCTGGCCTCGGCCATGGGACACTACCTTGAGAACCCCAACGGCACCGAACTGGTCTGCATCCTCGGCTCCGGCTATGAGAAGAACAACCGCCAGGCGCTTGATACCTGGGTCGCCTACCACCGCGACGAGGTCTTCGAAACCCGCCTGGAAGGCCGCAGTCCGTTGAACTTCTTGATCGCGAAGCTGGAAGAGTTACTCAACAACTGAAGCAGTTATGAAGGGGCCAAGGCTCCTTCATCGAAGCAATGCTTCTCGCCTCCTCGATCTTCCTCCCGCAAAAGTTTAGAATGAACCTCATTAAGGGGATTTTGACCATGATTGATGCCGTTGACCTTTTCTGTGGCGCTGGCGGCCTGACAGCTGGCATGCGTGCGGCCGGCATCTCCGTGCGCGCCGGCTACGACATTGAGAGTCAGTGTGAATACGCCTACACCAAGAATAACGGTGCTGCGTTCGTGGCCAAGGACGTCACGAACGTCGCAGCGGACGAGCTGCGGGCATGGTATCGCCCTGGCCGCTACAGGTTGCTTGCCGGTTGCGCCCCTTGCCAGCCTTTCTCCACCTACAACCAAGGCAAGGACACCCGTAACGACCGTAAATGGCCGCTGCTTTATGCCTTCCGTCGGCTGATTGAGGAGACGCAGCCTCATCTGGTCACTATGGAGAACGTACCGGACGTGACCAAGCATGAGGTTTATCACGACTTTGTCGCTGGCTTGCAAGCTCAAGGCTACGAACTATGGGAAGATCGCGTTCACTGCATTGACTATGGACTGCCGCAGCAGCGTCGCAGGCACGTCCTACTAGCGTCTAAACTGGGTTCCATCGCGCTTATTGAGCCCACCCATAAAGGGCAGCCAGTCACTGTGGAAGAGGCCATAGGAAAGCTCCCTGCTATAGCTGCTGGTGAATGCCACCCGGACGATCCACTCCATAGGGCAGCAACGCTGTCCCACCTCAACCTGCTGAGAATCACCAACTCCAAGCCAGGCGGCACTTGGAAAGACTGGCCACCACATTTGGTCGCCGATTGCCACCGCAAGGCCAGCGGCAAGACGTACCCGAGCGTCTACGGTCGCATGAAAGCGGAAGAGCCCAGCCCGACGATGACCACCCTTTGTTATGGCTTCGGCAATGGCCGCTTCGGCCATCCGACCCAACACAGGGCAATCTCCCTCCGCGAAGCGGCGATCCTACAATCGTTCCCTAAGGACTACGTCTTCCTCCCGCCCGAGAAGATCACCTTCAAATCCGTCGGCCGGATGATCGGAAATGCCGTTCCGGTGCGCTTGGGCGAAGTGATCGGCGAAAGCCTAATACGCCACATCAGGGAGTTTGGTTCGGATCAGTGACCAGATCAGGAAGATCGAATTCGAGCCTGAGACGTTCCTTCAGGCTCTCTAGCTGCCTGGTTTCGCACTCCCAGACGACCAACACCCTCCAGCCCCGCTCGCGCAGCTGTGATTCCTTTCTGGCATCCCGCTCGACATTCGCAATGAACTTGGGCAGCCAGTATTCTTGGCGGGTCTTTGGAGTGGTCGCATAGCGGCAGCCGGGATGGCGGTGCCAGAAACAGCCATGGACGAAGATGGCGGTACGGAATCGGGGCAGGACGATGTCCGGCGAGCCCGGTAGGTCACGGCGCTGGAGTCTGAACCTGAGCCCCAGCGCATGCAGCGTCTGGCGAACGATGATTTCTGGCGCGGTATGCGCACGCTTCACCGCTCGCATGATGTCGCTGCGTGACATTCGCTTCCCCGTCAGACCCCGACTGGTTCGACCACACCCGTGACTACCAGCGCTTCCAGATGTCGGTGCAGTTGGTCGGGCAGCGGTTTTCCTGAAACGAGAACCCCTGCCTCCATATTTTGATCCATGGCATAGCCGGTGAGGTTGGCGCTGGTGATGAAGCAAAGCGTCCGATCGGCGACGGCGACCTTCGCATGCACGCTGCCATTCACGAAAGCCGCGGCCTTGTTTTTCCAGACGTAGAAGCTCGCATTGGGAACGATCTTGCGCAGGTTGGCGATCGGGTCCGTACTGACTTTCCCTCCTTGTGCGCTAGACATCTCCACCAGGAAATCGATTCGGACATCCCGCTCGGCCGCCGACTTCAGTGCCCTGGCGACGGATTCGATGTCGTAGGCGACGTAGCTGGTGATGAACAGCCGTTGCCGCGCAGCATTGATCACCTGGATCAGCGCCTGCTCGGTCCTTCGCGCAGGAACCAGCTCGGTGGTCGGGCCTGTCCATACCAGCTCGACCTGCTGGCTGCTCTCAGCCAGGCGATAGGCGTCGCTGGCAGCCAGGAGCATGGCCGCCAGCGTGCGACCATCGGTGGCGGAACTCCTCCATGCCTCAATGAGCGTCCTGAGTGCATCGCTCGCCGGCGCAGACTGTACGCTGGCAATCAAGCTTCCACCTTTCGAGGCGTCGAGGTTGCTGACTCGGGCCGCCAGCACAGCGACCCGATCAGAGGAGACGATCGATACCAGCGCAGAGATCGCCTTCAGCAGTGCCTGCATCTCAAGCGTCCTGGAAGAAGGCTGTCGCCGCGTTCTGCACCGTGGGTACGACCATCGCGCGATCGAGGTATCGGTTACTGGATTCGCACGAGGTTTCCGCGACGAAAGAGCAGGCATGGCAGGCCGCTGCGTGCAGGCTCTGATCCTTCTGTGGATCATGCTCGGCGCAGAGTGGATCGGAAGAACAGATCCTTGCCCGACGCAGCGCCTGCGTGAACAGTCGCTCCAGATTCTCCGGCTTACCCAGCTCCACCAGCCCCCCCAAGGTGCCATCGGAGTCGGCTGCGGCGGTGTAGATGATGAAACCGGCCTGATTGCCGTCTTCGCTCACGCTCGCATAGATCCGCTCGCGGATGCTCGCTGCGTTGTACCCGCACTCGAGGGCCAGCTCGCGGATCAGTAGGTGCGCCAAGGTGTGCAGCAGCACATAGCGAGCCCCTGGATAGCCAGCTTCGGCAGGACTGAGATCACGCCGGTTGCGCCACCCCTTGTGCCCACCTCGCAAGCGAGCGTCGGCCTGCTGCACGGCTGGATTCTGCTCCCAGGCGGCGATCGCAGCCTCGTCGAACTGGATGAAGATGCCTTCGCCATGAACCTGATTGGCAGGCACCCAGTCCGGTCTCGACGACGACAGGGGGGCCCAAACCGGACCCGAGCCAGCAGCGCCGATCTCATCGGGAGACTCCACGCGCGTGAAGCCCAGCAGTGCATTCACCTCACGCAGGCGTTTCAGGAGCAGCACGCGCGCGATGACGGACTGGAAGGACGCGGGAGGGGGCGTTTCTTCGGAAAGAAAGTTGGGGTAGTCGCTCACCGGGGTCGGATCGGTCAGCACCCGCCACTCCGGCCCCTTGATATCCGGTTCGTCCTCGTCTTTAACGTCAGCCCCTGAGCGATGAGCTTCGATCGCCGCCCAGACGGCCTCTGGCGTATGAGCATCGAGGCCGGCGGCCTCCCCGCGCTTCGTGAGGGCCTTGATGGTCCCCTTCAGCTCACCGACATCCTCGACATCGGCGAAGTCATCCCAGTGGTCGATGATGATCTGCTGCAATGGCGACGCATTCGGTCGTGGTATGGCGAGAGCGGATAGGGATACCGGGAACCAGCTGTTCGTCGCGCCCAGCAGAACGGCTCGCGCATCCTCGTCGCACTCATGGTCGAAGCGATCGAGATGCGGGTGTCTGCCCCGGCAACCAGGCAGATTTTCCTTGCCCGCCTTGCCGAAGGCCTGTGCCAGGCTCTTGGCCGCTTCACACTTGTCGCACCTGACCCACAGATTTTCCGTCTGGAGGGACGCGCCGCTCTCGAAGAAGCGCAGGGTTCCCCTGCAAGTACTGGGGCCGCTATGCACGAACCAGTGCCAGGGGAAGTCGTCCAGATGTCCATTCCGGCAGGCCAGCAGCATACGAGCGGGGACGGCGTCAGCATCTTTGGGGGTGAGTTTACCGTCCGAACCTCGGCAACCAGCGTGCACGAAACGAGTCGACTCTGGGCGATAGGGGTTCTCTTTCAGATCGAACAGGCCATTGTCGTAAGGCGCCAGCAGCCCACACTTCACGCAGCGCAGCCAGCGCGGGAAGGGACGAACCGGTACGCCGACCTTGGCTTCGGCGGAGAGCCTGTCTGAGGTTTCGCTCTTGCTGAACGGCGCCATGCGTAGTGATTCGACCTGCCCCCCCAGCCGTTGCTGCACCGCAGCCAGCAGGCGGGCTTCGGTGATGACTGCACAACGCTCCTTCTGCCAGATATCGGTCCCCGAGGTGATCACCGACAGGTTCGGCAGATCGACGAGAGCGCCAGGCCCATAGGTCCACAACAACTGGCTGGGTCGTACCGAGCCGACGACGGTCTTTTCGTTCGCCATGTTCATTCGTCCTTATCGCTCACGGCGGGCCGAGCTTTCCACGCCGGTTCATCCTGGAATTTCGAAGAGTTCATCACCAGATTTACGCCTGGCTCCACCTCTCGCATCGACATCGGCACCGTCCAATTGTCCCAAGGCTTAACGCCAGGTGTCTTGATCAACGGGGCCATGAGATCCATACCCTTGCCTCGTTTCTCGTAAGCGAGCAGTCGATTGCCTTGCATCACGGCTTTCACCCACTCATCGGCACGTTGCTTCAGCATGCTTCCGATCAGCTGTTCCGATTTCGAATCCGCCACGTTGCCGCCACGCATTTTCAGTACCTGCTGAACCTGCTGCATTTCCAGCTGATCAGCCTTTTGCAGGTTCTCGGCGCCAACGTTCGGAGCGAAATCGTCGTACTTGCCGCGCATTAACGACAGCATCGTTCCGGTCAGGCCTCTGTCCAACGCTCTGGGCGAGAATGGTGTGACCGACTGGGCTTCGACGTGCTTGTAGAAGGTCGCGTGGTAATGCTCGAACGTCTCGTAATGGGAAAGATCGCGCGGCTTGGCCCAGGTCAGTACGGTACAGACCAGACCGGGAGACTGGCGGCCGACCCGACTGGTCGCCTGGATGTACTCCGCTGTGCCCTTCGGCTGGCCATTGACGGCCATGATGCCAAGTCGATTCACGTCGACACCGACAGAGAGCATGTTGGTGGCCAGCACGATGTCGATGGGGCGTTGTTTGCTCTTGTCCTTTTCGTCCCAGCGGCACAGATATTTGCCCTGGCTCGCATCCCACTCAGGCTCGAACTTCACCTCGAGCTGATCGAGGTACTTGGGAATGTCCTGGTTGGAAACGCGCGAAGTCAGCTCACGAATGTTCATGATGCTGCGCTGCGCTAGCCCCGGCCGCTCGACCAGGCTCATCTGCACGCGGTATGCACGAGTCTGCACGTCGTCCTCGGCCAGGCGCTTCATGCCGCCGAGCTCGCGCAACGAATTGAAGTAGCCGACCATCGTCATGTAGGGGTCGGCCAGACTACCGAAGCGCTCGAACAGCGCCTGAGCGGCGGTCATCGCCGCGGTGTAGACGCGAATCAGCATGGCGGGACGAGAGCTGCCGGGGGCGCATATCCCCAGATAGCGGCGACCCGAGCGCTTATCGATCGAACGTTGCACCGAGAAGAAGTTGTCCTCCACGTCCAGGCCATGCGGTGGGAAGACCGCGACCTGACGCATGAACACGTTGCTCACCTGCTGGTGGGCTCTGCGCACGGTCGCCGTCGAAGCGACCACCTTCGGCCGGATGGGCTGCCCGTCCAGCGTCCAGCTGCACAGCTCATCGACCGCGCTTTCGTAAAGGCCGACCATGGTGCCGAGCGGGCCGCTGATCAGGTGGAACTCGTCCTGGATGATCAGATCCGGCGGCCGTACCGGCGAAACCGTCGTGACCTTCGCGGCAGGATGTCCCTTCGTGGCCGTGTGGCCGGTATTGCATTCGGCACCAGGCCACAGCAGGCCGTGACGTGAACACTCCCTGGATACATGACCAAACAGGTTCCGCACCTCCCCACGCCAGGCCATCATCGCGAACTTGTCCACGGTGGCGATCATCATCGACGGTGGGCGATGGTACATCTCCTCATCGACCACCATGACCGGCAGCCCTGGATGAGCCAGCTTGCTCGAGCGCCCACGCGAGAAGTCGCACTTGCCTTGCTTGTCTCCGCAGTAGATCGCCGTGCGCTTGACCACCCTGTCGACGTCGATATCCCGGCCGGGGGCGATTTCGGAGCCGCACCATGGACAGCTCGTCAGTTGCGCCGGTGAAGTCATTCCGGCGGTGTATCTCTCGGCACGAATGGCTTCCACGAACGCATGGCTGTCATCGGTCTTACCTGGCGCCACCTTGTTACCGACCCAGAGCCCGATGGTGAAAGGCACCTCGCCCAGAGACTTGTCGCCCGTGGCGAGCGCGGTCCGGCGGATGTGCTCCATCGCGCAGATCAGCGCTGTGGCACGCTGGAACTGCTGCAAGGTGAGCAGGCGCAGGGTGTAGCGCATGATCACCGCCAAGCCGCGCGATGCGTCGTAACCGCCCAGATTTCCCTGCATGCGACGGATGGCCATGGTGAAGGCC
>Ga0233369_1000341_pt1 | contig 21203 bp, 24 predicted proteins | sample ElkDunMinimDraft_26_FD_191537 | JGI IMG/M metagenome (GOLD analysis project Ga0233369, IMG submission 191537) | Fecal eukaryotic communites from dung pellets of Tule Elk in California, USA - Elk Dung D16 | ecosystem: Host-associated > Mammals > Digestive system > Large intestine > Fecal | place... | reverse complement strand
AAGAACTTCTATCGAATCCGCATCGCGCTTCTTCTTATATTTCGAGCATTACTGCTGTACTTATCTTTTTTTTTGTTTTCCCTTCGTTTCCGTCGGGACTGCAAAGGTAGAAACTTTATTTTAATCCGCAAATTTTATTTGAAGATTTTTTCTTTTTTTGTTTTTCCCGAGTTTCCCCGTTTAAACTATCTCTAACCTCGTATTTCATTGCTGTTACCAGCGTTCTCCCTTGCGGAGTGGTGCAAAGATAGCAACATTTATATATCACTTCAAAGCTTTAGCGAGAATTAATTTTACAATTCGAGTTAAGTAGCTGGAAGATTGAAAGATAAAAACATACTGCAAAGAGTAAACTCTGCCAATTGTTAAATTTTACTAAAAATAGGACAATTATTTTTATGAATCCAACAGATTGTAAGCTAGAAATTTTACAAGAATTTTAGGATAAAAAACCATGCACCGAAAGTTAAGTTCATTAATTCAAGAAAAGATATAGGTTATACAATAACATTGAAACTGATATAAATCATGCTTGAGAAAAATCTAGTAACTCAACATACCAGTTCAAAAAGTCATTTGTATAGTACGACTATCAATAAATAAGCTATAGAGCATCAATACCTTAATCGCATGATTGAAACCATTTATAATGGCAACACTTCGATATTAATCATGCAAGTACTGGGAAATCATAAAGCAAGTAAAGAAGAAATTGAATTGATAAAACAGTGTTTAGATAACTTATAAACTAATACTATGGTAATTGTTTTTCAATTATTAATCAATACTATCAGTGTGAGCATCGTTCACTCCCTATTGAAGGGCGCATCTTTATATATTTATATTATGGGTTAATCCTCATATTTTACAATTTGAGTGCAGCCACCAAACACAAATTTACTTATTTCTTTCGATGTCTAATTTTCAATATTTCCTCACAACATTTGTATAAACTTTCAATATTTCACCGGATGTAATCTTGCAAAACTCAAATTGATAAATTACAAAGCTACATCCTTACTTGGTAATAGTATATAACATAGGAATATTAGCAAAAACTTTACTTTGAATGAAAATAGAAAAATTAAATGAACAATATTGAAATTATTATCTCCTAAATGGAAGGATAAAATAGCTAAAATCGAATTTAAAACTCAAAAAATTCTAGAAGAAACATTTAATTCTCCAGAATGGAAAAAAAGATTCAAGACTTGGAAAACTACATAATACAAACTAAGTCAAAATAGACTTAAAATAGTACATATGTGTGATATGTACCGGAAAGCCGTATCTTTCGAATAAGATTCAGCTTTCTTTTAATGCTGATTTTATGTATTATTGCTCCTTAAGATAACCGAAATGAATATTATCTATGCAATTGACCTTTTAGGAACGATGGTTTTTGCTATTTCTGGCGCGATGGCAGGGCATAGAAAGGGGATTGATATATTCGGTTCTACATTCATGGCATTTGTAACAGCTATTGGTGGAGGTTCATTGCGTGACATATTCTTAAATATTCGACCTGTCTGGGTGGAAGATGGCAATTATCTGTTAGCTATATTCGTTGGTGTATTTATTTCAGTTATTGCAAACAAACAACTTTACAGCCTAGCTAAAACATTGACCTTATTTGATGCGATAGGGATTGGTTTTTTTACGGTCGTAGGAACACAAAAATCCTTAGATTATGAATCCAGCAGTATTGCAGCCATCATGTTAGGAATGTTTTCGGCGGCTATGGGCGGTGTGATACGCGACGTATTGATAAATGAAACTCCTCTAATTTTACGAAAAGAAATATATGCTTCCGCGTGCCTTTCGGGCGCATTACTTTTTGTGTTACTTAACTTTTGGAATGTTGACAACGGCTGGAATGCCTTCATAAGTGCTTCACTCGTTTTCTTGATCCGGATAATATCTGTAAAACACAATCTTTCCTTACCTGTTGTCGAAATGAAAAAAGACGAAGAATTATAATACTTCCAACAATTTTTCAAAAGCCATTCCGCGTGAAGCTTTCAATAGGATAAAGCTATCGTTGATTGCAGCAACCGCATCTTTAGCTTCATCAGTAGTCTGATAAAACTCAGCAAAATCATCTCTGTGGAGATAAAATTCTTTTCCAACAAATATCAATCTTTCAAAACCAAGCGTTTTTGCTTTTTCAACCAAAGCTTTGTGCTCTTCAAAAGATTCATTTCCCAACTCAAACATATCCCCCAAAACCACCACTTTGTGGTCGGCTGTCAACACCTGCATATTTTCCAATGCAGCAGCCATACTACTCGCGTTAGCGTTGTAAAAATCCGCCACAATCATGTTTCGTGATGTATGCGTAATCTGCGAACGGTTATTGTTAGGTACATAAGACGCTATTCCTTCATTGATCTTAATAGGATTCATCCCAAAATCAAGTCCAATGGCAATTGCCGCTAATATATTTTCAGTATTGTACGAGCCTGTTAGATGCGTATATACTTTATAAGATTCGGATTTAGCACCTTCTTTCCAAGCAATAGAGAGGTAAGGATTAGCCATTAAAAGTTTCCCTACAACGTCATTCGTTTCCGAGAAACCATATGTAATCAACTTTGCAAAATGACGTAGTTCAGCCATTTCCACTAAATGAACATTATCTGCTTGTAGAAATAAAGTTCCTTGATTTGCAGAAAGAAAATCATAAAGCTCACCCTTTGTTTTTTTGACTCCGTCAAAAGATCCAAAACCCTCTAGGTGTGCTTTTCCAACATTGGTAATAAAACCATGTGTTGGACGTGCAATATTCGCCAAAAACTCAATTTCACCAACATGATTTGCTCCCATTTCTATGATTGCTATTTCATAAGAATCGTCGATGGACAACAACGTCAAAGGCACGCCTATGTGGTTATTTAAATTACCTTGCGTGGCATAAGCACGAAACTGTTGCGATAAAACCGAATAAACCAACTCTTTGGAAGTAGTCTTGCCATTAGTTCCAGTAATTCCGACCACGGGAATAGCTAATTGTTGGCGGTGATACAACGCCAAACCTTGCAACACTTTTAAAACGTCTTGAACTAAAATATATTTATCGCCTTTAAAAAACTCTTCTTCATCCACTACGACATAAGCCGCGCCTTGCTCCAAAGCTTGAGAAGCAAAAGCATTTCCATTAAAGTTTGCACCTTTCAGCGCAAAGAAAATACTGTTTTCTTTGATATTGCGTGTATCAGTAGAAATTACGGGATATTGTTTATAGATGTCGTAAAGAGTTTCAATTTGCATAACAACAAAATTTTAGTAGGACAAATGTAGTAATCTTCTATCCTTGTGTAAATAAAAAAAGGAGCAATGCTCCTTTTTTTTATTTCAATTTATATGCTACTACACTATTGCTGTTAAAAGTAGGAATATAAAGAACACCTTCTTTCTGGTTATAGCCCAGATCCGCAGTATTCATTTTCCCTTGCACATCAAGCATCTTTTGAATCTCTCCATTCGCTTTCACATAATAAACTAAACCTACCCAGCAGGTAACTATATAATCGCCATTCCCTACTGGCTCTAAACCATCTCCACCTTGATCAAATCCTTTTGTGAAAACTGTTACTTTTTTGTTGGCATCAATAGACCAAAATTCTTTTCCAGCAAGGGCAAGAAGTTTACCACCTTCCGCCTTCAATCCATTCACTGAAGGCACATTGTCCAAATACAACGATGCTTTACCATTTCTCAATTGAAAAATCTTATTCTCTCTCGTATCCGAAATGTAAACGATACCCGAATCATCCACTGTCACATCATTCAGGAAAGTCGATCCTTGTACTGGAATCTCATCAATGATATTACCAGTAACCACATCTACGACTATCACATCTGTAATATCAGCAATGTATAATAATCCCTTATGAATTGCTAATCCTTTCGGTGCATTCAATCCAGTAACCCAAGTTGCATTTTTGATTGAACCATCGCTATTCAATAGCGCAACTCCTCCTTTACCGTCTTTCTCACTACCAGAGCCATCAATCAGTGAAACAAATAAAACATTGTCCTTTGGGTAATACAAAGCCGATTCTGGTGTCGATAGCTGTTCTTTAGATTCCCAAATAACTTCTATTTTCTTTTCTTGCGCATTTGTCAATTGAACGCCTAGAACAGCGAAAAAGATAAGCAATACATTAAATTTAATCATGATTCGTTTTTTATTGGTTCATTAATTGTAAATATATGAATTTCAAAAGTATCTTAAGATTCTAATTCAAAAACACAAGCGAAGCAAATTTGTTCGTCTTTAACGATTTTAAAACCAATTTTGTTGTCAAAAATTCCTTTTTGAATGGAAATAGCATCGTTAAAACTTAACTCTTTGATGAAGTTGAGGTCAATTGCTCGTATCTTGTTTTTTAATATTAAGCTTGGATCTACATAATTAATGCACCATTCCAGATACTTCGTGTTATTCACATGATTCACGATATCTAAATCCGAAAATTGTACGACTTGTGTATAAATTTCGGTTAATTCAAATGATAGATCGATACGCTGATTCGCAAGTTCTGTAGCATGTTGATTTAGATATTGTTCAATATAGGACGTATCAAATGGCAACATGTCAGGTCTTCTGGTTTTCATATTGAAGATTGCCCATAATGAGGTTACACCTAACAGCTTCTTGCCTTCATGTGAAACTTCAAAATCGCGCGTTGATTTAAACCCTTTTAATTCCTTTATCCAAGTCTTCACCTCTACATCTTGCGAATATCTAGGTAATTCTTCAATCTCAATGCGCATACGATTCATTACCCAAGACTGATCGTATTGGGATAAATCATCAAAACCAACAGCACCCAAGTCAGCATGTTCCGCCGCTGTTAATTGAAGTATATTTGCTAATTCGGGAAATTTTAAGGTACCATTGGGGTAACATTGTGAAAAATAAACTTCCCAATTTTTATGGTGTATTGACTTGAAATCTTTAGATAATGGCATAACTCTTCTCCGTTTAACTATTTTCTTTGTTTAGCCATTTTGTTACATCGGGCGCTACATAGGCATTCATTTTCTGCACTAATTCTTCAATATTATCTGCAACCAAAAGCATTTCTTCATTTTGCTTATTCAAAAGCCCAACCTCAACCATATTGTGTATAAAAGCAATTAAATGATCATAAAAGCCATTTATATTTAGCAGGCCAACAGGCTTTTGATGCAATCCCAATTGTGCCCAAGTAATCATTTCGAACACTTCCTCCAAGGTCCCGTACCCTCCAGGAAGTGCTATTATTGCTTCGCTTAAGTCATTCATCATCATTTTGCGCTGGTGCATATTCTCAACTGCAATCAATTCAGTGACGCCAGAATGCCCAATCTCTTTACTATTCAGAAAATGCGGAATAACACCAATGACTTTGCCGTTATTCTCCAGCGCACCATCAGCAACCGACCCCATTAATCCTACTCGACCGCCTCCGTACACCAAAGTAATATTCTGCTTCGCTAGATATTTGCCTACGCCATATGCTTTTTGCATCCATACCGCATCAAAGCCTGGACTCGACGCACAAAAAACCACTACACTTTTGAATTTCATAATACAAAACTAAATAAAAAAGACCGCAGACATTTTCAGTCTACGGTCATCTTTAAGAATTGCAAGGCCCTCTTTTTACAAAGCTCTTTCTTTCTCTTCGCTGCTGTCATTGACCCTGCGAATAGATTGTTTTAGATTGCCAAACTTATAAGTCAACGTAAGTCTTACGGTTTGACTATCGCGGTATTGATATATTCTAGAATTAAATTCCTTGAATTCTGTAAACACATTATTGTGGTTGCTATGGAATATATCCGTTACAGCTAATTTTAATGAAGTGCGTTCGTCTTTCAAATTATATGTAGCACCAATATCTGTACCCCAACGTCGTTGAATTTTATACATATTATAGATGAAAGGTGAATTATAACGTAAAGACATTTCGCCAGACAATTGTTTACTAAATCTGAAATTGTTGTTCATATTCGCTTGGATAAATGCAGAGCCCAAATTCACCTCATATCCCGATATTGGCCCTTTAAAGTGCACATAGATTCCTGTGATATTATTAAACATCGTCCACACCTTGCCTATGCGATAAGGAATACTCAAGTTGATATACGAGGTAGTTTGTTCACCCAAATTCTCACGTGTAATCCACGTAGTTTTTAATACGGTGTCTTGACCAAGACTTTCTGTCATTGCACCTCTGGTGATATCATGTCCTAATGCAATATTAAAACGTTTGTATAAAGTATAGTTTAATGCAAATCCATCTGTGTACTGTGGGTTCAAATACGGATTTCCTTTATTGTATGTTCTTTTGTCCACATAATATTCAAAAGGATTTAAATTTCTGTAATTTGGACGAGAAACCTTACGTGAATAACTTAATGCAAAAACGTGGTTTTCATGGGCATTATAGGACAATGAAGCGGATGGAAATAAGTCAAAATAATCGCGCTTTACTTGTTTATTTTGTGTAATAGAATGACCATCTGAGATTGTATATTCACCCCTTAAGCCCGCTTTGATTCCCCACTTTTTGATATTGGTGTTATAATCGAAATAACCCGCTAAAATCTGTTCTTCGTAATTAAATATATTTGAACGGTTTTTGTTATTTTCCCAATTTGAACCTACAAGATTTTCGAAGTTAACTTCATTATCAGACTGCACATTGCTATATTTTACGCCTGTTTCTATGTTTCCTTTTCCTAATTTTTGAGTGTAATCTAATTTAGCTGACAAAATTTTAATATCTACACCGAATGTACTTCTCTCAAATTCCGGAGCGTACATTAATGTTTCGCCATCGCCAAAATAAGAAAAGTACCCATAATTCAAGATCGAATTGGTCTTGAAAGTACTATAATCAGCATCTGCTGTCAATTTCTTACCCGTAGTATCAATCACAAACTCATTGTTGATATTCACCGAATAGCGATTAAATTTTTCATCATTATTATTGTCTGAAACCATTATTGAATCCACCGAACTATTAGGACGAGACATCAATGTCGTTCCTGGAGTCAGTTGATCTTCCTTATTATTTGCGCCATTAAATTGAATCATAAAGGTATTACGCGCAGATGTTTTTTGCTCAAAGCCCACTTTGTAATTATGAGTTTTTTCAGCATTTTGGAATACAGATGACTGATCAAAGTATGTATCGGCTAATTTATTGGGTATAGTTCGCGTAATGCGAATATTCTCGTTATAATTATTATTCGCATAAGAATAGTTTGTGAAGAAGGTAGAGTTATTCTTTTTATAATTTACATTGAAGGACGAATTACCACGTAATTTCTCCCCCAAAGCTCCACTTGCAATGAAAGATCCATTGAAGCCTTCTAAACGATTTTTCTTCATCACGATATTGATAACTCCGCCTGATCCCTCCGCATCATCTTTAGCCGAACGTGTAGTAGATAATTCAATACTTTTTATCTGAGCGCCATCCGTACTTTTCAATAATGTAGCCAGTTGTTCGCCGGACATATAAGTCTGACGACCGTCTATGGTAACATTTACGCCTTGTTGCCCCATCAACGAAATATTGTCATCTTTATCTACATCAACACCAGGAGCTCTTTTCAATACTTCTAAAGCATTATTTCCTGCGCTGATAGAAGAATTTTCTACGTTCATTACCAGTTTTCCATTGGTATGTTGTATTTGTGGTAATTGACCTTGTACAGTAACCGCTTCCAACTCTTTTGTCAATACTTGTAAAATAATATCATCGATGCTAACAGAATTTTCTGCGGCTTGAAAGGCTGAAGATTCACCCTTCGCATAACCTACAGCTGTGGCTTCAATTCTAAAAGTTCCTACAGGAAAACCCGATAGCTTAAATTGTCCTTTGTCATTGGTGACAGTAGATTTGATAAATCCGCGATTTGGCTCAGTAACAAGATACACTGAAGCATTGGCTATTGGCGCATTATCCGCATTCTTGATGTAGCCAGTAATAGTCTTTTGTTGCGCTACAGCGAGTTGCATACAAAGTATCATGCTACCTAAAAGTTGTAAAAGTAATTTCATGTGTGTGGTTAGCTTCTGTAAAATATTCTTATTATTTCTCCCAAAATTAGACCGAAAAAGGACATAGAAGAATGCGTATTAGATTAACAGAAGAAGTTATTCGGTGAAATAGTAATATTGGTCGGTAAAAAATTTGTCGCCTTCTATTTTTATTAAAAGGCGACAAATAATCGTTTTTTATTTTTGATATAGAAAATTAATTCACAGTGACAGTTACACGCTCTGCAATTTCCTTTGCTTCTTTTTCAATTTTACGTGCATGCTCTTCTGCTTCTTTAGCATGTTGTTCTGCCTTTCTAACCAATTCCTCTACCGTACTTTCTGTTTCAGTTTTCTTGCTGATAGGCAGAAATCTTGGGGTACACTGCAAACCAGTTCTGCCCATTATCCATTCTGTAGCTTTGATTTCTTCATCAGAATCATACGCGTGTTGGCAATCCCAATTTGAAATGTTTCGCAGTTTATAACTAATAGAATTATCTACCACCACACGCGATCCTACAGGCAAATAGAGTGTAGCCGATACAGATTGATCTCTGTATTTTCTATTTGGGTTGATACCAAAATGCGAATTAAAAACTATTTTGTCGTCTGTCTGATTAGCCAAATAACTAATTTCAGCAGCATTTGTAGTCGCGACTTGATATGTTTTTCCACGTGCAAAATAATTGTATTGAATATAAGGTTTTGCTAAAGAATCTATACTTTCAAAACTTATGCTTATATCATTGCGTAATGCATATTCTAAATCTTCTCCGTTCAGTTCAATTTTAAATTTTTTACCTTCTTTATCTGCTGCAGAAGCTTCTATCAGTCGAACATCCTTTTCTGTGATATAATACACTTTACGCTCACTTAAAGGCCTTTCTACTTTTATGGTGCTGGATTCTTTGAATTCCTGCGCACCTATAAAACTGAAAAATATTACTGCAATAATGGAAGAAATCCATGTTGCCCACAAGCCCAACGAGAAATAATGATTCATCGGTTGTGTCTTAAATAACAGACGGACCATTAATTGAAATAAAGCTAAGAATGGAATAGCGATCGCCAAAGTTCCGGCTACTAAGGCTACGATTGCTTGCGGTGTATTCAAAAATTCTGTTCCTGGAAAAACCATTTCACGTTGATAGCCCAATATGCCTGTGATGAATCCAATACAAGCGATGGCTAGACCGAAAATTGTCAAAGCACAGAACACCAAAATCAAGAAGCCAATTAGTCTTCCGAACCCTCTGCCCACTCGTGATACACCATTCCCTACAGCAGCAGTTCCTTTCGAAAATTCTCTTTTCACTTTAGAAATATGAGGGTTCAAGCCTTGGATTTCTTCATCAAAACTCTTTTTAAAATTCTGCAATGTTGGTGACTCCCCTTTCATTGCCATTTTGTCGGCACGAGAAACCGCCTTTGGCATCACCACCCAGAGAATCAAATATAACATAATCCCAGAACCGCCAAATAGAAAGAAACACACAAAAATCACGCGCATCCATTTCGTTTCCATATTGAAATAGGCTCCCAAACCACTACATACGCCACCAAAAATTTTATCATCTGGATTACGCATCAATTTTTTCTCCGAAAAACTTGCACTTGCATATTGAGCGGTTGCATGCTCTGATGTAGATTGCTCACCAGCAGATTCGTTTTCCGTAGAATCAAAACTTGGTTGGTCTATCAATTCTTCTTCCTCGCCTTCAAAGTCACTAACCTTCCCCATCTGGCTAATGACATGATTCACATCATCCATCGAAATGACTTCCTTACGTCCAACCTGAATTTTCTCGGAGAACATTTCAGCAATACGATTTTCTATATCTTGAAGAATCTCTTGGCTGTCTGAAGATTTTCCAAAATGTCTTTTGATATCAATCATGTAAGAACGCAATGTTTCGTAAGCCTCTTCTTCAATGTGAAAGACGATACTATTTATATTGATGATGATAGTTTTATTCATGGTATTAGATTTTTGTATTAATTGTTAGATTCTTTTCTTCCTTGCAAGGATGTTTCTACCGCATAGACTAATTCTTTCCACGTATTGTCTAGTCTTTGCAATACTTCAAGACCTTCGGCTGTAATTTGATAATATTTTCGAGGAGGACCTGACGTTGATTCTTGCCAATTGTAACTCAACAAGCCATTATTTTTTAGTCGAGTAAGCAATGGGTACAATGTCCCCTCCACCACTAACAGCTGTGCGCGTTTTAATTCCGCAATTATATCCGATGCATATATTTCACCTTTCGAAATAATCGAGAGAATACAGTATTCTAGTATCCCTTTTCGCATCTGCGTTTGTGTATTTTCCGCTATCATAACAATACAAAGTTATATCCTTTGGATGGTACTTTGCAATACATAGTAGTATACAAAATTACAATACGCTGATTTTCAATAAAATAATTTTTAACGCGACTGTATCTAACTACAAATATTTGTTAGGAATTAGGATTTCTTATTGATTTATAACACTTTTGCGTCGATGAAATATTTTTTTAGCTATATCTGGGCTATAGTATGGGCTATTATTATGCTTATACTCCTATTGATGCCCTCCAATGATTTACCTGATCTTAAGCCCTACAATATTTTTCCTGGTGTAGATAAAGTCGTGCATATCGGAATTTTCTATATTTTGGCAATGTTATTATACTGGGAATCAGCAATGAAGTCCAAGTGGAAAGGCAACAAATGGGTCACTGTAGCAAAGGTAGTCGTGAGTACAGTAATTTTTGCTTTCTTAACAGAAGAAGCGCAGCGACACGTCTCGAGTCGTACTGCAGACATGTTTGATATTTACGCTGATTGTATAGGAATTGGAATGGCAACATTCTCATTCTTAATTTTATATAGAAAAGAAAAAGAAGCATGAAAAAATGGTTAATATTTGCGGCGATGTTACTTGTTGTAGCATCGGGAATACAGTCTTGTGGTGTAAATAACTGTGGATGCCCTAAACCGTATACACCAAAAAGAAGATAATTAGGCTCTTGCGATAGTAGCGATCGATACTGTTGCGCCACTCGCAATTAGTAAACTGGCTGCCTCGCAAATCGTAGCGGCAATGGTTAATACGTCATCCACCAAAAGGATATGTTTACCCTGTAAAGTCTCTTTAATGTTTAAAGCAAACACGTTTTTGACGTTATCTTAGCGTTCAGTTCTCGTTTTCTGTGTCTTGCTTACAGACAGAACTTCTCGCAGAAGTATGTCCTCCCGTAATGGAATATTCAATCCCAAACTTAATCCTTTAGCAAATTCTCCCGCCTGGTTATATCCTCGTTTTCTAAGTTTCGACCTGTGAAGTGGAACGGGAATTATATAATCAACATCCTGTGTTATGCTCGTGATTTTATTCGCATACAATTTTCCGAGAAAAACGCCAATTTCAGGTTGGTTTTTATACTTCAGTTTATGTAATAATGTTTCTTCTCGAGAAGATTTTGCTAAATGTAGCATGGAAAAAGCATGGTTAAATTCTATCTTTCCCCACAATTGACGTGCTGTTTAATTCTTATCATCCAGGTGATAATCCGTAAAAGGGAGGTGATAAAGACATTTAGTACATAACATTTCTTCGGGCACGAATAGATTCGCCTCGCAAGCCATACATAGCCGAGGAAATAGCAAATGCAAAAAACCGTTGAAATAATACCTCAACAACATAAGAGAATACAATTAGTTCGTATTCTTTAAGTTAAGAAAAATTAATTGGATTCTTCTTTGATAGCTAATTGACCACAAGCGGCATCAATATCTTTACCACGGCTTCGGCGCACATTCGTTATAACCCCTTGACTACGCAGGTAATTCGCGAATGCGTCAATCTTATCCGCTTCAGCATTTTCGAAATCAGCCAAAGAAATAGGGTTATATTCGATGATATTTACCTTACAAGGTACATTTTTACAGAATTTTGCCAACTCTTTTGCATCTTGAATTTCATCATTGAAATTATCAAAGACAATGTATTCGAAGGTAATTGGATTTTTTGTTTTAGAATAATAATAACGCAGTGCTTCCGCTAATGCCTTTAATGAATTTTGCTCATTGATAGGCATGATTTCATTACGTTTCTCATCGTTGGCAGCGTGCAAAGACAACGCAAGATTAAAACGGACTTCATCGTCACCTAATTTTTTAATCATCTTCGCTATACCAGCTGTAGATACGGTTATACGTTTGGCTGCCATATTCAATCCATCGGGAGAAGTAATTCTCTCAATAGATTTCATCATGCCAGAATAGTTTAGCAAAGGCTCACCCATTCCCATATAGACAATATTGCTTAATGGAATACCGTAATTATCTTTAGCTTGCTTATCAATCAAGACGACTTGATCGTAAATTTCATCAGCATTGAGATTACGCTTTCGATCCATGTAACCTGTTGCGCAGAATTTACAAGTCAAACTACAGCCCACTTGAGAACTCACACAAGCTGTCATTCGATCTGGCGTTGGAATAAGTACACCCTCTATAATATTGCCATCGTATAAAACAAAACTGCTTTTTATGGTCTTATCGGAAGATACTTGAGATTGCTTTACTTGCACATAATTGATAATAAAATTCGATTTCAACTTATCTCGCAAAGCTTTACTCAGATTACTCATTTGTTCAAAATCTGTTACTGATTTTTGCCAAAGCCACTCATAGATTTGTTTTGCACGAAAAGCTTGCTCTCCCATTTCTACCAACTTCTCTTTGATCTGATCAAGGGAAAGACTACGTATATCTATCAATTTTGTTGCTGTATTCACAGCACAAAGATAAGTAAATTTTTTTTCTGCTAAATCTCACTATATGAGTATAACATTCATATGACGCACAAGTAGTTAATCTCTTTGACACTCTGTGATTAAATCAATTTGACATATCTTCGTTATATTGCATCTATAATCTATTTAAAACAATGAAAAAAGCACATTTTATCCCTTTCATAATTGCGGCAGCACTGATTACATCATGCGGTGGCGGCAAATACGCGGCGACAGAAAAAGTTAACAAGAAGAAAGCCAAAGAATTTGCGGAATTATACCGAGAAGCTCCCGTTACGAGTCAATTAGAAAAGATTAATGCATCGGATAAAGAGTGGATTGGTTCTATCAATTTCGGAACGAGAAAACCAAATTATGTAATGATTCATCATACCGCGCAAGATTCCTTAGCACAAACGGTAAAGACATTCCATAGCGCACGTGCAGGTGTAAGTTCGCACTATGTTATTGGGCGTAATGGTAAGATAGTACAAATGGTAAATGACCTATACCGCGGTCATCATGCTGGTGCAGGTAAATGGGGTAACGACACCGATTTAAATTCTTCATCCATAGGAATTGAATTGGACAATAATGGAACTACAGATCCTTGGCCCGATGTACAGATTGATGCCTTGATAAGCTTATTGGCCTACTTAAAAGATTCATACAAAATACCACAAGCAAACTTTATAGGACACATGGATTATGCGCCTACACGCAAAAATGATCCTTCACGATTCCCTTGGAAAAAGCTATCGGACGCTGGATTTGGGTATTGGTATGACGATTACTTAGAAACACCTCCAGCGAATTTTGATGTACGTTTAGCGCTACGTGTAATAGGGTACGATGTAAAAAATCTTGACGCTGCGATCAAAGGTTTCAAACACCATTACATCCAAAAGGAAGCCAATACAGCGAATTTAAATGAGCAGGATTTAAAAATTTTATATTCTATTTTTAAGAAGTTTTTGTGATATAAAATATGCATTTTGTGTTTAATATGCTCTATAAATTAGTAGGAAAAATTACTTTTTAATAATCATTGCCTTTGCGTAATATAATTCGATGCCTCATTAATGGTGTCCAAAATACTATTTAGGACACCGCTAATTACATCGGATTGCTTATATTTTCTATTTCAATATAGTCCCGTACAAGTCAAAATCTTCTGCTCTATTTACTTTCACCTGAACAAAATCACCTATACGCACATAATTTTCTTTAGCATTTAATACAACCTCATTATCCACTTCTGGAGAGTCGAATTCTGTACGTCCGATGAAATAATCTCCATCCACTCTATCTACCAACACTTTGAATTCTTTACCAACTTTAGTTTGGTTGATATCATATGAAATTCCCTGTTGCACTTCCATAATAGCTTCTACGCGCTCTTGTTTTACATCTTCAGGAACATCATCTACCAATGTGTGTGCATGTGTTTTCTCTTCGTGTGAATATGTAAAACATCCTAGACGATCAAATCGGGTTTCTTCAACCCATTCTAACATTTCATTAAAATCGTGTTCTGTTTCTCCTGGATAACCACAAATCAATGTTGTACGCAAAGCAATATCCGGTACTTTATCTCGAATTTTGTTTACTAAGTCAATTTGCTTTTGTTTGGTTGTACCACGGCGCATTGATGTCAACATATTATCGGTAATATGTTGTAATGGCATATCCAAATAATTACAGATATTACTACGTTCATTCATAGCATCCAAAATGTCCATTGGAAAACCTGAAGGATATGCATATTGCAAACGAATCCATTCGATACCGTCGACATCCGATAAATGACGCATCAAATCCGAAAGATTACGTTTACCGTAAATATCTAAACCATAATAAGTTAAATCTTGTGCAATAAGAATTAATTCTTTCGTTCCATTAGACGCCAAGAATTTTGCTTCTTTTACTAAATCATCAATAGATTTAGATACATGCTTACCACGCATCAATGGAATTGCACAAAATGAACACGGACGATTACATCCTTCCGCTATCTTGAAATAAGAAAAATGAGAAGGCGTAGTCAGTAAACGTTCCCCCAATAATTCGTGACGGTAATCCGCACCAATAGTAGATAATAATTCGGGCAAATCATTCGTGCCGAAATAAGCATCTACATTAGGAATCTCCGATTGCAATTCTGGTTTGTAACGCTCAGAAAGACAACCTGTCACAATTACTTTATTTACCTTACCTTGATCTTTTAGCTCTGAAAACTGTAAAATAGTATCAATTGATTCTTGCTTGGCATTATCAATAAATCCACAAGTATTGATAACCACTATATCATTCGCTTGGATATTATTTGATTCGTGAACAACGTCAATTTGATTACCTTTCAACTGACCCATTAATACTTCCGAATCATGTATATTTTTCGAACATCCTAAAGTCACCACATTCACTCGTGGCTTCACCATCACTGGTTCGAATTTACTATGCTTTGTTTTCATTATTATGATTGAGTTGGATGAAACATGGATTATGATTCCATCGCAATTATTTTCTTTATTGATAAAAAGAAACCTTTATAAGGTTATAAAGGCTACTTGCTTGATGCAGAAATAAAATTTTATTTAAATAAGGATTCGACAAACTCTCTTTTATTAAAGAGCTGCAAATCGCCGATCTTCTCACCTACACCAATATATTTTACAGGAATCTTGAATTGATCCGAAATACCAATGACTACACCACCTTTGGCTGTACCATCTAATTTTGTCAAAGCTAACGCATTGACATCTGTCGCTTGGGTAAATTGTGTACATTGCTCGATAGCGTTTTGTCCAGTCGAAGCATCTAACACCAACAAAATCTCATGCGGAGCGCCAGGAACGACTTTTTGCATGACATTTTTTATTTTTCCAAGCTCATTCATTAATCCGACTTTATTATGCAAACGACCAGCTGTATCGATAATTGCAACATCGTCACCATTGGAAACCGCAGACTGAATCGTGTCAAAAGCAACTGAAGCTGGATCTGATCCCATTGCTTGCGCAACCACACGTACACCTACACGCTCTCCCCACAATTGTATCTGATCGACAGCTGCAGCTCTAAAGGTATCTGCTGCACCCAATACTACTTTATTACCTGCTTCTTTCAGCTGATGCGCTAACTTACCAATAGTCGTAGTCTTACCAACACCGTTCACGCCTACCACCATAATAACATAGGGCTTATGATCCCCGTATTTAAAGCTCTCGAAATCATTGCTGTTATTTTCAGCTAATAAAGCTTGTATTTCCTCTTTCAGTAATCGGTTTAGTTCATCGGTACCGACATACTTATCACGTGCAACACGCTCTTGAATTCGTTCCACAATTTTCAAAGTCGTCGTCACACCCACATCGGATGTAACCAATACTTCTTCTAGATTATCCAACACATCATCATCAATGGTAGATTTACCAACGACTGCCTTTGTAATCTTTGAAAAGAAACCTTCTTTAGTTTTCTCCAAACTCTTATCCAAAGCCTCTTGAGCCTCTGGTGCTTCTTGTTTCTTCTTGAAAAAATCAAATAAACCCATGAAATACTGGTGATAAGTAATGCTTAAAAATCAAGCCCAAATATACTGAAATCTTGCCATACTAAAAAAGCCCTTTCGGTGAGTATACCAAAACGGCTTTCAGTTTTTTTAAAGGAAAACTTTAAAAAAGGAATATCTTGATTGCTTATTTTGAAGCTGCTGCAACAACATCTTTTACGTTGTCGTTGTGTACCATACTTTCTTTGAAAGTATAAGCTCCAGTTTTAGCAGATTTTGCAGTGATAATAACTTTAGTAAATTCTTTACCACCACCTTTTTGTAATGATGCTACCGCTTTCTTTGCCATGGTATATTTTTTTTAAGATGGACAACTCTCGTTAATCCATTAAGTTAATTACTTAATTTCTTTGTGAACAGTTACTTTTCTCAATACAGGGTTGAATTTTTTCAATTCTAAACGCTCTGTTGTGTTCTTTTTGTTCTTAGTAGTGATGTAACGTGACATCCCTGGAAGACCACTTTCTTTGTGCTCAGTACATTCTAAGATAACTTGTACTCTATTTCCTTTTTTAGCCATTGTTTTACTTTATTTTAGTCCTCACGGACTAATAGTTCATGAATATCTTTAATTAACAGGCGAATATCTATTAAACGTATCCTTTTTTGATAAATTTACTGATAACAGAAGAAATTCCGTTTTTGTTAATCGTTTTAATTGCAGACGCTGACACTTTTAAAGTGATCCAACGATCTTCTTCAGGAATGTAAAAACGCTTAGTATGTAAATTTGGGTAAAACTTACGCTTAGTTTTAACGTTCGAGTGAGATACGTTATTACCTGTTAATGCCGTTTTGCCTGTTAAATCACAAATTCTTGACATGATATTTATTTTTAATGTTGTCTATTTAGTACACCAATTCTCTTTTGCACTCTCTGCAAAGAGTTTGCAAATATCTAAATTTCTTTTGGAACTTACAACAATATGGCGAGAATTATTTTTAAAAATAATACAAAAAGTGCAGGAAGAAGCAAATGTAGAGCTTTTCTAATTCATCTCCCACCCTACACTCTAAAATAGTTTTCAACAATTCACATTGGTTATAAAAAAATACTAGTATTTCACGTCCTGGATAAAATTTACTTACTTAGTGATTTATCACATATTAAAATTCCTTAGCTAACTTTAGATGTTGCATAAAACAAGAGCGATAGCACTTAAGATTACGAACTATTCAGAAAATAGTGTGGTCGCACAACTTTTCACAGAAGAGTTTGGAATTCAGTCATATTTGATTAACGGAGCAAGAAAGCCAAAAGCAAAAATTCATGTTAACATGCTTCAACCGCTTCATCTTTTGGATATGGTGGTTTATTATAAAGACACTGGTAGTTTACAGCGCATAAAGGAAGCCACCTCTACTCCTATGCTTCAGCAAATTCCATTAAATATCGCAAAAAGTTCTGTAGCTATTTTTCTGAACGAAATATTATACAAAGTGTTAAAACAGCAACAACCCGATTCCCAACTTTTCAGTTTCATACAACAGTCTATTTTATGGTTGGATCAGACAAATAAGCCGATTAATAATTTTCATCTCTGTTTTTTGATGAAGCTAAGTCGGTTCTTGGGCTATATGCCAACAGCATCAGACAAAGCTTTACCTTATTTTGATTTGGTGGACGGTGTTTTTACTAATTTTGCACCCGCACATACATATTCACTTCAGCAACCACATACACATATGTTTCACGCGATATTGAATATATCATACGAAGATTCTCATTTGATACAAATGAAGCATGAAGATCGCATATATCTTTTATCACAAATCATCAACTTCTATAAGTTACATACAGAAAATTTTGGCTCAGTGAATTCATTGCAAATTCTGGAAGAAATATTTCACTAAATTTTAGCAGTTCAAAAAAAATATTATTTTTGGTTAAAAAAAAACATATTATTTAACCTAAAAAACTAAATTATGAATCCATTTGAACAAGAAAATTCAGGTTTTCCCACCTCAATTAATGAAAAACCCCTAAGCGTAAAAGATTGGGTAATTACATTAATAATTGTCGCTATACCACTCGTTGGAATTATTATGTTGCTTGTGTGGGCTTTTGACGATAATGGAAATGTCAACAAAAAGAATTTTGCCAAAGGTTCTTTAATCGTAATGTTGATAATGATTGTTATTTCAATAATCTTCTATATTACAATATTCGCTGCCTTTATAGGAGCAATGGGCGGATTATCACAATATCAATAATACAAAAAAGCTCGAAATCTTAGATTTCGAGCTTTTTTACAATAAATATATTTAGAATCTATTAGATAACTTTTACATTTACCGCATTAAGACCTTTACGGCCTTGTTCAACTTCGTAAGAAACGTCATCGCCTTCACGAACTTTGTCGATTAGTCCTGAAACGTGAACAAAAATTTCACTTTCACCTGACGCTGGTACTATGAAACCAAAACCTTTAGTTTCATTAAAAAATTTTACTTTACCTTCTTGCATTACTGTATTATATTTTAATTTATCCTAAAGATAAGATTTAAAAAATATTTTACAAGATTATTTTTAGGCTAATCTTAAACATTGTGGCATTTTCTTTGTCTATGCGTTATATGTAGAAAATATTAATTTCAAACGATTTATGAAAAAATTATTGACAATCGCATTTTTATTAGGAACTATAATAATGACAAACGCCCAATCCGCTAATATAGAATCTTTTCGCAAAGTAGCTACTAAAGGATATGCCGAAAAAGAAGTAACTCCAGATATTATTTACCTCTCAATTTCATTGAAAGAGTTTTATATGGATGGCAATATGAAAAAGAAAGTTTTCATTGAGACCATAGAAAAACAATTATTTGATGCAGCAATGGCAAATGGTGTTAAGAAAGAAGATTTTACAGTTCAAAATATCTACAGCTATAATTATCAAAATAAGAAAAAGAACAACGAATTGCTACAATCACGTCAGTACCGTATTAAGGTTACGAATTTGAATGGCCTACACACAATGCTTGATAAGGTAGATCCTCAAGGATTGGAAAGCACTTCAATATCAGGATACGATCATACGCAAAAGCGTGAGTTGGAAAAAGAATTGAAGACTGCTGCGGTGAAAGATGCACGTCAAAATGCAGAAATATTAGCTGCTGCAGACGGAGGGTCTGTTGGTAAAGTATTGGTAATTAATGACAATAGCAACTTCAACTTTGCAGAACTGATGCCGCAACCACGCATGTACGCAAAAACGGCTATGATGGATAGTGCAGGAGCAGAGTCAAACGAATTATCGTTAGATATTCGTCCAATTAAATTGACTTGTTATATTGACGGTGTCTTTGAATTAAAATAAATTGGAACAATTAAATAATCAGCCTCAACAAAAAAGAGAAAGGGAATTTGCTTGGATAGAGCGAATGTCTAATCTATTGGACAATAAATTTAGCATTGGAGGGTTCAAGTTCGGCTTGGATCCTCTTTTGAATTTGATACCTTATGCTGGACAATTCATAGCTTTTGCCACTTCACTATCACTTGTTGTTATCATGCTTCGCAATGGCGCAGGGTCCAAGGTTGCCGTCAAAATGCTTCTTAACGTGATGTTAGATGCAATTTTGGGCGCAATACCTTTAATTGGTTATGTATTCGATTTTTTCAATAAGGCAAATAAAAAGAATGTTAAACTTCTGAAGGAACATTATTTCGAAGGTAAACATCAGGGTAGTGCGCGAGGATTATTGATAACTCTATTTATTATTATAGTACTTTTGTGTGTCGGAATATTTTACCTGATGTGGGTGTTAGCCGAATGGCTATTTTCGGTTTTAGGAAGTATATTCTAATATTACATTTTTATTTAAATCAAGATGTCGAAAACACGAATATTTGCGCTATTTCTTTTTGGAATAATGATCACAGCTATCTTAACAAATCCTAAAAAAGAAGAGCTAGAATCTGTAGTCAAAGAGAAAGCCAAATCGCTACTAGCAGATCAACTTAAATACGAGAATCAAGATGCTGTACAGCTAGGCATGACCTTGTTTGGAGATAGAGTCGTTCGAGAATTTGTTCAGAATAACGTGATTATTTCGAATTACTATTTATTCTCTTTGGTAAAAATAAGATGGCAAGGCGAGGACACGCCAATAGGGGGTGGAGCATTCACGAAAGTGTGGCTCAGTCCTGAGATTGATAAGAAGGCAGATGAAATAGTAGGGGTTCTTAAAAATCTATAATGCTTGACATACTCTACCGCGATGAATATCTTATTGCCATAAATAAGCCACATGGTCTTTTAGTACATCGATCTTCAATTGCCAATGATGCTTCTGAATTTGCGCTGCAACTCCTAAGGGATCAAATCGGACAGCCCGTTTATCCCGCGCATCGTTTGGATCGTAAAACGGGTGGTATTCTTTTATTTTCTTTGGATAAAGAGACTGATAAAAAAACGCAACCACTTTTTCAGGACAAAAAAATGGATAAGCGCTACTTGGCGGTTCTACGCGGATACTGTCCCGAAGAAGGAATTATTGATTATCCTTTACTGAAAGAAAATGGCACAGCACAAGATGCTATCACACATTATAAGCGATTAGCGACAGCAGAGATTGATGTTCCACAGGGAAAATTTCCCACATCCCGCTATTCTCTGGTCGAGGCAAATCCCGAGACAGGTCGTATGCACCAATTGCGTCGTCATTTCGCGCATATCATGTATCCAATAATAGGGGATAGGCCACATGGATGTAATAAGCAAAACAAGTTGTGGAAAGAGAAATTTGAAATGGACACTATGTTGCTACATGCCTCTGCATTGACATTTATTCA
>Ga0233369_1000338_pt1 | contig 21386 bp, 17 predicted proteins | sample ElkDunMinimDraft_26_FD_191537 | JGI IMG/M metagenome (GOLD analysis project Ga0233369, IMG submission 191537) | Fecal eukaryotic communites from dung pellets of Tule Elk in California, USA - Elk Dung D16 | ecosystem: Host-associated > Mammals > Digestive system > Large intestine > Fecal | place... | reverse complement strand
ACGCTGAACCTGCCCGAGACGCTGCGCAACGCGACGTACGGCCTGCTGAGCGGGCGCACCGCCGGTGGCGCATCGAACGACGCCACCATCTCCATCACCGCGCCTGGTGTCCCCGAGGCACTCGTCGTGCCGATCAACAACCTGTCGGCCCCCCAGTCCCCGGTCCCCGGCACCCCGGGAGCCACGTGGACGATCCCGACGCAGGGCGACGTCCCGGCGATCACCGTCCCGTCGACCGCCACCGATGCCGCGACGCTCCACATGCCGGGTCGCTTCACGGTCGCCGCCACCGTCATCAACGACAAGGGCGAGAAGGTGGGCGGAGTCGACGGAGCGGTGACCATGGACTGCACCTTGGGCGGCCAGTCCGACGTCCTCGGGGCGATCCCGATCGCGGTCCCTGTGAACCAACCTCCGGTCGCCAACGACGTCTCCGTGACGACCGGCGCAGACACCCCGGTGGCCGTGACACTCGACGCGACGGACCCGGAGGGCGCCGACCTGACCTACACGACCACGGCGCCTGCTCACGGCGCGCTGAGCGGAACGGCTCCCCACCTGACGTACACCCCGGCGGCGGGTTACGTCGGTTCCGACTCCTTCACCTACACAGTCAGCGACGGCACCCACGAGACCACCGCATCGGTCCAGGTGGAGGTCGGCGGCAGCGGAGAACCGGTCGCGACCGAGGACATCACCCGAGAGGCTCCGGTCTACCGGGGCGCGTTCGCGGAGTCGACCAAGGTCACGCTGGCCGGCAGCGGCGGTCAGGGCGCCCTCACCTACACGGTGGGCGCCGTTGCCGGACCGAACGGCGGCAGCAACGTCGGGCTGACGGTCACGGGCAACGAGGTCGTGGTCCAGCCGTCGGAGGACGCCGCGGTCGGCGCCTACAGCTTCGAGTACACCGCGACGGACGAGGCCGGCCAGTCGAGCACCTCGACCGTGCGGTTCACCGTCGTCAACGCCGTTCCCGTCGTCGCGGACCGTACGTTCACCACGACCAAGGACAAGCCGTTCGACGGGTGGCCCTGGGCGCGTGACCTCGACTCCAACGGTCCGTTCGTCTGGAACACCCCCGAGACCCGGTTCACCTACGGGACGCCGGAGCATGGCATGATCGAGGACTTCTTCACCGCCGACGACAACCCGGCGAGCCCGGACTCCCAGTTCGCTGCCATCAAGCACAAGTACACCTACGTGCCCGATCCGGGCTTCGTCGGGACCGACTCGTTCACGGTGACGATGACCGACAAGACCGGTGAGTCGGCGACGGGGACGGTGACGATCAAGGTCGTCGAGCCCCCGAAGCCTGCGGCGGGCGTCCTCAACGACGTCCGATTCCGTTGCGAGTACGCGATCCGCGTCGGCTCCGACGGGATGCCGACGACCGATCCGACGGCTCCGATCGACGCAGGGCTGAGCGAGCTCGTCGGGGCCATCATGGGTGGCGACGCGACGTTCCGAGTGGACCTGAAGGCCCACATGCCCCAGGAGCTGAAGCCGGGCGAGAAGTTCACCGTTCCCGACACCGACATCACGCTGAAGATGGCCCAGCCGATGGCAGAGCTCCTCGCGGGCACCGACTTCAGCACGGCGCTGCCCGGCGAGTACCCGCCTCTCGAGGAGACCGGGTTCGGTCAGACGGCCGTTGCCGGTCAGGCGACCGCGGCGGCGGTGTTCACCGAGACCGCGACCGGCAAGACGTACGAGGTGCCGATGTCGGACCTCCAGTCCGACGATGTGCCGATGTCACTGCCGGTGCCCGCTGCCGGCGTCTCGATCCCGGTCAAGGGCGGTCTGCCCGAGCTGACAGCACCGACGACGGGCGCGCTCCAGGTCTCGATGCCGAAGAAGATGTTCATCAACTCCGTCCTCACGCCCGGCGTTCTCGGCCGCTTCATCAAGGCCGTCGGCCTCGACTGCACCGCGATGGACGGTGAGGAGCTCACGATCGGGACGGTGCCGGTCGTGGACGAGCCCGACACCCCGGCGCCGGTGACGTCGTCGGTCAAGGCGTCGGCTCCGTCGAGCCGGTACGGCGTCTCGCCGCGGGTGGCTGTCTCCGTCTCGCCGACGAAGGCGGGCGGTCGTGTCGAGGTCCTCAAGGGCAGCACCCTGCTGGGGCGGACCACCGTGACGAAGGGGCGCGCGTCGGTGATGCTGCCGCGTACGGCGCTGAAGCCGGGCACGCACACCCTGACCGTGCGCTACCTCGGTGACGCGAAGACGAAGCCGTCCTCGACGACGGTCCGTCTCACGATCCGCAAGGCCAAAGCGTCGGTTGCTGCGAAGGTGACGACGAAGAGGGTCGTCGCAGGCAAGACGCGCGCCAAGGTCCGGGTGACGGTGAAGGCCAGCGGGTTCACGCCGTCGGGCAGGGTCGCGGTCTACTACCGCGGCAAGAAGGTCGGCACGGCGACGCTGCGCAAGAACGGCAGCGCGGTCGTCCGACTGAAGAAGCTGTCGAAGGCAGGCAGGGCCACCCTCCGGGTCCGCTACCTCGGCAACGCGACCACCGGTGCGGCGACCAAGACGGTGAAGATCTCGGTCAAGCGCCGGTAGTGCGACTCGTGACCCCTGGTTCCTCCCTCCAGGAACCAGGGGTCACGTCTGTCGTGCTCTCAGGTCGGGTCGTCACGGCGTCGACTCTCCAGCATGTCGGATGTGCGAGAACGCGAAGAGAGCCAAGATCACCACCAGGACCGCCCAGGCCGCTGTCGCCGCGATCGACGGCTCGAGCTGGAAAGCTTTCGTGATCCCTGCTGCGGAGCAGGGCAGACCGATCCAGCCGGCCGCCGTCCACATCCGAGGGGTACGCGAAGTCTGGACGGCGATGCTCATCAGGCCGATGCCCAGGGGGATGAGGAACAGTCCGACGAGGGGAAGCAGGAAGGTGCCCTCGCGTCTGGCCACCGCGCCGTACACACCGGCCAGGCCGGCGGACGAACCGACCCACAGGCAGACGACTCCCGCGAACCACGACCCGAGCTTCACGCCGGAAGAGCCCGCGCCGGCATCGTCATCGACGTACGTGGCCTCCCCGTCGTCGGCCTCCGGAACGATGACGCGCTCCATGACCTCGACCGCCCAGCGGTTCGCGGGCTGGACCGCTCCAGTGATGTCGTAGGTGAACAGAGCGACATGGTTCGCATCGGCGTAGCTGATCGCCTGAGCCGTGAACGATGACCCGCAGAAGAAGAACAGGTCAGCGGTCGAAGCGCGACCGACTGCGCCGACGAGCCGCTGAACGTCCGGCCTGCCGGCTTGCGACGCCTGAAACTTCACTTGCGCGGCGGCGTGGGTGGCGACCACGTCGATCCCGCCGTCCGAGCCGCCGGGCGACGCATGCGCGTCGTGATACCCCCAGTGGCGGAGCCACCGGGCGGCGTTCAGCTCCGCGTCCTCCCACCGCGCAACGTGGAACAGGTCCAGCTCCGACACGTCTTCCCCTCCCAAAGGTCGCATCAGGTTAGCGGTCGCTGCGACGACCTCTGCTCGCGGTCGGGCCACGTGGAGCAGTACGTGCGCCCGCGTATCCACCCGAATCACGCAGCCGCACCCGCGTCGGCTGTCGGACCAGGCAAAACACCTCGCTGCCGAGCGCGGGGCCCTCGACGCGAGGACCTTGGTACGTATGGCGCGAGGAAAGGCGCTGGCCTCCACTCGTGGAGCGAACCCTCCTTTGGAGTGGCCTCGGGCCTGTTATTTGAGAGATCGAAAGCACCCCGGTACTTGATCGCTCGGACTCGAGCCGCGCTGGGTTGAGCCGGGGCCTGAGGTGCCGAGCGGGGACCGTGCACGCTCCCCGCTCTCCGCGGAAGTTCGGCCTCGCTTCCCCTCCCCTCCCCTGCCTCGATGGCGTGCGGGCTTCCCCGGGCGATGACATGCCGGTCGGGTGCGCCACAGTGTCTGACGACAACGACGGACTCCTAGAAAAGCGAGTGGGCATGACCGACATGGTGATCCGTGCGCTCAGTCGTGACGACAGCCCACGCCTCGCCGACCTGTACCGCGGTGACCGTGATTTCCTCGCGCACTGGGACCCGCAGCGTCCCGACGCCTTCTACACGGACAGTGGTCAGGCCGACGCCGTCGGAGCGACCGTGCAGGAGTGTGCGGACGGACGCATGTGGTCCGGCGTGGTTCTCGAGGGCGGCTGTGTCGTGGGACGTGTGAGTCTGAACGGCATCGTCCGGGGGCCCTTTCGGAGCTGCTCCCTGGGGTACTGGATCGCCCGGCCGTACAACGGCCGGGGTCTCGCCACTGAAGCAGCCGCCCAAGCGATCCAGGTCGCCTTCGGACCTCTCGGCCTGCACCGCGTCGACGCCTTCGCGCGTGAGGAGAACGTCGGGTCGTGTCGAGTGCTGGAGAAGAACGGTTTCAGACGAGTCGGCGTGTCGCGAGGACACATCCACATCGATGGGCGCTGGCGCGACGACGTGATGTTCCAGAAGCTCGCTCCCTGGGATGACGGTGTCCGTCTCGATCCCCCCGACCGTCACGAGCCGCAGAAGGGCTGAGCTCGCTTCGACGCAGACGGTGCATTGCCTGGCAGAGCCGGGTACCGCACGGTGAGCCGATAGAAGGCGTCGCAGACCTGCGACGACCACGGGTCCATCATGCGGTGGATGACGCTCCTTCGTGTCAATCCGGTCGGCCGCCGTCAGAAGGAGCCAGTGAGCGGCACGACGCTCGCTGTAGCGGGGGTACGCGAAGCGGCGGACGGCGCCCAAAAGCCCGCGTGGCGGGCACGACGTCCCGAGCACCGGCGTCAGGAAGGCGTGCTCGATCGAGCGTTCCCGCGGGTACGTCTCCGGCTGCCGCGGCGGGAAGGAACCCGTGCGCACCCGAGAGGTCCGGCCGAGGCTTCTCGCGAGGAAAGGACGGCCGGTCGGCCGGGTCGAGGTCCGCGCCCCACCCGGGGATCGTCGCGCGGATCGTCGAGCGGTCACTGGAGGGGCGGCCATGCCCGCTGCGTCAGCCCTGAACAGGCGGAGCCCACGACGGCCGTGGGATGAGGCAGAACGGGTGGCCCGCAGGGTCGGCGTACACGCCACCGCCCAGCGCCCGGGCGCCGAGCCGGAGCACCGCCTCCCCAGCCTCGGCGACGTCGTCCACCATGACGTCGAGGTGCATCTGCTGCGCTACCTCGGGGTCGGGCCAGGTCGGCGCAACGAGTCCGGGCGCCCGTTGGAAGGCCATGCCCGACGTCTCCTCGTCGGCGGACACGACCACGAAGTCACCGTCGTCGTACGAGATCGGGTCCCCGAGCACGGCAGACCAGAACGCGGCACTCTCCCGCGGATCGGGTGCATCGATGACGAGGTGGTGCCGTCGGCCGATCACCGCTGCTCCCTCCCCCGTCCGCCGGGCGGTCCCCTCGCGGGGTCAACCCCGGCAACCGGCCGGGTGGGGAGGAGCCGAGTGAAGAACAGCGCCACCATGATGAAGACCGAGAGGACCAGAAGGCTGGCGCGCAGGCCGGCGATCCGCGCCTCGGTGTTCTCGTCGACGACGGCCTGCGCCTCCGCCTGCGGGATGCCGGCATCGGCGAGCCCGTCCTCCAGCTGGCGGTCGGAGACGAACGGCACTCCGCTCGCGAGACTCACGTCGGCGCGCTCCGACAGAGCGTCCGGAACGGCCTCGTTGTCGGCGATCCCCGCGAGGAAGGAGGCGCTCAGCGCACCGATGAGGACCGAGCCCGCGAGCGCCGTCCCGAGCGAGGCGCCGAGGTTCGTGGCGGTGTTCTGCAGTCCTCCGACCTCACCGCTGAGCTGGTCGGGGACGGACGACACCGTCACCGCACCCAGCTGCGACGAGAGGGCTCCGATACCGAGCCCGGCCAGCAGGAGCGGCACCGTGACGATCTCCGGTCCTGCTCCGGCCTCCAGCGCGAGCACGAGCGACGCCACCCCCGCGAGGAGCGCGGCGAGCCCGTAGGCGACCACCCGTCGTGGCGAGGCCAGGGGCCACACCCGCGGCACGCCGATCGCGGCGACGAGAAGGGTCAGCGACAGCGGGAGGATGCGGACCCCGGTCTCGACCGCGCTCAGGCCCAGCGCGACCGAGAGGTACAGCGGGATGGTGAAGAACAGCCCCGCCTGCACCAGGAACTGGAAGAAGAACATCGTCAGACCACCGGTGAGCTGGGCGTTGCGCAGCATCGAGACGTCGATGAGCGGCTCTCTGCCGGCGGCCGCCGTCCTCGCCTCCCACCAGAAGAAGACCCGCAGCACGGCCAGACCGCCGAGGATGAGCCACAGGGTCGGGGACAAGCCGAGGAGCGAAGGCCCCTCGAGAGACGGCCGTACCCACCCCCACTCCCCGGAGCGCAGAACCCCGTACACCGCGAGGGCGAGTCCCGTGGCGGACAGGACAGACCCGACCCCGTCGAGCGAGACGCTGCCGGTCCGCCGACTGTCCTGGATGCGGCGTGTCAGCACCAGGATCACCACGACCAGCACGACCTCACCGGCGAACACCAGCCGCCAGGTGAGGTAGGTCGTCACCGCGCCACCGATGAGAGGACCGGCCGCCACGGCGATCGCCCCTGCGGAGGCCACCAGCCCGTAGGCGCGCGGGCGCTCCTCGGGTGGGAAGTTGGCGGCCACCAGGGCGACGATGGCCGGCATGATCAGGGCCGCCCCGAGTCCCTCCAGCAACGACCACCCGAGGATCAGGACGGCCAGGTTCGGCGCGAGCGCTGTCGTGAGGGAGCCGATGCCGTAGATGACGCACCCGATGGCGAAGGCACGGCGGCGGCCGATCATCGTCCCGATCTTGCCGCCGGTCACCATCAAGGCCGCCATGACGAGGGTGTAGAGCGTGATCGCGGTCTGGATCCCGGTCACCGTCGTGTCGAGGTCCGCGGCCACCTGGGCGATCGAGACGTTCATGACGGAGCTGTCGAGGGTCATGAGGAACTGGCCGGACGCCAGCGTCAGCAGCACGACCCCGCGACCTGCCCTCATCGCACCAGTGTCGTGCCGGGCGGGCGAAGGAGCGAGGACATTGCACGCGCGCCGCAGCCGAGGACTGCGGCGCGCGTGCAACGGGTGTCAGGGCGTCGGGATCGTCTGAGGATTGCCGAGGCTTCCACCGCCGGGAATCTCGTCAGGGTCGGGCATCTCGATGTCCGGCACCTCGATGTCCGGCACCTCGATGTCCGGCATCTCGATGTCCGGCATCTCGATGTCCGGCATCTCGACGCCGAAGGAGTTGACCTTCCAGGAGCCGCCCTCCTTGACGAGCCCGACCTCCTGGTCGGCGGACGTGCCCGTCATGGTCATGGCGACGACGACCGTGGCCTTGTCACCGTCGACCTTCGCGTCCTTCACGTCGAACGTCGCATCGCCGAGGAGCTTGGCCATGCCCTCCTTGCCGTCGGAGCCACCCTTCAACGACGACTTGCACTTCTCGGCACCCTCGCCGTTGCGGAACTCGTCGGTCGTGACCGCGACGAGAGCCTCGCAGTCGAGGTTCTTGAGCGCCGAGATGTACTCCTCGGTCGCGGCCTCGGGGGTCGACGCACCACCACCTTCTCCGCCAAGGAGGAAGACAGCACCGAGCACGACGGCGATCAGCAGGACCGCGGCACCACCGATGAGACCGAAGAGGAGGCCCTTGTTCTTGCCCTTGCCCTTGGAGTCAGGGCCCTGCGGAGGTTGCCCCTGCGGGTAGTAGCCATGCTGCGGCTGACCGTACTGCGGCTGGCCGTACTGCTGCTGCGGCTGGCCGTAGGGGCCTGAGGGCTGCTGCTGCGGCTGGCCGTAGGGGCCTGAGGGCTGCTGCTGCGGCTGGCCGTAGGGGCCTGAGGGTTGTTGTCCGTACCCGGACGGAGGGCCTTGGACCGGCTGTCCACCGTGGGGTGGTTGGCCCTGGGGCGGTTGCTGTCCGTACGGGGGCTGAGGGCCGTTCGAGGGCGGGCCAGACCACTGATCACTCACCCGTCAACCGTAGTGGACCGAGGGTCCCTCGTCGGCCGTACCCGACACGCCGCTCTGCTTCGATGGAGCCATGGCGACAGGCTGGATTCTGCGGGACAGCCGGGCGGACGACGCGCCGTGGATGGCCGAGCTGAGGGCCCTGGTGATGCGCGACGACCTGGAGCGGCTCGGGCGCTACGACAGCGTGCGCGTCCGCCGTCGGTTCCTGGACGCTTTCGAGCCCGCGCGCACCCGAGTGATCGTCGTCAGGGGCACGGACGTCGGGCTGATCGCGGTGCGCTTCGCCGAGGACTGTCGATGGATCGAGCACTTCTACCTCCGCACGGATCACCAGGGACGCGGTATCGGCTCGGCGGTGCTCGGGTACGTGCTCGGCGAGCACGCCGATGACGAACGTCCGTTCAGGCTGAACGTCCTGAGAGGCAGCCGGGCACAAGCGTTGTACGAGGCGCACGGGTTCCTGGTCGACGACGAAGACCCGATCGACGTCGTCATGGTCGCTCACACGCGCAAGAAGGCCCCGAGCTCGAGCACCCCTTCGGGCGTACGTGGCATGTAAGCGGTGAGCGCCGCCGAGCGGAGGATCTCGGCGCGCCACTGTGCGCGCGAGATGGCGACGTTGATCCGGTGTCGGTCGAGGAGGAAACCCATGCCGCGCGGCACGTCCTCGGGCGAGGACGCGGCCATCGACACGAGCACCACCGGGGCCTCCTGTCCCTGGAACTTGTCCACGGTCCCCACGCGCACCTCCTCGACGCCGGCGTCGGCGAGCACGCGGCGGAGGAGGTGCACCTGCGCGTTGAAGGGCGCGACGACGAGGATGTCGGCCTGCCCGAGGGGTCGGGACGGTGTATCGCGGCCTGACGTCCAGGTCGTGCCGAGGAGCTTGCGGACGCGTACGGCTACCTGTGCGGCCTCCTCCACGGACGCCGTGCGGTTGCCGTGGTGCTCGACCACGACGGTCGCGACTCCCGGCTCGACGTCCTCGAGCAAGCGTTCGGCCGTGCACGGGTGCGCACCGAGCGCGCCGGCGTACGCGAGGTCCGAGACGGCCGCGCAGAGCGCGGGATGCATGCGGTAGCTCGTGCCGAGGAAGTAACCGAGATCGGTCGGCATCGCGGCGCGCCCCTCCATCACCCAGCCGAGCGCCGACGTGTCGACAGGCTCACCGTGGGTGCCCTGGCTGACCTGTGGCAGCTGTTGCGGGTCCCCCAGCAGCAGGAGCCGCTGGGCGGCCGTCGAGACGCCGATCGTCGGCGCGAGGGCGAACTGTCCGGCCTCGTCGACCACGAGCAGATCGAGCGAGCCGCGAGAGATGCGGTCGGCGTTCGTGAAGTCCCACGCGGTGCCGCCGACGACGCACCCGACGCCCTCCGACTCCTCGAGGAAGGCCGCGACACCGTGGTCGGGAAGCCGCTTCCACGCCGGGCCGACCGTCCTCGCCTTGGGCTTGCCGACACGCGAGGCGTCGAGCCCGGCCTCGACGGTCTTGTCGAGGACGTGCTCGACCACCGCGTGCGACTGGGCCACGACCCCGACCCGCCAGCCGTGCTCCTCGACGAGACGTCGGATGACCCGGGCGGCGGTATAGGTCTTGCCGGTGCCGGGAGGGCCTTGGACGGGCACGTACGAGGAGTCCAGGTCGCGCAGCGCCGTCACCAGGTCGGCGACCACGTCACCCGTCTGCGGGAGCGCGTGGAGCGTCCGCAACCGCGGCGCACGTCGGGCCAGGACGTCGTACGCGGGGCCGTCGGGGAGCACCGTGCCTCCGAGGGACGCGGCCGCGCACTCGCCGATCGCCACGCGGATCGACTCCGCGGGTGGTGGGGGCCCGGGCGTGATCGCGGTCGGGAGCCACGAGTGAGGGCCGATCGCCCGCGTCGCCTTCTCGCGCACGAGCACGGCCTCCGAGACGTCCGCATCATCCGCGTCGTCGCCCTCGTGCGGAGCGGTGGTGATGCCGTCGACCGTGGGTGTGTAGGCGCGGACTCCGTCGACGGAGGTCTTGCCGCCCTCGGGCCCCGGAAGGTCGTACAGCAGGAACGCGCCCTCGCCGTCGCCGATCGTCGTGCCGGGACCCCACTCGCCGGACAGCCGGAGCGTGCGACGGGCGAGCTTGCGGCCCTCGGCCTGCCAGTCTTCGACGACGACCGCGTTCTCGACCACGAACACGTCACGGGAGGCGGCCCACTCGTCGACCGGAGCGCGCAGCCGGTCGAAGTGTGCCCACCAGAACGGGAGGGACTCGCGACGGTAGTAGCCCAGCGCCGCCGCGAGCATCGCGTAAGCCTGCTGCTCGGCGGTGCGCTCACCGCGGTCCACGGGACCGGCCCGGTCGAGCAGGTCCTTCGCCAGCGCGGCGTCGTCCCCGGGCTCCTCGTCCTCGGTCCCTGGTGCGGGGACCGGCACTGGAACGGGGCGCGGCGTGAGGCCTGCCTCGGCACCGACCCGGAGCAACCAGTCACGCAGCCGCAGCGTGGACAGGCAGTCGTACTCGTTGTAGTCGGCCAGCTCGGCAAGCCTCTTGTCGGCCTCTGCCAGGCGGCCGGCCTCGACCATCGCGCGATAGGCGTGATACTCGACGATCGACGCGTCGCCCGCCTGCACCTCGCCGGCGCGCAGCTCGTCGGAGCCCATGTAGAGAGGCTCAAGCTTCTTGATGCTGTACGACGGCTGCGAGACACGCACCGACCCGCGCACCACCGCGTACAGATCGACGAAGACTCCCTTGCGAAGCAGTGCGTCGAGCTCGCGCTCGTGGGTGGCGTACCGCGCCACGAGACGCTTGAGGGCACTCGTCTCGTACGGGGCGTAGTGGTAGACGTGGAGATCGGGGAAGCGCTCGAGACGCTCGGTGAGGTAGTCCAGGAACGAGACCAGCGCTGCGCGCTCCCCCACCCGGTCGTGGGCCCACCACGGCCGGAACGGTCCGCGGCTCTCGCCCGGTGGCGGGGCCTCCATCACTCCCCAGAGGTATTCGAGGCCCCACTCGGTGAGATCGCTCTCGTGGTAGAGCGGGTCGCCCTCGAAGTCGAAGAACACGTCGCCCTGCGACGGCGGCGGCAGGGCCTCGAGGTGCGTCGGCGCCACGACCTCGTACGTCACCTGCGGCCGCCCGTCGGGGCCCGGCCCCGCGTCTCGCTGGTGCTGCTGCAGACGCGCCTGGGCGTGGAGCCGCGCGAACATCGCCTGAGGCATTCCTTGGGGTGCCTCCGTCGTCGCGACGAGATCGTCGAGCGTCGCGATGCCGGCCGCGCGCAGGCGTTTGCGGTGGTCGACCCGCAGGCCCGCGACCACGAGGACGTCGCCGGTGGCGGCGATCGCCTCCGCGCACGCCTCGCACCGCCCGCATGCGACGTAGCGCTCGTCGCCCCAGGCGACGGGCGCGTCCTCGGCGTGGTGCTCGGCGACCAGTCGCCGCAGTCGTTCACGCCGGGCCCGGAACACCGGCATGACCTCGTCGAGCGGGAAGGACTCCCTGCGGCCGTCGCCGAGCAGCAGGACGACCGTCGGCGCGACCGGCAGGTGCGCGCGGTCGAGCTGGTCGGCGTACGCGGCGAGCTGGAGAAGCGCCTTGGCGCGCGCCTCGCGGGCCAGCTTGGCGTCGCAGACCACCCAGCCGCCCTCGCCTCGCTCCACGAAGTCGGCGTAGCCGTGGAACTCGCCGTCGTAGAAGCCCGCCTGGTAGACCACGCGGGCATCCGAGGACAGCGCCGCGCGCGTCGTCGCCGCGAGCGCGTGCAACCGCTCCACCGTCGGCGGCCCGACACGGGCGATCTCCGCGATCGCGTCGCCGCCCAGGGCGCGCCGCAGCCGCGCGAGCTCACGAGCCTCGTGCGCGTCGCCCAACCGGGCGATGTGAGTGAGCATCGCGTCGTCGCCTCCCGCCACCGGCGCTGCGCGCCCCAGCCGCGCGTCGAGACTGCGCAGGAAGGCGAACTCGCACTCGGAGGCAAGCGTCAGGTCGGAGGCGCTCCACACCACGTGACCGTCGAGCACGAACACCGGACCGCTCCTCTCGCCGTCGTGCAGCGAGCGTACGGGACGGCTCTGACAGTGAGTGCGGAACGGGTCAGCGGTGTCTGAGCGTCGACGGGAGCCCGCTGACCGCAGCCACTCCGAGGGCGGAGCGCGGTTCGTACGCGACCCGCCAGAGACCGCCGTGCGCCGCACCGTCCGCGAACAGCTGCTCGGGGTGCTCCCGCACCGGCACCGGTCGGTGCAGGTCGCGGACCAGCAGCGCCGCCATCAGCGTGCGCGTCGTGTCCGGCGCGAAGATCTCCACGCCGAAGCGATGAGCGCCCGCGTACGCGGCGGCCAGCAGACGGTTCTTGGTCACCGACCGTGTCCACGTCGCCGGTGCCACGTTGAACGAGACAGGCTGTCCGGCGTCCTCTGCGACGATCCCGCGCCAGCGCTGGATCCGCTTCGCCATCGCGTAGTTCGGGCCCTGCTGCGGGACGAGGATGTCGGCGACGCCCGAGCCGTCCGGGAGTGCGGTCTCGTAGTTGGGCAGGAAGAGGCGGCCGCGGCTGACCACCCGCAGCGGCGCTTGGACGAGGCGCACCGCTCCTCGGCCCTCGTACGCCGCCGTGCTCGCCTCCACGACCTCGGACGGCACGACGAAGGCGTCGGTGGGCGTGGCCAGGTAGGCAAGCGCCGTCGTGGCGTCCTCGTCGGTGAGCCTGCTCAGCATCGCGTCGACCGCGGCAGTGACACGGACGTGAGCACCGCCGTCGGCGTACGCGTGCATGCCGACGACCAGACCGCCGCCGCGTGCCTCGCGAACCTGTCGGAGCCAGGCCAGGACGTCGCCGGTCCGTCCGACCAGGTCCGCCCCTGGCACGCCGTTCTCCACCGGGTACGTCACGGTGCCGGCGCCGCCCTCGGCGATACCGCGCACCCGGTCCCAGACCGGAGTCGCCGGGACGTCCACCGCCAGGACGTCGGCTCCCCAGGCGCACAGCGGGCCGAGCGGGCTCATCTCGGCGCCGGCGCCGAGCAGCGCGACCGTGCGGCCCCCCACGGCCAGCCACTCGGGATGGTCGACGACCTCGCCGACCGCCTCGACGAAGGACGGCTCCACGATCCCGTCGCTCTGCCACCGTGCCAGCTGGTCACGCAGCGCACCCCCGGTGAGCGACCGGCCGCGGTACGGCACCCGGAGCTCGGGCACCCGAGGGGCAGTGCCGCGCACGGTCTCGGAGGCGAACGGCTCCCCCGCGCCGTCCCAGTCACGCAGCGGGACCTCGCCGGTCGCCGTGCCGCTCGCCGTGCCGGTCACGACCATCCGCTCGTGCACCGCTCTCAGCCCGGCCTGCGCCATCGCGAGCGCGGCCTTGGGCGTCTGGGCGGAGACCGAGGTCACCTGTCGAACGAGGCCGACGTAGTCCGAGCGCCACGACGAAGAGGCGTCGACCGCGTCGGCGAGGCGAGGATCGACGTCACGGGTCGCATCGGCGAGGACACCCCGGACGGTGGGCGTCGACGGGCGGCGCCCATCGACGGACGGGAAGTCGATCGCGGGCCTGGCGGTCTCGGGGCGAGCGGTCTGGGCGTTGGGAGGTGGCTGCACCCCTCCAGTATCTGAGGCTCCCCTCATGTTTTGTCCAGTACCCCCCGTACGACTCGGGCCACCACCGCGACGCCGTCACCCAGCACGCCCGCACCGTTGGCCGCGTAGCCGAGCACGAGTCCCGGCGCTCCGGGGCGCTGTCGGTGCAACGAGAGCGGGTGAGTCTTGACGCCTTCGGCGAGCACCGCCTCCGCGATCGCGCGGTCGTCGATCCCGTCGGGCAGCGTCACGACCAGGTGGAGGCCGGCAGCAGCGCCGTGGACCCGCGCCTCAGGGAGCCGTGCCGCCAGGGCGGCGACCATCGCGTCACGACGTCGGCGGTGCCGCACCCGGACCGTCCTCAGGTGCCGCTCCATCGCGCCCGAGCCCATCAGCTCGGCGAGGACGAGCTGACCGAGGACCGGGTTGCCCAGATCGACGTCCCGCTTGAGCGAGAGCACGGGCTCGTGCAGGCGCGGCGGGACGACGAGCCACCCGGTACGCAGGGCAGGCGCGAGGAGCTTCGAGACGCTGCCCACGTACACGACGGCGTCACCCAGCGTGCCGCGCAGCGCGGGGACGGGCGCACGGTCGTAGCGGTGCTCGGCGTCGTAGTCGTCCTCGAGCACGAGCCCTCCCTCGCCTACCCACGCCGCGAGCGCACGGCGCCGTGGGCCGCTCAGCACGACACCGGTCGGGAACTGGTGGGCGGGCGTGAGCATGACGGCACCGGCGCCGCTCGCGCGCAAGGCGTCGACGCGCAGACCGTCCTCGTCGACGGGCACCGGGACGACCTCCGCACCCTGCCTTCGCAGCTGTTGCCGCGCGCCGAACGAGCCGGGGTCCTCCACTCCGAAGCGGTTGATCCCGATCGCGCGGAGCACGTGCGCCAGGAGGAAGAAGGCCTGGGCCGCTCCGGCCACGACGACCACCTCGTCCGGGGTCACGCGGATCCCGCGATTGCGCCCGAGCCACTGCGCGACCGCCGACCGCAGGGCGGGAGTGCCGCGCGGGTCGCCGTACCCGAGGTCGGCGGCGGTCCGGCCGGTGAGGACCTCGCGCTCGGCGCGCAGCCACGCGGCGCGGGGGAAGGCTGTCATGTCCGGCACGCCGGGCGAGAGGTCGATCCGTGCTGGAGCAGCCCGCAGCCGGTCGACGAAGTCGGCACCATCGAGGTCGGAGAACACGGCTCCGCCACGCGTGGCCGCCGCACGGTCGGAGTCGGGCGCGAGCGGCGGTGCCGGGCGTACGGGGCTGGAGACGACGACCGTGCCGGCCCGGCCCCGCCCTTCCACATGTCCCTCGTCAGCGAGGCGCTGGTAGGCCTCGGTGACCACGCCGCGCGAGACACCGAGGTCGTGGCTGAGGGACCGGGTCGGGGGCAGCCGCGTACCGACCGGCAGCGAACCGTCGAGGACCGCCTCGCGGACGCGCGCCGCCACGCGCGAGGCCAGTGTGCCGACTGGCGCGCCCGCGAGGTCGAGACTCAGGAAGTCTGACCCCGTTTTGGCCTTCTGGGCACCGGAGGCTTTGGACCTGTCCACCGGGCCATTGTCGGACAGAGGCTGGTCCCGTGCACACGATCACGTCCAGCCCTCTCGCCTACGTCCCCGGCGCCCTCGGCATGGCGCTGGTCGGCGGGAGCGTCGCCGTCTCGCACGTCCTCGTCGACGCGCCCCTGCTGACGGCGCAGACCGTCCGGTACGCCGCGGCGGCTGTCGTCCTCGTCATCGTCGCGCACCTCCTGGGACGCGCGGTCCCGCTCCCCCGGGGACGCGAGTGGCTCCTTCTCGCCCTGCTCGCCGCGACCGGGCTGGTGCTCTTCAACGTCGCGCTCGTCCGGGGGGCGGAGCACGCGGAGCCGGCTGCCATCGCCGTCGCGGTCGCCTCCGTCCCGCTCGTGCTCGGCGTGGTCGGTCCGATGCTCGAGGGAAGGCACCCGACCGCCCGGATCGTCGCCGCCGCCGCGGTCGTCACGGCGGGGAGCATGCTCGTGCAGGGCACGGGTCGTACGGACGCGGCCGGTGTCGCGTGGGCCGTGCTGGCGCTGGCGTGCGAGGCGGCGTTCACGCTCCTGGCCGTCCCCCTGCTCCCCCGGCTGGGACCGTGGGGCGTCTCGTCGCACTCGGTGGTGATGGGGACGCTGATGTTCGCCGGGCTCGCCCTCGTCATCGAAGGGCCGACGGCCGTCCAGGCTCTCGACGCCGGTGACTGGGCGGCGGTCACGTACCTGGCCGTGCTCGTGACCGCGGTCGCCTTCGTGCTCTGGTACGCGACGGTGGCCCGCGTCGGGAGCGCCTCCGCAGGCCTGCTCACCGGCGTCGCGCCGGTCGCTGCTGCCACCGTCGGCGTCGCCGTCACGGGAGACGTGCCTGGCCCGCTGGTCTGGGTCGGCGTCACGGTCGTCGTCGTCGGGCTCGCGTGCGGGCTGCGCACGACCCGGCGGTCCGCACGACTCGTACGACCCTGAGGCGACCCCGCGTCTGGCACGCTGGTCGTGTGCCCGAGACACCGACCGAGAGCTGGTTCGCCGACGCCTTCCGCGGCGCCTGGACGAACGAGCAGCGCAAGCTAGGACGTTTCAACCTGGCGATCTTCGGCAAGACGGGCGTTGGCAAGAGCACGCTCGTCAACGCGATCTTCGGTGACGACATCGCCGCCACCGGCATCGGTGAGCCGGTGACGCGCGAGGAGCATCTCTACCTCCACACGAGCGGCACGCTCGGCGTCCTCGACACCCGTGGGCTCGAGGTCGGCGTGGACAACGACGCGATCCTGGCCGAGGTGACCGACCACGTGACTCGGATGCGGCGACGACCGCTGGAGGATCAGCTCCACGTCGCCTGGTTCTGCGTACGGGCGGGCGACCGGAGGTTCGAGGACACGGAGGACCAGTTCGTCCGCGCTCTCGCCCGGCTCGGCGTGCCGGTGATGCTCGTCATGACGCAGGTCCCGCAGGTCGACGGCCGCATCCATCCCGACGCGCTCGCGCTGGCGGCGGAGATCGAGGCACGCGACCTCCCAGTCCACCGCGGCAAGGTCTTCCTGACGATGGCGCTCGCCGACGAGTTCTCGGGCCACGAGGCGCACGGGCTCATGGACCTTCTCGATGCCACCTTTCGCTGTGCCCCGGAAGGGGTAGCCGAGGCGCTCACCGCCGCCCAGCGCATCGACCTCGCCCGCAAACGCAAGCGGGCCGGTGACGCGATCAAGGTGGCGACCAGCGCGGCGGGGACGGCCGGTGCCAGTCCGATCCCGTTCTCCGACGCCGCGGTCCTCGTCCCGATCCAGATCACCATGATGGCCTCCATCGCCAGCACGTACGGCCTGAGCCTCGAGCGCTCGACCGCGGCGTCGTTGGCCGCGACCGCTGCGGCGACGGTCGCAGGGCGTACGGCGGTGACGAGCCTGATCAAGCTGATCCCGGGGGCGGGGACGATCGTCGGCGGGAGCATCAACGCGGCAGTCGCCGGCACGCTCACCTACGCGGTCGGGCACGCGTGGACACGGGTGTGCGAACGGCTCACGCAGGGTGAGCTGCAGGGCGTCGGCGGCATCCTCGACAGCGCGGCGATCCGCAAGATCTTCATGGAGGAGTTCCGCAAGCAGGCCGGCAGGCGCCGGCCTGCCGTCGAGCGCTAGCAGCCGAGCAGGGCCGTACGTCAGGGGCGGGGCCGGCGCCTCGGCGGCCACGACGGCGACGACAGCGGGCTGATGCCGGGGAGAGGCTCGGCGCCCTCGGCGACGGGAAGCGCGCCGAGGATCCGGCGGAGCGAGACGACGACCGCCGCGCCGGGAAAGGCCTGCTCGCCGTCGTCGAGCGACGCGGCCACGAGCGCCGACAGGTCCTCGAGCGAGCGTGCGAGGCTCGCGGCGTCGGCGGGCCGCACCTGCTGCTCGCGGGCGAGCGTGCGGACCACGGTGGCGAGGTCGTGCAGCGTGTCGGCCACGGATCGCGCGGCCTCGCCGCCGGGGCGCAGCCACCGTCTCTCCGAGATCTGCACCTCGCTGATCGTGAACGTCAGGTTCTCTGCCAGCGCGGCCACCCTCTCGATGACGTCGGCCGTGGCGCGCTGCCGGGCGACCACGGTGCGCCACCGGCGCGCCCGGAGGTTGCCGCGTAACGCGTCGTCGAGGGTGGCGTAGCTCTCGCGCAGGCGCAGGGCCTCGGGCAGGACCTCCCGGGGCAGCTCCTTCCAAGGACCGTCCTCGTCGTGGGGGGTGACCAGAGCCTGCGCCAGGTCGTCGAGCTGGTCGGCCGCCATGTCCGCCACCGCCTCCAGCCGCTTGCGGGACACCCGTTCGGGGACCGGCGGGAGGAGGAGAGTGAGGGCGAACCCGATGGCGGCGCCGATCGCGACCTGCCCGATGAGCCCGGACACGAAGTCGGACGTGTCGACGTTCCCGAGGATGTAGGTGAAGAGGGCGGCCGTGATGACCCAGCTGCGCTGCGCCCCGAGGCGGTCCCAGCCGCCCAGCAGCACCGCGATCAGGACCAGCAGCCCGATCGCGACCGATCCGGGGAGCGGGAGGAGGTGGAAGACCGCTCCCACGCCGGCTCCCATGACCAGCGCGGTGAAGAGCTGCGCCGAGTCGCGCACCGAGGCGGCCACGCTCGGGTGAACGGCCAGGACGGCACCGAGCGGCGCGTAGTAGGCGTAGTCCCCGACGGGTGCCGGCACGAGGTTGCCGACCTGCCAGGCCACTGCTGCGGCGACGGCCGCCTTGACGGCGATGTGCGTCCGGGACCCGAGGAGCGGGTCGGGACTGCTGGTCGACTTCATCCGATCCACACTAGCGAGGGCGCCCTACGCAGCCACCACGGTGGAACGGGCGGGATCAGCGGGCCCGGTGCTCCGCCGCGCCTGCGAACGTGGCGGCCTCACGGTCGACCAGCGCGCGGTAGTGCGCCCCGCCCATCGCCCAGACCGCCCGGGACAGGAAGCCGGTCTGGTCCAGCGCGACGAGCAGCCGCGACGCGTCGCCACGCGGCGTGATCTGGTGCGAACCGGTCGTGGTGACGCCCGGCACCGACGCCCGCCAGGTGAACCCGGTCCCGGGCTCGCACGCGGTCACCGTCCACGGCATCGCGCGGATGTTGGGCTGGCGCACGAGGTAGACGGAGCCGACGGCGAGTCCGTTGCCCTCGCGCTGCTCCACCTTGAGGAAGCTGTCGCTCAGCATCGGCCACTGGGTGGGATCACCCACGACGGACCACACCACCTCGGGAGGCGCCTCGACGTCGACCTGCACCTCGTGCCTCACAGGAACGACCACCAGAGGGTGCCGACGCACAGCACGAGCATGCCCGTGGCGTTGAGGAAGAGGTTGCGGCCGAGGTCGCGGGCGCGCACGTGCATGGAGATCGCGACGAGGAAGTACGCGATGAGCGCGATCACGGTCACGAGTCCCAGGTACGGGATCCAGATGCCGGCGACGAGCCCGGCCGCCGCGGCGAGCTTGAGCGGCGTGAGCAGCCGCCAGAAGCGCTGAGGGAACCGGACGTCGGTCAGGCAGGCGCGGACGAAAGCCACGGGACCGACGCAGAAGACGGCGTCGACAGCGCTGATCACCGCCAGCACGACGACAGGCCATACGGGATCAGGAAGCGAGCTCATCGTTCATCCAATCGGGTTCGGCGGCGATGGGCCGCGACACGCACGCGACCACCGCACTGCGAGCAACAGTAGCGTCGAGGTCGGCCACGGAGACCGTCGATCCAGACGTCGACACACTCGATGCCTTCGCACACTCCCAGCGCCGCCGCTCCACGGGTCAGCACCACGTCGGTGAGGGTGTGGAGCGCGGCGACGAGCACGGCGTCGGCCGGTGACGCCGGCTCCCACTCCGCGCGCGCACGTCCGGCGTCGTCACCGTGGAGGTGGACCGACAGGCCTGCCTCGGCGATCAGCCGGTCGAGGCGCCGTATCCGCTTCTCGGACGTGGACGCGGCGAACACGGGCTGGAGGCGGTCCGCGGTGCGGACGAGCACGTCGACCTCGGTCCTGTCTGGCAGGCCCACGGAACCGGGCTCCGGGTAGGGGTCCGCATCCTCCCCCGCCTCTGCACGTGGCCGGGTCCCCCACTCGTTGACGAGCCTGGCGACGTCGTCCGGTGTGAGCGCGTGCATGGAGAAATCGTAACGCTTTCAAGCGCAATCACCGTTACGATTTGGTGATGGTCGATCCGTCGGTGCTTCCGGCGTTCGTGCTGGCCGTCGTGGCCGTCACGGTGGCGCCAGGTCCGGACAACACGTACATCGCCGCGGTCGCGCTGCGGCACGGTCCCCGCGCGGGCGTGGTCTCCGCGCTCGGGATGGCGTGCGGGATGGTCGTCCACGTGACGGCCGCGGCGCTCGGACTCGCCGCGCTGCTGCGTCTCAACCCGGAGATCGTCGTGGGCGTCCAGCTGGTCGGCGCGGCCTATCTGGGCTGGCTCGCCGTCGACACCGTCCGTGGACTGACCCGCGCCAGCGAGACGGAGGACGCCCCAGCGACGGGTCGCGTGCTCGTGCGCGCGACGCTCACCAACCTCACGAACCCGAAGGTCATCTTGTTCTTCGCGGCGTTCCTTCCCGGGTTCGTCGAGAACGGCCACGGGCCCGCCGTCGTCCAGCTGCTCACGCTGGGCACGATCTTCCTCGTGGTGGGGCTGGTGTGTGACGTCACGATCGGTCTCGTCGCCGGACGGCTCGGACGCGCCCTCGACGCCCGGGGACGGGCCGGGACGACGCTGACCGCAGTCGCCGCCTGCGTGTACGCGGGGCTGGCGCTGCTCCTCCTCGTCGAGGCCCTCCGTACGATCGCCTCGTGACTGTCCACCCGCTCTGGCGCCCGTACGAGGTCCCTGACCAGGAGACCACCGACGCGGCGTTCGTCGCCGGCTCGGAGCCGAGGGCGGAAGGTCCCATCACAGTGGTCCCGTACGACCCCTCCTGGCCCTCGGCGTACGAGGGGGTCGCCGCAGCGGTCGAGAGCGCGCTCGGTGGCCGACTGGTCAGCATCGAGCACGTCGGCTCGACCGCCGTGCCGGGGCTCGCTGCCAAGCCCGTGCTCGACATCGACCTCGTCGTGCCCGGCCCGGCGGACGAGGATTCGTACGTTCCGGCGCTGGAGTCGATCGGCTTCGTCCTCCGGATCCGCGAGCCCGCATGGGAGCAGCACCGGATGCTCCGCCTGGACGAGCCCACGGTCAACCTGCACGTGTTCGGGCCCGAGGCCACCGAGCCGCGGCGGCACCTGCTCTTCCGCGAGTGGCTGCGCAGCGACGCGTCCGACCGCGAGGCGTACGCGTCGCTCAAGACGGAGCTGGCGACCCGGGAGTTCGCGACCGTCATGGCGTACAACGCGGCGAAGTCGGCACTGGTCTACGCGATCTACGAACGCGCGTTCGCCGCCGATCCTCGCCACCCGCACGACCCCCGGCCGCGCGACGCCTGACTCACACGGGAAGCAGCCGCGAGACGACACCGGACAGCTGGTCCACCGTCCGGCACTCGTGGATGTCGACGATCTGCGCGTACGCCGGCGCGACCGAGTCACCGAGCCCCCATCGGTTCTCGTGCTCGGGGTTGAGCCAGAACGTCCGGTGCGCGAGGGCGGAGATGTCGCGCAGGGCGTCGAGATCGGGGTCCAGATGGTTGGTCCGGGCGTCGCCGAGGATCAGCACGCTCGTCCGCGGGCCGAGCGACGCCCCGTACCGGCTCACGAACGAGCGCAGCGACCGGCCGTAGTCGCTCGACGGGTGCCAGGGGGCGACGTTGGCGTGAGCCATGACCCGCTCGGCGAGCGCCCCCGGGTCGGCCTCACCGGACGTGACGAGCTCTGTCACCTCGTCGGTGTGGTTGACGAACGCGAACACCCGGACCTTGCTGAACTGGTCGC
>Ga0233369_1000336_pt1 | contig 21417 bp, 18 predicted proteins | sample ElkDunMinimDraft_26_FD_191537 | JGI IMG/M metagenome (GOLD analysis project Ga0233369, IMG submission 191537) | Fecal eukaryotic communites from dung pellets of Tule Elk in California, USA - Elk Dung D16 | ecosystem: Host-associated > Mammals > Digestive system > Large intestine > Fecal | place... | reverse complement strand
TCGATCAGCCCGTCCGACCAGTCCAGCGGCTGCCGGTAGTGGGCCGAGAGCAGTGCGTAGCGCAGCGCCTCGGGCGGATGCTGGCGGACCAGGTCGTGGACCCGCTCGATGTTGCCGACCGACTTGGACATCTTGGCGCCCGACAGCGTCAACATGCCGTTGTGCAGCCAGGTACGGGCGAAGATGCGGCCGCCGTGCGCGCATTCGCTCTGCGCCACCTCGTTCTCGTGGTGGGGGAACTGCAGGTCGACGCCGCCGGCATGGATGTCGATGGTCGGCCCCAGGTGCGCCTCGGCCATCGCGGAGCACTCGATGTGCCAACCCGGGCGGCCTCGGCCCCAGGGCGAGTCCCAGCCGGGCAGGTCGTCGCTGGACGGCTTCCACAGCACGAAGTCGCCGGGGCTGCGCTTGTAGGGCGCGACCTCGACGCGGGCGCCGGCCAGCATGTCGTCCGGATCGCGGCGCGAGAGGCGGCCGTAGGCCGGGAAGGTGTCCACCGCGAACAGCACATGGCCTTCGGCCGCATAGGCATGCCCGGCCTCCACCAGCCGCGCGATCATGTCGATCATCTGCCCGATATGCGCGGTGGCCGCGGGTTCGATGTCGGGCGCGAACGCGCCGTCCACCCCGAGCGCGGCCATGTCCTCGCGATAGGCGGCGGCGAAGCGGTCGGTGATCACCGAGATCGGCACGCCCTGGTCGCGGGCGGCGGCGTTGATCTTGTCGTCGACGTCGGTGATGTTGCGCGCGTAGCGCAGCCCGCCATGGCGGCGGCGGAGCAGGGCGGCCAGCACGCCGAACACGACCGGCCCGCGCGCATTGCCGATATGCACGTAGTTGTAGACCGTTGGCCCGCACACGTACAGGGTCGGGCAGGCCGGATCGAGCGGCTCGAAGGCTTCGACCCGGCGGGTCAGGCTGTTGAACAGGTGCAGGGGCATCGGCACGCCGCAGCGGGAAAACAGACGATTCTAGGGCCTGCCTGGCCCGGCGGATACCGGCCTCGGCCCTGCGCCGGCAGGCGCGCGCATCCGTGGCAGGACGCGATCGTGCGCGGCGGCGGGCGGTACGGCGGATCCGCGCAAAGGTTCAGCCCGGGTCGGGCATGGCGCGCCTACACTTGCCGGGATGGTCCGTTCTGTAATCCTTCCCACTGCCTGCCGCCCGCTGTGCGCCGCCCTGGTCCTGTGCCTGGCGCTGCCGGCCGTTGCGGCGCCGCCTGCCGCGCGATCGGCAGCGCCCGCGGCGGTGGCGCAGGCGGAGAACGTACGCCTCGAGTATGCGCAGGTGCTGCGCGCCGAGCCGGTCTACGAGACCCTGCGCGCCACCAGCATGGTCGAGCGCTGCGAGGCCTCGACCCCGGTGGCGGAGTCGGAAGAGAAGACCGGCTTCGCGCGCGTGCTGGGCGCGGTCAAGGGCGCGCTGACGCCCGACCCGAAGGTCGAGGAGGTCGCCCCCTCGGCCGGCGGCGAGTGCCGGATGGTGCCGCTGGAGCGCGAGTTCCGGCGCCCCATCGGCTACGACGTCGACTATGTGCACAAGGGAGTGAAGTACCGCTCGCGGCTGCCGGTGGACCCGGGCAACCGCCTGCAGGTGCGCGTGTCGGTCACGCCGATGGTTTCGGGCGAAACCCCATAGGCCGCGGCATCGTATTGCAGTGCATGGTCCGGCCGTGAGACGATGCGCGCCGTGAAAAACGCCCTTGCCGACGCCGACATCCTGACCTCCGCCCGCATGGCGGCCGGGATGACCTCGCGTGCCCGCCGACCGGATTCCTGCGCCTGAGCTGGGTCGACCGGACGTTGTTTCCGTCATGCCGAAACCCAGCCTTCAGGCTGGGTTTTTTCGTTTCAGCACTGCCCACCGACCGTTCTTCCGCCACTGGATGTCCTTGATGAAGCACTTTCTGAACACGCAGGACTGGAGCCGTACCGACCTCGACGCACTGCTGACCCAGGCCGCCCTGTACAAGCAGCATCGGCTGGGCGATGCGCTCAAGGGCCGTTCGATCGCGCTGGTGTTCTTCAATCCCTCCATGCGCACCCGCACCAGCTTCGAGCTGGGCGCGTTCCAGCTGGGCGGCCATGCCATCGTGCTGCAGCCGGGCAAGGATGCGTGGCCGATCGAATTCGACCTGGGCACGGTGATGGACGGCGATACCGAGGAACATATCGCCGAAGTGGCGCGGGTGCTGGCGCGCTATGTCGACCTGATCGGCGTGCGCGCGTTCCCGAAGTTCAAGGACTGGAGCCAGGACCGCGAGGACCGGGTGCTCAAGGCCTTCGCGAAGTACTCCACGGTGCCGGTGATCAACATGGAAACGATCACCCATCCCTGCCAGGAACTGGCGCATGCGCTGGCACTGCAGGAGCATTTCGGCACCAGCGACCTGCGCGGCAAGAAGTACGTGCTGACCTGGACCTATCATCCCAAGCCGCTGAATACCGCGGTGGCCAACTCGGCCCTGACCATCGCCACGCGCCTGGGCATGGACGTGACCCTGCTGTGTCCCACGCCCGAGTACGTACTGGACGAGCGCTACATGGGCTGGGCCGCGCAGAACGTGGCCGAGAGCGGCGGTTCGCTGCAGGTCAGCCACGACATCGACAGCGCCTACCGCGGCGCCGACGTGGTCTATGCCAAAAGCTGGGGCGCACTGCCGTACTTCGGCAACTGGGACCCGGAAAAGCCGATCCGCGACCGCTTCAAGCACTTCATGGTCGATGAGGCCAAGATGGCGCTGACCAACAATGGCGTGTTCTCGCACTGCCTGCCGCTGCGCCGCAACGTCAAGGCCAGCGACGCGGTGATGGATTCGCCCAACTGCATCGCGATCGAGGAAGCCGAGAACCGCCTGCACGTGCAGAAGGCGGTGATGACCGCGCTGATCGGGCAGTAACCCCATTTTCTTTCCCCCAGGGGAAGCCGGGGTGGCGGCGACGCCTGCACCCCCGCTGTCCCGCACCCGACCCTCCCCCGCAAGCGGGGAGGGGGCACAACCAGAGAACCCAGACCATGAGCGCCACCGAATCCAAAGACATCGTCCTCGCCTTTTCCGGCGGGCTCGACACCAGCTTCTGCGTGCCCTACCTGCAGGAGCGCGGCTGGCGGGTGCATACCGTGTTCGCGGATACCGGCGGCGTGGATGCCGACGAGCGCGCCTTCATCGAGAAGCGCGCCGCGGAACTGGGCGTGGCCAGCCACGTCACCGTCGACGGCGGCCCTGCGATCTGGGCGGGGTTCGTCAGGCCCTTCGTCTGGGCCGGCGAGGGTTACCAGGGCCAGTATCCGCTGCTCGTGTCCGACCGCTACCTGATCGTGGACGCCGCGCTCAAGCGCGCCGCGGAACTGGGCACCAACGCGATCGCCCACGGCTGCACCGGCATGGGCAACGACCAGGTGCGTTTCGACCTGGCGATCAAGGCCAGCGGCGAGTACCGCATCGTGGCGCCGATCCGCGAGATCCAGAAGGAACACACGCAGACCCGCGCCTACGAGCAGGCCTATCTGGAGGAGCGCGGCTTCGGCGTGCGCGCCAAGCAGAAGGCGTACACGATCAACGAGAACCTGCTGGGCGTGACCATGTCCGGCGGCGAGATCGACCAGTGGGAGACCCCGGGCGAGGGCGCGCGCGGCTGGTGCGCGCCGCGCAGCGCCTGGCCGGCCGAACCGCTGACGGTGAGCCTGAGGTTCGTCAACGGCGAGGCCGTGGAACTGGACGGCAAGGCGCTGCCGGGCGAGCAGATCCTGGCCAAGCTCAACAGGCTGTTCGCGCCCTACGGCGTCGGCCGCGGCATGTACACCGGCGACACCGTGATCGGGCTCAAGGGCCGCATCGTCTATGAGGCCCCGGGCCTGGTGGCGCTGCTGACCGCGCACCGCGGGCTCGAGGAAGCGGTGCTGTCCAAGCAGCAGAACCGCTTCAAGCCCGAGGTGGCCCGCAAGTGGGTGGAGCTGGTTTACGAGGGCTTCTTCCACGATCCGCTCAAGGCCGACCTGGAGGCCTTCCTGGCGTCGTCGCAGTCCACCGTCAATGGCGAGGTGGTGCTGGAGACCCGCGGCGGCCGCGTCGATGCGGTGTCGGTGAAGTCGCCGCATCTGCTGCACTCCAAGGGCGCCACCTACGCGCAGTCGGCCGACTGGGGCGTGGAGGAGGCCGAAGGCTTCATCAAGCTGTTCGGCATGAGCAGCACGCTGTGGGCCGAGGTCAACCGCTGAGCGATGGACGACACAGCCATGCACGAGCCCACGCGCTGCGGGACGGGACGATGACCGACCTGCTTGCAAGCACACTCACGCACCTGGAAAGGCTGGTGTCCTTCGACACCCGCAATCCGCCGCGCGAGATCACCACCGGCGGCATCTTCGACTACGTCCGCGCGCAGCTGGCCGACTTCCGTGTGGAGGTCGTCGATCATGGCGCCGGCGCGGTCTCGATGCTGGCCGTGCGCGGCAACCCGACGCGGCTGTTCAACGTGCACCTGGACACGGTGCCGTCCTCGCCGCACTGGAGCGCGGATCCGCACGTGTTGCGGGTGGACGGGGAGCGCGCGATCGGACTGGGCGCGTGCGACATCAAGGGCGCGGCGGCGGGCCTGATCGCAGCCTCGCAGGCGACCGGTGGCGACGCGGCCTTCCTGTTCACCAGCGACGAGGAGGCCAACGATGCGCGCTGCATCGCCGCCTTCCTGGCCCGCGACCACGGCTTCCGGGACGTGGTGGTGGCCGAGCCGACCCAGTGCGAGGCGGTGCTGGCCCATCGCGGCATCAGCGCGGTCCGCATGGCGTTCCGGGGCCGCGCCGGGCATGCCTCGGGTGCCGGCGCGCTGGAGGCCAGCGCGGTGCACCACGCGGTGCGCTGGAGCAACCGCGCGCTCGACTTCGTGGGCATGGAATCGCACCGGCGCTTCGGCGGCCTCACCGGCCTGCGCTTCAACATCGGCCGTGTCGAGGGCGGCATCAAGGCCAACGTGATCGCGCCCGCGGCCGAGGTGCGCTTCGGCTTCCGTCCGCTGCCCTCGCAGGACATCGACCAGCTGCACGCGGCCTTCCGCGGTTTCGCCGCGCCCGAGGGCCTGGAGTCCTATGAGGAAACCTTCCGCGGTCCGCCGCTGCCCGCCGGCGATGTCGCCTCCGCCGAGGACCGGCGCCTGGCTGCCCGCGACCTGGCCGACGGGCTCGGCCTGCCCATCGGCAACGCGGTGGACTTCTGGACCGAAGCCTCGCTGTTCTCCCAGGCCGGCCTGACCGCGCTCGTGTTCGGCCCCGGCGCCATCGCGCAGGCGCATACCGCGGACGAGTGGGTTTCGCTCGAACAACTGCAACGCTATGGCGGCATCGTCCGCGACATCCTGACCGCATGAACATCGAAGCCAACCGCCAGACCCGGCAGACCATCGTGCGCCTGCTTTCGAGCATGGCCAGCGCGAAGGAGATCAGCCAGTACCTCAAGCGCTTCTCGCAGATCGACGCCAAGCGCTTCGCCGTGGTGAAGGTCGGCGGCGCGGTGTTGCGCGACGACCTGGAAGCCCTGACTTCGTCGCTGGCGTTCCTGCAGGAAGTCGGCCTGACCCCGATCGTGCTGCATGGCGCCGGTCCGCAGCTCGATACCGAGCTGGCCGCGGCCGGCATCGAGAAACAGACCGTCAACGGCCTGCGCGTGACCACGCCCGAGGCGCTGGCGATCGTGCGCCGCGTGTTCCAGGTTTCCAACCTGGCCCTGGTCGAAGCGCTGCAGCAGAACGGGGTGCGGGCCACCTCGATCACCGGTGGCGTGTTCGAGTCGGACTATCTCGACCAGGCCACCTACGGGCTGGTCGGCGAGGTGCGCCGGGTCAACCTGGCGCCGATCGAGGCCAGTCTGCAGGCGACCTCGATTCCGGTGATCGCCAGCCTGGGCGAAACCCCCGGCGGCCAGATCCTCAACATCAACGCCGACTTCGCCGCCAGCGAACTGGTACGGGTGCTGCAGCCCTACAAGATCATCTTCCTCACCGGCACCGGCGGCCTGCTGGATGCCGACGGCAGCGTGATCGATTCGATCAACCTGTCCAGCGAGTACGAGCACCTGATGCAGCAGCCGTGGATCAACGGCGGCATGAAGGTGAAGATCCAGCAGATCAAGGAACTCCTCGACCATCTGCCGCTGGAGTCCTCGGTCTCGATCACGCGGCCGGCCGACCTGGCCAAGGAGCTGTTCACGCACAAGGGTTCGGGCACGCTGGTGCGGCGCGGCGAGAAGGTGTTGCGCGGAACCGGCTGGGACGAGTTCGACCTGGACCGTCTGCGCAGACTCATCGAGTCCAGCTTCGGCCGCCAGCTGGTTCCGGACTACTTCGAGCGCACCAAGCTGCTGCGCGCCTACGTCAGCGAGAACTACCGCGCCGCGGTGATCCTGACCGAGGGTGGCGGCGTGACCTACCTGGACAAGTTCGCGGTGCTCGACGACGCCCAGGGCGAAGGCCTGGGCCGGGCGGTCTGGAACGTGATGCGCGAGGAGACGCCGAAGCTGTTCTGGCGCTCGCGCCACCACAACCAGATCAACATCTTCTACTACGCCGAAAGCGACGGCTGCCTCAAGCAGGAGAAGTGGAAAGTGTTCTGGTATGGCCTGGACGGCTTCGCCGAAATCGAGCGGTGCGTGGCCCACTGCGCCACGCGCGCCCCGACCCTGCTCGACTGACATGGCCGCGCCGCCGCCCGTCTGGTCCGTCGCGCCGCGGCTCGCGGGGCGGCACGCCGTGCTCGATCCACTGACGGGCGTGCATGTCGATGCGCTGCGCCAGGTGGTGGAGGAGGGCGGGCTGCACCGGCTGTGGTACACCAGTGTCCCGGCGCCGGAGAGGGTCGGCGACTACGTGGATACGGCGCTGGCCGCGCAGGCCGAAGGCCGGGTGCTGGCCTTCGCCGTGCGCGACGCGGCCGGCGATGTGGTCGGGACCACGCGATGCTACGGCCTGGAGGCCGACGTGCCGCGGCTGGGCATCGGCCATACCTGGTACGCGCCTCGGGTGCAGCGCACCGGGGTGAACACCGAGTGCAAGCTGATGCTCCTGCGGCATGCGTTCGAGACGCTGGGCTGCGCTTCGGTGTTCTTCGAGACCAGCTGGTCCAACCAGCGCTCGCGCCAGGCCATCGCGCGCCTGGGGGCGAAGCAGGATGGCATCCTGCGCAACTGCAAGCGACACGCCGACGGCAGCCTGCGCGACACCGTCGTGTTCTCCATCATCGATACGGAATGGCCGGCGGTGCGCAGCCACCTGCAGTTCCGACTGGACGCACATCCATGAGCAAGTCCTCCGTCGGCATCGTCGGCGCCCGCGGCCACACCGGCGCCGAACTGATCCGCCTGGTCGCCAACCACCCGCAGCTGGAGCTGTCCTTCGTGTCCTCGCGCGAGCTGGACGGGCAGCGGGTGGCCGAGCACAACGATGGCTTCAAGGGCGAGCTGCGCTTCGAGAACCTCGATCCGGCTGCCGTGGCCGCAAAGGGCGCCGACGTGGTGGTGATGGCGCTGCCCAACGGCAAGTGCGGCGCCTACGTGCAGGCGCTGGACGCCGCCGCGCCGCAGACCATCGTCGTGGACCTGTCGGCTGACCACCGTTTCGACGCCGCCTGGTTCTACGGCCTGCCGGAGATCACCCGCGGCGACTACGCCGGGCAGAAGCGCATCAGCAACCCCGGCTGCTATGCCACCGCGATGCAGCTGGCGATCTGGCCGATGCTGGAGTTCCTGGCCGGCCCGCCGCAGTGCTTCGGCGTCTCGGGCTATTCCGGCGCCGGCACCACGCCCTCGGACAAGAACAACACCGAGCTGCTGCGCGACAACCTGATGCCCTATGCGTTGACCGACCATGTCCACGAGCGCGAGGTGTCCGCGCACCTGGGCGTGCCGGTGGAGTTCATGCCGCACGTGGCGCCGCACTTCCGCGGCATCACCATGACCGTGAACATGTGGCTGCGCGAGCCGGTCAAGGCCGACTGGGTGCTGGCACGCTACCAGCAGCGCTACGCCGGCGAGCCGCTGGTGCAGGTGGTCGAGCAGGCGCCGTGGGTCAGCCGCATCGCCGGCCGCCACGGCGTGGAGATCGGTGGCTTCACCCTGGCCCCGGGCGGCAAGCGTCTGGTGGTCGTGGCCACCGAGGACAACCTGCTCAAGGGCGCGGCCACCCAGGCCATGCAGAACATCAACATCGCGCTGGGGCTCCCGGAGCTGACCTCGATCCCGGCGTTCAAGGAGACGACCCATGGCTGAACTGCTCTGGCAGAAGCCCGGCGTGGCGGTGGACGCGAAGATCCAGGCCTTCCTCGCCGGCGACGACGTGATCCTGGATCGCGAGTTCTTCCTGCATGACATCGCCGCCAGCACCGCGCATGCCGAAGGCCTGCAGCGCATCGGCATCCTCTCGGCCAACGAGCTGGAGGGCCTCAAGCGCGAACTGGCGCTCCTGGCCGATGATTTCCGCAGCGGCGCCTTCGTGCTGGACGAGCGCTACGAGGACTGCCACTCGGCGATCGAGGCGCGCCTCACCGAGCGCCTGGGCGACGCCGGCCGCAAGATCCACACCGGCCGCAGCCGCAACGACCAGATCCTGGTCGCGACCCGGCTGTGGCTGAAGGAGAAACTGGCCCGGGTCGCGCAGCTGTCGCGCGAAGTGGCCAGGGTGGCGCTGGACCGCGCCGCCGCCGAGAAGGACCTGCCGATCCCCGGCTACACGCATATCCAGCGTGCCGTAGTGTCCTCGGCAGGCATGTGGTGGGCCGGCTGGGCGGAGGCCTTCATCGACGACGCCGTCCGCGCCACCGACACGCTGAAGCTGGTGGACTGCAATCCGCTGGGCACCGCCGCCGGCTATGGCGTGAACCTGACGCTGGACCGCGAGCACACCACCGCCGCGCTGGGCTTCGCGCGCATGCAGGTGTCGCCGATCTACGCCCAGCTCTCGCGCGGCAAGTTCGAACTGGCCGCGCTGGAAGCCCTCGGCAGCGCCACCCTCGACCTGCGCCGCATCGCCTGGGACCTGTCACTGTTCACCAGCGCCGAGTTCGGCTTCGTGGCATTGCCGGCGCAGTACACCACCGGCAGTTCGATCATGCCCAACAAGCGCAACCCGGACGTGATCGAGCTGATGCGCGCCACGCACGCCAGCGTGGCCGCGGCGCGCACCGAGATCGAGCAACTGCTGTCGCTGCCCTCGGGCTACCACCGCGACCTGCAGGCGTCCAAGGGCGCGATCTTCCACGGCTTCGGCCGCGGCCTGGCCGCGCTGGAACTGCTGCCGGCGCTGCTGGCCAACCTGGAATGGCGCGAGGAGCGGCTGCGCGCGGCCATCGACTCGGGGATGTACGCCACCGACGTCGCGGTCGAGGCCGCGGTGGCCGGCGTCCCGTTCCGCGACGCCTACCGGGCCGCGGCGGCGGGCGCCGACAGCGCCGGGCAGGGGCGTTCCCCGGAAGGCAGCCTGGCCGCGCGGACCTCGCCCGGGGCCGCGGCCGACCTGCGGCTGGACATGCTGCGCGCCCGCTGGGAGGCGTTGTGAGCGCCGTGGTGCCTCGCCACCTGGTGGTGCTGATGCGGCGGCCGGGCTTCGACGAGCGCCTGGTCGTGCCGCACGCCGCCTTCCTCGACGAACTGCGCGCCCAGGGCTTGCTGGAACTCAGCGGCGGTTTCGGCGACCGCAGCGGTGGGGCCTACCTGCTGCGCGGCATCGCCAGCCTCGAGGAGGCCAGGGCGGTGGCCGCGCGCGACCCCCTGGCCGTGCACGGCGCATCCGACGTGGTCGTGCACGAGTGGCTGGCGCGCTGATCCGATGAACATGTCCACCTTCTCCGAGCAGCGCCTGCCCCCGTGGCGGCGGGCCGTGCTGAAGGTCGGAAGCAGCCTGCTGGCTGCCAATGGCGGTGGCCTGTCGACCGTCTGCGCGCAGGCCATCGCCGGCTTCGTCGTGGCCTGCCACCAGGCCGGGCGCGAGGTGGTGGTGGTGTCCTCGGGCGCGGTGGCCGCGGGTCGCGCCATCCTGCGCGAGCAGCCGCACGACGGCGCCGAGATGGCCGAGCGCCAGGCCCTGGCCGCGCTGGGGCAGGCGCGCCTGATCGGCTTCTGGCAAGGCCTGCTGGACCGCCACGTCGCCCAGGTGCTGCTGACCCACGACGATCTGCGCAACCGCCGCCGCTACCTCAACGCCCGGGCCACGCTGTCGGCGCTGCTGCGCCACCGCGCGGTGCCGGTCGTCAACGAGAACGACACCGTTTCGGTGGACGAGCTCAAGCTCGGCGACAACGATAACCTGGCCGCGATCGTGGCGGCGCTGGTCGATGCGGACGTGCTGTTCATCGCGACCGATATCGACGGCCTCTACGACGCCGACCCCCGCCGCTACCCGGACGCGCGGCCGGTGGAGGTGGTGTCGCAGCTGACGCCCGCCCTGCTGGCCGCCGCCGGAGGATCCGGCAGCGAGGTCGGCACCGGTGGCATGCGCACCAAGCTCGAGGCCGCGCAGCGTGCCTCGGCCGCGGGCGTCTCGACGGTCCTGTTCAACGGCACCCGCGCCGACGTGCTGGCGGCGCTGGCCGACGACCGGCTGATCGGCACCCGGATCCATGCCCTGCGCAGCCGCATCGCCGTGCGCAAGCACTGGCTGCAGAATGCGCCGGCCGAGCCCGGCGGCATCGTGGTCGATGCCGGTGCCGCCAACGCGCTGGTGGAGAAGGGCGCCTCGCTGCTGCCTGGCGGGGTGCTCACCGCCGAAGGTGACTTCCGCCGCGGCGACATGGTCGAAGTGCTGCTGCGCGAAGACGGCTCCAGCCGGCGTGTCGCGCGCGGGGTGAGCCAGTACTCGGCCGCCGACATCCGCCGCATCGCGCGCCGCCATTCGCGCGAGATCGAATCGGTGCTCGGCTACAGCTACGGCGGCACCGTGATCCACCGCGACGACCTGATGCTGATGTAGCGCCCGCCGCCGTTGGCGGCGAGGCTGCGGCAAGCCTTCGCTTGGTCAGCCGCAGCGCGCTGCTACTGCCAGCGCCGCGCCCGAATTTCGGCGCGGCTGCGCGTTCGCGCGCCGGCATCGTCCGGTTGCGCTCGAAACCGTCGGCCGCGGCGTCGCGGTCCTGCATTACCATCGGCGTTGACACGATGCACGATCCGATCCGCGACGACGACCTCCCATGACCGACATCCGCCAGCTTGCCCTCCAGTGCCGCGACGCTGCGCACGCGCTCGCGGCGCTGCCGACCGCAGCCAAGGACGCGATGCTGCGCGCGATGGCCGAGGCGCTGGAGGCCGACCAGGACGCGATCCTCGAGGCCAACGCGCAGGACCTGGCCGCGGCGCGGGAGAAGGGCGTCGGCGCGGCCATGCTCGATCGCCTGCGCCTGGATGCGGCGCGGGTGGCGACGATCGCCGCGGCATTGCGCGAAGTCGCCGAGCTCCCCGATCCGGTCGGCCAGCTGACCCGGCGCGAGGCCCGGCCCAACGGCATCCGCGTCGAACGCGTGCGCATGCCGCTGGGCGTGGTGGCGATGATCTACGAGGCCCGCCCCAACGTCACCGCCGACGCCGCCGCGCTGTGCCTGAAGGCCGGCAACGGCGTGATCCTGCGCGGCGGCAGCGAGGCGATCGCTTCCAACACCGCGATCGCCGCCAGCCTGCACCGGGCGCTGGAGGGGGCCGGCATCCCCGCCGCGGCGCTGACCCTGGTCCGGGACCTGCGCCGCGAGACGATGGTCGAACTGCTGCAACTGGGCGACATCGTCGATCTGGCGATCCCGCGCGGCGGCGAAGGCCTGATCCGCTTCGTGGCCGAACATGCGCGCGTGCCCGTCATCAAGCACTACAAGGGCGTGTGCCACCTGTACGTGGACGCCGATGTCGACGAGGACCTCGCCCTGCGCCTGCTGGTGGACGGCAAGGTGTCGCGTCCCAGCGCCTGCAATGCCATCGAAACCCTGCTGGTCCACGCAGATGTCGCCGGCGCCTTCGTGCCGCGCGCGGTGCAGGCCCTGCGCGGTCATGGCGTGGCGCTGCGCGGCGATGCGGCCTCGCGCGCCCTCGCGCCGGGTATCGAGGCGGCGGCGGAGGCCGATTTCGACACCGAGTACCTGGACCTGGCGATCAACCTGCGCGTGGTCGGCTCGATCGACGAGGCCATCGCACACATCCGCCGCCATGGCTCCGACCACACCGAGGTCATCGCCACCGCGGACGAGGTCGCGGCGCGCCGCTTCGTCGACGCGCTGCGCTCGGCCGTGGTGATGGTCAACGCGTCCTCGCGCTTCAGCGATGGCGGCGAACTCGGGCTCGGTGCCGAGATCGGCATCTCCACCACGCGCCTGCACGCCTATGGCCCGATGGGACTGGAGGCGCTCACCATCGAGCGCTTCGTGGTGCGCGGCGAAGGGCAGACCCGCAACATCCACGGCTGAGCCGCGGCTGCGGCCGGGCTATCCGGCCAGGGCGTCGGCCTTGGCCGCGCAGATGAAGTCGTTCTCGCTGAGGCCGCCGACGTCGTGGGTGGAAAAGCGCACCACGCAGCGGTCGTAGTGGACGCCGAGGTCGGGGTGGTGGTCCTCGCGGTGGGCGACGTGGGCCAGCGCATTCACGAAGGCCATGGTGCGGTAGTAGTCGTCGAAGCGGAACGTGCGCGTCAGCGCCCGGCCGTCCTCGGCCAGTTCCCAGTCCGGCAGCTGCGACAGCAGTTCGCGGGCGCGCTCGGGCTCGAGCCTGTGCCCGGCGCCGCGGCGCGGGCTACAGTGGCGCTGGGCGAGGGGAACGGGGTCGGGCATGGTGGCTTCTCCTGGGCGGGCGGCGCGGAATGAACGGCGCGTGTGCGGGGGCCGCGGCCCTGCCGGGCGGCGGACGGGCATTTCGTGGGCCTGGCCTAGAATACGTGCAAAGACGGACAGGACCATGATCGAGATTACCGACAACGCCCAGACCCACTTCCGCAAGCTGATCGAGCGCGAGGCATCGCCCGGCCTGGGGGTGCGGCTGGCGGCCGTGCATGCGGGGACCGCGAAGGCCGACGTGCAGCTCGAGTTCGCCGAGCCGGGCGATCTGCACGGCGACGAGTGGGCCATCGACTGCGAGGGTTTCACCTTGTGGCTGGATGCAGACAGCGCGCCTTTTCTCGACGGGGCGCGCATCGACTACGAGACCCGCGCCACGGGCGGCCAGCTGCAGATCCGCGCGCCCAGGATCAAGGGCCAGGCGCCCCCGGAATCGGCCTCGCTGGTGGAACAGGTTCGCTGGCTGATCGAGTCGGAGATCAATCCCCAGCTGGCGTCGCACCGGGGCCATGTCTCGCTGCAGGAGGTCACCGCCGAGGGCGTGGTGGTGCTGCGCTTCGGCGGTGGCTGCCACGGCTGCGGGATGGTGGACGTGACGCTCAAGAACGGCATCGAACGCACGCTGATGGACAAGGTGCCGGGCGTCACCGCCGTGCGCGACGCCACCGACCACGAGACCGGAACGGCCCCCTACATGCCACGCGGCGCGGACTGACGGATCGCGCGCCGGGTGTTCTCGTCCAGCGAACTGCTCGAGGCGATGGCGCGGCGCGCGCGCATGGGGCGTTCGATCCGCCCGCCGCGTCCGGCCGGCGAATTCCCCGAGGGCTGGAAGGAATGGTTCGGCGAAGAACCGGCACGCCCGCGTCGCGGCGCGCGCGCCGTGGACGCAGTGGTTGCGGTCCTGCTGGCGCGCAAGCCGGTGTACCGGACGGGCTACCGCGTGCTCAACGGCTGGCAGGCTTTCGTCCGGCTGTGGAGCTACGACTGGCGCGAGCTGCCCGGGCCCGACCGCCGCACCCGCGCGGTGTCGATGTCGCTGTCGGTGCTGCTGCACGTGCTGTGGCTGCAGCTGATGATCCTGCTGATGGTGGCCAGCTACCCGGGGCAGGAGGAGGACGCCGCGCGCCTGGGCGAGAACATCACCCAGGTCGAGTTCATCGGCGAGGGCACGCCGGAGGAGGTCGGTGGCGGCGCGCAGCTCGCCGAGGAGCCGCTGCCGCAGGAAGCCGCCAGCCCGGCCGCCGCTCCGGCACCTGCGCCCCGCGCTGCGACGCCATCCCCGGCGCCGCCTCCTCCACCATCGGTGGCCGAGCTCGAAACGCCACCGCAGGAAGTTCCGCCGCCGGTGGCCGAGCAGCCGCTGGAGGTCACCCAGACCCCGCAACCGGATTCGGACTTCGTGCTGGTCCCTCCGCGCATCGATGCCCTGCCGGTGCCGGCCCTGCCCACGCCGGAGATCGTGCAGGCGCCGGAACTGAGCGTGGTGGAGGTGCCGCTGGCGGCGCCGCCACAGGTGCGGCCCCTGCCTCCGCGCGAGATCAGCGTGCCGGACCTGCAGCAGCCGGAGGTGGAGGTCGTCGAACGCGAACTGCCCCGCGCGCCCGCCCGGATCGCGCTGCCGGTGCCCCGGCCAGCGCCGGCGGCACCCCAGCTGCGCCGTGACGGGCCTGCCATCGCCCAGCGCGAGATCGAACTGCGCGCGCCTCCGGCGCAGGGCGCGGCCGGCGCGCAGGCCGAGGCCGAGCGGGGCAACGCCGAGGGTCGCTCGAGCGCGGACGGACAATCCACCGCCGCGGCCGCGACCACCGGTGGCTCGCGCGCGGCGGGAGAAGGGGCGTCCGCCACCAGCGCGGGCGCCGGCGCCGGCCAGGATGCGCAGGCACCGCCAGGCGCGCTGCCCTCGCCACGACGCGGCGACGACTGGGGCGATTCGGACCGCAACGTAGCCGGTGGCCAGGCAGGCAGCAGCTCGGGCCTGTTCAATGCCGACGGCAGCCCGCGTCTGGCCGGCAACACGGGCAATGTCGGCGGCGGGCTGCCGCCGGGGACGATCACCGAGGACTACGAGAAGATCGACCGCATGGGCACCTGGCTCAAGCGGCCGCCGATCGGCTATGAGCCGACCGCGCTCGACCGTTTCTGGGTGCCGCACGAGACCCTGCTCGAGGAGTGGGTCCGGCGCAGCATCAAGGAGGTGCTGATCCCGATTCCCGGCACCGGCAAGCGTATCCGCTGCGCGGTGGCGATGCTGATGCTCGGCGGCGCCTGCGGCATCACCGATCCCAACATGCAGGACATCGAGGCCGAGGCGCGCAAGCCGCCGGACGTGCCCTTCAAGCCGGAACTGCAGCAGGACCAGGAGAGCCTGAAGCCGCCCGGTGGCTGATCGTGCGGGGGCACCGGACCAGGCCCGGCGCGGGTGGGGCCTGAGCGTCGGGCTGCGAAGAGGGTGGCGGCGCCTGGCGGGCGTTGCGCCGGACAGAAAAAAGCCCGCGCGAGGCGGGCTTTTTCCGTGCAGCGGTCCCGGGGCTCAGTGCACGCCGTGCAGGGTGCGCAGCTGCGTCGGCCGCGAGGCGAAGTAGGCCGCCAGGTCGGCGATCTGCTGGTCGGTCAGGTCCGCGGCCTGCTGCGACATCAGCGCATGCTCGCGGCGGCCGTCGCGGTACTGCACCAGGGCGTGCTCGATGTAGTCGTAATACTGCCCGCCAAGCTTGGGATAGGTCTCGTCGAGCGGGGCGTTGCCATCGGCGCCGTGGCAGTCGATGCACGACTGGCCGGTGGCGCGGCCCTTGACGACGGCCTGGGCCTCGCCTTCGGCGATGCGGCCCTCGGGCAGGCCCGCGGAGGAGGACATCTGGCCACCCTCGCCGGCGTCGCCACCGGTGCAGGCGCAGAGCGCCAGGGCGAGCAGGGCGGGCAGGGCCAGGTAGGCGGCGTGGCGCGTGGAACTCATGGCTTCAACTCCGACAGGAAGGCGGCGATGTCGGCGATGTCCTGGTCGGAGAAGCTCTGCGCCTGCGCCTGCATGGTCGGATGCTTGCGGGTGCCCCTCCGGTACTCGCTCAACGCGTTGGTCAGATAGACCGCCGACTGCCCGCCGATCATGGGCACGTGGTAGGTCGGATACACGTTGCGGTAGCCGACGATGCCGTGGCAGCCCAGGCAGGTGTAGGTCAGCTGGCGGCCGTTCCCGGCGTTGCCCGACAGGGCGGCCGGGGCGGTCGCGGCGGGTGCTGCCGGGGCGCCTGCGGTCGCGGCAGCATCGGCCGGAACAGTGGCATCGGCATCGGCAGCGGCGGTGGCCGGGTCGGTGGTCGGGGTGGCGTCCTGCGCCGGGGCGCTGTGCGGCAGCGAGGCCAGCACGAGCACGGCGGCGAGGCTGGCGGCGATCGTCAACGGTCGCGTCATGGAATGTTCCGCAATCCTTGTGTGTTGGCTTGGTGTACCGATGGCGACCGTACCTGCCGTCGCGCAATCGAGGCAGTATAGCCTGCGCTCAACGGAGTGTTAACGCGGCACGGGAACCCGCGTAACGCCGACCGGGTCCACAGTGCGCGCACGCGCCATGCAACCACGGCGGTCACGTCCGCATCCCTGTCTGCGTCCAGGCCGGGCACGCGCGCCGGGAGTCACCATGACCTTCGGCGGATGTCACCCGTCACGAGGGTGATATACCTTGCTACAACACCATAGGGGTCCACGTCCGTCCATGTCCACGAACTACGCGTTTCCGGGGCGCCGCCCCGTGCTGGCCACCGCTGTCCTGTCCGCCTCGCTGCTGCTCGCCGCCTGTGGCAACGGCCCCGGCGACGCGCAGGCCAAGCCGGGCGGGGACAAGGGGCCCGAGGCGATTCCGGTGGAGGTGGAGCAGGTCGCGCGCCGGGCGATCGCCGCCAGCTACGGCAACACCGCAACGCTCGAGCCGCGCGCCGAGTCCCAGGTGGTGGCCAAGACCTCGGGCGTGGCGCTGGAGGTGCTGGTCGAGGAAGGACAGCCCGTCCGCGCCGGACAGGTGCTGGTGCGCCTGGACCCCGACCGCGCGCGCTTGCAGGCGGCGCAGAGCGCGGCGCAGGTCCGCAAGCTCGAGGCGAACTTCCAGCGCGCCCAGCAGCTCGAGGCGCAGCAGATGGTCAGCGCCAACGATCTGGACCAGCTCCGCTACGACCTCGAGAACGCCCGCGCGGTGAACCGCCTGGCCAACCTCGAACTGTCCTATTCCAATGTGCTCGCGCCGATCTCCGGCGTGATCGCCTCGCGCGACATCAAGCCGGGCAATTTCGTGCAGATCAATTCGCCGATCTTCCGCATCGTCGATACCGCGCGGCTGGAGGCCACGCTCAACGTCCCCGAGCGCGAGATCGCCAAGCTGCGTCCGGGCCAGGCGGTCGATCTCACGGTGGACGCGCTGCCCGGCAAGCGCTTCACGGGCACGGTCGATCGCGTGGCGCCGGTGGTCGACACCGGCAGCGGCACCTTCCGCGTCGTCGCCGGCTTCGATGGCAACAGCGACCTGCAGGCAGGCATGTTCAGCCGCCTGGCGATCCGCTACGACCAGCGCGAGAACGCCCTGGTCGTGCCGCGCCGTGCGCTGCTGGAGGATGGCGGCGAGCCGGCGGTGTTCGCGGTCCGCGACGGCAAGGCCGCGCGGGTACCGCTGCAACTGGGTTATTCCGACGGCGGCTGGGTCGAGGTGCGCCAGGGCCTGTCCGAGGGCGACGCGGTGGTGGTGGCCGGCAAGGCCGCGCTGCGCGAAGGCACGGCCGTGCAGGTGCTGGGTGAGGCGCCCGCGGCCAAGGCCGGGGCGACGGACGACGCGAAGGCCGAAACGGCCGGCGCCGGCGAGCGGGCGGCCGACTGATGGCGCCGCACGATCCGCCGCCGGGGACGGGCGGCTTCGACATCGTCGAATTCTCCACGCGGCGCCGCGTCACCATCGCGATGATGACGCTGACCCTGGTGCTGTTCGGGCTGATCTCGCTGTCGGGGCTCAAGGTCGAACTGCTGCCGGACCTGAGCTATCCCACGCTGACCGTGCGCACCGACTACGAGGGCGCGGCGCCGACCGAGATCGAGACCCTCGTTTCGCAGCCGGCCGAGGAAGCGCTGGGCGTGGTCAAGGGCCTGCGCAAGCTGAAGTCGATCTCGCGCACCGGCCAGAGCGACGTGGTGCTCGAGTTCGCCTGGGGCACGGACATGGAGCAGGCCGGCCTGGACGTGCGCGACAAGATGGAGACGCTGCAGCTGCCGCTGGAAGCCAAACCGCCGGTGCTGCTGCGCTTCAATCCGTCGACCCAGCCGATCATGCGCTTGGCGCTGTCGTCCAAGCAGGAGGCCGGCAGCGAGGCCGACGCCGTGCGCCGGCTGATGGAACTGCGCCGCTACGCCGACGACGACCTCAAGCGCAAGCTCGAGCCGGTGCCGGGCGTGGCCGCGGTCAAGGTCGGCGGCGGCTTGGAGGACGAGGTCCAGGTCGAGATCGACCAGCGGCGCCTGGCCGCGCTGGGCATCTCCCTGGATACCGTGATCCAGCGCCTGCAGCAGGAGAACGTCAACCTTTCCGGCGGACGCCTGGAAGAAGGCTCGCAGCGCTACCTGGTGCGCACCGTCAACCAGTTCGCCACCGTCGAACAGATGGGCGAGATGCTGCTGAACCCGGCCGGCGGCGGCTCGGCCACGGCCTCGACCAGCGACAACCGGCAACTGATGACCGCGATCCTGGGCAGCCGCGATCCGAACGTGATCGCCGCGCTGCGCAGCGACAGCGGCGGCGGCGGCGCCTCGCCGATCCGGCTGAAGGACGTGGCGGTGGTACGCCAGGGCTACAGCGAGCGCGAGGCCGTGATCCGCGCCGACGGCAACGAGGCGGTGGAACTGGCGGTCTACAAGGAGGGCGACGCCAATACCGTCTCCACCGCGAACGCGCTGGAAGCGCGGCTCAAGCAGGTGCGCGATGACCTGCCCGCCGACATCGACCTGACGGTGGTGGAAGACCAGTCCGTCTTCATCCGCCACGCGATCGACGACCTGAAGTTCGACGCCGTGCTGGGCGGCATGCTGGCGGTGCTGATCATCTTCCTGTTCCTGCGCGATGGCTGGAGCACGTTCGTCATCTCGCTGTCCCTGCCCATCTCGATCATCACCACCTTCTTCTTCATGGGCCAGCTCGGGCTGAGCCTGAACCTGATGTCGCTCGGTGGCCTGGCCCTGGCCACCGGCCTGGTGGTGGACGACTCGATCGTCGTGCTCGAATCGGTGGCCAAGGCGCGCGAACGCGGCCTGGGCATCCTGGAGGCGGCGATCTCCGGCACGCGCGAAGTGTTCATGGCCGTGGTGGCGTCGACCCTCACGACCATCGCGGTGTTCCTGCCGCTGGTGTTCGTGGAAGGCATCGCCGGCCAGCTGTTCCGGGACCAGGCGTTGACCGTGTCGATCGCGATCGCGGTCTCGCTGCTGGTGTCGATGACCCTGATCCCGATGCTCAGCTCGCTCAAGGGGCGCGCGCCGATGGCGTTCCCCGAAGAGCAGCCGCATCCGCAGTGGCGTCCGGACAGCCGCTGGAAGAAGCCGGTGGCCGCGACCGGTCGCGGCATCGGTGCCACCTTGCGGGGGCTGGCGTTCGGCCTGGCCTGGCTGGTCGTGCGGCTGTGGCGCGGCATGGTGGCGGTGGTGTCGCCGGTGATGCGCAAGGCCAGCGACGTGGCGATGGCGCCCTACCATCGCGCCGAGAGCGCCTACCTGCGCATGCTGCCGCGCGCCCTGGCCCGTCCGTTCCCGGTGCTGGCAGGTTCGGTGCTCGCCTTCGCCCTGACCCTGGCGGTGCTGCCCTTCATGGGCATGGACCTGATCCCGCAGCTGGCCCAGGACCGCTTCGAGATGACGGTCAAGCTGCCGCCGGGCACGCCGCTGGCGCAGACGGACGCGCTGGTGCGCGAGGTGCAGCGCAGGCACGCGGGCGAGGAGGGCGTGCGCCTGCTCTATGGCGTGTCGGGTACCGGCACCCGCCTGGATGCCAGCCCCAGCGAGAGCGGCGAGAACATCGGCAAGCTGTCGGTGGTGATGGACGACACCTCGCGCGAACAGCCGCTGATCGAGGCGCTGCGCGGGACCATGGCAGCGTATCCGGGCGCCCAGGTGGACTTCGCGCGTCCCGAGCTGTTCGCGCTGTCGCCGCCGCTGGAGATCGAGATCGAAGGCAGCGACCTGGAGGCCATCCGCGTCGCCGGCGTGCGCCTGGCCGGGATGCTGCGCGAGAACCCGCACTATGCCGACGTCAAGTCGACGGTGGAGCAGGGCTATCCCGAAATCCAGATCGTGTTCGACCACGACCGCGCCGCGGCGCTCGGGCTGACCTCGCGGCAGATCGCCGATGCCGTGGTCAACAGGGTGCGCGGCAATGTCGCCACCCGCTACAGCTTCCGCGACCGCAAGATCGATGTGCTGGTGCGCCTGCAGGAGTCGGAACGTTCGTCGGTCGAGGACATCCGCCGGCTGATCGTCAATCCAGGCTCCGGGGCGCCGGTGGAACTGGGTTCGGTCGCGGACGTCGTGTCCACCACCGGGCCCAGCGAGATCCATCGCGCCGACCAGCGCCGCGTGGCCCTGGTGTCGGCCAACCTGAGCGGCATCGACCTGGGCGCGGCGATCGCCGAAGTGCAGCAGATGGTGGCCGCCAACCCGCTGGGCGCGGAGGTCGACATGCGCATCGGCGGGCAGGGCGAGGAACTGGGCGAGTCGGTGCGTTCGCTGCTGTTCGCCTTCGGCCTGGCGGTGTTCCTCGTCTACCTGGTCATGGCTTCGCAGTTCGAATCGCTGCTGCATCCGTTCGTGATCCTGTTCACCATCCCGCTGGCGATGGTCGGCGCCATCGCCGCACTGCTGCTGACCGGCTCGCCGATCTCGGTAGTGGTGTTCATCGGCCTGATCCTGCTGGTCGGCCTCGTGGTCAAGAACGCGATCATCCTGGTCGACAAGGTCAACCAGCTGCGCGAGGCCGGCATGGCCAAGCGCGACGCCCTGGTGGAGGGCGCGCGCTCGCGCCTGCGCCCGATCATGATGACCATGCTCACCGCGGTGTTCGGCTTCATGCCGCTGGCGCTGGCCTTCGGCGAAGGCGCCGAGGTGCGCTCGCCGATGGCCATCACCGTCATCGGCGGCCTGCTGGTCTCGACCCTGCTCACCCTGATCGTGATCCCGGTGGTCTACGACCTGCTCGACCGCAGGTCCGACGCCTATTACGCCGAGCGCGGACGCCGGGTGCAGGCCACTGCGCGCCAGGTCGCCGATGTGCTGGCCCACGAGCAGGACGCGCTCGACCGGTCCCCGGGCGCGCGGAGCTGAGCCGATGAACATCACCGAGCTGTCGATCCGCCGTCCGGTCACCACCATCATGCTGTTCGTCTCGATGGTGGCGATCGGCCTGATCGCCTCGTTCCGCCTGCCGCTGGAGGCCGAGCCGGAAGCGACCATCCCGTTCTTCTTCGTATCGCTGCCGTACCCGGGTTCGACGCCGGAAGAGGTGGAGCGCAACATCCTGCGGCCGGTCGAGGAAGCGCTGGCCACGATGTCGGGCATCAAGTCGATGAACTCGCGCGCCAACGCCGAGGGCGGCCAGATCCAGGTCGAGTTCTC
>Ga0233369_1000335_pt1 | contig 21484 bp, 19 predicted proteins | sample ElkDunMinimDraft_26_FD_191537 | JGI IMG/M metagenome (GOLD analysis project Ga0233369, IMG submission 191537) | Fecal eukaryotic communites from dung pellets of Tule Elk in California, USA - Elk Dung D16 | ecosystem: Host-associated > Mammals > Digestive system > Large intestine > Fecal | place... | reverse complement strand
CAGCCGCGACCAGGCCGACCGCCAGCAGCCCTACAACCTGCAGGTGCCGGGCGGCACGCGCACGGTCAACGGCACGGGCCGGCTTTACGAGATCGCCCACTTCCAGGTGTTCCAGGGCAACCAGGTCCGCGCCTACGACAGCTTCAAGGCCGGCCGCCGCGTTCTGGCGCAGCCATCCACGGTGGCGGCCAACCCGGTCCGCACGGGTGCGCCGGCGGGCAGCGTGGCGATCGCGCGCGATGGTTCGTCGGCGGTGTTCGTGCCGGCCAGCCGCGCGCTGACCTGGCAGACCACCGACGCGGCCGGCGAGCCGCTGGTGCGCGAGCGCGTGTGGGTGACCCTGCAGCCGGGCGAGATCCGCACCTGCACCGGCTGCCATGGCGAGAACCGGCTCAACCAGGCCGGGGCGACGCCGTCGCAGGCCAAGCCCGAGGCGCTGCGCGAGCTGATGCGCCATTGGAAGCAGACGCAATCGGCCAGCACACCGCGCCGCAGCAACGGCTCGGCCCCGCTCGTTCCGCGCGGCTGAGAGCGCACGGGCCGGTGGTCACGGCCGCCGCCCCGACGCGGATCAGGCGTCGGGCCGCGGCTCGGCCTCGCAATCGCCGTAACGCAGCCACAGGCTGGCGGCGCGCACGTCGGCGAAGACCTGCGCCTCCAGCCCCGAGTCCAGCGCCGAAAGCATGCAGTGCTCGACGGTATCGACCCCGCGCGGCTTGACGTGCGCCACCCGCAAGCGCCCCAGGCGCGGGCCGACCTCGGCGACCAGCGCGCGCCAGTCCTGCGCCGACAGGGCCGGGCCTTCCAGTTCGTCGACCAGCAACAGCAGCCCGGCGGGCCGCGCCTGGATCGCCCCGGCGATCGCGCGCCAGTAGCCGAAGGTGTTGGCGCGGGTGTTGGGGCCGGTGACCCGCACCTGCAGTTCCTCGCCCTGGCGACGCAGCGCCAGGCGCATGTCCCCCCGCATCGAGACCTCGCCGGCGGGCGCGTCGTGCCCGCGACCGGCAGTGCTTCCAGCGGTCATGGCATCCCCTTCGACCAAGACGCAGGACCTCCATTGTGGCCCAGCGCGCGCGATGCCGCGCGTTAACCGGCCACGACGCGACCTGCACGGACCATCCACGAACCCCCGCGCATCATCGCCGCACGTCCCCCAACCGCCGGAGTCCCCCACGATGAACAAGCACGACACCAACCCCGATCCCATCACTGGCGCGCCCGGTTCGCATCCGCTGGGCGTGGCCGCCGGCGGCACCGCCGGCGCGATCGCCGGTGCCGCGATCGGCAGCCTGTTCGGCCCCATCGGAACCCTGATCGGCGGCGGCATCGGCGCGGTGGGTGGCGCCTCGGGCGGCAAGGCCATCGCCGAGCGCGTGGATCCGACCGCCGAGGTGGATTACTGGCGCGAAGACGCGACCAGCCGCGACTACTACCAGCGCGACCGCGACTTCGATCGCGACTACGCGCCCGCCTACCGGCTGGGCACCGAGTACCGCAACGAGGCCGGACGCCGCAACTGGAACGACACCGAGCGCGAACTGAAGGCGCGCTGGGACCAGACCCGCGGCGAGTCCACGCTCGACTGGCCGCAGGCGCAGCCGGCGGTGCGCGATGCCTGGGAACGCACCGACCGCACCTACAGCGCCTACGAGGACACCGACCGCTACTTCGGCGAGCAGTACAGCGAGTCGGTGTACTACCGCGAGGACTACGACTACGACGACTACCGTCCGGCCTACCGCTACGGCACGCAGGCGCGCAGCCTCTCTCCCGGGGCGCAGTGGGATGCCGACACCGAGACCCGCCTGGAGCAGGGCTGGGAGCGGGCCAAGGGCAGCTCGCGCCTGTCCTGGCAGGACGCCAAGGATGCGGTGAAGGACGCCTGGCACCGGGTCGAGATCCGCCTGCCGGGCGATGCCGACGGCGACGGCCGCTGAGCCGTCCGGCGCATCCGTTGCGTGCGTCATCCGAGAGGCCCCCGCCAGGGGGCCTTTCTTCTGCACGACGGCTGCCGGCCGAAGCGGGCGCAGCGTTCAGAAAATCGCGTGTCGTGTCACGCGCGGATCACCGCCGCTTCGACAACCTGCACCCCCTCCCACCCAACGCACGGAGCATCGCCATGTCCTTCGCCAAGCTGCTTGCCTACGGCACCCTCGGCTACATCGCCTATCGCGCCTGGCAGCGCCACCAGGAAACCGACGGTCGCCTCGTCCGCGGCGACCACGGTTCGCGCACCGCGCCGCATGGCGATCCGGTCCTGGCCGGCGAACGCATCGACACCGACGAGCCCGTGCGCCCGGCCGCGCAGGCCAGCCGCAACTTCGGCGAAGAATAAGCGGGGGTTGGCGTGCGCCTGCTCGTCCTGCTGACCGCCCTGGCCATGCCGATCGTGGCATGGCTGTCCAACACCGGCGCCTTCGGGCCGGACCAGGGCACGATCTCCGACCGCTATCCCACCCTGGTGGTCGCGGCCGGCTATGCGTTCTCGATCTGGAGCCTGATCTTCCTGCTCGACCTGGCCTACGCGGCCTGGCAGATGAGCGGCATGCGCCGGCGCGATCCCACCCTGGCCCGCATCGCACCGGCCGCGGCGCTGGGCTTCGCCCTCACCACGGTCTGGATGCCGCTGTTCTCGCAGCAGCTGTTCTGGGCCTGCCTGCTGGTGATCTTCGGCGCGCTGGCCTGCCTGGCGTGGTGCGCGGTGCAGCTCTCGCGCGATCCGGCGCCGATGCGCGGCCAGCTCGTCTTCGCCTGGCTGCCGCTGTCGCTGCATGCCGGCTGGCTGACCCTGGCCTCGTTCCTCAACCTCGCCCAGGTCATGGTCGCCTACGAGGTGGTGCCGGTGAACGGGCAGTTGCAAGCGACGCTGGGGCTGTACGCAGCCGCGGCCATCGTGCTGCTCGGGCTCAACCACGCCATGCGCGGCAACCTGGCCTACGCGGCGGCCGCGCTGTGGGCGCTGGTGGCGGTGTACGTGCGCCAGTCCGGCCACGCGCTGCCGGGCGCGGAGGCCTCGGCGTGGATGGCGGCGCTGCTCGCCCTGGTCCTGTGCGTGCAGACCGCGATGCTGCGGCTGCGGGGCGGCCGCCGCGGCTGGACCACATCGGCCACGCGCGGCGCCGCGCTGCGGCGCTGAGCCATGGGCACCCCGCGCATCGCGGCCGCGATGCGCGGGGTCGGGGTTCACCAGGGCAGTGGCGTGCCGTTGGCGTGCCAGAAGCTGCCGCTGTCTTCCAGGGTCAGCGCGTCGATTCGGGCGATCAGGTTGGCCGCCGCTTCGTCCGGGCCGATGTCGCCCTGCCCGCCGAGCATGTCGGTGGCCACGCGCCCGGGATGCAGCAGCACCACCGCCACGCCCCGCGGCGCGAGGTCCACCGCCAGCGACTTGCCCACCGCGTTCACCGCCGCCTTGGACGCGCGGTAACCGTAGTAGGCGCCCGAGCCGTTGTCGGCGATGGAACCCATGCGGCTGGTGATGATCGCCACCTTGCCGCCGCGCGAGAGCCGGTCCTGCAGCGCGGCCGCCACGCGCAGCGGGCCCAGGGTGTTGACCTCGAACTGGCGCTGCATGCGCGCGAACGCGTCGGCGTCCAGCCCGTCCAGGGTCTCGTTGGTGAAGATCCCGGCGTTGAGCACCAGGCCGTCGATGCGATGCTCGCCCACGCGCGCGCGCAGCGTCGCGACCGCCGCGGCATCGGACACGTCCACCCCGTCGATGACCTGCGCGCCGGTCGCAACCAGCGCCTCGCTGGCGTGCCGGCACACGCCGATGATGGTCTCGCCGCGCGCGGCGAGCTGCTGGGCGAGCGACAGCCCGATGCCGCGGTTGGCACCGGTGATCAGGTAGGTGGCCATGGAAGCGTCCTGGAATGTGGGGGCGCACATTCTAGGCGCCGTGGCCGGGCGGCCGTGGCAAGACGCGCGGCCGGCCTGCTCAGCCCGGCACCGGCGGCAGCTCCGGCGCGTCCAGGCCGGCGAAGGGATCGCGCCAGGCGTCGAGCGCCTCGATGCCGCGGTACCAGCGCGCGATCGCCGGATAGTCCGCCAGCGGCAGGCCCGCCAGCGCGTGGTTCGGCAGGAAGCTGGCCATGCGGAAATCGGCGTAGGAGATGTCCTCGCCCAGCAGCCATGGGCGCCGCGCCAGTTCGGCATCGAGCAGGGCGGCGCTGGCGGCGAACAGCGCAAGTCCCTCGTCGACCTTGCCCGCGTCCACCGCTCCGAGCCGGTAGCGCTGCCTGGTCACCCGCTCGAACTGGACGATGTCGCAGGCGCGCACGAAGTTCTCCTTGCCCCAGCTCAGCCACTGGATCATGCGCGGCTCATCGTCCCCCTGGCGCCAGAACGTCGAGCCGGTCGCGCGCGCCAGCCGGCAGGCGATCGCATCGGCTTCCCACAGGCTGCTGCCGTCGTCCATGACCAGGATCGGCAGGCGCAGGGCCGGGTTGAGCGGGCGGTAGCGCTCGGCCTGGCCCGGCGCCAGCGGCGCGGCGAACTCGAAAGCGACCGGCGCGCGCAGCTGCCTGGCCGTGGCCACCGCCAGGCGCGGATTCGGGTTGCGGCTGTACAGCAGCTTCATGCCCCGCTCCTGCGATGGAAGGCCACCAGCGCATTGGCATGGCCGTGGCCCAGGCCGTGGCCGTCCTTGAGCAGGGCCACCTGTTGCATGTGGCCCAGGCCCGGCGCCCGCGCGAGCAGGTCCAGCCAGTGCGCGACGGGCTGCCCGTAGGTCTTTTCGATGGAAGGAAAATACGCGGCTGGGCCGGTCGGCCTGGTAGTGCTCATGGGCGGTTCCTTGCGTTGGTGGACTGAGGACGACGAGCCCGCACGACCGGATTCGACATCCAGCGTCGCGCCGCGCGCGGCGCCGGCGCCACGCAGCCGGTACGATAGCGCGCCCCGCCCGCTGCTTCGCCCGTGCCCATCGGACCCCTGCTCACCCGTGATCTCGCCGAGGCGCTGCGCGCGGCGCGCGACGCCGGCGCCGCCACCTGGAGCGGCTCGCTGGACCTGGGCCGCAGCACCACGCAGGTGGCGCTCGCGCCGGCGCACTGGCACTGGGACGGACACGACTACCCGTATCCAGACGGCCTCAAGGAACGCAGCATCCACTACTGGGATGGCGCGGCCTTCGTGCCCGCCTCGCGCTACGGCCGCGCGCTGTACAAGCTGGTGCCCACGCCCTGGGGCGCGCCGACCTTCGAGATCGACGGCATCAAGATGCTGCCGACCGCGCACGTCTCACCGTACGAGGATGCGCGGCGCAAGGTGGAACTGGTCGAACCACGCGGGCGCCGCGTGCTGGATACCTGCGGGGGGCTGGGCTATTTCGCGGCCTGCTGCCTGGCGGCGGGAGCGGCGGAGATCGTCTCGTTCGAGAAGAGCGAGGACGTGCTGTGGCTGCGCACGCTCAACCCCTGGTCGCCAGATCCCGACGCGCCCGAACACGGCGGCCGGCTGCGGCTGCAACAGGGCGATGTGTCGCAGGAGATCGAACGCCTGCCCGACGCCGGCTTCGATGCGATCCTGCACGACCCGCCGCGTTTCGGCATCGCCGGCGAGCTGTATTCGCAGGTGTTCTACGACCAGCTCGCGCGCGTGCTGCGCAAGGGCGGCAGGCTGTTCCACTACACCGGAACGCCGAACCGGCTGACCAGCGGCCGCGACGTGCCACGCGAGGTCTCGCGGCGGCTGGAGAAGGCCGGCTTCGAGGCGCGGCTGGCGCTCGACGGCGTGCTGGCGCGACGCCGCTAATGGCCTACTCGCTGTTGCGGCACATGTAGCTGTCGGGCGAGGCCACGTCCCCGCCCTGGTAGTGCGCGTGCGTCGGGTAGGGACACAGCGGCCGCTCGCCCTGCAGGGTCGCGCCGCGTGCCAGCACCCGCTGCGGCGCCTGGCCCTGCTCCACCCAGGCCACCAGCGGGGTGAGCAGGTCGTACTGGTCGCGCGCGCTGCCGCCGCCGCAATGGCCCATGCCCGGCACGAAGTAGAAGCGGCTGGCATCCCGCCAGGCCTGCGCGCCGTTGGCCGGCTCGGCGCGCCGGTAGTAGTCCAGCGTGTCCCAGGCCGAGAACCAGGGGTCGCTGACCCCGTGCGCGTAGACCACCTTGCCGCCGCGCGCCAGGAAGGTGCCGAGGTTGGTCCAGGCATCGGTGTCGGTGAGCATCTGCACCGCGTCGGCGCGCACGCGGCGCGCCTGCCCATCCACGTCGAACCCTTCCGCCTGCGGCATTACCGCGGCCAGGACGTCCGGGCCCTCGGCGGGCAGGAAGCCGGGGATGCCCGGGCCCTCGTGGACGATGCCGGTGTCGTAGGGGAAATCCACGTACAGCGGCGCGCCCGCGGCATCGCGCGGGGCCTTGAACGCCTCGACCAGGGCGGTGACCTGGGCCGCGTCCAGGCAGCCTTCGCGCTTGCCGGCCTCGCACCGCAGCCGCGCCGGCTCGAAGCGGCAGCCGAGCACGTTCTCGATCACCCCGTCGGCCAGGCCATCGAGCGCATCGCACTGCGCCAGCAGGCCGTCGCGGATCAGCGCCTTGTCCGCCGCGGAGAAAGTCCGCGCCAGCTGCGGCCGGCCTTGCGCATCGCGCGGCGCGGCGCGGGAGAAGGCGGCGCGGGCATGGGCCAGGGCCAGGTTGGAGAAGCCGGTGCGCATCGCCGGCGCGGTGACCAGCACGCCGTCGAACAGTTCCGGATAGCGCTGGGTGGCGAGCATCGCCTCGCGTCCGCCGGTGGAACAGCCGGCCATGTACGAGTGACCGGGCGGCGCGCCGTAGTAATTCTCGATGAGCAGGCGCGCGGCCTGGGTGGTGGTGCCCACCGAGGCGTGGGCGAAGTCCAGCGCGGCGCGCTGGTCGCGCATGAACGAGGCATCGAAGCCCTCGCCCTCGTGGCCGCTGTCGGTGGAGACCACGGCGAAGCCCCGCGCCAGCGCGGGCACGTCGCCGGCACCGGTGGTGCCCAGCGGCGGCGCGATCGATCCGTTGAGCCCGCCACCGCCCTGGAACAGGAAGCGCCCGTTCCAGTCCTGCGGCAACGCCAGTTCGAAGCCGATGCCGTAGCGGGTGCCGTCGGCGCCGGTGCGATCGTCGATGCGACCGGAGAGCCGGCAGTAAGCCGGGATGGCGACCGGCACCGGTGGCAGATAGGGCTGGGCGCGCACGGTTCCGGGCGCGGAGGCCGGCACTCGTTCGGCGCCGGTGACCTCCAGTCGCAGGCGCGCGTCGCGGACACCCGCCATGGCCGCGCAGGCATCGCCCTGCGGCGCGTCGGACGCCCGCGCCTGCTGCGCCATGCCGCCCGCCAGCACCAGGCCCGCCAGGACCGTCGCCATTGCCTGCATGCCTCACCTCCCCCGGGCCAGTGCCGCATCTTAGCCGGGCCCGAACGCACAGCTGCACAGGCATTCCAAAGCTGAATGCCTCGTCACGCGGCACGGACGGGCGCGGGCCTAGGGTCGCGCACGCGCTGCGGCGATTCGCCACAGGAGGTTGCGATGGGCAGGCCCGGATGGTGTGTCAAAGCCGTGGCATGCGCGGCGGTCCTGGCCGGCATGGGCAGCGCCTGCGCGCAGGACGCGGCGACCGGCGGCCAACCCGATCCGGACACCGTGCTGTGGCGCTCGGACGACACCACGGTGAACTGGCACGCCGAGGGCGGCCTGAACCTGGTGGCCGAATACAACCTGTTCTGGGACCTGTCGCGGGTCTACGACCCGCAGACGAACTTCGGCCCGGACACGCACTGGCTGGAAGGCTATTTCAAGCCGGGCCTGAGCTTCGTGCACGATGCCGGCGACCTCGACGTGTACGGCCTGGCCTCGGTGGTGGGCTCGTTCACCCGCGGCACCGACGCGTTCGACGCCACCAACAAGGGCGCCACCACGATCGAATCGGGCTATATCGGCCTGCGCACCCAGGGCGCGGACCCGACGTGGGACGTCTCGCTGGGGCCGCGCGAGCTGCTGCTGGGAGACGGCATGCTGATCGCCACCGGCGGCGAAAGCGGCTTCGAGCGCGGCGCGCTCAAGTTCGGTCCGCGCAAGGCCTGGCGGCATGCCGCCATCGCCCGCTTCAAGACCGGGCCGGGCCACCTCACCGCGTTCCGCATCGCCCCCAACGAACTGAAGTCCAACGACGGCCACAACCGCCTGGCGGGCCTGGACTGGCGCTGGGACGGCAAGCCCGGCAACTTCGCCGGCGCCAGCTACATCCACGTACTGGAATCCACCTCGCCCTACATCCAGGCCGCGCCCGGCGGCATCGGCCCCTCGACGATCATCCCCGGTGGCCGCCATGGCACCAAGGCGCTCAACCTGTATTTCCAGCTGACGCCCACGACCGGGCACCTGCGCAACTGGCTGCTTTCGGCCGACCTGGCGATCGAGCGCAACCACCGCATCGACCTGCGCGCCTGGGGTGGGCGCGTGCGCGTGGGCTACACCTTCCACGACGTGCACTGGACGCCGTCGCTGACCTGGACCTACCAGACCTTCTCCGGCGACAACCCGAACACGCGCGCGCTCGAGCGCTTCGATCCGCTGTACTACGAAGGATCGCCGGGCAACTGGGCCTCCGGGTCCAAGTCCTCGATGGTGTTCATCAACACCAACGTGCGCAGCAACGAACTGGCGCTGATGATCAATCCGACCCAGCGCGATTCGCTGACCATGCGCCTGGCGCGACTGGATGCCAACCAGCTCAACAGTCCGCTGCAGTTCGGCCAGGCCACACGCCTGGAGCGGCTGGGCAGCCGGCTGGCGGTCGTCAATGGCGTGCCGTATTCGCATCTGTCCGACGACCTGCTGCTGGAGTACGTGCGCATCATCAACCCGCACGTGTTCCTGACCCTGGGCGCGAGCATCTCCAAGCCCGGCCGGGGCGTGCGCGCGCTGAGTCCGGAGAAGAGTCCGGACTGGCACGATGCCTTCGCCACCCTGTTCTTCACCTACTAGGCGCCGGCCATGACCGCCGCCCCCGCCGCGCCCGGCCAGGCGCCCCCGCTGGACGCGGCGCAGTCCGACCCGAGGGCGATGGGCTGGATGCAGGGTTTCCCGCCGCCGCCCGACAAGCGCATCACCCAGCCCGACAGCGTGTACTTCAGCTTCCCCAGGCTGCGCTGGTCGGTGTGCCACATGCGCCAGCTGCTGCCCAGCGTCGAGGTCAGCCGCGGGCTGGGCAATGCGCTGCCGCTGGCGTATGCGCCGGCTGCGGAGCGACAGCGCATGGAGCGGGAGATCGACGCGCTGGAGTTCAAGCCGCTAGACGAGCGCCCGCCGATGACCTGGGCGCAGTCGCTGGCGGTGAACTACACCGACGGAATGCTGGTGCTGCACCACGACCAGGTGGTGTACGAGCGCTACTCCGGCTGCCTGGCCGAGGACGGGCAGCACGCGGCGATGTCGATGACCAAGTCGCTGACAGGGCTGCTGGCACAGATCCTGGTGGCCGAGGGCGCGCTCGACGAGCACGCGCGTGTGGCCGACCTCATTCCCGAGGTCGCCGGCAGCGCCTTCGCCGACGCGACCGTGCGCCAAGTGCTGGACATGACCACCGGACTGCACTACTCCGAGGACTACAGCGACCCGGACGCGGACATCTGGAAGTATTCCGCCGCGGCCAGCCCCCTGCCCAAGGCGCCGGGCTACAGCGGGCCGGATGGCTACTTCGAGTACCTCGCCCAGGTGCGGCCCGAGGGCCGCCATGGCGAAGCCTTCCACTACCGCACGGTCAATGCCGACATGGCCGGCTGGCTGGTCGCGCGCGCCTCGGGCAAATCGGTTGCCGAGCTGGCCTCGCAGCGGCTGTGGCGGCCGATGGGCGCCGAGCAGTCGGCCTACATGCTGGTGGACGGCATCGGCACGCCCTACGCCGGCGGCGGGCTCAGCGCCGGCCTGCGCGACCTGGGGCGGCTCGGCCTGCTGATGCTCAACGAGGGCCGGATCAACGGACAGCAGCTGTTCCCGGCCGAGGTGGTGCGCCATCTCCGCGGCGGCGGCGATCGGTCGAAATTCGGCACCGCCTACCCGGCGCTGGTCGGCGGCAGCTACACCAGCCTGTGGTGGGTGTATCCGGGCCGGCACGAGGTGATCGCCGCGCGCGGCGTGCACGGACAGACCATCTACGTGGATTTCAGCACGCGCATGGTGCTGGTGCGGCTGGCCTCGTTCCCGAAGGCCAGCAACCCGCTGATCGATCCCACCTCGATCCCCGCCTTCCAGGTGCTTGCCGACTACCTCCAGGACAACGCGCCGGCCTGACGGATGGCGCAGGGAATTTTCTCCAATGTTCACGGCGGCCCGGGGCGGAAGGCGCAAGATCGACGCCCCGGGACGCCTGACTGAGAGGTCGGCGCGCATGCATACGGTCGAAACCGTTCTCGTGGTGCTGATGCTCGGCGCGATCACCGGCATCGTCGCGCGCTACATGCGCGGCATTCCGCTGCCGCTGATCCAGATCGGGCTGGGCGCGGCGGTGTCGGTGCCGCAGCAGGGCCTGCACATCGCCTTCGATCCGGACCTGTTCCTGCTGCTGTTCATCCCGCCGCTGCTGTTCTCCGATGGCAGGCGCATCCCCAAGCGCGAGTTCTTCGCGCTGTACCGGCCGATCCTGCTGATGTCGCTGGGACTGGTGCTGTTCACCGTGGTGGGCCTGGGCTACGTGGTGCACTGGCTGATCCCCAGCATCCCGCTGCCGGTGGCCTTCGCGCTGGCGGCGGTGGTCTCGCCCACCGACGCGGTGGCGGTGAGCGCGATCACCCGCAACCTCGGCATGCCGGCGCAGACGCTGCATGTGCTGGAAGGCGAGTCGATGCTCAACGACGCGTCCGGCCTGGTGGCGCTGAAGTTCGCGGTCGCCGCGGCGCTGACGGGCACGTTCTCGTGGACCGAGGCGGCGCGCGATTTCATGTGGATGGCGCTGGGCGGGCTGGGCGTGGGCGCGCTGCTGGGCTGGGGATTCTCCTTCGCCCGCGACCGGGTGACGCGGCGGCTGGGCGATCTGGCCGCCACCCAGATGGTGCTGCTGCTGTGGCTGCTGCCGTTCCTGACCTACATCGTCGGCGAGCGCATCGGCGTGTCGGGGATCCTGGCCGCGGTGGCCGCCGGCATCACCACCAACTTCAGCGAGCTCAGCCGCAGCGGCTTCGTCGCCGAGCGCATGCAGTCGCAGGGCACCTGGACGATCATCGAGGCCGCGTTCAACGGCGCGATCTTCCTGCTGCTGGGCCTGCAGCTGCCCTCGGTGATCGGCGTGACCCTGCAGGCGGCCGAACCCACCTGGTGGGTGCCGCTGCTGTATGCGGTGGCGATCTCCATCGCGCTGCTGCTGCTGCGCTGGATCTGGCTCACCCTGGGCGTGCACGGCAGCCTGCTGCGCGCGCACCTGGAGGGCAAGATGATGGAGCGGCCCTCGCGCCTGCTGACCCTGGTCTCCACCCTGGCCGGGATCCGCGGTGCGGTGACCCTGGCCGCGGCGCTGTCGATCCCGCTGTACCTCAACAACGGCACGCCCTTCCCCGGGCGCGACGAACTGATCTTCCTCGCCACGGGCACCATCCTGTTCACCCTGGTGGTGGGCAGCATCGGCCTGCCGCTGCTGCTGCGGCGCCTGCCGCACCAGGGCGTACCGGGCGCGGTGACCGAGGAACGCAACGCGCGCGTGGCCGCGTTCAAGGCCGCGATCGCCAGCATGGTGCTGGACAAGGAGCAGGTGAAATCGGCCGATCCGCACTGGCTGGCCGAATACCAGGAGTCGGCCGGCCTGCTGACCCAGGAATACCGGCGCCGCATCGACATGCTCGAGCCCGACGCCAAGGACACCGTCGAGGCCCAGGCCGAGTCGCCCGAAGTCACCCGGCGGCGGCACGAGCGCTACGTGGTGGAGATGGAGCTGCGGCTGAAGACGCTGCGCGTGGAGCGCGACGCGCTGTACGCCGAGCGCCAGGCCCAGCGCATCAACGACGAATCGCTGCGCAAGCTGGTCACCGAGATCGACCTGAGCGAAGTGGCCATGACCAAGCGCCTGGCCATGGCGCGCGAGGCCGCCGCGGCCTCGGCGGCCGCCGTGGCCGCCGCCCCGCCCAGCGCGGAACCGGACCCGGGAACCAGTCCTGACCCCGGCCCGGCCCCCATTCGGGAATCCAGCCCGGGCCTCGGCCCGGGACCCGACCCGGGACCGGGTCCTGGAGCCGACGCGCGGCCGAGCCCGGGACCCGGCACGGGAAGCTGAGCACAGGGTCCGGCCGGACCGCGCGACCGCAGGCGCAACCAGGAACGAGGCGACCCGCGCCGGCGCTCAGCGGGGTTCGAGCGTGCCCGGCGCGGCGATCGAGGCCAGCACGGTATCGACCGAGGCCATGCCGTCGCGTTCGATCTCCAGCAGGTGCGGCGCCACCATCGCGCCGTACAGCGCGCCGGCCATGCTCAGCCACAGCAGGCGCACCGCGCTTTCCAGGTCCACGCCCGCGCGCAGCTGGCCCAGCGCCTGCGCGCGTTCGAGCATGCGCAGGAACAGCCGCATCTCCTCGCGCTCCTGCTGGCGCTGCAGTTCGCGGATCGCCGCGCTTTCGTTGCTCAGGTCGTGGCGGATCATCACCTCGACCAGTTCGCGCTCGCGCGGGTCGCGCACGATCTCGCGGAAAGTCGCCTGCAGCGCGCCGCGCAGGTTGCACAGTGGACGGCCGTCGGGCGATTGCGAGGCCTGCTCCAGGCGCTGCACGAAGGACACGCGCTTGCGCGCCGTCACCGCGGCGATCACCTCGGCCTTGTTCCTGAAATGCCAGTACACCGCGCCGCGCGTATAGCCCGCGCGCGTCGCGATCGAGGCCAGGGTGGTGGCGGCCACGCCCGATTCGTGGAAGCAGGCCACCGCCGCGTCGAGGATGCCCTCGCGCGTGACCGCAGCCTCCTCCTTGGTTTTCCTGGCCATGCCTGCTGCGGCCCCGGTCCGACTTGGCAGCCAGTCTAGCGGTTGCTTTACAAACATTCACGCACGTATATTTGTCGGCTTCCGTTCTCGACGGCGGGGCGTGCCGGGCGTTTTTCAGCGCCGAGCGGCACCCGTCCCGGTGCAACGACGCCCGACTTTCCGTTCCCCTCCGAGCCCCATCCCATGCCCCGATCCTTCCCGCGTGTCGCCGGCCTCGCCCTGGCCGCCGGCCTGTTCCTGACTGCCTGTGGCGGTGCGCCGTCGGCACCCGCGCCGGGACCGGCCGCGATCACCGTCGTCACCCTGGCCCCCGAGCCGGTGAGCCTGAGCCGCGAGCTCCCGGGCCGCGCGACCGCCTCGCTGGTGGCCGAAGTCCGCCCGCAGGTGGATGGCATCGTGGCGCGGCGCCTGTTCACCGAGGGCACGCAGGTCAAGGCCGGGCAGCCGCTGTACCAGCTGGACGACGCCAACTACCGCGCCCAGGCCAATGCCGCGCGCGCGCAGCTGGCCCGTGCCCAGGCCACCGCCGAGGCCGCCCGCGCCAGCGCCGCGCGCATCGCCGAACTGGCGCGCGTGCAGGCGGTCAGCACCCAGGACAACGAGAACGCCGCGGCGGCGCGCAAGCAGGCCGAATCGGATGTGGCCGCCGCCCGCGCGCAGCTCGAGGCCGCCCAGGTCACGCTCGGCTTCGCCCGCATCACCGCGCCCATCTCCGGCCGCATCGGCAAGTCCTCGGTCACCCAGGGCGCGCTGGTCAATGCCGGCCAGCCCGCGCCGCTGGCCACCATCCAGCAGCTCGATCCGATCTACATCGACATCGCGCAGTCCTCCAGCGAACTGCTGCAGCTGCGCCGCGAGCTGTCCGCCGGCCGCCTGCAGGACAACCAGTCGCAGCCGGTGACCCTGCTGCTCGAGGACGGCAGCGAGTTCGGGCGCAAGGGCGAGCTGGCCTTCTCCGAGGTCAGCGTGGATCCGGCCACCGGCAGCTTCGGCCTGCGCGTGCGCGTGGACAATCCCGAGCACCTGCTGATGCCGGGCATGTACGTGCGCGCCGTGATCGGCACCGGCCGCCGCGAGAACGCGCTGCTGGTGCCCATGCAGGGCGTGGCCCGCGATCCGCGCGGCAACACCAGCGCGATGGTGGTGGGCGAGGACGGCACCGTGCAGGTCAAGCCGGTGGTGGTGAGCCGCGCCATCGGCGACCGCTGGCTGGTCGAGGACGGCCTGGCCGCCGGCGACCGCGTGATCGTCGAGGGCCTGCAGAAGATCGCGCCGGGCGCGCCGGTGGTGGCCACCGAGCGCGGCGCGGCCCCGCCCGCGGATCCGGCCGGCGCTTCGGCCGCTCCCGCCGCGACCGCCCCGTAAGGAACCGCCATGGCACGCTTCTTCATCGATCGCCCCATTTTCGCGTGGGTGATCGCGATCATCATCATGCTCGCCGGCGCCCTGTCGATCATGCGCCTGCCGGTGTCGATGTATCCGTCGGTGGCGCCGCCATCGGTCGAGATCCGCGCTACCTACCCCGGGGCCTCGGCCAAGGTGGTGGAGGACGCGGTCACCCAGATCATCGAGCAGAACATGACCGGCCTGGACGGGCTGCTGTACTTCTCGTCCAACAGCTCCGCCAACGGCATGGCGAACATCAAGCTCACCTTCGCCAGCGGCACCGATCCGGACATCGCCCAGGTGCAGGTGCAGAACAAGCTGCAGCTGACCATGCCGCTGCTGCCGATCGAGGTGCAGCGCCAGGGCGTCAACGTCTCCAAGTCCAGCGGCAGCTTCCTGCAGGTGATCGGCTTCGTCTCCACCGACGGCAGCATGGACGCCACCGACATCGGCGACTACGTCGGCTCCAACCTGCTCGATCCGCTCAGCCGCGTGCCGGGCGTGGGCAGCATCCAGCTGTTCGGCGGCAGCTACGCCATGCGCATCTGGCTGGACGCGGACAAGCTGCAGGCCTATGGCCTGTCGGTGGACGAAGTGGCCGCGGCGATCACGGCGCAGAACGCGCAGGTCGCGGTCGGCCAGCTCGGCGGCGCGCCGGCGGTCAAGGGCCAGCAGCTCAATGCCTCGATCAACGCGCAGTCGCGCCTGCAGACCGCCGAGCAGTTCCGCGACATCATCGTGCGCGGCGAATCCGACGGCGGCGAGCTGCGCCTGGGCGATGTCGCCCGCGTCGAGCTGGGCAGCAGCACCTACGAGTTCACCACCCGCTACAACGGCAAGCCCTCCACCGGCCTGGCGATCACCCTGGCCACCGGCGCCAACGCGCTGGACACCGCCGCCGGCGTGCGCGAGGCGATCGACCGGCTCAGCCAGCAGTTCCCGCCCGGGCTCAAGGCGGTGGTGCCGTTCGACACCACGCCGTTCGTGCGCGTCTCGATCCAGGGCGTGATCAAGACGCTGATCGAGGCGATCGTGCTGGTGTTCCTGGTGATGTACCTGTTCCTGCAGAACTTCCGCGCCACGCTGATCCCGACCATCGCCGTGCCGGTGGTGCTGCTGGGCACCTTCGGCGTGCTCGCCGCGCTGGGCTTCTCGATCAACATGCTGACGATGTTCGCCATGGTGCTGGCGATCGGCCTGCTGGTGGACGACGCCATCGTGGTGGTGGAGAACGTCGAGCGGATCATGCACGAGGAAGGCCTGTCCCCGCTGGAAGCCACGCGCAAGTCGATGGACCAGATCACCGGCGCGCTGGTGGGCATCGGCCTGGTGCTGTCGGCGGTGTTCGTGCCGATGGCCTTCATGAGCGGCTCGACCGGCGTGATCTACCGGCAGTTCTCCGCGACGATCGTGTCCGCCATGGCGCTGTCGGTGCTGGTGGCCATCGTGCTCACCCCGGCCCTGTGCGCCACGATGCTCAAGCCGGTGGACAAGGACGCCGGGCACGCGCGCAGCGGCCGCCTGGCGCGCTTCTTCGGCGCCTTCAACCGTGGCTTCGACCGCTCCAGCCAGAGCTACCGGCGCGGCGTGCGCGGCATCCTCGCCCGTCCCTGGCGCTTCATGGGGATTACCGTAGCGCTGTCGCTGGTGATGGTGCTGCTGTTCGTGCGCCTGCCCAGCTCGTTCCTGCCCAACGAGGACCAGGGCGTGATGCTGGCGATGGTCCAGGGCCCCGTCGGCGCCACCCAGGAGCGCACGCTCGAATCGATCGCGCGGCTGGAGAACCACTTCCTGGAGAACGAGGCCGGCGCGGTGGAATCGGTGTTCGCGGTGCAGGGCTTCAGCTTCTCGGGCATGGGCCAGAACACCGGCGTGGCCTTCGTCAAGCTCAAGGACTGGAGCGAGCGCGGCGCGGCCGACAGCGTGATGGCGGTGACCGGACGCGCGATGGGCGCGCTGTCGCAGATCAAGGACGCCTTCATCTTCGCGTTCCCGCCGCCGGCCATGCCCGAGCTCGGCATCGGCGCCGGCTACACCTTCTTCCTGCAGGACCGCGGCGGCCAGGGCCACGACGCGCTGCTGGCGGCGCGCAACCAGATGCTGCACGCGGCCGGGCAGAGCCCGCTGCTGGCCAACGTGCGGCCCAACGGCCAGGAGGACCAGCCGCAGTTCCAGGTGGACGTGGACGTGTCCAAGGCCGCGTCGCTGGGCCTGTCGATCGACCAGGTCAACAACACCCTGTCCACCGCCTGGGGCGGGCGCTACATCGACGACTTCATCGACCGCGGCCGGGTCAAGCGCGTCTACCTGCAGGGCGATGCGCCGTTCCGCATGAGCCCGGAGGATTTCCAGCGCTGGTCGGTGAAGAACGCGCAGGGCGAGATGGTGCCCTTCAGCGCCTTCGCCACGACGCGCTGGGACTACGGCTCGCCGCGCCTGGAGCGCTACAACGGCATCTCGGCGATGGAGATCCAGGGCGAACCCGCCCCCGGCGTGGCCTCGGGCGACGCGATGCGCGAGATCGAGCGCATCGCCGCCGAACTGCCGCCCGGCTTCACCATCGAGTGGACCGCGCTGTCCTACCAGGAACGCGAGGCCGGCTCGCAGACGCCGCTGCTGTACACGCTCTCGCTGCTGGTGGTGTTCCTGTGCCTGGCCGCGCTGTACGAAAGCTGGAGCGTGCCGACCGCGGTGCTGATGATCGCGCCGATGGGCATCCTCGGCGCGGTCCTGGCCAACACCCTGCGCGGCATGGAACGCGACATCTACTTCCAGGTGGCGATGCTGACCACGGTGGGCCTGACCTCCAAGAACGCGATCCTGATCGTGGAGTTCGCCAAGGAGAACCTGGAGAAGGGCGCGGGGCTGATCGAGGCGACGATGGCCGCGGTCAAGGACCGCCTGCGGCCGATCATCATGACGTCGCTGGCCTTTGGCCTGGGCGTGCTGCCGCTGGCCATCGCCTCGGGCGCGGGTTCGGGCGCGCAGCGCGCGATCGGCACCGGCGTGCTCGGCGGCATGCTGGTGGGCACCTTCCTGGGCGTGTTCCTCATCCCGCTGTTCTTCGTGGTGGTGCAGCGCCTGGCCGGGCGCGGCCGCAAGGCGGCGACCACGCCCGAGCAGCAGGGCTGAGCCTGCGCCGGCCGCCCGCCGCGGGCCGCCGGTGACCGTTGCAAGCACAAGGCCCGCGTCATGCGGGCCTTGTGCGTTGTGGCGTCACGAGTTCAGCGCGACGCGCGTTTGCCGCTCTTGCCGGCGCGGGCCTTGGTCCCTGCCTTCGCGGCCGTCGTTGCCGGCGACGCCAGGGCCTGCGCAACTGCCTGGCCGACAAGCTCGGCCACGGCGACAAGACGCTCTTCGCCCACGCCCTGCCGCGCCATGGCCGAGAAGCCGGCCATCGTCGTCGCGACCAGGTCGGTCACGCGCCCGGCCTGTCCGGGATGGCGCTCGGCGACGAAGCGGCGAATCATCTCCACCGCTGCCTGGTGATGCGCCGCCGCCGCGCAGCGCGCGTCCGGATCGTCGCAACCCAGCCCCTCCAGCACCATGCAGCCACGGGCCTGGGGATCGGCGGTGTAGCGCCGCGCCGCATCGAGCAGCACCGCGGTGAGGGCCGCAGCCACCGGCAACTCTTCGGAGAGCAGTTCGTCGAGGGGCACGCCCGCCTCGCGCGAATACTTCGCCAGCACCTGCGCGAAGAACCCGGCCTTGCTGCCGAAGGCCGCATAGAAGCTCGGCGGATTGATGCCCAGTGCCCCGGTGACGGCGGCAATGCCGACCGCGTCGTAACCCTGCGCATGGAACAGCTGCTTGCCCGTGGCCAGCGCGGCATCGGCATCGAAGCCACGCGGCCGGCCGCGCGGACGCCCTGTTTTTGTAGTCATCGCTAAATTTTCCTTGACGGCCGCCCAAACGAAATGTAGCGTGCACTACACAAACACACAAGGAGCGGTCGGATGTCGAGTTTCGAACACAAGCGGGTCCTGGTCCTGGGCGGCAGCCGTGGCATCGGCGCGGCCATCGTCAGGCGCTTCGCAAGAGAGGGCGCGCAGGTCGTCTTCACCTATGCCGGCTCGGAAGCGGCCGCCCAGCAGCTCGCAGCCGAGACCGGCAGCCGCGCGGTGCACAGCGACAGCGCCGACCGCGATGCGGTGATCGCCGCGGTGCGCGAACAGGGGCCGCTGGACGTACTGGTGGTCAATGCCGGCGTCGGCGTGTTCGGCGACCCGCTGGAGCTCGATCCCGACGCGATCGACCGCCTGTTCCGCATCAATATCCATGCGCCCTACCACGCCTCGGTGGAGGCGGCGCGGCAGATGCCCGAGGGCGGCCGCATCGTCATCATCGGCTCGGTCAACGGCGACCGCATGCCGCTGCCCGGCATGGCCGCCTACGCGACGAGCAAGTCGGCCCTGCAGGGCATGGCCCGCGGCCTGGCGCGCGATTTCGGCCCGCGCGGCATCACCATCAACGTGGTCCAGCCCGGCCCGATCGACACCGACGCCAACCCCGCCGACGGCCCCATGAAGGACGTCATGCACAGCTTCATGGCGATCAAGCGACACGGCCGCCCGGAGGAAGTCGCGGGCATGGTGGCCTGGCTCGCCGGACCGGAAGCCGGCTTCGTGACCGGCGCCATGCACACCATCGACGGCGCCTTCGGCGCCTGAGTGTGGCTGGCGGGGCCGGCAGGGACGCTGGCCTCGTTCCAGGCGCCGACAGGCGCGGGCCGTCACCGCGCGCCGCGTTGCCGCCCCGTCCCGGGCTGCCTCAGCCCGACTGCCGCTGGAAGTCCGCGTCCAGCACGATCCTGTAGCGCGCCTTGCCGGCGCGCAGGTGATCGAGCGCTTCGTTCACCCGGCTCATCGGGAAGTGTTCGGTCTGCGGCGCCACGCCGTGGCGGGCCGCGAAGCCGAGCATGCTGTCGATCGCGCCGCGCGATCCGGTGGGGGAGCCCGACAGCGACTTCTGCCCGGAGATCAACCCGAACGCCGGCACCGCGATCGGTTCCAGCGGCACGCCCACCACGTGCAGCCGGCCCTTGGGCGCCAGCGCGGTGAGCAGGCCCGGCCAGTCGAGCGAGGCGTTGACCGTGTCGATGATCAGGTCGAAGCTGCCGGCAAGCTTCTTCAGCGCCGCCGCATCGCCGGTGGTCACCACGCGGTGCGCGCCGAACGCGCGCGCCTCCTCTTCCTTCGAGGCGCTGGTGGTGAAGGCGGTGACCTCGCAGCCCCAGGCCCGGCAGAACTTCAGCGCCATATGGCCGAGGCCACCGATGCCGATCACGCCGACCCGCGCGGTGGGCGAAATGCCCAGCTCGCGCAGCGGTGCGAACACGGTGATGCCGCCGCACAGCAGCGGGCCGGAGTCGGCCGCGTCCAGGCCTTCGGGCAGCGGCGCCACCCACACCCAGTGCGCGCGCACCTTCTCGGCGAAGGCGCCGTGCCGCCCGCCGATGGTCGCCTGCGCCTGGCGGCACAGGTGCTGGTTTCCGGCCAGGCAGGCCTCGCAGTGCAGGCAGCTGCGCGCATTCCAGCCCAGGCCCACGCGCTGGCCCATCGCCAGGCCCTTGGCGTGCTCGCCCAGCGCGGTGACGCGCCCCACCGCCTCATGGCCGGGCACGAACGGGTAGGCGGTCATCCCCCACTCGTTGTCCAGCATCGACAGGTCGGAATGGCACAGGCCGCAGTGCTCGACGGTGATCTCGACCTCCTCGGCGCCCAGCGGGCCGGGGTCGTACTCGAACGCTTCCAGCGGGGCGCCGGCTTTGGGTGCGGCCCATGCGCGGTAGGGGGTGCTCATGGCAGGCTCCTGGGATGAACGGCCCGCAGGGACACTGCGGCGGGCGCGTGGTGGCGACGGCGGCGGACTGCCGCGTTCCTCGTCCCGACACTGTACCCGAGCCGCGCTGGCCTTCTGTCGGGAGTTCCCCGCGTGTTGCGCGACCAACCGTGCAAGCGTCGCCATCGCACGACCGCCATCGCGGCGCCACGACCGCCTGGCTCTCACCGGACGCGACGCGCCACGCGCGATGCACGGCTTGGCGAATCGGCCCCGCCCTACAGCTTGCCCCTTGAGCACCGCGATGCGCCGGTGATGCCCCCGACTCTGTTTCGAGACGCCAGGCAGCCGTGGGCTGCCTGGCGTCTCATTGCAGTTCCCGCGCAAGGCGGGCGCTGGATCAGAACGCGTATTCGGCGGTCAGGCCCACCAGCGCGGTGGAACGCTTCGGCCCGTCGATCTCGACACCGCTGTCCTCGTCGACGAAGGTGCCGGACTTGGCGCGGTGGTAGTCGTAGTGCACGCCGATGCTGAAGTTCTCGGTGGCGTTCCAGCCGGTGCCGATGCCCGCGTACCAGCTGTTGCGCCCGGGCTCGCGACCGCTGCGCACGCGCAGCTCCTGGCCGACGGTGTTGTAGTAGTCGGTGGAATTGTCCGAGGCGCGGAAGTAGCCGCCGCGCATGCCCACGTACCACTCCGGAGTGATGTTCACGCGCGCATTGGCGCCCGCGGTCCAGCCGCGCAGCGCATTGCGCGCCTCGGTCTGGTCGACCGGATCGTCGTTGAACACGTTGCGGACACGGAAGTTGCCGAGGTCCACATAGCCCAGTTCCGCGCCCACGCCCCAGCGATCGCTCACCTTCCAGCGATAGCCGCCGGACACGCCGTAGCCGGTCTCGCGGCCCTCGTTGCTTTCGAGGAAGTTGAAGTTGCCGGTGCCAAAGCGCCCGGCGGTGCCGCCATCGGTGCGGCCGATGTTGCCGGTCACGAACCACGCACCATCGCCCACCGACAGGCTGGGACGATAGGGATCGGCGCCGGTGTTCTGGGCGAGGGCGAGCGGCGAGACCAGCATGGCGGCCAATGCGGCAGGGATTGCGAGCTTCTTCATCAGGACCTCTTCTTGTCTTGGGCATGCCTGCGGTGCGACATGCCTGCGTGATACAGCCACTTCCCGAAGTGTTGCGTGGCTGCGTTGAGGCCGCATTACGGACAAGCGCAACTGAAGCCCAATAGAACCTTCATGCCGGCTGCACACGCAGGTCGCGATCGGGATTCAAAGAATGTTCAAGTGGATGCAGCTGGCGTGCCCCGCAGTCGCGTCGCGCGCGGCACCCGGTCCAGGCGGCCCGGCGTGATGCGCAGCGGTGCGATGCGCCCGACGCGGATGCGAA
>Ga0233369_1000334_pt1 | contig 21551 bp, 26 predicted proteins | sample ElkDunMinimDraft_26_FD_191537 | JGI IMG/M metagenome (GOLD analysis project Ga0233369, IMG submission 191537) | Fecal eukaryotic communites from dung pellets of Tule Elk in California, USA - Elk Dung D16 | ecosystem: Host-associated > Mammals > Digestive system > Large intestine > Fecal | place... | reverse complement strand
TGCCTGTTAATATAGTTGAGGATATTTCCATTGCGGTAGTGTTGGAAAATAGTACGCCTAATAACATTAGTTGGACTGTTTATTTGGTGAATGAAAAGGATGTGGCTTTGACAAATGTTTTGGTATCGTCGAAGGGTTATGGAGAAAAGGATGGTAAGGAAGTGAAAACGACCACGCTTAGACACTTTCTAGGGGATGTAGCTCCTAAAACTTCAGCTCAGATTGAAATTATTGATACGCAAGTTTTCGGTTTGACGAATGAATATTGGTTAAGCTTCTATATTGACAATACGATTTACGACAAAAAATATATTTTCCTTCCTGAAAGCATTGTGGATGATAATTTATCAAAAGTGCCATTGGTGAATAAGCCTGGTGTTATAATCGGAGGTAACAACTAATGGCGAGAGAAAATTTTATTATAGCGATCGATGGATTTTCATCTTGCGGCAAAAGTACGGTTGCTAAGGCTATTGCCAAAAAGCTAAACTTTGTTTTTGTGGATAGTGGTTCTATGTATCGTGCAGTGACACTTTATATTTTGCGAAATAACGTCGATTTAGAAGATACTGCAGCGATTAATAAAGCACTAGAAAATATCCATATCGATTTTATTCCAAACACTGAAAAAACGCAAATTTTGCTAAATGGCGAAGATATTTCGGATGAAATTCGTCAAATGGAAGTTTCGGAAAAGGTGAGTGAAGTAAGCGCAATCAAGGAAGTGCGTAGAGCGATGGTGGCGCAACAACAACAACTGGGAGCGCGTCGCGACATCGTGATGGATGGACGTGATATTGGAACTACAGTATTTCCTGATGCTGATCTTAAAATATTTATGACAGCAGATCCGTTGGTACGTGCAAATCGTCGTTTTGCAGAGCTGACAGCAAAAGGCGAACAAGTTACGTTGGATGAAATCATTGAAAATCTAGCGCATCGTGATCACATCGATAGTACACGAGAAGAAAGTCCGTTACGTCAGTCTGAAGATGCAATTGTTTTGGACAATTCCAATTTAACACAAGATCAACAACTTGAATTCGTATTACAAGAATACCAGAAAAGAAAATAACTTAAAACGCCTTTTGTAACTAATCAAAAGGCGTTTTATTTTGCTGCAGAAAGAAGTTCTTCAATATTAAACTTCGTCATTCCCATAAAAGCTTTCATTACTTTTTGCGAAGTCGCTGGATTTGTCATTAGTTCGGATAGTACTGATGGAACAATTTGCCAGGATACTCCAAATTTATCATCCAACCAGCCGCACATGCCATATTTACCCTCTTCACCAAGTTTTTCCCAATAATAATCAATTTCATCCTGTGTATCACATGTGATGACATAGGAATTAGCAGGTGAAAATTTGTATTGTGGACCGCCATTCAAAGCCATAAATCTTGTATTATTTAATTCAAAAACCGTAACAATAGGATTTTGGGAGATGATTTTTGATTTGTTAAATATAGAACAGTAAAATACTGATGCTTCTTGTGCTTGTCCATCAAACCACAAGCATGGATATATTGTATGTGTCATAAGGTGATTTTGAGGCAATATTTGTGTTTATAAGCGGTTATGAACTATATAAAAATAACTAAATAAGCTTATAGAAAACGAATCGTAAAATAAAGGTTATACATCAACTTTTATTGTGTAATCTAAAAGACTTTTGTCATCTTAGATAAAATGTTTTTAATTGATATCTACATTATGAATCGTAAAGAATTTATCGCAGCTACATCCACCTTATTCGCATCTACGTTTATTTCTGACAGCTTTGCTGCTTCTAATAAGCTTAAATTGAAGAAAGGAATTAGCTATTACATGATTAAGGAAGAATTGTCTGTGTTAGATAAATTCAAATTGGTTAAGGATTTAGGTTTTCATGGTATTGAAATCAATTCTCCAGGTGTATTAGATATTCAAGAATTACTGAAAGCGCGTGATCTGACAGGTATAGAAATATTGGGTACAGTGAACAAAGACCATTGGTCAAAACCGCTGTCCAGTCCAGATGAATCGATACAAAATGCCATAATTGAGTCTATAGCAAAGTCAATAGAAGAAACGAAGCAATTAGGGGGGGATACGGTTTTAGTTGTTCCGGGTGTGGTGAATGCGGGAGCGTCGTATGAAAAAGTTTACGAAATTGCACAAAAAAATATCAGGAAGTTAATTCCTTATGCAGAGAAGCACAATATCAAAATTGCTTTGGAAAATGTGTGGAACAATTTTATCTTAAGTCCTGTCGAAGCCAAACGATTTGTTGATGAAATCAATCATCCTTTGGTGGGTTGGTATTTTGATGTGGGTAATGTATTGCGTTATGGTTGGCCCGAACATTGGATCGAGACGCTAGACAAACGTATTTTTAAGGTGCATATCAAAGAGTTTAGCCGTAAAATAATGAACGAGCAGGGGCTGGGTAAAGGTTTCTCTGCGCCCTTGACAGAAGGCGACGTGGATTGGAAAGTTGTCATGCAAGCCTTGCAAAAAGCAAATTACAAAGGTGAATATTTAGTCTTAGAATTGGGAAATGGCGATAGAGCCCAACTGCAAGATTTTTCTACGCGTTTAGATAAAATAATTGGGTTTAATGGATAGGTAATTCGAGTCCTTTGAATAGCTAATTTAAATGGAAATATATTGATCATTTGCTAATAATTTACACTATAGTCATGTAAAATAGTGGTTTATTATTTTAGATTACACTTTTTCGCTGACATGTGCAGCCTTAAGTTCCATGTAAGCAAGTCCACAAATAATTGCTATTTCGATTAAGAAGTATGTTAATCCAAAAACGGTAAGTGTACTGTGGTACCTAAGGAGTAATATACTTATCAGCACGCAGTACAATATGTTTGCATAAGCTATTATTCTTATATTGTCTTTCCAATTACTCTTTATAAAACAGAAACAGCTAATGGAATAGATACTGAGAAGTAAAGCTATCGCGGAAAGGTAGGTCAATATGATTTTAGGTAAACCAAAATATTCATTGAAATTTCTTACTACAACAAATAATAGAAAGGCAGTCAGGAGAGCTCCTAAACTATCTATTAGAAATAGTTTTTTAGGATGTCTTACGGATTTCATTAATATTTTTTTTCAAGGTATTCAAATCATCAAGACTTTATTTATTCTTACATATTTGTATTTTAAAAAGACTTTATTTGCAGATAACGTTTACAATGAAATATTCTCATAGAGAATTCCCAGTTAGCTCTTGTCAATTATAAAGTGCTAATAGAAAAGTTAATACGGTCAGAATAATGGTTACGGGGGTGAAGTATATTTTTTCCATCCTGTTTTTTGACATTAAATTTCCTAATGTATTTAATAGGAACAACCCTGACATGAACCACAACATTATAGTCATTATTCTTTGGGGAAACTCATATGTCAAAATACCCGATTGAATCAAGATTAGAATGAGAAAAATACTATTCACCAAAATTGATATAATCTCAAATCGATACATCTCTCTATCTGATTTTAAGCGTCCGCCCCAAACAATATTGTATGGAATAACTTTTAAAAGCACCAAAAAATGAAAAACTAGAAATAGCGAAAAAATCAGAAGAAGTCCATACTGCGCAATAGTAATCATAGTCATCACGAATTAAAATTCATATTACAAATATTCATTAACTTATCATCGAAACAATCAAACTAGCCCTTAAGAGATCGCAACTGTGCTCCTAAAATAATTTAAGGCATACTTATCCTATTAGTTTTTTAGGTAAATCTGAGCTATTAAAGTTTTTCGGATCTCGCTAGTTTTTCAATTATCTCTTTTATGCGTTTTTCTCTCGTTTCTTGTTTTTTTGCAGTCTGCAAACGAAAACCAATGGAATAGAGATTCGATTTATTTAGCGTTTGGTAAAATTCGTGTGCTTTGCTGTTTTTGCGGAGTATTGTTAGAAAATCTTCAGGAATTACCATATTACTTGGCGAATCATAAGCTCTTTCCCATCTGCCGTCTGCTTTTGCTTTTTCAATAGCTAGGAAGCCTGAAGGTTTCATTTTGTTATCCTTTATCAGTCTTTCTACATGACCGATATTTACTTTAGACCAAATACTTTTCGTAGTGCGCGGACACAATTTTTGGATCCAGGATTGCGCATCAAAAGACTTTTTTTGCGCATCTATCCACCCGTAGCAGAGACATATATCCAGCGCTTCAGCATAAGTAATTGTCTCTATGCTTGACTGTTTTTTGAAAATACGCAACCAAATACCTTTCGAATGATTTTCATTGTTTTCCAGCCAGAACTCAAAAAGTTCTGCTGTTGTAAATTCTAAAATAGGAAGTGTATTTAGATCAGTCATACTTTAAAATTAACTATAGCACTTTAAAAATTTTTAAATATTACTATACAAAATCCATTAAGATTTTACTGTTTGTTTCAAATTGGTAGGTGGAAAAAGTTCATTCTTGATTTATTGTCTTACATTAGGAATGTATAAAGTTTGGGAAAAGTTATTGAGACAAAAAAGAGATATTATAAAGTAATTTTTGCACTTTATTTTATACAAGTTTTTTATAAAACATTTATTTTAATTATTTCTTTCAAATTGGCAATAGTAATTCTAGGAGAACTTCTGATGTCGTCTCTCTGAATTTTTAAATCAGGTTTAACCTCTTTAAAATTTCGTGGTCTACCATTTGTATATAAACTTACGTCTAAAAGGTATGCTGAATATCTCTTGACATCAGATGGGGCAGCACTTGTATTGTTATCAATAATATGCAAAAATCTTAAGTCGATTAATTCTCGTATTAAATTTTTAACTTCTTCGTCCCGTTCGAGCATTTCATTATCTATTAAAAACACATTTGTTCTTTTTTCTACAAACACTTTGTCTCTTAGAAAATTTATAACGTGTTCAAGTAAGTTTTCATTCATCAACGAATCCTTTTCTAGTGCAACTTTTTTATTTGCGTAATTCTGAATTGCAACTTCCCGAACCGTTGGAACATTTATCTTAGTGGTTGATTCATTAATTGTTGAACAGCATTTGTTGAATAATACCAGAAAATCTCTAGGAACACCCCCAGAAGCAAGACACAATTGTTCAAAAGATTCTTCATTAAATATTTCATCAACTTCAATAGATGATTTTGATAATCTAATAGAGGTGGTTAACAAATCTTTTTTAAATCTTTTTAAATCTCCCCATTTATCTAGGGTATAATCTAAATCAATATCATATATGTCAGCATTCAGCTCCATTCCGATAAAGCTTTAATCTGTCTGTTTATACAATCTTGTGCGATGTTTTACGGTTCCAATCTTTAAAAAGAAATTATTAGATTTTGTTAATCGATGGAAATAATCTACTAAATAAGGCTGAATTGATTTTGGAATAAAATAAAAATCATCAAAAATGAGGATTATTGTTTTATTCGTTAAAGACGATATTAATCCGATAAGTTCTTTTATTTCATCAATGGAAGTTTTTAACTCATTTAATTTGTCTATTTTCCACTTATGTTCGATTTCACTTTCAGTATATTCTTTGTAAGAAATCCCTGTATCAAATTGATGAGATTTTAATCCCAAATTTCCTGAATCTTCATTTGAAGCTTTAAATTTTCTACTTTCATCAATTGAATCAGGTGAATTTGTTTTTTTCTCAAATTCACGAATTTCGGATTTAAGTTTTTTTATTAGTTTTTTAATTTTTAAATATCTTCCAAATTGTATTAAATTTGATTCCTTCTTTAAATTTTCAATTGAGACATAAAGAACCGTATCAGAATTTTAATAATAATATTAGGAAACGTTATGTCTTTGTAATCTTCAAGATTTACATAAATTGAGAAAATATTAGAGTTACTTTCTAATGTCTTTAATAAGGTGCTTTTCCCTGCGCCCCGTCTACCAAATACTACCCCATTTTGTCTACTATGGACCTTAGATTTGAAATTTCTTGGATCTATAAATTCAATACCCGAAACTTTATCAGCTCTTGTATTTTCTTCAATAAAGGAGACTAGTTTATTAACTTCGTTTAAATCCATTAAATTAGGTTTAATTATTAATAAGAATTAAAGGTGTTCCCAATAGGACTTATTATTTTTTCATTGGTTATGTACATAGGTAAAAAAGGATAATACACAACGTAATATCCTTTTTATTTGCCCATTAAATTACAATAAATTTTATAAAACACCAAAATGTTTTAGTGCATTCCAGATGCCATCGGAGTCTACATCGTCGGTCGTATAATCAGCAATTTCTTTGACTTCTGGATTGGCATTACCCATCGCTACCCCAATACCTACATGTTTCAGCATGGTGATATCATTACCGCCATCCCCAAAAGCCATTGTATTAGCTCTATCGATTCCAAAGTATTCACAAAATACATCAATACCTACTTGCTTGCTTTGTCCTTGGGGATTTACATCTGCAAAAAGGGGAGACCAGCGTGAAGCCAATGAATTAGGCATTACTTTCTGCATAAATTCCTTTTCTTCCTCTGGACCTAAGAAAATGTTTGTTTGCAAGATGGACGAAGTATCTACTTTTTCCATATCCACCAAAGGAGGTACAGGAAGATTGAGATGCGCATACATCCCCGCTATTTCGGGTGTCACATCGTGTATGCTTACTTCTTTTTCGGACATAAATGAAAAACTCAATGGGTTTTCTTTCGCATAGTTCAAGATCGATTGGATATCGTTAGAATCTATTGCTTTTTTGAATAGTATTTCTCCTTCTTTACTCAGGCAGTAGCCCCCATTAAAGGTGATGTATCCATCAAAATTAAGGTAACGAACATGGTCAATGCTATTTATAGAACGACCAGTAGAAAGAATAGTTTTGATTCCTTTGGCTTGCAATTGTTCGATTGCTTCTTCGGTAGAAGGGGATACTTCGTGAGTCTTGAAACTTAATAAGGTACCATCAATATCGAAAAAAACGGCTTGAATGTTTGGGTTTTGCATATGAATATAATGTGGTTCAAAAGTAAAAAGATATTCTTCAAAATTCAACTTCGAAGGCGCTTTTCGTATCTTTGGCGATTCATCAACAGTACAAACATGAGCGTTTTACCCGCATTCTTGAATCAAATCAAAGAAAGTATAGCAAATGAGAGCTTTATCAAACTGTCTTTGGGAAACTACAAAGGCGAAATTGCGCACCTTAAGAATATCTATGTCAAAGCTGTATTGATAAAACGTGAGCTCAAACTTTCGTTTACCTACCGCTATCAAACACGTGATATTACGAAGAATTTTGAGGTAGAAGCAGGGCAGACGGAGATTGAAAATCTGTTGGATGCAACTGGATTTCGCATATGTACGTTGTTTACAACTACAGAAAACCGTATTTGTGAGCTGAATGCAAAACAGATTTGGTCTGTGAAGTCGGAGAAAGCAACAGCGGTAAAACCAACTGATCTTTCTCACGACAAACAAAAGGAACGTAAAGTGGGGGATTCGGACAAAGCGTATTTGAAAGAATTGCGTTTGACAGATGAGCAAGGGAAAGTATACAAAAATGCCCAAGATAAGTGGAAACAAATTAACCATTATATCGAACTGTTGAGTACGGAGCTGACCGCTTTGCCTGCAAAGGATGTATTGCGTGTGGTGGATATGGGCGCCGGAAAAGGATACTTGACCTTTGCGTTATACGATTATCTGAATAATGAATTGAATCGTAAAGCCCAGGTAGAAGGAGTAGAATACCGACAAGATTTGGTGGAATTGTGTAATGCGATTGCGCAAAGAAGTGATTTTGATCAGTTGAATTTTGTGCAGGGAACGATTGAGAACTACAAACCTCATTCGGACTTGGACATACTAATCGCTTTGCATGCTTGTGATACTGCGACGGATGATGCGATTTACAAAGGAATTCAGCACAATGCAAATCTTATCGTCGTAGCACCGTGTTGTCACAAGCAAGTTCGTCGTCAACTCGAACAAGTGAAAGCCAAAAATGATTTGTCATTTATGACCAAGCACGGCATTTTTTTGGAACGTCACGCCGAAATGTTGACAGATGGTATCCGTTCTTTGATCTTGGAATATTTTGGCTACCAGACTAAAGTTATGCAGTTTATTTCGGATACGCATACGCCTAAGAATGTAATGATCGTTGCAGTGAAGAAAAATATTGATAAAGCAAAACAAGTGGAAATATTAGCGAAGTTGCAATCCACAAAAACCTATTTTGGTATAGAATACCACTATTTAGAGAAGATTTGTGGATTATAAAATTATAAAGCCCTTGCTTATTATTTGAGCAAGGGCTTTTTTCTTAAATGCCCTAATTCAGGGTGGGTAAATATTCTTTATTCAAAAAGGATTAAACCTGTGTATTATCCAATTACACTTCATATAAATAAATTTTTACTTCAAAAAATCTCTTATTGTTTGCAAGCCTTGTACTACATGTTCTGGTGGTATTCCATGTCCTCCTGAATAGTAGAATTTTTGTACGTCAATATTTTTACTTTTTAATGCTGTTTCAAATTTTTGAGCTTGTGATATAGGAACCAATCTATCATCCTGTCCATGCAATAACAAGTATTTTGTTGTCGTATTATTTATAAAATTTAATGGTGAAGCTTGAAAATAGTTTTGTTCCTTATTTTGTGGTGTACCACCCAAAAAACCTACCAAGACTTGTTTTGCTTCCGCATTTCCATCGGTATACAAAGATTTCAGCTCATAGGCTCCTGATATGCCGATTGTACCTTTGATACGAGGGGAAGGGTTCTTAACAGTGTACAATGCTGCCAAATGTGCGCCAGCACTACCACCTAAGATGTATGTAGAATTTCTGTTGACTTGATAAGTGTTTGCGTTTTTAAAGATAAAGTCCATCGCCACTTTCACATCTTGTTCTGCTGCTGGATATTGATTTGCTTCACTCGTAGCTAATCGGTAGTTAAACCAAAATACAGCTATGTCAGGAAATTCTTTTTTTAAGTTTTCGAGGTTATCTCTATTAAGAATTACATCAAAATCTGATTTATCACCACCAATCCAACCTCCACCATGAATTAAAACGAGAATCTTAGTTTTAGTTGTGTTTCTTCCTGACGGAAGCATGATATCCATTTTATTTCTTTCATGAGGACCATAGCTGATATTTTCTAAGATGATATCTTCATTTGTAGGGTGAGTTAATTCATTTTTGTCTTTACTACAGCTTATTTGTAGCAATGTAAAAATAGGGCATAGTAGAAGTAATTTTAGCTTTTTCATAATCGAAAGTTTATAGTGTTCTGTAAATATCTTTCAATTATGATGCCGATATTAATTGTTGGTTAAATTGTTGTTTCGGGATTATTTATTGGAGTTAATGGAGTCTAATGTTCCATATTTCTCAATAATATAAATGGTCGCTGCTTTAAGAGCCCTATCTCTATTTACTGGATGATAGCCTGGTCCTGTGAAAAATTCTACTTTATTATTAACCTTTGAATACCAAATTTTTTTTAAGTCTTTGGCCGTTAAAGTATCTGGTCGTGTGATTTTCCTTAAGGATAATAAAGATTTGTCCTTTACATGGATAATTTCTTGTTCAATATTGCGTTCCCCACAATCGACTGCTATATATTTTTCTCCATCCCAATAGGCGCAGTCATTGTCTTTAAATTTATTATATGTTATCAAGCCAATAGGAAGCATGGTCATAATTCCTACTATTGAAACGATTGATTTTTTATTTAACCATGAAAAATTACTAATCCTATTTGTGTTTAAACGATTTTCTAACTTATCATCTTCTTTCTGTATATCTGGTTGCTCAACTTTTTTTTCATCGGAAATATACGTTTGGTTATTGCTTTCCGAAATTTCTGTATCTCCTTTATCTAACTTTTCTATTTTCCATTTGTGATAAGGTCGAGGCTGAAAATCAATTAAAATTGCACTTAATTTAACGATTATTTCACTCGGTTCTTTGGTACTACCTATCAAATAATTTTGAACTGATTTCAATTTGCCTAGATCTGTTCTTTTAATTGCAAATTCGAGACTTTCATACCCTCTTTTTGGGTCGAAAAACTCTTGAAAAATATTCTTATCATCTGTTTCCAATTCATTTTTTAAACAAAGAATAGCATGATCTCGGAGATTAGCAGGAGTGGGGTTTTCCATCCAGGAGGATAGCTTTCCATTCTCTTTTTTTGAAACGTAATCAACAATTACTTCGGATTTAAAACTGTCAAAATTAAACATATTAGGTTATTAATGATGTTAGCTATTATACACATTTATTTTTAGTTGACATATCAAGTCTCCAATTCAAACTAACTATTTTATTGCATCGGAAAAATCGGAAATAGCAGAAATCTCAGAAATGTGTGCATTACAGTGTTTTGTAGCTGAATATATTTGCTTCAAGGAAATCAAGATACATCTATTGATCAGTAAGACATAAAGATATAAAATGGTTTTCAAACGGTAATTGCAAAGGTAATTATTTACGAAAAGGGAAGTATAAATGGTTCCCTTTGCACTTACTACTTCCCGCAAAATCAGAAGGCCTTCTGAATTATAAAGTCATAGTCGTGCGGAAACGACTGAGACTAGTTTTTGACCTTTAATTTTTAATACCATGAAAATGATTTTGTTCATAGCCTTGCTATGGAGCACGGGACCAGTATGCAATTTACAAAATGAAAATAATGTAATTCTGACTGATAACAATGAAAATACAGGAGACAAGGGTGCTGTCAGACCTCCGATTCCACCAGTACCACCTATATTACCGATAGGGAATCCTATAATTAGCTAAAAAAATAAGGCAGGTAATTTTACCTGCCTTAATTTTTTTAGCTATATTGTTGATCCAAACATCTAAGAAATCTAGTGTTAAAATCAGTAATTAAATTATTTGCCTTTATCCTTTTGATTACAGTTTCTTGTGGTGAGAATCCAACTAAATCAATTCGTAATTCTCCTCATAAAACTGAGATAAATACGAATTACACAAGAGCCAATACCTTACTTCAAGAAAATAAATTAGATAGTTCATTTCTTTATTTCGACTTGGCATCGGATGAATTTTTAGAAAAGGGGGATAGCCTTACTGCTGCTACATGTCTTATTCAGATGGCTATTACACTCTTTTTGGAGGGTGATTTTTACGGTTCACAAGAGACATCTATTGAAGCAGATAGGCTTATAAATAAGAGAAATAAGGACCATTATGCACTCTTGGCTTATAATTATAATAATTTGGGGAATGCAATATCGGGTTATGGTGATCATAGTGAGGCAATTAAATATTATGATTTGGCAATTGAATTTGCAACTGATAGTTTGAATACCGCAACATATTCTAATAATAAGGCAGTCACCTTATCCTATGCGAAAAAATTTAAAGAGGCTTATGCAATTTTTGATACTATAGTAAGCTCAAATTTTTCTTCGAAGAATGAATATGCACGTGCACTATCCAATTATGCAAATACAAAATGGCACATAGATGCTACATATAACCCTACTCAAGATCTTCATAAAGCATTAAATATTCGTATTAAAGAGGATGATTTATACGGTATGAATGCGTCTTATGCACATTTGTATCAGTATTATTCAAATAAAAATCTAGACTCGGCTTTATTCTATGCGCAAAGAACATTTCAAATTGCTACAAAATTAAAAAGCGCAAAGGATAAGATTAATGCAGCAGAAAGGTTAGTACAATTAAGTAAAGCGGATTCGGCCAAGTATTATTTTGCTATTTATAAGAATTTAAGTGACAGTGTGCGGATTGCACGTCTCAAAGCGAGCAATCAATATGCGATGATTCGCTATGAAGCCGAAAAGAATAAGACAGAAAACTTTCAATTGCAAAAAGAAATATTGGATAAAGATATCAAAATGATAAGGCATAGATCTATTGCAATTAGTATAATTGCGATTTTCTTAATCAGTTTTGGATTTTTTATTTATCGATACAATAAACGTAGGCAGCAGCTTAAATTAGAAACTGAAGCCAAAATCAAAGAATATCAACTAAAAACTTCGAAAAAAGTGCATGACGTAGTCGCAAATGGTATCTATCGTGTCATGTCTGAGATTGAATATGAGGAACACCTCGATCGTGATGAGCTATTGGATAGGTTAGAATATATGTATGAAAAGTCAAGAGATATTTCGTACGATACAGATGATATGGAATCAAATAGGTCTTTTGAGAATGAGATAGCTAATCTGATAAAATCGTTTACGCATGAAAAATTAAAATTATTTATCATAGGTAATGATGACGTGCTTTGGAATAAAATTTCAAAAAATATTAAAGAAGAGTTATTATCAATTCTACAAGAGTTGCTTGTAAATATGCGAAAACACAGTGGTGCTAACGAGTTGATTATTAGGTTTGAATTGATTTCTGATAAACTGCATATTCACTATTCTGACAATGGTGTTGGTCTTTTAAAAAATTTTAATAAAGGAAATGGATTGGTTAATACGGGAAACCGTATTGAAAAGTTAGGCGGTACGATTAACTTTGATTTAGAAAGGAAAAACGGAACGCAAATTAATGTGGAAATTCCTTTCTACTAAACTTTAGAAGGTTGTATGTTTAAAAAAGTTTTAATTGCAGAAGATCACGAGGTCGCCAATATTTCAGTACAACGTACATTGAATGATTTGGGCGTGCAGGAAGCTAAATATGTATACTATTGTGATGATGCCTTAGCTTGGATTAGCAATGCATTGCAAGATCAAGCCCCGTATGATGTACTTATAACTGATTTATCTTTTGAAGAAGATAACAATAAGCAACGTATTACAAGCGGAATCGATTTAATTCAAGCCGTAAAAGTGATACAACCAACAATCAAAATATTAGTTTTTTCTGGAGAGAACCGTCCAGTTATAATCAATAAATTATTTAATAATTATGGAATTGATGCTTATGTACGTAAAGCGAGACGTGATGCACAATATTTGAATGAAGCGTTAAAAGCATTAAGCAACGATAAAACGTATGCCTCGCAAGATATTAAACAAATTCTTAAAGAAAAAAATACATTTGAATTTAGTACAGTGGATATTCTAATTGTAAAATACCTTGCTGATGGTGTAAAACAAATGGATATCCCTCATTATTTAAAACAAATGAATGTAAAACCGTCTGGGCTAAGTAGTATAGAAAAACGACTTAACACCATGCGTGAAGTACTCTCATTTACTAACAACGAACAGCTAGTAGCTTATTGTAAAGACAAAGGTTTTATATAGCTACTAAAAATTTTACTAATCCCTTATTAACTTAAGTATCAATAAGAAAGTAGATCGAAAGGTCTACTTTTTTTATTTTATATAAATGTATTGTTTACGGGAAACCGTAAGGAAAGCTGTTGGTTGTAAAGTAGAAAGAAAAGGGGTTGAGTTAGTAAAAAGTTTTATGGAAAAATTGTAAGTTAAGGTATATTTGTACGCAAATGAAAAATATGCTGAGACTTATTTTACTGTTCATAACGACCTTGCTTACCTATTGCCAATCCCAGATTAATACTCATTCTACGATTTCATTTGATGAAAAATTCGAAGAGAAAATGTTTATAGATCCAACTATTTTTAAAGTTGATGGTTTTGTAGATGGCGATACATTTTGGGTGTTAAATGCAGATAGTCAGCGCGTAAAAATTCGCCTAATTGGTATTGACGCTCCAGAGAACAAAAATGTTTTTAACAAGAAGAAACATCCTTTTGGAGTCCACGCTAAAGCATATACAGATAGTATCTTAACCAAACATTCTTACCTGAAGTTAGCATTTGATGTGGACTCAATAGATCGCTACGGCAGGACTTTAGCTTATGTATATTTAAATGATGGTACATTTCTCAATGAAGATCTTGTTAAAAATGGTTATGCTACCGTAATGACCATTAGTCCGAACGTTAAGCATGATAAATTATTTTACGAAGCTCAAGTCTTTGCTCGTGAACATAAATTAGGTATTTGGAAGGATTAAAATACAATATTAATCATTTGCTTTAATTCCATAATTTATCTAACTTTCTGAGACATATGGTTAAGGCATTGAAGAATATTCCATTAGAACTCCTGATATGGGTTACTGCGTTTATTATTCTTTATAACCTAAACTTGGAAGAGAATGACTCTACAATATGTCCAATACATAATCTTGGATTCAAATGGTGTCCTGGTTGTGGATTAGGGAAGTCTATACATCTAGTTTTGCATGGCGAATTTCGGAATTCCTTTGAGATGCATTGGCTTGGGATTCCTGTATGTATAGTCTTATTTTACCGAATTATTCAATTGATAAGATATAAACTTAAATATAAAAATGGCAACTAACGCTTTTATGCACCTTGATGGGATTACCAATGAGGAATTGATGAATTTAAATCACATCACAGCAGGTCTCGAAGAATCAAAACTCAGGACTTTTGTTCAAATCTATGCTACCAGAAGAAAGAAAGCACAAGATATCTTATTATTTACTTTATTAGGATTAGTCATAATTGCAGGTGTACAACGTTTTGTATTGGGACAAATTGCTATGGGAATACTTTACTTTTTTACAGGAGGATTTTGTCTTATAGGAACTATCGTGGATCTGATAAACCACAAATCCATGACTGAAGAATATAATCTTAAAATGGCTACGGAAGTTTTAGCTGTCGTGAGATAGGTATTTAATTGTTTTAACGTTCATAAAACTCCAGCGGCAGTCCATCAGGATCGGCGAAGAAAAGAAATCTTTTTCCGGTGATTTCATCCGTGCGTATAGCTTCTGTGGGGATATTGTTTAGCTGCAGTTCATTGGCTGCTTGCTCGATATCGTTTACTTCGAATGCGAGATGACGTAAACCTAAAGCTTCGGGATAGCTTGGACGTGCCGCATAATCAGGAAAGGAAAAAAGCTCAATAATGTATTGACCATTTAGCGCTAAATCTAATTTATAGGAATTACGAGACGCGCGAAAGGTTTCTTTTAAGATTTCTAGTCCCAATATTTCGGTGTAGAAATATTTAGATTTTTCGTAATCACTTACTATAAGAGCGATATGGTGTACTTTATTGAGCTTCATATATCTTAGAATAATGTGCCGTTTCCGCCTTTTTTCGGGTCATCTGGCTTTTTGGGTATGGGTAGATTTGTACCTATGGCTTTATTTAATTTTTCAATAAAATGAGCCGCCAAAAGAGGAGATTCTACTTCCACATTTTGGTGTATGAAGAAATATAATTGTTTCAAACCAGCTTCTTTCCATATCACAATGGTATCAATCCATTCATCTAATCGCGTGTAATCCGAAGGGTGATTCGCGCCAACATAACGAACAAATGCAGTAGGGGTAGTCAATCGCATATGCATCATATCACGTCGACCTGCTGTATCCACCAAAACATTTGTTTTATTGGTCTCTTCTAATAATTTGTAGAATTTTTCTGCTACTTCTGGTTTAAACCATTCTTCATTGCGCACTTCAACTGCTAGCGGATAACCTTTTGGAAAATCTTTTAAAAACTTTTCAAGTCTATCAAAATCCTTTGGCTTAAAGTTATCAATCAGCTGAAGAAAAGCCATCCCGAATTTATCTTCAAATAAAGCTGTCGAATCGACAAATTCTTTGACTTTTTCGTCGGTATTAAGCAGCCTCGAAAAATGGCTAATAGATTGTGGGATTTTTGGAAAAAACTTGAAATCTTTAGGCGTCTTATCTCGCCAAGTTTCCACTTGCTGTTTGCTTGGTGAATTATAGAAAGTAGCATTTAATTCGATTGAATTAAATTGCGTGGAATAATAAGCCAATTCATCTTTTGTGCCTCTCGGATAGAAACCCTTTAAATCGGTTTTATTCCATTTGGCACATCCTACATACACTTCCATAGGATTATTATCCTTATTTTCGTTTAATAATTGAATTGTCTCTGGAGGTGTTGGCGGAATTGTAAAATCTATGATCGATGGATCAGGTACTTGTCCGAATTTCATATCTCAAATATTTATCTAAATATAGGTTAAAGCTTTTTGATATTCAAAATCACATCGATATTCTTGTATTTTGCTCATCTTATTGCACTTTTTCTCATAGAAAAAATTTATTTGAGTTTTCGGAAACATTCTAATCGTAAAGCTAGTTATATTCCTAGATATTATTTATATTGATTGAAGTAAGACAATATCTATGTATAAAAGCAGTTTCATTAATTTTTTAAAGTACGAGAAGCGTTATTCAGCACATACCATTACCGCCTATGATACCGAAGTACAATCGTATTTAGATTTTTTGGAAGCTGAAAACATCTCATTTGCTGATGTTGATTACAAATTTTGTCGCTACTATTTTGCTTCAATGCGTGAGAATGGCAAAACAGTCTCCTCAGTTAATCGTGCTATTTCTGTTATTAAATCATATTACAAATACTTGCAACGTGAATCATTGTCACCAACAAACCCTGTTCATTTAATTAAAGCTCTGAAAGTTGGAAAGAAATTACCTGTAGTAGTTGAAAAGGAGAAAATGACATTATTATTGGAGCAGATGGAAGAAATGGATGATTCATTTGAGAATAATCGAGATTTCATCATTGTAGAACTGCTGTTCGGAACAGGTATTCGTCTGGCAGAATTATTAGAAATAAAAGAAAGAGATATTGATTTTTATAATAAAAAAATCCTTATATTAGGTAAAAGGAACAAATTAAGGTTTGTTCCTATGTATTCTTCATTGATTCATGAACTTAAACTGTATTTAGACAAAAAAAGAAAAAGTAAATTACAAAATAATTCTGAGCATTTGATCGTTACTAAAGAAGGCAAGAAAGCGTATCCTAAACTAGTATATCGTATAGTAAATAAATATCTAACTATGATAACATCGCAAAAAAAGAGAAGTCCTCATATACTTAGACACAGTTTTGCTACATCACTGCTAGATAATGGTGCTGATCTGAACGCGATTAAAGAATTATTAGGACATGCAGGATTGTCTGCGACACAGATATATACACACAATTCTGTAGAGCGATTAAAAAACATTTATAAACAAGCACATCCAAAAGCTTAAAAAAAGGAGGAAAACATGAACGTAACTGTGCAATCAATTAAATTCGATGCGGATCAAAAATTGATCGATTTTATCAAAAGAAAAACTAGTAAACTAGAACAATTTTTGGATAATATTATCGAAGGGGTATGTTACTTACGACTAGAAAATGTAGAAGATGAAGCTAACAAAGTTGTGGAATTAAAATTTAATATTCCAGGATCTCAATTATTCGCTAAAGCTCAAGCGAAAAGCTTCGAAGAGGCAACCGATGTTGCCGTAGAATCCTTACGTAGACAGATAAATAAACATAAAACGAAGACACGTACAGCAGTAAGTAATCACAAAGAGCTTCTTTCAGAAGAGGAAGAGTTTTAGGATTATTTTCTTTTAAAAATAGAAAAGGGATGTTGCGAAACATCCCTTTTTATTTGCTATAACCATAAGTTAGTCTACCTAATTTAATATCTTCTGTGCTTGCCGGACAAAGATGCATACCTGAATTAAGACAAACTTTCTGCGAAGCTATATTTTCTTTATACATTCTAGCAATTACCTTTCGCGCATTTAGGAAATTAATACAGTATTTGATAAGCATCAAACATATTACTGTTCCAAAACCTTTTCCCCAAAAACTATTATGAAGTATAAATCCAATTTCATATACATCTGCTTGTGTAGAACTAAAAATTGAGGCTTCTCCTATAAATTCATTTTCATGTGTTTTGACAACATGTATACCTATAGTATCATTCTGAAACTTTTTTATTTTAGCTTCAACAGATTGAATATTCCAAATTTGTGAAGAATTCGGAATAAATTTCATCACTAGTAAATTAGTATATAAATCTCTTATTGAAATTAAGTCTTCATTTGTAGGAGGCGATATTTTAAATAAACTGTTTTCAATAAACATCACATTCTAACCTAAGGCAACATCCAATGTCATCATCACAATAAAACCTCCAATAAATCCTATTGTTGCGAGATCAGAACTTTTATTTTGTTGCGACTCAGGGATAACTTCTTCAATAACAACAAAAATCATTGCGCCCGCTGCAAAAGATAATGCATATGGTAGAATTGGAGAAAAGAAAGTGACGGCTAAAGCACCTACCACACCCGCAATTGGTTCGACAATTGCCGAAGCTTGTCCATAAAAGAAACTTTTACGTCTTGATAATCCCATTCTACGCAAGGGCATCGCAACAGCTATACCTTCTGGGAAGTTCTGTAATCCTATTCCTACAGCTAAGGCTACAGCACCAGCAATACTAGCTTCAGGAATTCCCGCGGCAACCCCCCCAAAGAGTACACCTACAGCCAACCCTTCGGGAATATTATGTAGGGTTATTGCAAGTATCATAAGTGTGGTTTTTTGCCATGGTGTTTTCACACCTTCCACTTTTTGAAAATTAACGTGCAAATGGGGTAAAACTTTATCAATACTGTATAAGAACGCCGCACCAAGAAGAAAACCTATTACCGATGGCATCACTTGTGTAAACCCCGTACCTTCACTCATATCTATGGCAGGAATTAGCAAACTCCAAACACTCGCTGCAACCATCACACCGCCTGTAAATCCAAGCATAGTGTCCATTATATTTTTATTGTAACCTTTGAAGAAGAAAACAAATGAAGATCCTAAGGCAGTAACAAGCCAAGTGAATAGCGTAGCATACAAAGCTGCGGTAATAGGATTAATGCTTTCTAAATAAGTTATAATTGAATCTAGCATTTATTTCGTTTTCAATATGTGTATTACGAGCATAAAGATACAATTCAAGCTTAAAAAAATAAAAATGTTATAAATTTTATGGAGAATACGAAGGATTTAAATAGAAATCCCTTTCAAACGAGGATTGAAAGGGATTTCTATTTAGATTTTTTTCCTAGTTAAGAACAAATTTTACTTCTTTGTCTGCCACCTTTAATTGGAATTCACCAGACTCTAAAATACGTTTTCCTTTTGAGTCGGGAAAAGATAAATCGCGCATAGGGTCTATTTCAAAAGTGAACGTAACTGTTTCTCCTGATTTTACTTCTTTTTTCTCAAAATATTTAAGTTCTTTAACTGGTCTTGAAATAGATGCATGTGGATCTCTGATAAACCAATGTACTGTTTCTAATCCATTACGTAAACCTGAATTTTTTACAGTTACAGATGCGATCAGCTTGTCTGTTTTGTTTATGACATCTTTAGATAATTTAATGTCACTGTATTCATATTTCGTATAACTTAAGCCATGTGCAAATGGGTATAATGGACCTTGTTGAACATCTTGATACTGCCCCTGATATACGCGTGCAGATTGTCTATGATTATAGTAAATTGGGATTTGTCCAGTAGAATAGGGGAAAGTAATTGGTAATTTACCAGAAGGATTTATTCTACCTGAAATAATTCCCGCCAATGGAGCACTACCAGCAGTACCAGGTTGCCATACAGCAATAATACCATCTACCAATGGTTCGATACGGGCTAATTCGACGGGCCTTCCACTTGATAATACCAGCACAATTTTTTTTCCAGCAGTAGCCAAATGTTTCACTAAATCCTCTTGAATTCCAGGTAATGCAAGATTAGAGCGTGAAGCGTTTTCTCCGCTCCACCCTGATTTTTCACCTAAATACAAAACAACTACATCTGAACTGATTGCTGCTTGGTATGCCGCATCAAATTCTGATTTGTCATTACCTTCAAAATCACAACCACGAACGTATTCAAACTTAACTTTATCACCAAACTCTTTTAGAATACCATCATAGAATGGCGTAACATCTTTGGTCTTTCCAAATGCTCTCCAAGAACCCATTACATGGTCATTATCTTTAGCAAATGGACCGATTAAGGCAATTTTTTTTGCATTCACTAACGGTAAAATTTGATTCTTATTCTTTAATAGAACCATAGTTTCTTCGGCATATTTTTCAACTGTCTTAATATCTTCTGGCAATAAGAATCTTTTTTCGTAAGGAAGAATATTAACAAATGGTTTTTCAAATAATCCTAATTCAAATTTTAATTTCAAAATGCGACGTACTGCCTCATCAATTTGTGCAATAGTAATTCTCTTTTCTTTAATTAGGTCTTCCAAATGTCGGCCATACAAATTGTCTACCATATCGACATCTGTTCCTGCCGCAAATGCTTTATAAGCGGCTTCTTTATCATCTTTTGCAACTCCTTGACTTTTCAATTGGTCGATACCGTACCAGTCCGAAACAATTAATCCACTAAAACCGAGTTGTGTACGTAATACATCTTTTAACCAGTGCACGTTGGCCGTCGAAGGTATACCGTTAATATCATTAAATGAACTCATGACTGTAGCAGCTCCTGCATTGACAGTTTCAATGTAGGGTGGCATATATGTTTCCCAGATTGCTTGGTCTGAGATGTCCGTATATACATAATCGCGTCCACCTTCACTTCGACTGTAGCCTATATAATGTTTTAAACAGGCAGCTACATGAAGACTGTCGTATGGTTGTGTTCCTTGATAACCTAAAATTGTTGCTACGCCGAATTGCGCATTGGTATAAGGGTCTTCACCATACCCTTCTGACACACGACCCCAACGAGGATCGTAAGCAACATCAATCATCGGTGAGAATGTCCATTCTATACCACCTAATCTTGATTCTTTCGCAGCAATCGCTGAAGCTTTTTTCGCTAATTCTAGATTCCACGAGGCTGCTTGACCAAGTGGAATAGGATAAATGGTTTTGTAACCATGGATAACATCGAAAGCGAATAAAATTGGAATACCTAATCTGGATTCTTCCACTGCTTTTTTCTGTATTTTATTTCTAAATACAGGATCTGAACTTGAAAAAATCAATGAACCTATTTCTGGTGAGAGCTCGTTCACAGATTTTTCAATATTATTTGGGTTGTCGTTGTCTCCTTCGGTATACTGATTTAGTTGCATGATTTTCTCTTTGAGCGTCATACGTTTCAATAGATCATCTACACGTTTTTGAACAGGAGCTTTAGCATTTTTGTATAGTTCTTGTGCATTTACGTTATGAATAAATAAAAATGACACAAACAAAAAGCATACTGGTTTTAGGTGATTTAATCTCATTAAATTACAAATGGTTAATTTATATTAAAATTACAGTTTATTTAACTCGCTAAAATAGGTTAATTTATTTTAAAAGAAAAATATTACACTTCAAATTTTGTTGTTTTATATTTTTATGCTTGGTTTAAGTGACATATTAGTATTTGTATTTATATGGATGAAGATGGAAGAATCCCATAAGTTGTGTGTGAAATTAAAATGATTATTTTGAGCCAGTATCTAGAATTAATAAAGCTGATCTTACTGGATTTATCACCTCGTAGGGAATGACTTTAGGTTAAAGGAAATTACTCTAGATATGGCTAATTCAATGAAAACTATCGCAAGTAAATGTTTTCGGATCATGTACAAAACCTGTGGACTAAGCAAATAACTTAGTCAATCTGAATAAGAAAAAATTGATATCACGAACCCCTCTAAACTGACTTCTGAATGCT
>Ga0233369_1000333_pt1 | contig 21606 bp, 24 predicted proteins | sample ElkDunMinimDraft_26_FD_191537 | JGI IMG/M metagenome (GOLD analysis project Ga0233369, IMG submission 191537) | Fecal eukaryotic communites from dung pellets of Tule Elk in California, USA - Elk Dung D16 | ecosystem: Host-associated > Mammals > Digestive system > Large intestine > Fecal | place... | reverse complement strand
TTATATCGTAGTTGTGCTGTTATTAGTTGCTGTATTGGTCGTTGGTCGAAATGTTGGAGGAAATCAGGCTTGGATTCCAATAGGAAGCTTTCGTTTACAACCTTCCGAATTTGGAAAATTAGCAACATGTCTACTTCTAGCATACTTTTTAAATACCCAGACTAACAAAAACCCTACATTAAAAGGCTTAGTAGTTGGTGCTTGTATTGTACTATTTCCGGTTTTTTTGGTTATGCTACAACCAGATACAGGCTCTGCGTTGGCATTCTTTTCGTTAATTTTCGTTTTCTATAGAGAAGGCTATGTGAGTACCAAACTACTTATTTTTGGTGGATTAGCTATTTTACTCTTCATTATGGCATTGTTGATCAATCAATGGATACTCATTGGAATTATAGCTGCCGTGTGTGTAATATTTATATTTCTTCTTGGCAAAAAACGAAAGTATTTGATTGATATAGGTGTTATTTTCGCTGTTGCAAGTATATATGTACTTAGTGTGGATTTTGCCTATGAAAATGTATTGCAATCTCATCAGCGAAATCGTATTGATATTATTTTAGGTAAAATGGATGACCCAAAAGGTCAAGGTTATAACCTAAATCAATCTAAGATTGCTATTGGCTCTGGTAAATTATTTGGAAAAGGCTATCTTCAGGGTACACAAACCAAGTACAATTTTGTCCCAGAACAAAGTACAGATTTTATTTTTTGTACGGTAGGTGAAGAATGGGGATTCGTAGGTTCAGTGACTGTAATAGCAATTTACATCTTCTTACTCATGCGAATCATTCATATCGCCGAACGGCAACGAACTACGTTTGCTCGGGTATATGCCTACGGAGTCGCTTCTATCCTATTTTTCCACTTCTTTATTAATATTGGGATGACAATTGGGATTGTACCAGTAATTGGGATTCCATTGCCTTTTATTAGCTACGGTGGGTCATCTTTGTGGAGCTTTACGATATTATTGTTTATTCTTTTAAAGTTTGATTCGACAAGAAAAGGACTTTCACCGAATTAAATTACTATAAAGTTCGCAAGTAATTAAATTTAGCCCCTTCGACTTTTTCCATTTTGGTCACAAATGAATTTACTTGCATTTTGCGCATTTCAACTGTCATGGTGCACGCATTATCAAATTGTTGGTCTAATACAGTGATATTTTCATCCTTGACGATGCGCATTACATCATTCATAACCAAATATTCAAAATCTATTTGATAAACATCATTTACAGTCTTCTCAACAATTACTGCATTTGCCAAAGCTTCTTGTGCAGCAGTTTTGTAGGCATTAATTAGGCCAGGTACGCCCAATAATGTTCCCCCGAAATAACGAACTACGACTACGAGAATATTTGTAACGTCTTTGGATAATAAGACATTTAGTATTGGTCTACCTGCAGTTCCAGATGGTTCACCATCATCATTGAGACGAAAAACCGTCCGATCTGGAGACAAGCGATACGCCCAACAATGGTGTCTAGCCTTTGGATGCAAAGATTTTAGTTCAGCAATAATTTCTTTGAGCTTATTTTCATCCTTAAAAGGATAAGCATAAGCTATAAATTTACTTCCCTTGTCACGGAAAATTCCTTCCGCAGTTTCCTCAATTGTAAAATACGTATCTTCAAATAAACTCACAGGTATGCAATTAATAAAATAGAAATTACAGCCAATACCAAACCTATTTTGTTGGTCAAGCTCAACTTTTCATTAAACATAAAAACTCCCACTAAACTTCCCAAAACGATAACCCCTACATTCATAGCTGTAAAAACTATGGATGGATTCTCCGAAATTGCTCGGTGTGCCTTCATGTAATAATAAATATTTGCAAAGTTAAACAAACCCAAAATCAATCCCCAAAAAATTGCCGATTTATCCAACGAATCCTTTTTCCAACCAACTTTATATGCTAAGATCAGCGCAGCAAACAGCATAGCTCCAATAAAAACAACAAACATCGATGTGGTATATGGGATTTCCTTGTATTGCGCTATTTGTTTGAATAATATATCTATAAATCCCATACCCACGAAAACTATTATTGGATATATGGAGTTTGTTGATGTATTGGTGTATGATTTCTTTGTCCAGCCGACTGAACAGCCTACCGCGACCAAACCTATCACAATACCTACAATTTTATTAAGATGTATTACCTCCTTAAAAATAACAAAGGATGCAATTAATGGAACAAACAAAGACATGCGTTGAGCTACATCTGTCTTCACAATACCACTGTATTTTACAGCCAGTGCGATAAAAATAAACAAGGTGGGTAAAAGTATGCTTAATGGAATATAGAATTGATAAGGTAATTTTGTCCAACTCAAACCGGCTAACGATGGATCAAACAGGAAATAAGTCAGTAATACCGTTGTAGGATAATTCCATAGTACCAACTGTTGTACATCGACTTGCCTTTGCCTAGCTATCTTTATAAGTACACCAACGATTACACTACAACAGACACTTATCAAAACATATATCATATAACAACTTTTTTTTACGATTACAATTATATCAAATAAAATTGAATTAGACATATCGTAAAAATCAGCTATATAATTGACAAATTATCATTCAATTTACGATATTTTTCAACCAAAAAATGATTAAAAATTAATCAAAAAATAAGCCTATTTTTTATACAATAAATAGACAAGTAAAATTCATTAAAAAACTCTAAAAACTCAATTAAAAGCACAATTAAGGCACATTTTCAAATTAAATGAATGAATTTATACATTATTTTCAATAAAAATATAGTGATTTTTATGTTAAAAAAAACGTCAATATTTACCCTAATAAATGATATAAAAAAACATTTTTTAATAAAATATTTTGCATTTATAAATTATTAGTCTACCTTTGGAATATCAAAACGAGAACATGAAAAACTTTAACACATATTATTTTAACTTCTTTTATTTTAGCAATAAGAGCTGGGACAACTAATTGTGTAATTGTTAAAACATAACTACTAAGTCCCGGTTTGAAAACTGGGACTTTTTTTGTGAACATAAAAACAACATGAGTATAAAAATTGCAATTCAAGGTGTTAAAGCATCATTCCACGAAGAAGCTGCTTACAAATATTTCGGTCAAGATATCGAAACAATTGAGTGTGGTTCTTTCAAACAAACCTGCGAAATGCTTAAACAAGGAAAAGCAGATTATGTGGTAATGGCAATCGAAAATTCCATTGCAGGAAGTATTCTCCCCAATTACAATCTGTTGAGAGATTACAGATTCCACATTATCGGTGAAGTACATCTGAATATTCAACAAAATCTTTTGGCTTTGCCAGGCGTGAAGTTGAGTGACATTCAAACTGTGGAGTCCCACCCTATTGCAATCCGTCAATGCGATGAGTTTTTGGGAGAACACCCAGAATGGACAATTAAAGAAGGAATGGATACTGCGGGCTGTGCTAAGAAAATTGCAGAAGATAAATTGACTTCAACAGCAGCTATCGCAAGTGAATATGCAGCTAAAATCTATGGTCTTAATATTTTAGAAAAAAGAATTGAGACACATAAAAAAAATGCAACGCGTTTTCTTATTCTAGCAAACGAAGTAGTAGAACAGAAAAATGCGAATAAAGCTTCTTTATCATTTCAAACTGGTAATGCAGTTGGTTCATTAGCTGCTGTATTACAATGTTTCGCAGAACAAAATGTAAATCTGAGCAAAATCCAATCGATGCCAGTAGTCGGTCGTCGCAATGAATATGATTTCTATGTCGATGTAGAATGGAAAAAACAATCAGACTTCGATGCAGCCATTCGCAAAGTACTGAAGCATACGGTGAATTTTAGTATCATGGGCGAATACATTAAAAACGAAAAAGTATAACACAAACATATCAGCGTAACTAATCAAATTGTAAATAAAAAAATTGAAATAAAAATGAAACATTCATTAGAAATCCAACCATTAAATTCTTGGATAAATACAGACGGTAAACCATTAATTATATCAGGTCCATGTAGTGCAGAGACTGAAGAGCAATTATTATCTACAGCACACTTACTAGCAAATACAGGTAAAGTTCATGTATTACGTGCAGGTATTTGGAAACCACGTACACGTCCAGGAGAATTTGAAGGTATCGGAAGTATTGGATTAGAATGGTTGAAACGTGCAAAAGAAGAAACTGGTCTATTAACTGCGACTGAGGTTGCAACAGCTCAACACGTAAAAGAAGCGCTAGATTCTGGCGTTGATATCTTATGGATTGGTGCGCGTTCGACAGCAAACCCATTCACTGTTCAAGAAATTGCTGATGCGATCAAAGCATACGGTAAAGATGTTCCAGTTATTGTTAAAAACCCTGTCAACCCAGATTTGTCGCTATGGATTGGTGCATTAGAGCGTGTTAATGGTGCTGGAATCAAGAAAATTGCTGCTATCCACCGCGGTTTCTCATCATACGAAAAAACTGCTTTCCGTAATGAACCAATGTGGGATTTAGCGATTCAATTGAAAACAATCGCTCCAGAATTACCTATTATCAATGATCCTAGCCACATCTGTGGTAACCGTGAATTGATTCCTTACGTTGCGCAAAAAGCAATGGATATGGATATGCAAGGTTTCATCATCGAATCACACATCGATCCTTCAGTAGCTTGGACAGATGCAAAACAACAAGTTACGCCTGCTGCTTTAGCAGAATTGTTAGATAATCTATCATACCGTCAACCTGAATCTGCAGACCCTGCTTTCTCTGATAAATTAGCAGAATTACGTTCACAAATTGACAAATTGGATGACCAAATCTTAAAGTTAATTGGTGATCGTATGAAAGTAGCAGAGAAAATCGGCGAATACAAACGTGATAACAATGTTACTATTTTACAAGTTTCTCGTTGGGATGAAATTATTCAAAAACGTGTTCAATTAGCTAAAGCATTAAATTTGGGTGAAGATTTCTCAGTGAAATACTTAGAGTTATTGCACAATGAGTCAATCCGCAAGCAAAATGAGATTATGAACGTTAATACAGCTACGGAGGCATAATGAGTCAAACAAGCATTAAGCTATCTCATTCAACAAAAAAATTAAGTGGCACGGTACAACTTACTGGCTCTAAGTCAGAGAGCAACCGTGCTCTTATTATACAAGCATTAAGTAAAGGCAAAGTTTCTATTGAAAATCTTTCGGAAGCTGATGATACTGTTTTATTGACAAGAGCCATAAAAGATTCAAACGCAGAAGGCGAAGGTCAAAAAACAATTGACATTGGTCCAGCTGGAACTGCGATGCGTTTTATGACGTCCTATTTGAATCTGATTCCGGGTGATTTTATACTGACTGGTTCAGAACGTATGCAACAACGTCCGATTGGTATTTTAGTGGATGCATTGAAGACTATTGGTGCGGATGTCCATTATGTCAAGAAAACAGGCTATCCTCCTTTACATATTGAAGGCAAATTATTTCAAGGCAAAGATAAAGTAAGCATCAAAGGCGATGTAAGTAGTCAATACATCTCTTCGCTCCTATTGATAGCGTCATCTTTGAAAAAAGGTTTGACTATTGAAATTGAAGGGGAATTGACATCGCGTCCTTATGTAACAATGACCTTAAATATGCTTGCTGAAGCGGGTATTCAACACACTTGGGAAGGCAATAATATTCAAATTCTTCCACAAGAGGCGAAAGAAGCAACTATTTACGTAGAACCAGACTGGAGCGCAGCTTCATACTGGTATGCTATGGTTGCCTTGGCTGAAGAAGCTGAAGTCAGACTTCCAGGATTGAAGAAAAACAGTCTGCAAGGTGATATCGCGATCTCTGAAATCATGGCACATTTTGGCGTGAAAACGACTTTCGAAGAAAAAGGAATTTTGCTCCAGAAAACAGCTTTACAATCGGATAAAACGTTATTTGATTTGAAAGAATGTCCTGATTTAGCGCAAACTGTAGTTGTTGTTGCCGCTGTTTTGAAACGCAATGTATCTTTTACAGGTTTAGAAACCTTGAAAATTAAAGAAACAGACCGTATCGCTGCATTGCAAAATGAAATCGGAAAATTTGGAGCTACATTTACAGAAGATAATGAAGTTTATCATTTGAATACCGATAATGTACAAGAGCCTGAAGCAATTTCGATAGCGACGTACGAAGACCATAGAATGGCAATGGCATTTGCACCTTTGGCTTTAGTTTTCAAAGAAATCCAAATAGAAGAACCACACGTGGTTGAAAAATCATATCCAATGTATTGGGATCATTTAACAGCACAAGGTTTTTCCATAGCAGATTAAAATAACGCTGATTGTCATTTTGAACGAGCTTCAAAGTAATGAGAAATCTATCAGAAAGGATAACTGTTAATTGCATAGATTTCTTCTAACGTCGGAATGACAGGATGTAAAATTATTAGTCGGCAAATAGTATATTTACGCTACTAAAATCAAATTATGGCAGGAAATTCATTCGGCGATTTATTTAGAATAACCACATTTGGTGAGTCCCATGGCAAAGCAATTGGCGTTATTGTAGATGGTTGCCCCTCAAATATTGAAATTGACGAAGCATTTATTCAATCTGAATTGGATAAACGCAAGCCTGGTCAATCAAAAATCACAACACAACGCAAAGAAAGCGATACCGCGCAAATTTTATCAGGAGTTTTCGAAGGAAAATCTACAGGTACACCAATTTCGATTGTGATTCCCAACGAAGACCAACGTTCTAAAGATTACTCTCATATCTCAGATAAATTCCGTCCTTCGCATGCCGATTACACATATCAAATGAAATATGGAATTCGTGATTACAGAGGTGGAGGTCGTTCTTCAGCACGAGAAACAGCAGCTCGTGTAGCGGCAGGTGCTATCGCCAAGTTATTTTTAAAACAACAGGGTATTGAGATTTTTGCGCATGTCTCTGGAGTGGGTCAAATTGAAGCACCAAATGTGGATTCTTCGGATTTGAACGCTTTGTTAGAAACACGTGAATCGAATATCGCTCGTTGTGCTGATCCCGCAACTGCCAATGAAATGATTGATTTCATTGATAATATCCGCAAAAATGGCGATACTGTTGGTGGACGTATTTCTACTATTATTAGAGGTGTGCCTGCAGGATTGGGCGAACCTGTATTTGACAGATTACATGCGGAATTAGGCAAAGCTATGTTGAGCATTAATGCCGTTCATGGATTTGAATACGGTTCTGGATTTGAAGGTTCGAGAATGCAAGGTTCTGAACACAATGATATTTTCATTACTGAAAACGACAAGGTAGTGACCAAAACTAACTTCTCAGGAGGTATACAGGGAGGTATTTCTAATGGTATGGATATCACATTTAAAGTAGCTTTCAAAGCTGTAGCAACTATTATGCGTGATCAAAATACCTTGAACCAAGCAGGCGAAGAAACAACCATTTCGGGCAAAGGAAGACACGACCCATGTGTAGTTCCTCGTGCGGTAATAATTGTTGAAGCAATGGCAGCTTTAGTTATTGCAGACCAATTGTTGAAGCAAAGAGCTTATACAAATATTTAAAATAGTTTCCGTATTTTCACGGAAACTATTTAACCTTTTATTACCTATGAAATCTTTATTCATCACCTTCCTTAGCTTTATGCTATTTTTCGTTGTGCAAGCTCAAGAGCAATATGCCACAACGAAAGATGGAAAGAAAGTATTACTTCGATCCAAAGGTACTTGGGAATACGTGAATAGTAAATCAATTTCGAGTAATCCCTCTTCTTCCAATAATAAAATTGGAACTTTTAGAAGTAATTCAACGAATAATTCAGGCAGAACCTATATACGTGGTCCTCGAGGAGGCTGCTATTATATAAATAGAAACGGTGGTAAAACCTACGTGGATCGCAGCCTATGTAATTAAAATTTAACTTATTAAAAATTTTATATTCAAAATTTAATAAGAAAACATATCTTTGAATCACAACTAAGTTAATCTAATTGCAATATGTCAGAAGCCCCTTCTTTTATTTTAGCGTGTGACATTGGTGGAACTCATATTACTTCTGCTATTGTTAATACCCATAATTGGGAAATTTTATCATATACACTAACTCGCGCGCATATTAATTCGTCTTCAGATGCTAAATCGATTTTTCAAGGATGGGCTGGTAATATAAAATCTTCTCTAGATAAATTTGATGGAATAATTAAGCATATTGGAATAGCGATGCCTGGACCTTTTGATTATGAGGGTGGTATTTCCTTAATGAAAAATCAGGACAAGTATGATGCTATTTACAAACTTAATACGACTGAAGGCATTTTGACTGAATTGCAACTTCAAAATTTGGAAATTAAATACATCAATGATGCAGCGGCGTTTTTACAAGGCGAAATATATGCGCAGCATCTTTCATCGGAGAATAAAGTTTTAGGAATTACATTAGGCACTGGTTTGGGATCAGCTGTATGGTTAAAAGGAAAAACAGCATTTGATGCGGATCTTTGGAAAGAAAAATACAAAGAATCCATATTCGAAGAATATCTAGTGACACGCTGGTTTACACGACGTTTTAAAGAATTAACAGGAAATCAAGAGAAAGGTCTAAAAGAGATTATAGAAAATCATAAAGATACAATCGCATTTGAGCAATTAATACAAGAATATAGAATTCACTTAAAAGATTTTTTAGCCTATTTTAGTGAAATCCACTCATGCAATCACTTCATTTTTGGAGGAAATATAACCAAAGCTTGGGATTACGTTGCTACAAATGATGAGTTCTCCGCATTTAAAATTACAAAAGCACAATATGCTGAAAAAGCAGCACTAATCGGTGCTGCTTCTATATTTTCAAATCCAAATACGTAGTCTTCTAGGCTAAGTACTTTGGAAACTGTTGTGGATTTACATCATTCATAATTTCATACACCGTTTCAATAATATCATCAACAGACGGTTTAGTGAAATAGTCTCCATCCGATCCGTAAGGTGGACGATGCGCTTTAGCCGATAAAGTTCTCGGTTTGCTATCCAAATGGTAATACCCATTTTGAGCTTCTAGAATTTGCTGTAAAATAAATGCGGAGGCACCACCAGGCATATCCTCATCGACAACCAAAATTCTATTTGTTTTGCGCAATGAAGCCAAACATACTTGCGTACGATCAAATGGTTGAAGACATTGCACATCCACTATTTCAATCGAAATACCAATTTTATCCAATTCCATTGACGCCTCTTGTACCAGACGTAATGTAGAACCATAAGAAACTACCGTAATATCTGCTCCCTCACGAATAACCTCTGCAACACCGATAGGAACCGTAAATTCCCCAACATTTGATGGCATTTTTTCTTTCAAACGGTAACCGTTTAAACATTCAACTACTACTGCGGGATCATCTCCGCGTAATAGCGTATTATACATACCCGCAGCTTGCGTCATGTTGCGTGGCACACAAATATGCAAGCCGCGCAAAGCTCCCAATAAAACAGTCATCGGAGAACCAGAATGCCAAATTCCTTCCAAACGATGTCCACGTGTGCGAATTATCACCGGCGCTTTTTGTTGACCTTTAGTTCTGTAGCTCAAAGATGCTAAATCATCGCTCAAAACAGGTAATGCGTAAATAAGATAGTCTAAATATTGAATTTCCGCAATGGGACGAAGACCTCTTACAGCCAAACCAATTCCTTTTCCAATGATAGCTGATTCGCGTATCCCAGTGTCGAAGATGCGTAAATCGCCAAATTTATCTTGTAAGCCTGCAAATCCTTGATTAACATCACCAATTTTTCCGACATCCTCACCGAATGCAACTAGGCGATCGTCATTTTTGAAATTAGCTTCAAAACAGGCGTTGAGCACCTCTCTCCCATCCAAAATAGGAGAATCTGCAGAATATGAAGGTTCTATAATTTCTACTTCAAGTGGAGAAAACGAATTTTCTACATGCAATTTGCTGTTGTAGCGGTCTTCGTTTAATTTTAGTTTTTCCTGATACCAAGTATATAAGGCTGCTTTCTCAGTAGAATCCTCAAAACGCAGATCTCGCAAAACCTGACGAACTGTTGAATAAATTTCTTTTAAAGAAGGCTCTGTAGTACTTTTTAAAATATTCAATGGAAGCTCAACGATTTCATTATCAAGCTCAGAAAGATAATGAATAGCTTCATCCAGCTCAGTTTGTATTACTTTACGATAATCCGTCCATGCACGCTTTTGTTCTTTACGCACATATTCTTTAGCCAATGACTCAATCTGCTTCAACTCTTCATCCACAGCAATCCCTGCATCTATAATCCATTTACGCAATTTTACATTACAATCAAATTCTTGCTCCCATTGCAATCTCTCTTGGGATTTATAGCGTTCATGCGAACCAGAAGAGCTGTGTCCTTGTGGTTGGGTCATTTCAGTGACATGCACCAAACATGGAATATGTTTTTCGCGCGCTACTTTAGCTGCTCTTTCATATGTCTCACACAATCCGGCATAATCCCAACCCTTTACTTTAAAAATTTCGAAACCAAAATGGCTATTATCGCGTTGAAAACCACGAAGTATTTCTGAAATATCGGACTTCGTAGTTTGTATTTCATTAGGAACAGAAATACCATATCCATCATCCCAAATCGAGATGACAGCAGGAATTTGTTTTACTCCAGCTGCATTAACAGTTTCCCAAAATACCCCTTCTGACGTTGATGCATTACCTACCGTACAGAATACGACCTCATTTCCACTATGTGAAAAATATCGTAAGTAATCTAATGATTTATTATTTCTATATAATTTAGAAGCTAATCCCAACCCAAGTGTACGTGACATTTGCCCACCGGTAGTTGAAATATCAGAAAATGAATTTTTTTGTTTGGTCTGGTCTTTCCAACTTCCATTATCTTCTGTTAGATTCGTTGAAAAATGGGCAACCATCTGTCTTCCTGCCGAAGATATATCTGCTTTTATATCAGGATTGGCATACAGCTGAGAGAAAAAATGATATGGCGTACTAATGCCTGACACAAAAGCTAATGTCTGATCTCTGTAATAACCAGACCGCCAGTCTCCTTCTTTGAAAACTTTTGCCAAAGCAATCTGTGCTACTTCTTTGCCATCTCCAAAAATCCCAAACTTAGCTTTGCCTGTAAGAACTTCTTTTCTACCTAGTAAACTTACATACCGACTTTGAACTGCAGCTTCATAGTCTTTCAATATGATCTCACGAAAATCATCATAACTTAACTTTGAAGCAGCGATATCCATTGGTGTATTCAGTTTCGTATCTATCATTAACTTATATTCTTGTTCAACAAAAGTAGCAAAATAACTCTTTACAATATAGCCAATAATTTAATATTACATCTAAAATATAGATAAGAATTATGTACTTTTAAGCACAACTTAAAGAATTAAATTAGAATATGAGTGTAACGAATAATGAGAATAATCCAGAAGTTGGATTAGGCGATTTAGAGAAGACGGTGATATTGAATTCATTATTAGAAGTACCTTTTGAAGAACGCAACGAAAAATGGGTAGAAAGATTTCTTCAATCCATCGATCAAGCCAACCTAAAATTAGGAAGTCCAGAAGTGGTAATTGCTAGCGATGGATTCCCATATATACAACTTCAAAATGTAAAAACAGACGAAAGCTTCCAAGCATTTGTAATTAATAAACAGCTTCCCGCTATACTTACTCAGGGATTTGGAATTGTGATTAATGCGCAAAACGAGAGACCAGACTGGATTTTTACTTATGGTGATATTGTAAATTATGAACTGAATGATACTTTTTATTCGGATGAAAGCATTTTTTCCAATAATAAAGAACAAATTGTTATACAACCCGACGAACAAATCTTAGTTGGTGCACCTTCGGATTCAATTTTACCAAAATATGTTAAGAATCAACTACGTGAATTTTTAAAGCATGCCGGAATTGAAACGCCTAAAGCAATGATGATTGCACGAAATTATGAGAATGAGCAAGATGTAAAGCAAGATTTGGTTTTTAATTTTACACCTCCACAAATTGCTGACGAGAAAAAATTTGAAATTATTTCAAATACCATAGGATGGCTTTTGCCAAGACATTATTCAGTATTATTCGTAGACGAAAATGCTGTTGAAAAAGGATTTATAGAAATTTAGACTTATGACCTTTAAATATTTTGCTTCTGCTTTATTATGCGCTTCACTAATAGGATGTTCTGCAAGAAAAGAACATAAGGAAGAATGGAAACCATTATTTAATGGCAAAGATTTAACTGGTTGGACGGCAAAGATTTACCCCTATGAAGTAGGTGATAATTATGCCAATACGTTTCGTGTCAAAGATAATGTGATACAGGTGAATTATGATGGCTACGGTGACAAATATGAGGATCGCTTCGGTCACTTATATTACGATATGCCTTATTCACATTACCATTTGAAATTAGAATATAGATTTTATGGGGATTTGTATCCTGGAGCACCAAGTTATACGTTGCGAAATAGTGGAATCATGTATCATTCCCAAGATCCACGCACTATGCCTGCAAATCAAGATTGGCCAATTTCAGTAGAAATGCAATTTTTAGGGGGATTGTCTGATGGAAAATCCAGAACGACAGGAAACATGTGTTCGCCAGGTACACATATATACCTCAATGGAGAATTGAATACTACACATTGTATCAATTCGAATTCCAAAACCTACGATGGCGATCAATGGGTGAAAGCTGAACTTATTGTTTTGGGCGATTCGTTAATTCAACATATCATAGAGGGCGATACAGTATTAACGTATTCCAAACCACATATAGGTGGTGCTGTAGTAAATAACTTCGATCCACGTATCAAAGTAGATGGCGCAGCTCTCAAAGAAGGTTTTATTGCATTACAAAGTGAAGGTCAGCCTGTAGAGTTCAGAAATATATATTTAAAAGATTTATCTAAGAAAAACTAAAAAAATCAATGTTTCCATTTAACGTTAGAGTATACGGAATACTTAGAACAGAAAACGATTATGTGCTGATCACGGATGAAAGAACTCAAAGCGTATCTTTCACTAAGTTTCCAGGAGGAGGATTAGAATATGGAGAAGGATTAATAGATGCGCTCAAAAGAGAATTTATAGAGGAGTGCAATTTAAAAGTCGACATAGTAAGGCATATATATACTACTGATTTTTACGAGAAATCAAGTTTTAATAATAGTCAAATAATTAGCGTATATTATGAGGTTAAGGCTTTAGAAGATTTGAATATCGATTTAAAGAATTCACCATTCGACTTTGATAACAATGTTATTGCAGATAAACTAGAAGTGTTTAGATTAATAAATCTAAAAGATTTCACGGTAGATGAATTAACATTTAAAACGGACAAAAAAGCTTTAGAAATATTTAAATTATTAACAAATAGTTAACAATTAAACTAATTAATATTTTTTTCTATAAAACTTTGAAATATTAAAACTTAATTTACTAAATTTATATCATCGATGTTTCCTTGATAATTTCAAACCATCGATGCCCTATTCTCTTTTCATAAGAGATAAATAGTTAGTGTGATTTTAAGGCGATACTCCCAATATCGCCTTATTTTTTTAATTCAAAAAATAAGCCAATATCGCAATAGTTATTCCGCCCAGAATAATTATCCATTTGAAACTTTTATCACCTTCTCTACTTCTATATTTGAAGTCTCTTTTATATTTATCTAAATCCATAGCGTCCTCCTTTTAGTATATGATGCAAATTGTCACTTTATTACATAATCTAATCGTGATGATAGGGTTCACCTTTCATAATCGTATAAGCGCGATATATTTGTTCAACGAAAAACAAGCGAACCATTTGGTGAGAAAAAGTCATCTTCGATAATGAAACAAGTGAATTGGCGCGTTGTTTTATTTCTTCAGAAAATCCATACGGTCCACCGACCAAAAACACCATATGTTGAACACTAGCTATCATTTTTTTCTCTAAAAAAGATGAAAATTCTATAGAACTGTATTCTTTCCCACGTTCATCCAATAAAACTACATAATCCGTGTTTTGAATATGTTTATTAAATATTTCAGCTTCTTTTTCCTTCTGTTGTGATTGAGAAAGATTTTTCACATTCTTGACATCAGGTAGTACTACGATATTGAAAGTGATATAATGTTTTAATCGCTTATTATATTTATCAATTCCCTCTTGAATGTATTTGTCATCTGTTTTTCCTATGCACACTAGCGTTATCTTCATAACGTAAAATTGAACTAAATATTTGCATTAAAAAAATAATTAGTGATAGTAATCACTAATTGAAATAAATATAGAAAATTATTTATTGCTTTTCAATAATAAATTACACTAAAAATCGTATTTCATTACGTAACAACACAATTTTCCCATCGGATTCCAATTTTTTCAAGATGCGAGAGATAACTACACGTGAAGAATTTAGATCCGTTGCAATTTCTGCATGCGTTATTGTTAATATTCTATTTTCCTCAAGTTTGACTTTTTGATTTAAATAAGACATTACTCTTTCTTCCATATTTGAAAATGCTAAACTGTCAACAGCTTGTATCATTTCATCTAAACGAGTAGAATAACTTGATAGAATAAAGTTTCTCCAAGATTCATTTACTGCTAACCATATGCTGAAATAATTATTTGGAACAAAAGCTATGTCAACCTTGGAATCAGCGATAACACGAATAGCACTTATCCGATTTTGGGTGCAACAGGTAGCTGTCATCGTACAAGTATCCCCACCGCTTAAATAATACAATAACAACTCACCTTTTTCAGCATCTTCGCGCATGACTTTGACAGCTCCGCTTAAAACAAGAGGTATAAAATGAATGGATTGACCTATTTCTAAAATTACTTCCGCTCTTTCAAAGCTTCTGAACTTAGCAAAAGTCTCGATCTCACTTAGAATATTATTATCCAAAACGCCTGCATAGCGCGTTTTCAGCAAATCCTGCATATTTATATTATTTATACCAAAGGATTTCCCTTAGCTATCCAATCTTGCATACTTCCTGCATAATTTTTCACATTCGTGTATCCTTCTTTCTCAAGGAAAGATGTTGCTATTGTTGCCCTATCACCAGATTGACATTGAATAATTAGCGATTGATCCTTATCAAAAGTAGGTAAATTCTTGGCCATATGCCCTACAAAATGATGCTTAGCTCCCTCAATGTGTCCTTTTCTAAACTCCACGGCACTACGTACATCTAATAAAATTGACTTGTCCTTTGCTAATTCTTGTTTGACGAATTCCGCATCTACGATTGTAGTTTTGGCCAAATCACCTCCAATATCGGTAATAAAACCTTTAATATTATCTAATCCAATACGCATCAGTTTTCGGGTGATATCTTCCTTATCCACTTCTTCCCCAATTAATACCAAAGGTTTTTCATAAGGTAACATCCATCCTGCCCAATTTGCTAAACTATTGTTATTTTGAATATTTATAGATTTTGGCAAGTGACCATTCGCAAACTCCACTTTATTCCGAGTATCCACAAGAATTGTATCAGTTGCTATTTCATCAAGTGTTATTGTTGGATGCTTCGGAACCTCAGTTAATAACGCTCTATCTACTTTATTCAATTTTTTCATCTTAGCAAAGTAGTAAGGAGCTTCAGGCTGATCACGTAATAATTCTTCTTTAAAAGTTTCAAAATCGTCATATTGCAATGCCCAATTTCTAATCTTTTCATACCCTACTGTGGTACTTGCTACCGCTCCCAAAGATTTACCACATGCAGAACCAGCTCCATGTCCAGGCCATACTTGAATATAATCGGGTAAAGATTTAAACAATTTTAAAGACTCAAATAATTGCTGTGCACCAATATCTTTAGAACCTTCAACGCCCGCAGCTTCTTCCAGTAAATCAGGTCTTCCTACGTCACCTACAAATACAAAATCTCCCGTAAATAGCATCACTGGTTGTTGTGTAGCTGGATGATCTGTCAATAAGAAAGAAATACTTTCAGGCGTATGGCCAGGCGTATGAATCGTCTCCAAAGTCAAGTTACCAATAGAGATAACATCAGCATGCTTCAAGCCGATATGTGGAAACTCATACTGCCAATCAGCTCCTCCTTCGTCAGATAAGTACAATTTTGCTCCTGTCAAAGCAACAAGTTCTCTACTACCGCACAAGAAATCTGCATGAATGTGTGTTTCAGCAACATGCGTTATTGTTAAATTGTTGGCTTTAGCGATTTCCAAGTACGTATCCACATCGCGCTTAGGATCAATAACTATTGCTTCTTTTGACAGCTGACAGCCAATCATATAACTCGCTTGAGCTAAAGTTTTATCATATATTTGTTCGAAAAACATTTCTAATAATTTTTAATTAAATAACACCAAATTCAGTAAGTAACACAAAAATTGCTACAGCCATAATCCCCATTGAAAAGATACGCTTCAACTTCATTCCATCTATTTTATTACTGATAAAAAAGCCAATAAAAATCCCTACAATAGTCAAAAGCGTATATAGCAGTAATAAATTCCAATCAAATAATTCGATCCTTCTCCAATCACCTAACAATCCTAAAATAGAATTGATAGCGATCAACACTAAAGATGTTGCTACAGCCTTTTTCATACTCAGATTGAAGAAATTAGTAAGCGCAGGAATAATTAGAAATCCGCCTCCAGCCCCCACAATTCCTGTTACACTCCCCACAAATACACCCTTTAATAAAATAGTTAAAAAGGGAAAGTTTGTATGGGGAATACTAATTTCTTGAAACATAGCATAAGCCGCAAACAGCATCAGGATTGCAAATAGAACCATTAGGACAACTTCTTGCGCAACAGTATGGCCAAATAAATTCAAATGATCAGGGATTAATGGAACGATAAATTTCCGTGTCAAGAAAACTGATATCATTGACGGAATACCAAATTTCAAAAGCTTATCAAAATCAACATCTTTATGTATAAAGCCCTTTACACCACCTATAATTGATGTTGCTCCGATAGCAAAAAGCGAATATGCCGTTGCTAACACAGGATCAACCCCAAATACATAAACAAAAATTGGTACGGTGAGTATGGATCCTCCACTGCCAACTAATCCTAACGTTATACCAACGAAAACCGCTAATATTAATCCAAATACAAACATTTAGTATCCAATTAGTGAGGCAAATATTTACGAATCAAACCGTAAAAATATGTTCCTGCCAATGCGCCGATGATAACGATGATGATTGAAAACACACCAGATCCCAAAAGTGCGAATATCGGTCCTGGACATGCCCCAACTAAGGCCCAACCTAATCCAAAAAAAACACCACCAATAAGATATCTGGGAATTGATTTTGCTTTTGGATGGATAACTATATCCTCCCCATCAACATCCTTCGATTGACTTCTTTTAAAATATTGTACTCCGATTACGCCAACTGCTAATGCAGACCCAATAAATCCATACATATGAAAAGATTGGAAATTAAACATCTCAAATATTCTAAACCAAGAAGCTGCTTCTGCTTTATACATTACTATACCGAATGCTATTCCTAATAGCACGAAAATTAACTTTCTCATCATTCTAAAAAATTAAAGGGAACAAAATATGAACCATCAGAAGTCCACCAATAAAGAATCCAACGACAGCGACTAATGAAGGCCATTGCAGATCACTCAAACCCGAAATCGCATGCCCGGACGTGCAGCCACCTGCATAACGTGTTCCAAAGCCAATAAATAATCCACCTACCAACAGAATGATTATATTCTTCGGGCTTAAATCAAAAAATAATTCTGTAGGTAAATATGCTTTACCCGCACTTTCAAATCCATACGCTTTTAATGCAGAGATTGATTCTTCCGAAATAGGTGCTATTTGATTATTTGCTAAAAGATTTGCTGCTATGAATCCACCGATTATAGTTCCGAGTAAGAATAATAAATTCCAACGTTGAGATTTCCAGTTGAAATCAAAAAAATCACAACTCTTACCTGCCCCTATTGCGGCGCACATCGTTCTGAAATTGGATGAAAATCCAAAAGATTTCCCCAATTTTATTAGAATCAACATGATGATTGCGACTAGTGGTCCTCCAACGTACCAAGGCCATGTTCCAAATATCATTTCCATATTTATTTCATTTTATACTACAAAAGTAATTGCTCTAATTCATTATTTAGGTAACTTAAGTTACTTATAGATCATAATTACCAAAACAAAACTTTCAAGTCTTATCTAATTTACACAAAACAAAACTAATTATAGCTTAATAAATCATTATCCGAAAATAATTCATTTTTAATTTATTATTACCATAAATACAACAGCATTAAGACTAAATAGCCTTAAAATAATATCTACTAAGAATATGGATTTAAGAGAAAAAAATATATGCTATTTAAATCCTAAATCAATTCAGACATATCAGCAAAACCAACTAGACTTGACGCTATATTGATTTAATAATTCCTAAAATATTTATAGCTTTAGCACATGGCAACATTAACAGAAAAATTTAATACCGTACACGATACAGCTCCTTTTTCGGCAATTGCGGAAAAGGATTATATTCCGGCCTTTGAAGAAGGCATTACATTGACTTTAAAAGAGATTGAAGACATTGTAAGCAACCCCGAGCCTCCAACTTTTGCAAACACGATTGAAGCATTAGCGTATTCAGGATTAACCTTGGATCGGATTAGTAATCTATTTTTTAATCTGCATTCCGCAGAAACAAATGATGAATTAGAAAAAATTGCACAAGAAGTCGCACCAAAACTTTCTGCGCTTGGCAATGATATCACGCTTAATATTGATTTGTTCTCTCGAGTGAAAGCAGTATACGATCAGAAAAGCACTTTAAACCTGACTCCTGAACAAGAAACTTTACTGGAAAAATCATTTAAAGATTTTGCTCGTAATGGTGCTCTGTTGAATGATGAGCAGAAACAAAAATTACGCGACATAGATTCCAAATTAGCTGTATTAAAATTAAAATACGGTGAAAATGTTCTGGCAGATTCTAATGCCTACCAATTGCATATCACAAATGAAAAAGATTTAGCTGGTCTGCCTGAAGGTGTAATAGAAGCAGCCGCATCACTTGCAAAATCAGAAAGCAAAGAAGGTTGGATATTTACGTTGGATTACCCAAGTTATATCCCCTTTGTGACTTATGCTGATAATCGCGATTTACGCAAAGAGATTACTTTGGCTGCAGGACGTAAAGGTTTTCAACAAAATGATAACAACAATGAAAGTAATGTCTTAGAAATAGCCAAGCTACGTCATCAACGGGCACAACTGCTAGGCTATAAAACACATGCTGATTTTGTGTTAGCAGAGCGAATGGCAGAGTCACCTGCCAAAGTACTTGCTTTTCTAAATGACTTGTTAGAAAAAGCAAAACCAGCAGCGCAACACGAATTCGAAGAACTTACAGCATTTGCTAAGCAAAAAGATGGTATTGAGCAATTGGAAAAATGGGATGGATCTTACTATTCTGAAAAACTAAAACAAGAGAAATTCAAGTTGGATGATGAACTTTTAAAACCTTATTTCAAATTAGAAAATGTATTGCAAGGTGCATTTGAGATCGCCAATAGATTATTTGATTTGAATTTTACCGAGATACAAACCATTGATAAATATCATCCAGATGTGCAAACATATGAAGTGACAGATGGAAATAATAATTTTGTTGCCGTATTCTATGCCGATTTCTTTCCGCGCAAAGGTAAACGTCAAGGTGCGTGGATGACTTCTTTCAAACCACAATATATTAAAGATGGTACTAATGAAAGACCACATGTTTCTATTGTCTGTAATTTCACTCCTCCTACAGAAACGAAACCAGCTTTATTGACATTCAATGAAGTAACGACGCTATTTCATGAATTTGGTCATGCATTGCATGGCATGTTGGCAAATACACAGTATCCCAACCTATCGGGTACTTCGGTTTATTGGGATTTTGTGGAATTACCAAGTCAAATTATGGAAAACTGGTGTTATGAAAAAGATGCTTTAACCTTATTTGCTAAACATTACCAGACAGGTGAGATTATTCCAATGGAATTAGTTGAAAAAATCAGAGAATCTTCTGCATTCCTTGAAGGTATGGCGACAGTGCGTCAATTGAGCTTTGGTTTGCTCGACATGGGCTGGCATGGTAAAGATCCTTCATGCATTTCGAATGTTAAAGAATTTGAAAAAGAGCAATTCGCTTCTACGCAATTCTACCCCGATGTAGAGGATAATGCGATGAGCACGTCATTCTCCCATATATTTAATGGCGGATATTCATCTGGCTATTACAGTTACAAGTGGGCGGAAGTATTGGATGCTGATGCTTTCGAATATTTCAAAGAGAATGGAATTTTTAATAAGGAAATTGCAGAAATGTTTAAAGATAATATCCTTTCGAGAGGTGGCACGGAGCATCCCATGAAGCTATATAAGCAATTTAGGGGGCAAGAACCGAAAGTTGATCCGTTGTTAAGAAGAGCAGGATTGCTCAAATAATTAAATTAAACTTACTTCTATACAGTATTTAGTAATATTTAATAAAAATTATTACCGCTGATTATCAAACAAATGCCTTTTTACCGATATAAAAAGGCATTTTATTTTAAAAAACATTTTGCAGAAATGGATTATAGCTCTATATTTGCATCATCAAATCGGGACGGACGCGATGTTCGAAACAAAATTGAAAGACTTAAAAAAGCGAAAATAGCTCAGCTGGTAGAGCACAACCTTGCCAAGGTTGGGGTCGCGAGTTCGAATCTCGTTTTTCGCTCCAGAGTTGCCTAGGTGGTGGAACTGGTAGACACGCAGGACTTAAAATCCTGTTCCCGTTAAGGGAGTGCGGGTTCGATTCCCGCCCTAGGTACAAAGCTCGACAATATTGTCGGGCTTTTTTTTATGTTAAATTCTCACGATTTTCTTCTTCCTCCCACCTAAAACTATAGCTTATTAAATTATCTTGGTCTAGTGTTAAATCTATTGTATTCCATTTGGCAGATACCAAATTATGACTGCGAAACAATTCTATACTTTCACAAAACTGACGACATTTCAATTTTCCAATCTTAATTAGATTTATTGGAATATTATTATCCCCAGCAAAATAATGCCCTCCAAACCTGATCCCCTGCCCCATATCTCCTATCACAAATGTGATTGTAAAGTTAATACAAGAAACGTCTTCATTTGCAGGATAGTCAATCAGCAAAAATTCTCTTAGAACAAGTTCAAATTCAGATTTATTCATCTACTATTTCTTAGATTGCATAAGTACATTATTATATTCCAAACACAATTCTATCCAAAACACAAAATCTTTTTGGCTAACGAACCCAATCGGTTCGACATAATAATATCCCTGCAAAATCTTACCTCGCATAATCATAGGAAAAAAGCCCATACGTCTAGATAATTTATCTATGTACATTGGATCAAATCGACACATCAACATATCACCACTGACGTTCACACAAATCATATCATTAATTAGGAAAGCTAACCCGGATCATGTACAAAACCTGTGGACTAAGCAAATAACTTAGTCAATCTGAATAAGAAAAAATTGATATCACGAACCCCTCTAAACTGACTTCTGAATGCTTTTATTTTTGCATTAA